>JFJP01027683.1_pt1 | contig 10258 bp, 10 predicted proteins | sample 431651 | NCBI WGS metagenome assembly JFJP01 (sample SAMN02602958, study PRJNA72255) | Microbial mat metagenome, whole genome shotgun sequencing project. | biome: fresh water; feature: sink hole; material: water; isolation source: purple microbial (photo- and chemosynthetic) mats found in... | reverse complement strand
AAAAAAAAAAAAAAAATTAAAAAAAACTTAATTAAAAAGAAAATAAAGATATTAAAATGTCTCAAACAGTCAATAAAGTCTTTGAATTGGATATTGATCGAATCATTGAGAAACTAATCGAGGTTAGGAACTCAAAACCAGGGAAACAAGTGAATTTAACTGAGCAAGAAGTTCGAGGTTTATGCATAAAAGCAAGAGAAATATTTATAAGCCAACCCATTTTTATCGAATTAGAAGCTCCTTTAAAAATTTGTGGTAAAATACTCATAAAAAAACTGATTTATTCCATAAAACGAAGGTGATATTCATGGACAATATTATGATTTGTTAAGACTGTTTGAATATGGAGGATTTCCGCCAGAATCGAATTATCTATTTTTAGGAGATTATGTCGATAGAGGAGTTCAAAGCATTGAATGCATTTGTCTTCTTTTGGCTTATAAGATCAAATATCCAGAGAATTTCTTTTTATTGAGAGGAAACCATGAATGTTCATCAATAAACCGAATTTACGGTTTTTATGATGAATGTAAAATTTAAAAAAATTCCCCGATTTATCAGTTGATTTAATTAAGATTTTTAGGTAAAAAGCGTTATAATATTAAATTATGGAAGACTTTTACAGATTGTTTTAATTGTCTCCCAGTTTCAGCTCTGATTGATGATAAAATCCTCTGTATGCATGGAGGATTATCCCCTGAATTATCTTCTTTAGAACAAATAAAGACAATTATGAGACCAACAGATGTTCCAGATAACGGATTATTATGTGATTTATTATGGTCGGATCCTGATCCTGAGGTTTTAGGATGGGGAGAAAATGAAAGAGGTGTTTCATATGTATTCGGAGAAGAGATCATCTCACTGTTTCTCAAGAAACATGAATTGGATTTGATTTGTAGAGCACATCAAGTTGTTGAAGATGGTTATGAGTTTTTTGCGAAAAGACAATTGGTTACATTGTTTTCAGCACCGAATTATTGCAATGAATTTGATAATGCTGGAGCTATGATGAGTGTTGATGAGAATTTAATGTGCTCATTTCAAATTTTAAAGCCTGCTGAAAAGAAACCAAATTCAATGTTCGGACAAGTAAGGCCTAATACACCTCCAAGAACAAAGGTTTTTTGATTTTTTTTGATTTTTGGTTAAATTTTAATTTTGTTAGTTCATCAATTGAAAGGATAGACGAAAATAAATTAATTTAATATGTTTGCCCTTTGAAAATTCTTTTTTATTTTAATTCGGTTAAATAAAAAGAATTTAAATAAATTAATTTTTGAAACAAAATGAAAAAAATTAGTTTTAAAGACTATTAAAAAAAAATTTTTTTTGTCATTTTTATTAAATTTATAAACTTTTAAAAGTTTTAAAAGGCAAAGAAAAACAACTTAAATTTTCAATAAAAATTGAAGTTTTTTTAAATAATTAAATTTTCTAAAAAATAAATAAATGTTTGAACCCGTTGGTTTATTGCGAATAAACTCCGAAAAGGTTGGCAGGTCTTCCCCTGAGCAAAACAAGCACATATACACAAAAATTCTTCAAAATAGTTCATCAAGTATCCTATCAGCTAGAACATCGAAAACAAACAGCAAAACTCCTTATGAGCTAAATATTCTTCAAGAACAAACAGGAAAAAATGATAGAAATGGTTCTAGTTTAAATGAGAATTTAACCGAAAAAGAGTTTAAAAGCATTTATTCAACAAATCAATTGACTTCATCAATAGATTTGAAAGGTATAAACTTCAAACAATTTCAAGAAAGTGCAAATAACGTTAATAATATTTCAAATGATAACTCAAGAAATATGAGAAAAAGTCTTGAAAATCTGAATATCTACACAAAATCCAAAACAGGAGATAAATACAATGAGCTGAAACAATCAATAATGAACCAAATCAAATTTCAGAATTTCAAAGAATTTGATGAAAAAAATTCAAGTCGAGATAATTCAAAACAGCATTCATCTAATAGTAATCTCCTATCAAATCATAAATCAGCATTGAATTATTTCTCTTTAAATCAAAACAATAAAAATATCAAATCTGCTAATGTTCAAAACAACACATCTAATCAACTAAATTCAGAAAAACCTCCTCCATCAACCAACAAAAACTTCAAGAAAATCAATATTGTTGAAAATGCCATTAGTCCTGAAAAGAAATCTACCAATAAAAATACAAATAATTCAATCAAGAAAGAAAAAAAACCTTTGGATAATAATAACAATTCAATCAATAATAACTCTTCTCATCTCCATAGCAATAAAAAAAATGGGAAATTCGGTGAGAAATACTATGAGATTCTTGAAAAAAGCAATAAAAAGCAGAATATGAATAAAAATACAAATTTTAATACAAAAGATGGTGCTTCGCATTCATTTCAACAAAACCCATCAAAAAACAAGATGATTGATAATCTGAATAACTCAGATAATTCCCAATTAAACTCCGCTCATGTGATAAATATTTCGAATTCTAACGCGAAAAGCCCAAAAATTAATGAAAACATTGGCAATGATAATCAAAATCCATTTGATTTTACCATGCTAAAATCCTACAATGATAAACTTTTAAAGCATGAAAGAGTTTATATCAATGAATCTAATGAACGAATCGATAAATTATTTCTTAGAGAAAATCCCAAAAAAGATTTAAGAGGAACTCCACCAAAAAAACGAGAATTAACTAAATCTTTACCCGCATCCACAAAAAATTCAAGTTCAAGTTCTTCGAATTTTAAGCAGAATTTAAATGAAAACATTCTGAACAATAAAGCTTATAATTTATTAAAAAGTCGTAGGGAGGAAGAATCCAAAGAGAATAATCTAATGGCAATCGGTTATTCAGGCTATTTAAAGTCATCAAATCCTAATGTGAAAGTCAATGATTTATTGAATGAAGAATTCAAAAGCAATAGTGAGAAATTGATCATAAAGAATGAAAAAGAAAAATGTGAAGAGTGTGAACAGAAAATGGCTGATTTAGAGACAATTTATGAGAAAGTTAGACAAACGTTTGACACGCATCGGAAGAAAGAAGCCTCCTGGTTCATGGAGAAAGCCTTTTATATCAAACAGATTGATTATTTAAATACCTTAATCAAGCAATTTATTCAAGAAAAAACCACTTGATTAATTTTAATTTTCTTTTGAAAATATTTGCAAAAAAGTAGTTTTTATCATATAAATTTACTTTTATTAAAAATGTTTAAGTTTTTTTTCTTAATAAAACCTTTTTTTTTAATTTTAATCGTAAATATAGTTTTTTCAAAAATATTAGCGGATCTTTAAGTACTAGTGTCCAAATTTGCTAAATCAGTATTGAGTTCATCCATTAAATCATTAGGAACCATATTATCAAAAGCAGTATTCATTTCTTGTTGGAAAGTGTTCATTTGTGTCTGTAAATCGGCAACCTTCTGATTCACTAAGTCTATTTCTTGATTTATTTGTGTGGTCACATCATCATTTTGTTTTTGTAGAGCTTCGATCTCAGCATCTAAAGAAGCTTTTTCTTTATCAAACTCAGCCTGAGCTTGTTGAAAACAAGCATCTGAGTTATTTTCCCAATCACAATTTGCAGGATCATAATCTTCGGTGAAGATTATTGGGAAAATTAACAAAAGCAATGATAAAACTGTGAAAGTTTTCATTAGTTTATTTATATAATTATGATTAATTTAAGAATTTTTTTTTTTTTCGATTAAAAAACCTGAAATTTATTAACAATTCTTGATTTTTAAAAGAAAAAACAGAATTTATTTTCTTAAATAAATAATGATCATTTGCTTAAATCAATAAATTTTATCTATAAGGCTATATTTCCCATCAATTCCTGCACATCTTCATTAAAATCCACCATCTCAATTTCTTTCTTCCAGTCAATTCTCAATGCAATTATCAAGAAAAACACTCCTAATAAAGCTAATCCAATCACAATTCCATCCCAAATTCCTTCTAAGCCTAAATCGATTGTTATTCCAAAAAGATAGCTTAACGGATTTGCTAGAATATAAAGGCAAATCAAATACATAAGCAAAGCTAAATTTCCTCTTCCTGTAACTTTAACCACAGCTCCGATAGAAAGTTGTATCGTATCTAAAAATCCCACCAAAGCAAATAAATAGAAAGTTTTTTTAATTAAATAAATGACCTCTTCTATATCAATCAATAAAAAAACCCAATAATCCAGAGTTAACCATAGAATTAAATAAGAAATTAACATCACAAAAATTGACCCAATAAACCCCATTATTGCGTTTCTTTTGGCTTTATGTTCTTTTTTTTCTCCCAAAGAAATCCCAACATAAGTATTAATCCCAGTAGCGAATCCTTCAGGTAGACAATAGAACAAAGCGCCTACATTCGCCAGAGTAACATGGGCAGCTAAAATTGTTGTTGGACTCATAAGGCCTGCTATAATACTATTGACTTCATAAGAAAATTCTTCTAAAACAGTAGTCATTCCAATAGGTATTGTTAATTTCATATAATCCCAGAAATTATTTAATACATCTTTTGACCAAGCTACATATGAGAATTTCCTTGGAGACCATGCAAAATTATAGATTTCCAATAGAATAAAATTTATGAATAAACTCAAATCCATAGCATAAGCAATTCCTTTGATATGGTAATCAAAAAATAAAGTACACCAGAAATAATGTGAAATAGTCGTGAAAATCTGAATTATCACAGGTGCCATAAAAACTTCTTGCGCATTGAAATAAATAGCTCTCAAATCAAATAACCCAGCAAAATATAACCCTGGTAATGTATTGACTACATATTCATGAAGATGTAAAGAAACTTCAGCAGATTGACCTAAAGCTATGAAGATTTTTTCAGTAAATAACGAAAACAGACAAAAAACTACAAAGATCAATGAATCTAAGATCACACCTTTTTTGAAATATAAACCTACTAGGGGATAATTCGAAGCTCCATAGGCTTTGCTTGCCAATATTTCAAAACCGTAATTTAACCCATAAATTGTGTTAATCCCTAGAGAATTTATCCATACATTGCCGAGACCTATCGCTCCGATTAGGGTAGGATCTTGAAATCTACTGACAAAATGAAGATTTATCATAAGGAGAATTAGATTGGAAAAGAAAGAAAAAGAGATCAATAAAGAAACTCTCATCAATTTAGCAAAATCTTTCAAAATGTATGAAAATCTCATCTGGAAAAAAGGCAAATTATCTGACTCCTGACTGTCATTTTCTGAAATTTTCTGAATCATTTGAAAGGGAACTGTTATATGATCGTTTGGACCAGAAGTTAGCGGCCCATTGAAATCACCATTTTGTTGATTCAATGGGGTTCGAAGCATGTTTTTTGTTTTGGATTTGATTAAAAAATTATTTTTGTTTTTGGATTTGATTAAAAATTATTTGTTTTAAATTTTATGTAATTGAAAAATTAAAAATTATCATTTTATGAAAAAGAGCAATAATCTGAATTTTTTAATTTTATCTTAATTTATGAATAAAACTTTAAATTTCTCCAGAATTTTCGATTTCTTCGATCAAAAGCCTATGTTTTTAAATAAATAAAAGCAATTTTTATCAAAAAAACCGTTCGTTTTTATCAAAAGTAGTCAAGGCATTATTGACGAAGTTGCTGATATTTTTAATTTTTTTACAGACTTCTATTTGAATATATCAATTATGAATAATGAAAGAATATTTGCCTGTATCAGAATGAGGCAAAGTCTCATAAGCCACTTTAGAGATCAAAGGGAACAAGAAATTTCCAAAAGTCCTCTTATGGTAATATTCAAGTGTTTTTTCCGTATCGTTATTAAAAATCTCAGTTATTTTAAAAACTCTCCAAAGATTCAGAAACTAATGACAAATTATAAAAGAGTTTTATTGTTATATTTACGCGAAAGTCTATGGGCTTCATTACTTTCAATTGATCTACTTCAATATAGTCTTTCTATTAAAAAATAACGAAATTTTAACAGAAATATAATAGAATTAAAACAAAATTATCCCAAAAATACAATTGAAATAAAGATTAATGATCTTTATTTCATCAGAAATATAATAGAAATTAAAATTAATGATCAGAAATATAAAAATATATCAGAAATATAACAAAAATAAATCAGAAATGTATCAAAAATTTATCAGAAATATATCAGAAATCTAATAGAAATAAAAACTTTTCTTAATATTTCTTCAATAACATCACAATATTGAATATCTTTCAGACAATAAGAGAAAGTATTCAATATAATATCATCCAAATATCGTTTGCATTCTCCTAATTCATAAATCTCTAAGAAAAAATCGATTCCTCCACTCGAAACAAAATCTCCCAAAAGCTTATTATCATTGATAAGAACCTTTAATATGATGTTTATGACAAGAATTTCTTCAACGAATGTCAGTTTTGAGTCGTCTCGCTCACGTTTGGATGGGTCATCTTCGACGTATTTCCTCAGGAATTTGATCAACGAATTTATGATTCCACTTGATTTTATCAGCAACATTCCTCTTTCGAGATCGGTGATCAGGAAAACGATTTGCAAAAGCGTTGATCTTTAAGTAAAAATTACAAAAAAAAAGATGAATTCAAGATAAATTGAAAAAATTTCTAAAAACGAAAGAACTTCTCATTCTTATAAAAATTGATAAATTCAATTTTAATAAAAAATTTATCTCACTTTTAGAAAAAATCCTTTATTTATAAAAAAAATTATTGATAAAACTTGATAGCTAGAGGCGTTGACTCCAAATGCAGTAAATCTAGCCACTTAATGCAATTACTCAGCGCTTCCTCGCTAATAAATTTGCTATTTTCCAATGGTTTTTGCCCATCTCTCGAATAATGTGATTCCTCAACATTTAACAAAACAAAACTGGAATTAGTAAATGCCACTTGTGGATTCGTTTTATTATAGGCAAATTGTTCGATGCTAAGTAATAAACCACTAATTAATGTTAAAAACATGCAAAAATTCCGATCTAAAAGTTTATTTTGGCTTTCGAGAATCTTGTTTTTTGTTATTGAGTCCAATTGCTTTAAGATAGGGGAATATGAAATGTAGATTTCATCAGCTTTTAAAGAGATTTCCTCTATGAAAATCGCAAGATTGATTCGAATGTTTGAATTAGGGAATTTATTGAAATTTCGGATAAAGACTTCGCGGACTATTGCCTCATTTTCCAGTGTCGGAAACCTTAAATAGTGGTAAATTAAGAGAAAATTGATAAATTAAGAGAAAAAGTCATGAATTTACTCAGGTTTTTTGAAACATTTCTTAAATTCCTTGATAAGAAGGGCATTTGAGTCCATAGCGATATGATTTTGATTAAATTCTGCTATTTCCTTCAAAATGACATCGTTGATTTCTGAGACTATTTTCCAGATTTCCTGTCTCATTTCCTTTTTCCAAATGAAATATGGAGTTTCTATCGTTAAATCAAGATAATCAATGAATTCGCTCACATTCATATTCTCTACAATTGTCTATAAAATCAATAAAAAAAAAAAAAAGCTAGAAATAAACTTGTCTAATTTCTTCAGGAAAAAGCTCAATACACATAAGAAAATTCTCCTGATTCTCATATTCTCTATCAATTCGCAATTTAAGCAGTAATTTAAAGGCTGTTATTCTATTGGATTTCGAAATTATCTCGTTTTTTAACGAAATTTCAAAAAGAACGAAAACAAAGCCATAACGACCTAAAATCTTGTAAAAATGGCCTTGTAACGATAAATTGCAAAGGATTTTCAATATTTTCTCGATAACGACGTTATCAGTCCTTACATTCGATTTTAACTGCTGAAAGAAGGCTTTTATCAGTTTTTTATTCGAAATTATGTTCAGAGTTTCTTGAGAATTTGTGATTAACTGCTCTAAAATACTGTAGATTTCTAATTGGAGCGTTGTTAAATAACTTTTCATTTCAAAAAACCATTTATCGCAATCCTTTATGTGTAAAATATGAAAAAATAAGAGAAATAATGAAGAAATAATGAATTTATTGATAAAATTAAAGAATTTTATGATAAATACCTCTAAAAGGCGAACAATGATGTCGAAATTTGTTTTTTCCATCACAATATTGTGCAATCCCACATTGCGAAGCACATTATTAACGGCTTTTAACGCTTCAATCAGTCTTTTTACATCAAAAATCCTCCCTTTTAAAACTCGTGAATTGTTGGTGTTTTTATGCGAAAAAACAAGATTTTCATCTAAACATTTAACTCTCGCATAGATTTCATAGAACAATTGTTTGAGGAATTTGGGAAAATCTGTTAATTTACTGATGTTTTTATTGAAAATTCGAACAAACATCCCTTCGACCACCAGTTCATTCAAATGATTCGCGTATTGATAATCTCCAATTTTCTCAATAAAACCTCTAAAAATAAATAAAATCCCATAAAACATCATTAAAAGTAAAATTACTTATTCATATCTTCATTTATCGCAGAAATCTGAACTTTGAGCACTTCTTTCAAATCTTCTCTATTCTCCTGATTCCACAGGAACCCTTCCTCCTCAGTATCGCCATTAATTAATTTAAGGAACTTCTTAATCCCCCTCTTATCTTTTTCTTCAGGTTTCTCTAAAGCCTCATAGTAATCTTCTAACAACCCCATAACTGTTTTCTTCATCAGTATCGTTAATAATCCTTCATAATAGTCTTTTAACACATCTTTCTTGTTTTTCTTCAATTTGCTGATTTCATTGAATAAAGCCTCGGATTTTTGCTTAGAAAACGATGATATTTTCTCATCATAATTTCCTTCTAAATATGACGTATTTTTCAATATAAAGATCTCATTGCCATATATCGTCACATTTCTCAGTATTAGCACACAATCTTCACTAATTTCGTTAATTCGTTGTGTTTTCTCGTAATCGAAACCCCCCATTTCGAAATTTTCCTCATAAAGCAGAGAAAATTCTAAACAACGCCAAAGGACTCCGGCTTTGATTAAACAGTCTAAAATCTTAATATCAATGGAGAAATTCAGCCAAATTATCGCTAAATCGCTCATTAAATTGAGTAGCTTTTTATCATAATTTTCTATGGAACTCTCAAGCTTTACATCATCTTGATCGATAATTAAGTCTTCAAATAGGTTTTTTTCTTGCGAATTTATTGAGTTTTTCCGCGATTTATCAGTAAAAGTCTGAGAAATATCAAGGTTTTTCTTGCGTTTTCGACATTTGAGAAACTCGAAAAAAACCAAAGGAATTTTGCTGATTTTTTGCAAAATATGACAAAGTTCTAATATTTGTGTGTTTTCGAGGTCATAAATCTCATTTCGAGTTTTTCCTAATAAAAACTTCAGGATTTTTATCGCTAAACATAAAGAACTGAGGTCTTTGGCGTTTATGTTCATATTACTGTAATAATAGATGTGTTCAGGGGTTTTCTTACGAAGAAAGATCTTTGTTACCAGGGCTTTTAATGAGTTGAAAACCGACTGAAAGCCTTTTTTATCCAGGAAATTCTCCAAATTACCACTATTTGGGATCTTTATCGCACGATAGACCAAACGAAGACCGTGATTCAGGAATTTTATCAGAAAAGATGGTTCTTTTATGACGAAATCTTCACTATTTTCTTTAGTTTTATTGGGAGAATTATCGTTATTTATCGATAAATTATCGTTATTTATCGATAAATTATCCTTATTTATTGAAAGATTATCATTATTTATCAACAAATTATCATTATTTATCAACAAATAATCATTATTTATCAACAAATTATCATTTTTTATTAACAAATTATCAATATTTATCAACAAATTATCATTTTTTATCAACAAATTATCAATATTTATTAATAAATTATCATTTCTAATCAACAAATTATCATTATTTATCAATAAATTATCGTTTTTTTTCCTCAAATTATCCTTATTTATTGCTAAATTACCATTAATCGCGAAATTACTATAGCAAAAAGCGAAATAATTCAAAATAAACACGACTTCTTCAAAGGAAGTATACTGATGAATCTCGTATCTTTTAACAGCTTTGCTATGTGAATGCAGCAATATCAATAAATCATTCATATTTACTGATTCCTGGAACTCTTTTCTCGATTTATTCAATACAAGACTCGCTAAATTATCTCCTAAAAGAACCAGAAATTTATTGATCATTTCCTCATCAATATAGAAGTGTTTTTGGCTTTTTTCATTCCAAATCCTCAGGAATAAAGGTCCACATTTTACTTCTTTTACGATATTTTCATGTATAATTTCTCCT
>JFJP01051143.1_pt1 | contig 10259 bp, 10 predicted proteins | sample 431651 | NCBI WGS metagenome assembly JFJP01 (sample SAMN02602958, study PRJNA72255) | Microbial mat metagenome, whole genome shotgun sequencing project. | biome: fresh water; feature: sink hole; material: water; isolation source: purple microbial (photo- and chemosynthetic) mats found in... | reverse complement strand
GCTCCTCGGCCTTGTAGGAGATACGGTCAAGACCTTGAGGCACCTGATTAGGGCTAATTTTTTGGACATCTTTGTCTGGGTCTCCGTTCACCTCGATGACGAGGCCAGTCTGCGCGCCTTTCTGCTCCAGCTCCTCCACGGTCATGTTGGACAGGGAGCCAGCCTTGACCTTGTAGCCTGAGTTCGCCGTGGTGTTCACCACGTGCAGCTCCTGGGAGGTAACCTTGTTGAGCAGCTCCTGGGAACCGATGAGGTTCTCCACGAGGCCGATCGTGGTGCCACGGCGGAAGTACGGGAAGTAAGGGACCACCGTGAAGTGGTTGTACGGGGACCAATCATCGTGCAGCCGCACGTTGTCGGCGATCACCGTCCAGCGGATGCGACGCACCAGCTTGGTCGTTACGTCGAGTCCGTAGTTCTGGACCATGTTGGCAATACGGTCACGGTCGAAGCTGTCAGGCACTGGGCGCATGTCGCCGGTGTTCGGATCGACGAAGTGCTTCTGCTTGTCCATCAGGCGGTACTGCCGCTCGATGATGCGGATGTTCTTCATCACGGAGCTGTTGTCGTAGTCCCCGTTGTACATCGGGTTGAACCGGTCACCGAAGCGGTCACGGAACGCCTGGATGGAGTCGTACCCATACGGGAAGAAGCTCTGCTCACGATTGCGCAAGTACTCACCGTCCTCGGTGGAGTACAGGATGCAGATGTCGTCTGCGGTGACCCACTTCGTCGTGAACACCTCACCCCACGTGTCAGGGTCGTACTCCTCACCGTCAGGGTCAATGATGACGTTCTTCGGGTTCAGGTGGTCAATGCGCACCTCGCCCTGCATGGAGTCTGCGGTGTCGATGCGCACGTCAAGGAAGCCACGGGAGGTGATGACCCCGTCAGCGAACATGTCGCTGCGCTTCCAGTCAAGCTGGTTGTTGTCACTGATCTGCTTGAACACCTTGGACAGGACGTCAGCGGTCTCAGCGGGCGCACCGGAGCGTGGTCTGAAACTGATCTCGGAGCGGTTATAAATCTGCTCCCCCATCACGTTGGACACGGTTGAGATGATCTTGTTGATCGTCAGGGCAGGGCGGCGAACTTGTTCAAGGGCTCGCTTGTCCTTGGCGTCCCACTGGTCACCACGGAAGAACGCGTCGCACTTCTCCGCTTTCTGGACGAACTGGGCATGCCCGTTGTCCCTACTCCAACAATACCTTACGTAGGTTTTCATGCACAAAGCGGTATCAACTGGCATGATGGGCCTCTACTTCAAAAAACGGAGTTTGTAAATCGTCGTCGATGCGAGCTGCTCGATCTCAGCCAGGATGTTCTCCAGAGCCTCGGAGCGCTCCTCATCTTCCTCATGCTCTTCCCGGACCAGGTCCAGGTAGTCGTTCAGCAGAGTGAGCGGCGCGTCAGTGGGGGGTGGGACCGATGGGTAGTTCTTGATAAGCCCGTTCTCTCCCTGGTACGTCTCGGCGTAGGCGTCGATCAGAGGGACCAGGGCGTCGTAGAACTCGTTGAGCGCTACGTGCTGCGCGTAGGACGTGGACTGGAGGTGCAGCAGGTGCGCAGCGGTGCGCACGGCGAAGGACTGGGCGATGAATGCGGGGCAACTCATGCTAAGCCGCCATGAACGAAGAGCCGGAACTGAGGCTGAGCTTGTCGCGCCATGAGGTGTCCTTCTGTTGTCTGGGTTTCGCTGGTGGCTCTCGGCCCACAGCCATGGAGGCGACGTAGGCCAGGCTGTCCACCTGGTCATCGTGAGCTCCGGCGGGGAAGCGGAGCATCTCCTGCCGGCACGAGTCGTACCAGTCACCCTGTGTCGTGAACAACACCATCCCTTGCTGCATGCGTCCTTGGAGCGCACGGGCACGGGTCAGTTTGTCGGTCAGCGGTTTCAGGACAGTGATGGAAGGGTACACACGGCGCTCTCTCATTCGTTTCTTCAGCAGAGCTTCGAGGCTGCGGTAAATCTGACCGTCCTCGAACCCGAGCTGCAGACTCGAATTATGCCACTTGGAAGCAAGCGTCAGGATACTGTCAACAATGAAGAACGCGTCGCCACTTCGGAAGCGTACCTGATCCACGATGTGCAGCACATCGTCGTCATCCTGAATACCCACCGTACCTACGGTGTAGTCGTTGTGCTTCTTTTCCGAAATGGCGAAGTCCCATGCAATGAACACGTGGCACTTGGCGTGGGAGGGGGCCAGGGCTCTGCGGAACTGACTCTTCTCAAAGTACCCACCGTCGTCAGGCACAGGGTTCTGCTGGTACAGCGCCGACCACCACCGCCCGCCCTTGTTCTGCGCTTTGATACGCAGCAGCTTGTCAATGTCGTACCGGGCCGGGTGCAGCGCCTCGCCCTTGGAGCGCAGGAGCGTGTGCGGGTCCGCTGGGGGTGCGTCGTACTCAATCAGGTTCGTAGTGAGGTTCAGGTACTCGTCTCCTCCGCGTTGCTGCGCATCATGGTCTGGAGCTGCCCAGCCAGGTCTGAGTCATGCCACCAGGTCTGTATCAACAGTACCCCGGCACCGGGGGCCAACCGTGAGTACGCAGTGGACAAGTACCACTGCCACAGCTTCTCACGGTTGTCGGCTGAGTCCGCGTCCTCTGCGGACTTGATCGGGTCGTCGATGACGAGGACGTGGGCACCACGGCCCGTGATACCACCGCCCACACCGGCAGCCACATACCCGCCCCGCTTGCCATGCACCACCCACTTCTCAGCGGAGCGGTTGTCAGGGTCAAGTTTGGTCTCGGGGAAGATGCTCTGGTAGTTCGGGTCTTCGAGGATCATCTTCACCTTGCGACTGAAGTCCGTGGCGAGGTCCATGTTGTATGAACACGCGATGAACTCATGGTCCGGGAAGCGCCCAAGGTGCCATGCAGGGAACGAACGGGATGCAAGCTCTGACTTTCCGTGCCGGGGTGGCATCAGGAGCATGAGGCGAGGGGACTTCTTGTTGTTCACGTCATCTGAGAACTGCTCCAGCCGCCGACAGATGTCCTCATGCACCCACCCGGCCTGATACTGGTCGTTCATGCGCTTCACAAAGGGCAAAAACCGCCTTTTTGAGAGCACCCTGGAGGCCATTTCGGCCTGGGCGGCTACCTTGGGGTCAACCTTGGTCAATTGGGGCCTCCAAGGCCGGTAAAAGGGCCCCTACGGACCCTTTTGGAGCCCCGTCAGCGATGAGCTTCAGCAATTCTGCGTCTGAAAGGGTGTTCATCCGCTCCAAAGCGAGCTGACCATTCACGCTGACATCAATTTGGAACTTGGCGGGCTCGTAGTAGCCGCAGAGTTTGCCGAGCTCACGCGCTGATGCGACCATAGTCATCGGTTCGGACATGAGCTTAGCCATGTTGTATGCCTCAAGGTGCATGTCCATGACCTTCTGCTTGGTCATCTGGGCAGCGACCTCATACTTTTTTCGTTCCTCCGCGATCAGCTCATTGACGATGGGGATTTTTCGCCATTTGCATGAGATGGCCTTGGCTTGGGTGGGGACTACACCCGCGCGGATCGCTGCGTTCGTAGCGGTATCACCTTCCCCCATGTTCTTGATGAACTGCCTCTGAGTGGGGGTGAGGTTCTTTTCGGTCTTATTTGCACCAGGCACCCCGGGGACGACCTTTGCGGAAAGCGCGGCGTACTTCGCCCGACGCTCGGGCGTGTCTTTCTTTCGTGCGTTGATTTGGGATGCGGATTCGCCGGAGGCCATTGACTATGCTCGGGGTTAGAGGTTCGAGGATTTTAGGCCCAAAGGGGCTGCAAAAAATTTTATGAAATTTTTTGTACTTAGGGATAAGTGAGTCTCCTATCCGGGCCCGCCGAAAAGGGTACCCCGGTTCGGATTCGCCTCGGGCCCAAAAAGAAATTCAACCGTACATGAGTACCGTCCACTCCGCTGGCATCGCAGGGAACCAGGTTCCCCCCGCAAGCGGGTCCCCCCTAGTTCCCTGCGTCAGGATCACGGTTGTATCTTCAACTCATCCCGAAAGGATACACCGTGAAACATACCGTCACTACTCTGTCAGCACTCGTCGCTACTCTGCAAGAGGAGCTGGTGCAACTACGCGCTGAGGTCGCTCAGCTTCGGGTCGCACATGCACCTGACGCTGAACTTACACCATCGTCCGAGTGCCCAGAGTATCCCCCTATGGATACACCTTACGACGAACTTACACCGGTGTCTGCACCTGCAGTACCGGTACTCGACGACCACGCTCGCGAGTTGAAAGAGTTCGCTGCACTCAATTGCGGCATCGGGTACATCAGGACCCAACCCAAAGTGCGGATCACCTACTACACCTCACAGGGTATTGAGTACAAGAAGTTCAGTACGTCTCGTGCTGCCGTATCGGTCAACGTGACCGGCATGTCTAAAGCTGAACGTGACGCAGTTGTGCGCACGCTGTAGCAACACCGCAGGTACCAGGGGCCCCCTCGCTGCGCTCGACCCCAGGTACCTGCGTCAGGTTCACTGTTTTGTTCTCGTTAGTTGGGAATTTTCCCAGGTCTTATGTCTTATGTCTTATATAGGAGTTAATCATGTCTGCATCTAAAGCTACTTCTGCTACCAATTCTGCAACGCAGTCCAAACTCGAAATCGCTCGTGCTGAAGTCGAGGCTCTCCGTGCCGCCAAGGCCGCTGCTGAGTCCAAAGCCGCTGAGTCTTGTGCGGGTGGACCCGTCGCATCATTGGCTTTATCGCTGGTTTGTTTGCGTCAGCCGCTACGTATTATTACGGTGCAGTTGTTGCCAACATGTTGCTGCTCGCCATTGGTGGCGGGTTCCTCGGGTTCGTAGCTTACCTGCTCTGCGTCTTGATCTTGTTCTTGGCTTCGGCCATTGCTGGTTGGGCAACGTCCGGCCTGGTCGGCGGCAGTATCGCGATCAGCAGCATCACTGAAACAGTGACCGGCTGGTTCTCCAAAAAGCCAATCCCGGTAGCAGCATGATCCTTGAGGCCCTCGCGATTGCAGCGGGGGCTGTAGTGATCCTCTCTAAATCTTCCTCCTACTGGAGGGGTTGGCTTCTGCGCAACCCCTTCATGTTCGATCTCGGCAGTTTCGTTGTACTGCTCATGATCCACGGAGGAAGTGCAGAAGGTGCAATCATTGCGACTCTCTCTGCCGGGCTGTTGAGCACAGTCCACTACTACGCTCGTAAATACTATGGAGTCATATCATGAAACGTCGTTCTCGTCGTGCATATAGCACTGACCCTCTGCCAATCTGGTGCTGGATAGTTGGCTTTATGCCAATCGCTGCGTTCATTGCGTTGATTGCAATCAGTTGAGTCTTTCGACCTTGGGCCTAGGTAACCGGGCCTAATCCGAAGCGCTCTTGTCTTCAATCAAACTTCACAAAGGTAAATCAAATGGCACATTGTTTCCAACTCACAAAGATAGGTGAGACCGAACCATCAACCCTCAACTCAGTTGATGAAGCATTGGCAGCTCACTTGGGCATCCCAGTACACCCAAAGCGGTACGCTGAAGAATGGTTCAACGTCGAAGGTTTGGCGCTTGCGAGCGGCATGACCCTCGAAGTCATCAAAAACCAATACGTCGCAGATGACAACGAACGTCTGCCAATCATTGATTGGTTTTTGACGAACTACACAGCTTACTCATTCCGAGCATGAGCTTCAAGCTGTAATCCAGCTCTATGCTCTGTGACAGAGAGCATAGGGATGCAAACGGCATCGCTTAACTTCACAAAGGCCAAACAGATGAAACTGTACAACTCGGATAACGTATTTGAACTGATGGTTGAACCCGAATATGGGTCGACCGAATACGACCCGTTGGAAATTCTTATTCGACGAGAAGAAGAGGAGGAACGTGCTGCGAATGCAGCAGTCGTTATCCGCGCAATGACGCGGGTGCATCGACAGCCTTGGTACAAACCACAGTTGTCCAAACTCTAAACTCTAACGTAGAGAACGCTACATGCTGCTTGTACGCAGGCGGCATGTGGGGCAACTCTGCCCATTTCACTTAACTTAAGAAGGTTTTTTATGCGTAACTATCTGATGATCGAACAACCTACCCTGGCTTCCACTTATACCGAAGCGTCAGTGGAGTTCATTGAGCAACTCACAAAAGATGTGGATGTCAAGAAATTTGATCTCCACGTTGACCTGGAGGACATGCTCCAGGGATTGCCGTCTGCATTCCTGGCGGGAGCATTGAATACGTCTCGCTGGTGGCTGGATCAACAAATCAAGAATGCGGTCAAGCAAATTGCTCGCAGTTTGCCGGAAACAACGGAACATACGATCGACACGTTCTCGGATGTCCAGAACGCTTTACAAGCCCAATGGCTGGCAGAGGAGCATACATACGAGGCCGGGTATGAAATGTCAGGCCCACTCCACTCAATCGCATTTATGCGTTCAGCTCGACCTGTATGGATCGCGAGGGAACATAGTGCGTATGTCGTGCAAGGTAAGCTTAATCCGCAAGGGATACTTACTTTGGAGTCGCAGATCGGTATGCCCACCAAGCAGGTGATCAGCCAAACTCAGATAACCAATTTTGAAATGGATGCTCTCAGATTGGTCAAAGGGCTCAGCGATGTTCGGCTTCGCGGTGAGTTCCGTGATGGTATCAGCATGGGCGAAGAGCTTATGGCAATCGAAAAGCAGATTCGGAAACTGAATCCGACCGCCTGTGACGAGCAGGTCAGTATGTACTGTGAGCAAAATGAGCAGTTCAATGCAATCTTGGTAAAACGCAAAGCGCTTAGCCCGAATGCGATCACAGCACTCAACCACAGGTACCTGCGTATTGTCGAACAAGAAGCACTGTTCGATAAATGGTACGAAGCTGAGGTCGCTTTGATCGAACGGCAAATCGACGCGCTTGAGTTTACAACGCGGTTCATGTCAGATGACACTCCCAAATTTTGGGAGCTGCCTGCAGCGTTGCAAACAACGGTGTTAGACGGGATCATCACGAGCCTCAATAGAACGCTGAGCAGGTACACATCAAAGTCGACGGCGCTGTACTCAACATACAGCACCATCATTCAAGCGATCAATGCAGTGCTGCAGAACGTGATACAGAACTGCGTCGAAGACGCATCTCACCCTGAGACAGTGGGAGTCACGGATGCGTACCAGAAAATCGCGCGCCGTGAAAAGCGCGCAGCACTGAAGGAATAAAGCAGTAGCGGTCACAGATGCCTTGTGCATCTGTGACTGTGTTTTTTTTTTGTTTCGGAGCACTACCACGGACTACAGAAACCGGCCCTTTCAAACATGCACTTAGGGAGGTGTCTCCTCTCTCTATACAAATATATCTCTTTTCTCTCTATACTACTCTTCTTTTATACTACTTTACTAGAAAGATAGATTTTAAAAGTATAAGAGTATATAGTGTATAGAGATAGAGAAAACAGACGCACCGGCTGCCTGTGCAACAGACGTAAACTGCGATTCCTCCAATGAAAGGCGACCATGATTTTCCTCAAAGCAACAACACCCCTGACCAAGTCGTACACACGTACACAAGGCGGAGGACTTACAAAAACACCCTATCCCTTCGTTTGGGAGTTCACGTCGATTGACGAGCATATATCATCACTTGCACAGCTCGAACCTCTGCTGAAGAGCCATGCACGAGCAGGTCACTGCCTGTTGAAAGGTGTGATAAATAGACCATTGATCAACGAATCGCGTGCGGGCAGCACGAACACAATCGACACCACCGACTGGCTTGTGCTCGATCTCGATGGACTGCCAGAGAATTTATCAGTGGCCACACCTGGTGGTCAGTCAACATCAACACCGTTGACCATTGACTTGTTCCTTGGCGAACTCGGACTGCAAGACATCTCGTACATCGTGCAATGGTCTGCGTCGTATGGCATCAACGACCAACGCATTCGTGCCCACATCATCATGATGCTCGACAAAGGTTACGCTGCACCATTGCTCAAACAATGGCTCATCCAAAAGAATTTCGAAGTTCCCCTATTACGTGAAGCAACGACCCTGACCAAAAGCAACAACACCCTGTCATGGCCACTCGACATCAGCGCATGTCAGAACGACAAGCTGATCTACATCGCACCACCTGTGCTCAAAGGCATCAAGGACCCAATGGGTAAGCAACCACGTATCACGTTTGTCAAACGTAAATACGACGTGCTTGCACTCAGCGCTCTGATCAACTCAACCGAGAAAAACAGAAAACTCACGATCACACGCATCAACGAATTGCGCAAAGTTGCGGGCATTGAGGAACGCAAAATCACATTCAAGCAAATTGGATACCACGAGGTCATGGTCAAACCAGACTCAGCCGTCGTGACCGAAACCAAAACTGAACGCGGGTTCGTGTACTTTAATCTCAACGGTGGTGACTCATGGGCGTACTACCACCCAGAGAACAACCCAGACTTCATCCTGAACTTTAAGGGCGAACCGGTCTACCAAACCAAAGACTTACTCCCTGACTACTGGAGCTCAATCTGTGGATCAAACACACGTACCTCATCCAACGGTATCACATACCTCGCGTTTTGTGATCGTCGCACTGGTGTGTATTGGCGTGGTACTTACGACGTCAACACTGATGTCCTCGACATCCTTGCAGCAAAGAATGAAACACAACTACGCCACTTTGCTATACAACACGGCGTCAGCCTTGGGAATTTCGTTCCAGAATGGGACATTGTGTTTGACCCAAACGACAACGTCCGAGTCGACACGCAGAACAAAACCATTAACCGCTTCTCGCCAAGTGTGTATATGACCGACGTGGATATTACGGAGCACTTCACCAATTGGCTGGCCTACGCCCTTCAGAAACGTGACCGCACCAAAACAGCGTGGGTCATGCACGGAACGACCGGATGTCTCGCAGCAGAGACCCAAATTCAGTTCAATAGGGGTAAACGAAATGGTGGCCGTCTGCTAAGCATTAAGAGTGCATACCAAAAATGGACTGGTCAGTTCGTACAAGGACGAAGCATCGGTAAATCATGGGATATGACTATTCCAACCAAAGCCAAATCGGTACGCGACAAAATGACAATTGGATACCATGAAGTATTCAATATCGTGGAATCTGGTGTGAAACAACTGTACAAGCTAACTGCTTCCAATGGGTACAGTATTCGTGTTACCGAACTTCACCCATTCATGCGACCAGATGGTTCATTCACGCCACTAAACGAACTAAAAGCCGGTGACGAAATCATGGCCGAGGGCAACAAGGTAAATGCGTTTTATCGTGGCGGGGAGCTGAATAGGAACCGCCGCATCACAACGTACTCAATCCCTTTTCACCCCTACGCATGGCAACACATCATCAACGGTAAAAACTACAAACGGTCACACAAAGCACGACTTGTAGTTGAAGCCAATATGAACAACATGACGTTTGATGAGTTTGTTAATGTGCTACGTACAGATGAAACACGAGCAGCGTCACTGAAGTACGTATCTGTAAACGACGTCGTCCACCATCTTGACGAGGACTGTGCGAACGACGAGCTCTCAAATCTCGCGGTCATCGACTCTACGAATCATGACGCTCACCACGCCAATGAAGTTGGTATTGGATTCATCAACACTGTACCAGTGAAAATTAAATCCATCAAAGTTGACAAAGTCGAAATGACCTATGACATGGTTATGAAGGCCCCATACCACAGCTATGTAGCCAATAAATTCGTAGTCCATAACACAGGGAAGGGTATTCTGACCAACAACATCCTCAAACCCCTTTTCGGTAACCACACCGCCACTCGTCGCATGGAGGAGCTCTCAGATAAATACAACCACTTCATGGCTGACTCCCTCATGGTCTTCGTTGATGAAGTTCAAATCAAGGCGCTCGGCGGTGAGAAGGGCATCATGGCCAAGCTCAAAAACTTCATCACTGAAGAAACTGTGGTCATCCGGGGCATGTACCAGAACGGTACAGAACTACGTAACTACACGTGCTGGATATTCATGTCCAACATGCCGGACCCAGTGCTGATTGAGAAAAACGATCGGCGATTCAACATCGCAAAGTACCAAACCCTCAAGCTGACGCTCACTGACACAGAGCTCGCCCAAATCGAAAAGGAGCTGCAAGCCTTCCACGACTACCTTATGACCTATGTAGTCGACGAAGTCGCTGTTCGCACCATCATGCAGACAGACGACCGCGACACTCTGATCTCTATCTCAGAGTCGAGCCTTGATACAGCCACCACCGCCCTCATCGATGGCAACTTCAGTTTCTTCCTGGACC
>JFJP01041257.1_pt1 | contig 10259 bp, 11 predicted proteins | sample 431651 | NCBI WGS metagenome assembly JFJP01 (sample SAMN02602958, study PRJNA72255) | Microbial mat metagenome, whole genome shotgun sequencing project. | biome: fresh water; feature: sink hole; material: water; isolation source: purple microbial (photo- and chemosynthetic) mats found in... | reverse complement strand
TTTTTCGTAAATAAAAGTAAGCGAAAATAGTATTGTTGTAAAGTGTTGTTAATAAACATATAATTTATATTTTTGTTTTATATATTGCAATAAAATCCGGTAATTCATAAATATTTTTCAACATAATCTTTTCCAAAACATTCAATAGGAGGGGAAAATGCTTCAAACAAAAAACATTTTATTTTAAAAAAAAGGAGGATAAAAAAAGTGGATATTTCAATTGAAAATGTACAGATGCCGAATTCACCAAAATGAGCAATTTCATTTACAATGAATACGGAATAAAAATGCCTTATGCCAAGAAAACAATGTTACAAAGCCGTTTACACAAACGGTTGCGCGAGTTGAATATCCCTTCGTTCAAAGAATATATTGATTATTTGTTCAGCAAAGATGGTATGCAGAACGAATTGGTACACATGATTGATGTGGTTTCTACCAATAAAACCGATTTTTTTAGAGAGCCGGCTCATTTCGATTTTTTGAGGGAAACAATGCTCCCTCAGTTTGTAAGTGCTTCAAATGCAAATAGATATTTAAAAATTTGGAGTGCCGGTTGTTCTACCGGAGAAGAGCCTTACACAATATCGATGGTATTATCGGATTTTGCTGCTTCACAAGCAGGATTTTCTTTTTCTATTTTTGCTACCGACATTTCTTCGCGTGCCTTAAAACACGCTGTTACTGCAATTTATACTGAAGACAGAGTTGCTCAAATACCTATGACAATTAAGAAAAAATATTTTCTGAAAAGCAAAGATAAAACGAATCTTACTGTTAGAATTATTCCGCAGCTACGCGGCAAAGTTACATTCCAGAGGCTCAATTTTATGGCTAATTCTTACAATGTTTACGACAACTTTGATATTATTTTTTGCAGAAACGTTCTGATTTATTTCGACAGACAAACTCAAGAAAGTGTTATTAATAAACTATGTAAAAAGCTAAAACCCAATGGTTTCTTCTTTTTAGGACACTCTGAATCTATCACAAATATGAACGTTCCGTTGAAACAAATTAAACCCACTATTTTTAGAAAAATTGGGCAGTAAAAAATTTTTTTTTTATGAAAACATATCGAAAGAAAAAAAACAATAAAAAACACGTAATTCACTATGAATGAAAATATTAACAATATTTCTGATGAAGAAATATTTGAAGAACTGAAACTTCGTTTTTTCAATAACAAAAACTCTCTTCTCGATTTTGTGGAACTTGCAGACCAATTGAAAGTTGTAAATACAAAATTAGAAGAATCGGAAAATTTGAAAACACATTTTCTTTCTAATATTAGAAATCAGATTATCAACCCTTTTGCCTCCATTTTAGGGCTTGCCAAAAGTATTACAAACATGCAAGAGGGCAATTGGCAAAAGGCGGTTAGAATGTCGAAACTTATTTATGATGAGGCTTTTAACTTAGATTTTCAATTGAACAACATCTTTGCTGCTGCTCGTATAGAAGCGGGAGAGATGCAACCCGAAATTTCCCAAACAAATATTTGTGAAATAGCCGAAAATGTGATAGAAGCTTTCCGCCACAAAGCTGACCATAAAGAAATTGTAATAATTTTCAAAAATTTGCTGTCGCTAAACGATGACGGCGAGTTTCTTTTTAAAACCGATCCGTATCAGCTTCAGCTAATTTTATCCAATTTATTGAGCAATTCCATTGAATACAGTTATGCTGCTTCCGAAATTGAACTGGAAATGAATTACGTTGATAACCAATTAATTGTTTCTTTTTCCGATAAAGGCGTTGGTATTGATGAAAAAGATCAAAAAATAATTTTCGACCGCTTCACCCGACTCGATACTTCCATTAATTCCATTCAACAGGGGCATGGTTTGGGTTTGGCTATTACAAAAAATTTGATTGACGCTTTGAATGGAAAAATTGAACTCGTGAGCCGTAAACGTGTTGGCTCAGTGTTTAAAATTTTTGTTCCTGAAGGAAAAGAAAATGAGTTCGGCGAAATGTATGCGCTTAATTCCGATGAATTTCTTTTTAATGACATGGAGAATTTTTGATGGTGTGAAAAAGATGTTCACTTTTTTTGAAAAAAAATCCAATATACCTATAATTTTTTATACATTTATATTTCATATAAATTATAATAAATCAACATATTAACAACCAAAATAAAGCGTTTTTTTTTTGAAAAAAAACGTTTTACAAAACAACTATTATAATGGAAGAAAAGCTTCCTATCCATTTTTTGTATCCGGCTGCATTATTTGCAAGCGTGAAACCATTTCAAGTTAATACAATTTTAGGCTCTTGTGTTGCCGTATGTATTTGGGATCCAGTTACAAAAATTGGTGGCATAAATCATTATATGCTTCCGCTTTGGAACGGGCAAGGTTTAGCCTCGCCAAAATACGGAAACATTGCGATTAAAAAATTATTAGACAAAGTAATTAGTCTGGGCGCAAATGCCAATAATTTGAAAGCGAAGGTTTTTGGAGGCGGGGAGGTTATTCAAACAAATTCAAAACAATTCAATATTGGTCTGCGAAATATTGGTATTGCACGCGAAATTTTACAAGAATTTCATATTCCGATAGTTAGCTCAAGCGTTGGCGGTCCTACCGGAAGAAAAATTATTTTTTTTACGCACACCGGTGAGGTAAAACATCGGTTTATTAATAAGCAAATTCCAAATACTGATATATCTAATAAATTGAACGATAGTATAGAAGCTTTGAAAGATTTTTACAACACAAAATAATTTCACGCTTTTTTTTGAGAAAGTCACAAAAAATATCATTCAATAAATTACTAAAAAAATGGACAAAAAAATAAGAGTCTTAGTAGTAGACGATTCCGCTGTTGTTCGTCAAGTTTTAACAGAAATTCTTAATTCAGACCCCGATATTGAAGTAATGGGCACAGCCGGAGACCCCTATATTGCCGCTCGAAAAATGCAAAAAGAAGCTCCTGACGTTATTACGCTCGATATTGAAATGCCGCGAATGGACGGGCTTACGTTCTTACGAAAAATAATGACTCAACACCCCATACCGGTTGTAATTATTTCAAGTTTAACAAAACGTGGAAGCGAAACTGCAATCAGAGCACTTGAATACGGTGCTATTGAGATATTTACAAAACCGGCACTCAACACAAAACAATTTATTGAAGAATCGAGAATACGTTTGTGCGATGCCATAAAAGCCGCTGCTATGGCTAAAGCCAGACGTAGAATTGAAGTTTCTAAACCTATTGTTACCCCAAAACTTTCCGCTGACGTGGTGATTTCGCAAGGTCCTACTGCGCCTACAATGTTCAAAACCACTGAATCGGTGGTGGCGGTAGGGGCTTCAACAGGTGGTACGGAGGCGTTGAGGGTGTTTCTGGAGGCAATGCCCGTTGACTCGCCCGGTATTGCAATTGTGCAACACATGCCCGAAGTTTTCACTCGTTCTTTTGCTAACAGGCTCAACGAGTTATGCAAAATTACCGTTAAAGAAGCCGAAAACGGGGATACGCTTATCAGAGGGCGGGCTTTGATTGCTCCGGGTAACAAACACATGCTTTTAAAACGCAGTGGTACAAGGTATTATGTGGAAGTTAAAGACGGTCCACTCGTTAATCGGCACCGCCCATCGGTTGATGTTCTGTTTCGTTCGGCTGCTCGATATGCCGGTAAAAATGCTATTGGCGTGATAATGACCGGTATGGGCGATGACGGCGCAAAAGGTATGAGCGAAATGAAAATTGCCGGAGCAAGAACTATTGCGCAAGATGAAAAATCGTGTGTGGTGTTTGGAATGCCAAAAGAAGCGATTAAACTTGGCGCTGCCGATAAAATTCTTCCGCTCGACAAAATTGCTTCTTATGTGATTAGTATTTCTTAAATTATGTAAAAAAAAATTTTTATTTGAAATAAGTGTTATGGAATTATTTTCCATTTTTGATTATCAGTGAATTACATATTTACCATAAAGTTTTGATAATCAAAACATAAATTAAAATTTGAAATACATATAGAAAAAAGCATTAAATTATAAAAATGAAAATTCAAATTATAAATGGTGCAAATTTGAATCTTTTGGGTGTGAGGGAGAAAAATATTTATGGAAACAGAAATTTTGAATCGTTTTTTGAAGAATTGCAAAAACAATATCCAAACGTTCAATTATCATATTTTCAATCGAATATAGAAGGCGAAATCATCAACAAAATACACGAAACAGGTTTTTCTTACAACGCAATCATTCTCAATGCCGGAGCTTTTACACACACTTCTTTGGCTATTGCTGATGCTATTTCGGCTGTGGAAAGTCCTGTTATAGAAGTACATATCTCAAATATTTTTGCACGTGAACAAATTCGCCACACTTCGTTGATGGCTGCGGTTTGTAGGGGAAGTATTTCGGGTTTTGGTTTAGATTCGTATCGGCTTGCTATTGAGTGGGTTGTAAAACAGGCGTAACTTTAAAACCTTTATTTATAAGTAGTTGAATTACTCCCTCATTACCCGCTAAATGACCGGCACCTATTGCAAAAAAAACCGAATTTTTTTTGCACATAAGCGATATTCTTTCCGCCATTTTATAATTTCTATTGGTAATAAATATTTCTTGAAAATTGTTGATATTTGTTTCATTTTCTATAAAACCCTGAATTTTAGGTAAATCCTGTGCTATGTAGGCTTGAATCAACTCTTCGGTTTCTATTGCAATGCTTTCATTTCTAACTGTTTCCATCAGCAAATCGCATTGGTCGCGCAGAGGAATATTATCAACAAGTTCTATTTGTTCTTCAAAAGTTTCAATTCCAAAAATTATTTTATTGTGAAATTTAGCTCGTTCGTATAAAAACATATCAAGCGGTTTTTCCATGTCGTTAGTAATCACCGACAAAGAGTATTGCGACATGGTAAAAAAAGGTTTTATGGAATTGAAAAAACCGACTCCCAAATTTAATTTTTCCTTCAATTTATTATCCAAAAAAATTAGTTCCTCCTCATTCAATAAATCCTTCAAAGTCGTGTCTTTCATTTTCGTAGCTCGCAAACTTTTAATGATACTTATTTCATCGGGGTTAATTTCCATTGCAAAAGCTTCTACTGCGTTGAAAGCAAACAACATACTATCGGAAAAAACAAAAACTCTTTTATCAGGTATGTGAATTGTTCCAAACAAATAGGAAGTTGTAGTTAATGAATCATGTTCTATTTTCCATAGTAACGATTTGTTAATCAATGTATCACTTTGAGCGTAGCCGTACGAACCAAACCAAAAAGGCAGAAAAAACATGAGAAAGGAAATTTTTCGCATTTTTAATTTATCAAATTTATTCTACTCATTAAATTGTTCAAAAAGGTTTTTTTTATGGGAATAGATTTGATTCCTTTTTCGTAGTGCATGATAATGTTGTGATGTTCAATAAGATTAATTTTCGATAAATTAACAATATACGACCTATGTACGCGCACAAAAATATCGCGCGGCAGTTTGTCTTCTATTGATTTCATTGTGAACAATATCGTATATTTTGCATCGTAAGTATTTATGCTGATGTAGTTTTCCAACGCTTGAATCCACAAAATATCGTCATATTTCAAACTGATAATAGAAGAGCTATTTTTAATAAAAATGCCGTTATTTATTTCAGTAGTAGGTAGTTGGCTTTTAAACTCAGAATATGCTTTTTCTACGGCTCGCATAAAACGCTGTTGCGAAACCGGTTTCAGTAAATAATCGGTTACATCATAATCAAATGCATCGAGAGCATATTTTTCTTTGGCTGACATCATGATTATCTGGGGCAGATTTTTCAAACTGTCCAAAAATTCGATACCTGTCATTTTGGGCATTTCTACATCAAGAAATATTAGATGTACTTGATTTTCACCATGCAATATTTTTAAAGCGTCAATAGGCGTACGAAATGTACCAAGTAAATTTAAAAAACTAACCGATTGAAAATATTCTTCCAGAATACTTACAAACAATTCATCATCGTCAATTATTATACAGTTCATCATAGTACAAAATGGTCTTGGTATTAGTCTAAATAATTGAATACAAAAGTATTATGCTTGTATTTGTGAGGTATATCTGTCTTAGAGCAATCTTTATTATGAAATTTTTCACCCCTTTTAAAACAAAATTCTTTAAAAAAAATTCCTTATTTGCAAAGATAATATTTTTTTAACTTCAAAAAAAAAATAAATAAAAGTTTTTACGCACATTTTGAATTTTTATTAACTGCTTGTATATTAGTGGTTTAAAAATCATGTAAAATTTTGTGGAATACTTACTAATTTTTGAATCAATATTTTTTAACTTTGTAATGTAAAATTCACGTGAATAACCATAATTCAACGATATAATATGCTATATTTCAACTAATAAGTTTAACTTCATTTGCAGTTCCGCTGCAACTTTTTTTAATTTTTTTTTTTTGAAATGTTTCTTTTTAAATATTAATCTCAAAAAACAAAAATACATTGAACGAAACTAAAAAACCTTTCGTGCTGATAAGTAATGATGACGGCGTATATGCTTCAGGTTTACAAGCACTTATAGAAATAATTCGCCCTTTTGCCGAAATATTGGTTGTTGCTCCGTTGGAAGGGCAATCTGGTATGTCTCACGCAATTACGGTAAAATCGCCACTGCATATAAAATCAATAAAAAAAGAAACCGACTTGGAGGTTTTTGCCGTAAACGGTACTCCCGTTGATTGTGTGAAAATAGCTATCAACCAAATAATTACAAAAAAGCCAGATGTAATTCTTTCCGGTATAAATCATGGCACAAATTCATCGGTAAGTGTCTTTTATTCAGGCACTATGGGCGCAGCCATGGAAGGTTGCTTAAACGGGATTCCATCAGCTGGTTTTTCGCTTGACGATTATTCGCAGGAAGCCGATTTTTCGCCGGTAAACTCTTATGTATTAGATATTTTTAACATATTATTACAAAAAAAATTGCCCGAAAATGTTTGTTTAAATGTTAATTTTCCTGCGAAACGAAAAATTGAAGGTCTCAAAATTACTCGACAAGCACAGGGGCGTTGGGTGGAAAAATTTATTGAATGGAAACACCCACACAGCGGAAAATATTTTTGGTTAGCCGGCGATTTTGTTAATTTTGAGCCTACAGCAACCGATACAGACGAATGGGCTATTAAAAACGGTTTTGTTTCGGTGTTGCCGCTTAAAGTGGATATTACTGATTATAAAGCAATTGATATTCTAAAAAATTCATTTTCTCAATAATTTTTTATTTTTCTATTGAAATTGAAGCATTTACAATTAATGAAACAGCATTATGAATGTAAAAAAAAATAATCAAAATTTCGGTTTAATTTTAGGGTTTCTACTTCCTATTGTAACTTTTTTTATCTTCTTCATTTTCAATTACGAAGCCTTTGGAACAATTGTTCGTTATTGGGAATATATTGTTAATTCAGGTATTCTAACCAAGTTGAGCAGTTTGAGCTTGATACCCAATTTATTACTGTTTTTTGTGTTTATGAAAAACAATGCGATGTTTTCGGCAAGAGGCGTTGTTATGGCTACTTTTTTGCATGGTTTTGTGGTTATTGGGCTTTATGCGTTTTTATAATGCTTTAATTTTCAAATGAATACATTTTTCTTCTTTTAAAAAAATTCTCAATGAAATATTATATAATAGCGGGTGAAGCCTCCGGCGATTTGCATGCGTCAAATTTGTTGAAAGAGTTGAAAACAAAAGATATAGAAGCAAAATTTAGAGCGTGGGGCGGCGATTTAATGCAACAGCAAGGAGCGCAAATTGTGAAACATTATCGTGAACTTGCTATTATGGGCTTTTGGGAAGTGCTCACAAATATTGGTACGGTGATGAATAATTTATCTTTTTGTAAAAAAGATATTGTTGAATATCAACCCGATGTGCTTATTTTAGTGGATTATCCCGGCTTTAATCTGCGAATTGCTGAGTTTGCTCATAAACAAGGCATTAAGGTTTTTTATTATATTTCCCCAAAAATTTGGGCGTGGAAAAAATCGCGAGCAAAAAAAATCAAAAAATTTGTTGATAAAATGTTTGTTATTTTTCCTTTTGAAATTGATTTTTATCAAAAATTGGGCTATCCTGTTGAGTTTGTGGGAAATCCGGCTATTGATGCCATTGAGCAACGCAAAATTAAATTTCCTACAAAAGAAACTTTTTGGAAAGAACACAACCTTAGCGAAAAACCTTGCATTGCATTATTGCCGGGTAGCAGAAAACAAGAAATTGAACGCTTACTACCTGTTATGCTGAATGTTATATATTTTTTCCCGAATTTTCAATTTTTGCTTGCTGCTGCTCCTTCATTACCACCGTCATTTTATACACAATATATTGAAAATAAAAATGTTAAAATGATTTATGACAAAACTTACGAAACCCTCAATTTTTCGCAAGCTGCTATTGTAGCCTCAGGAACAGCTACTTTGGAAACTGCCTTGCTGGGCATTCCGCAAGTGGTTTGTTATAAAATGGCAGAAATTTCTTTTCAAATTATAAAATTATTGGTGAAAATTTCTTATGTTTCGTTGGTTAATTTGTTGCTCAACAAACTTTCTGTAAAAGAATTTATTCAACATGAATGTAATGTTGAAAATTTGAAAACCGAACTCAACAGTATTTTATTCGACAAAATATACAGAACCAATATGTTGAAAGATTATTCGGAATTGAAAAAAATTCTCGGCGGTACAGGGGCTTCCGAAAGGTCGGCGGAAATTATGTTTAAGAATTTGGCTAACTACCAATTACCCGCAAAAGAAATGACAGAGTAAACTTCGAGAATATTTCATAATGATATGATAAACTGATAATTATTGTATTTCAACATAACTTTAAAAATTCGACAAATGAAAAAAACAATTATTTTAACTATTTTGATTTTGAAATTCAGTTTTTTGATGTACGCCCAATCTGGTTACATAAATGTTGGCGTATATAGCAGCGATTCAATTACTTCAATGGTAATGCGTGCTGATACCGGTAAGTATGAAATTGTTGCTGACAAAAAATTTTTATTGAAATTGAAAAAAGGGCGTGCCGTTCACTTAGAAATTATGAACGACCTTATAAAAATTACTACTGAAAACGAAGAGTTCGGACCTTATAAAATGGTGGAATTTAAGGGTTTAGGATACGATAATAAATTGAAAATTGTTCCTACCCAAAATGATTTGTCTGAAAGAATTTATTACGATAATATTTCGGTAAGTGCTAAAAATCAGAAGTTTGTAATTGTAAACAACATTTTGTTGCAACATTATATTGCCGGCGTGGTGAGTTCCGAAATTGGCACAAACAACGATATGGAAACGTTTAAAACTCAGGCAGTTTTGGCTCGCACCTATGCACTTAGGCGCATTGACAAACATTTTGCCGAAGGTTTTCAAGTGTGCGATGGTGTTCACTGTCAAGCATATAAAGGCGACAAAACTGTTACACCTTCCATTCGCTTGGCGGTTAATGAAACGATGGGTTTGGTGGTTGTTGATACTCGCAATGCTTTGATTGATGCTGTATATCACGCCAATAGCGGTGGACAAACTGCTAATTCCGAAGATGTGTGGCAAGAAGCAACCCCGTATTTGCGTTCAGTTGATGACCAATATTCTGTCGGACAACGGCAGACGAATTGGGAAGTAACTGATATTACGGTAGATGAATGGAAAGAATATTTGCTAAAAAATTCTTTTAAATATGTTTCCGATACTTTGAGAGCCGAACATTTTAAATTTCAACAAAATAGCCGTCAAGAATATTATTATTTCGGTGGCGATTCGTTGCGTTTAACCCAAATTAGAAAAGATTTTGGTTTGCGCTCTACCTTTTTCTCTATTGAAGCAAATAGAAACAACCTGATTTTCAAAGGTCGCGGCTACGGGCATGGTGTGGGTATGTCGCAGGAAGGTGCTATGAACATGGCTGCCAGCGGTTTCACTTATGACCAAATTATTAGTTTTTATTACCAAGGTGTAAAAATTTCTTCGGTAAAGGACATCAATAATTTAAAACAATTTTATTTTGAAGAAGGCAAACGTGGTTTCTTTAAACGAAAATTCAACAAGCGATAATTTTTTTATTTTTTCTTGAAAAAAAGCCGTTTTCGATTGATAGAAAACGGCTTTTTTATTTTTCTTTCAATATCCATTCTATTATTTCAGGATACATTTCTTCAATTGTTTTTGTCTGATTTTGTGATAGATACAAATTCAATAAAAATTTATTAAATTCTGAAAACTTCACAAATTT
>JFJP01041061.1_pt1 | contig 10259 bp, 6 predicted proteins | sample 431651 | NCBI WGS metagenome assembly JFJP01 (sample SAMN02602958, study PRJNA72255) | Microbial mat metagenome, whole genome shotgun sequencing project. | biome: fresh water; feature: sink hole; material: water; isolation source: purple microbial (photo- and chemosynthetic) mats found in... | reverse complement strand
GTTATGATGCAAAAGCAGCAGGCGCTGAAGTAAAGAATAATATCAAGTCTGAAAGGCAGACTCTGAAAACTATTCTTAACCAGGAATATGGGTGGTATAAAACCGACACTGCAGTAAAACAGAAACCTGCAGAAAAGAAACCAAGGTTTAAAATAACCTGGGATGAAACTGATAGTACTGAAAATACTGAAAAACCTCCGGTTGTAAAAAAAGAGAGCACCATAAAAGGATTGCTTAAAAAGAAATGATTCTTTACCAACACAAAAACCTGTGGAAGCTTTTTATGCTTCTTTTTGCTGTCTTAATTGGGATGGGCTCACTCATTTATACTGAAAACCTTGTAAAAAAGCTAAAAATAGAAGAGAGGGAAAACATTGAAATGTGGTCTGAAGCTCAAAGACTTATCTCTCTCTCCGATACAAGCCAAAATGTTGATTTTCTGTTCTCAATTATTGAAAATAACAATACAGTCCCTGTAATTTTAACCGATGAGAACGACAGTATTATCTCATCCAGAAATTTTGATGAAGCCAGAACAGATGATCCGGGGTATCTCAGAAAAAGTCTTGAAAACATAAAACAGAAGAACAAACCAATAATAAATTATCTCGAAGAAGGTCACTTCAACCTTATTTACTATAAGGACAGCATCATACTTACGATGCTGATCTATTATCCGTACATTCAGTTATCAATAATTATTCTCTTTATCCTTGTATCCTATCTCGCCTTTAGCTCATCACGCAAAGCCGAACAGAATCAGGTCTGGGTCGGCATGTCAAAAGAGACAGCACATCAGCTTGGGACTCCCACATCTTCTCTTGCAGGATGGATAGAAATTTTACAGCATAAACACCCTGATATCTCCATAACAAAAGAGCTTGCCCTTGATGTACAGAGGCTTGAAAAGGTTACCGAAAGGTTTTCAAGAATAGGTTCAAAACCTGCTCTGCTGGAGGAGAATATTGTTTTTATAATTGTACGAACAATCGATTATCTTAAAACGAGGAGTTCGTCCAAAGTAAAATTCACAATCGATTTCGATATTAATAAAGAGCTGCGAATTCCTGTGAACTCTGCTCTTTTTGAATGGGTTATCGAAAATGTATCAAAGAATGCAATCGATGCCATGGAGGGAAACGGAGAACTTACATTACGGTTAACGGAAACGGATAAATCGGCCCTGATTGACATTTCAGATACAGGAAAGGGAATGCCTAAAACGGTATATAAAAAGATATTCTCCCCCGGGTTTACGACCAAGCAAAGAGGCTGGGGATTAGGCCTTTCTCTGGCAAAGAGGATCATTGAGGAGTACCATAGCGGAAAAATATTTGTCAGGTATTCTGAGGTTGGGAAGGGATCATGTATAAGGATAGTGATGAACAGGAAGAAAAAATGATAAGAAAAGATATAGAAATAATGGCCCCGGCAGGATCGTACGACTCCCTCATGGCTGCGATCCAGGGAGGTGCCGATTCAGTGTACTTCGGTGTTGAACAACTTAATATGAGGGCTGCCTCATCGAATAATTTCACTATTGAGGATCTGAGGAAAATTGTTTCTATCTGCCGGAAAAACGGACTAAAGAGTTATCTGACAGTAAATGTTGTTATCTATGATCATGAGATTGAGCAGATGCACAGGATAGTAGATGCTGCTGTTGAAAGCGGCATCACTGCGGTTATTGCATCAGATCTTTCTGTGATAAACTATGCTTTCTCAAGGGGAATAGAGATTCATTTATCAACCCAGCTTAACATAACAAATATTGAATCGCTGAAATTCTATTCGCAATGGGCTGATGTTGCTGTACTGGCAAGGGAGCTTAATATAGAACAGGTCAGGCATATTTACAATAACATAAAAGAGCAGAATATCAGGGGGCCGAAAGGAGACCTGATAAAGATTGAGATGTTTGTACATGGCGCTCTATGTATGGCTATTTCAGGTAAGTGCTATCTGAGTCTGCACGAAAATAACAAGTCGGCCAACAGGGGAGAATGCTATCAGACATGCCGGAAATCATATATCGCTACCGGAAAAGAATCGGGCTATGAGCTTGAGATAGATAATGAATATATAATGTCGCCAAAAGACCTGTGTACTATCGGATTTCTCGATAAACTTATCGGTGCGGGAGTCAGAGTTCTTAAAATAGAAGGCCGGGCACGTTCAGCGGAGTATGTAAAGGAAGTATCAAAGTGCTATGATGAAGCAGCAAATGCAATAGCAGAAGGAAGTTTTACAGCAGAGAAGACTGAGGCATGGAAGGAAAGACTTGCAACAGTTTTTAACAGGGGATTCTGGGATGGTTATTATCTTGGACAGAGGATGGGCGAATGGAATACTAATTACGGATCGAGTGCCACAAAACGAAAACTGTATATTGGAAAAATCACCAACTATTTTACAAAGTTAAATGTTGCAGAGATTAAACTCGAAAACGGTGATCTGAAGAAAGGGGATACATTGCTTATTACCGGTCCCACAACAGGAGTTGTTGAATATATTACAGACGAGATAAGGGTTGACCTGAAAGTTACTGAAATCGCCTTAAAAGGGGAGTTGTGCTCAATTAAAACTGAAGATTATCTCAGACGGTCCGACAAAGTCTATAAACTGGTTGATGCAAGCGAGGTAAGAAATCAATAAAAGGAGTGAATTACCATAATATGGTACTGGCAGCTTCAAGTATTTTCCTGCTGTTTATCTCAATATCATCTGTATCAGTATCAACATATAGGAGGTTTTCTGCTTTCTTCCTGGTCAATCCAAAGGAGTATGCTTTATCATAGTAGTAGAGAGAGATCTCAATTGCCTTCGAAATATCACCGGCATCAACTGCTGACAATGCATCCCGGGTATTGTCACCGCCCAATCGTTTACTAATCTTAAGTATTGAACTTTTAAGGGTTTCAGCCGGATATACTGAATACTCCTCCATGAGCCTTGGCAATCTTGTTTTTACATCCATCAGAAGTATGATTGTTCTGGTATTCTGCATGTTGCCATACATCCCATCCGGAATAAATACTGTCCCGATATTCCGGCTCTCATCTTCAACCCATACCGGTGTATTATTGTCCAGTTTTTTCCATTCCCTGTATAGATTATTTGCAAACTGCTCGGTTGTTGGCTGGGGTGGCTGTCCGAGTGATCCGAAAGCCGACCCTTTGTGGTTTGCAAGTCCCTCAAGATCAACTACCTGTTCTCCTTTATCTCTCAGGAATCTCAAAATATGTGTTTTACTGCTGCCGGTCATTCCGCCCAGAACGATCATTTTTCGTTTTCCCGAAAGGGAATCCAGAATATGATTCCTGTAAGTCTTATATCCGCCTTCAAGTACTTCTGTATGAATATCTCCCTGCGAAAACAGCCAGGCCATAGCCTCAGATCTCATCCCCCCTCTCCAGCAATGCACCAGTAATTTTCCTTCTTTCGATTCTTTGAGAGCCTGTTCAAGTTTCTCCGACATTGAAGGACCTGTCAGCCTTAATCCTTCAATAATTGCAGGTATACGTCCCTCTTTCTTGTATTTGGTTCCGACAACAGCTCTTTCATTATCATCAAAAAGCGGAATGTTAACAGCTCCGGGTATATGTCCGGCTGAAAACTCCAAAGGCGATCTGACATCAATAACAGGAATATTTTCAGCCAGTTCAAGAAAAGCTGTTACATCTGTTTTCTTCAAAGTAATTACTTTTTGAAATATTTGGCGAAAAGCTTTTTAAGTTCCTCAATCCTTACAGGTTTTGAGATAAAATCTTTAATCCCCGACATTTCTGCTTTTCTTTTCGACTCTGGCATATTATCTGCTGTAAAGGCCACTATTAAGACCGATTTGTCATAGGCAAGGATTTTCTGGGCAGACTCAAAACCATCCATTTCAGGCATAATAAGGTCCATAAAAATAAGATCATATTTTTTAATTTTTGCCTGGAGGTATCCTGTATATCCGTTATCTGCAATATCAAATAAATAGCCGAGGTTTTTCAGCATAGTCCCAATGACTTTCTGGTTCATTTTATTATCCTCAACAATTAAAATATTTATGTCACTTCTTACAGAGCCAATATCTACTGATGTGGCGGGATCTTCAAGAAACGGGAAACAGCTGTTTAGAGTATTTAGCAGATCGCTTATATCAAATGGTTTAATAAGATAGTGATCTATTCCCAGAGTAACCGAGTTCATGAAATTTCCCTTCTTGTCATTAGAGCTTATCATCAGTATTATAAACTTCCCTGAGAGGTTATTCTCCCTAATTCCTTTTGCAGCTTCAAATCCATTAAAGTTTTCGTCATCGAAAATAACAATCAGGCTGTATCTTTCTGAAGGAAAGTTCTGATTGGCTTTAATCTGGCTGACAGTTAACCTCATGAAGGTTGTGATAGTGATAGCCAGCCCTAACCTGTGAAGAGCTCCAAGAATCTCTTCATCCCTGTTTTGGTTCCCGGTAATTACAAGAGTTTTAATCTGACTAAAAGTCTTAATGTTTTCGAGCGAAAGGTCTTTTATGGTCCTTTCATTTGAGAAAACAGATAGAGTAAAGAGTACTTTGGTGCCTACATCCCCTACCAGTCCTGATGGAGAAGTTGCAATAAGGTCTCCTCCCATAAGCAAAACCAGCTGTTTTGCCAAAATAGTGCCGAATCCTGATTCATCATTTAACCTTACAGCTTTTGATTCCACGTCGACAAAGTCGCCAAAAATCTTTTTAAGTGTTGATTTGTCAAATTTTTTGCCGGTGTCGAGAAGTTCAAATCCCAGAATAATAGTTCCGCTATTTATGTTTTTTACAAAACATCTCAACCTTATCTCTCCCTTCTCAGTATTTTTAATCGAATTATTCAGAAGGTTCGTAAGTATCTGTCTCAGTCTGTATGGATCACCGATAACACTTTCCGGTGTATTCTCATCAACAATGCTAATCAGCTCAAGATTTGACTGAGAGATATATGTCCTTGCCAGGTCAACACAATAGGCAATTTCCTCTCTAATGTTAAAAGGGACCTCATCGAGGAGCATCTTACCTGACTCAATTTTTGAAAAATCGAGTATATCATTTATTATGTTCAGAAGCACCTCTGTTGACTTTCTCAGAAGGCTTACAATATCTTTTAACTCTTCAGACAGTTCAAATTTATTAAGTACATCAGTCATACCGACAATCCCATTGAGCGGAGTCCTGATCTCATAACTCATTCTTGCCAGAAATTCGGATTTGGCTACATTTGCCTTTGCCTCCTGCTTACGTGCCGATTCAAGCATTGTAACATCAATCAGGATCTCCATTGTAGCCTCTTCTCCAAGAAAATTGACAGGAATGCTGTTTCTGTAAAGGACTATCTCTCCTATCTCCTTTTTAATTATAACAAATTGATCCGGATTGAAAGTTCCACCCAGATTTTTGGAAAAATAATCACTGTTGTCAGGCAGGTTTGTTTCAGAAAAGATCTTCCCTTTCATTTCAATTTCAGAAGGATAAGAATAGAGATTTGCGGCAACCTTATTTGCCTTGATGATTTCCCTGTTTTTATTATGAATGAGGACTCCAACAGGCATCTCTTCGATAAGCTTGAACAGCATTCTTTCAGAAGCCTTTAATCTCTCCTTTTCTGATTTTTCCGATTTGAGGTAGCTCCAGAATATGAAAATTATGATTTGAATAAGGAAGAGGGTTCCCAATACAATAAACAAAGAATTCCTTATGATATATTTTTGAAAAAAGACAGTAGGAGCAGAAAAAACCAGTCCAAGATCTCTCTGGAGAAGATAAGTAGAGTAATATGATGAAATGATCTCTTGCGACTTTCCATTTTTTGAAGAGTTGTGAGTAATATTATTATTAGATCCTCCGGACACACTTTCAGCTATTTCTGCCAGCTTTGTATATGTGATCATTTCCCCCTGATTCAGGGGATAATTATCATATACAACTCTTCCTGAGTCAGTTATAACCCATTGCCACTGGTAATCCTGAAGATTAAAAGCTGTAAATATTTCTCTGAAGTATTTTTGGTAATCAACGGTGACAACAAGATTGCCAATGGTTTCATTAGTCCTGTTATCGATTACCGGAAGATAATAATTGAACCTCCTGTTCTCCTCAACAAGCTTTCCCATATTATAGATTTCAGCCTGTGCATGTAAGACAAAAGGTTGTTCAAGCCACTCCTTGGTATCAATATCCTGCTTTAAAGTGAATTCATTTTTCCTGTTATCATAAAACCTTATACCTGAGATTAGTTCTTCATTCTTGGAAAAGAATAATTGCATCTTTGCTTTTATCCTGTTCTGGCTTACAGGATTTGTGAAGAACTGGGTTGGGTCCTCATTAAAAAAAATCTTATTTAACTCACTTTCGAAGCCATTGTTGGTAGCATCCACAGACTGACCAACAATCTGCACCTGTCGTGAGAGTAATTCATTTATATAACTTATCTGTTTAGTATACAGATTTTTATAATAGAAATAATTGGCAAGCATTATTATCAGAAACGCCGAATAAACAATAATTAAAACTTTTTTCATCTGAATAATATGTTTGTCTGGTGGCAAATATAAAGATAAGCTTTAATATAATTTTTTCAAGTTATCTGTATTTGCGATCATCTCCGTCCATAATATTGAGGTAACTTCTGTATCTGAGAAAGTCAATATCCCCGTTTTCCACTGCCTTTCTTACTGCACAATCCGGCTCATCAAGGTGAAGGCAGTTATTAAACCGGCAATTTCTGGAAACTATAAAGATCTCCCTGAAAAAGTGATATATTTCATTCCTTTCCATGTCAACAACACCAAATCCCCTTATTCCGGGAGTATCAATCACAAAACCGCCAAACGGCATCTTATGCATTTCTGGAAATGTAGTTATATGCTTCCCCTGTTTATGATAGTCAGAGATCCCGGCAGTTTTGAGATTAAAGCCCGGATTAAGGGTATTCAGAAGTGTTGTTTTTCCAACGCCTGAATATCCCGAAATAAGACTGATCTTATCCTTCATCTGATCTGTTAATACATCAAGGTTAGTTTTTTCATAAAGAGAAAGCCGGATGCATTCATAACCTATCCTGCCGTACATAGATTCGAGGTAAGTCAGTTTTTCAAGCTCCGCATCACCATAAAGATCAGTTTTATTGATAATTATTTTAGCAGGAATCCTGTAGGCTTCAGCAGTAATCAGGAATCTGTCGATAAACTCCACAGGGGTTTCAGGAAGGATAATTGTAATCATGAGAAAAACCTGATCGATATTTGCAGCTATAATCTGAGAATGTCTTGAGAGATTTGTTGCTTTTCGCAGAATGTAATTCTTCCGGTCCAAAACTTCAGTAATAATTCCGGAGTTGTTTTTATTATCAATCTCGAATAATACATTATCTCCTACGGCAATAGGGTTAGTAGTATGCAATTCCCTCATTCTCAGCTTCCCCTTTACAGAACAATCAATAATAATTCCTGCCCTGTTGAGAACCTTATAATTGCTTCCGGTAGATTTTAAGACTATACCCGTTTCCAACACAAAAATATTTGGGACAAATGTAGTAAAGATCCCAATGCCCCCAAACCCCCTGAAGGGGGCTTTACACATCTGCCTATTTCATAAAATTCAATGCATCCAGTATTACAAAGTCCCCTTTAGGGGATTTAGGGGCGGCGGAATTTGGGGCAGAGATTTATCTAATTATCAGATGCCATCAGAAGGAATGGTTTCATCTCGAAGCTATGGTAGTATGGCCTCAGTCTTTCAATATTATAGTAATCCGAAACCTTTACAATTTTCTTTGATGAAGTAACCACATCAATAGGCAGGTTATCATATCTTCCGTTTTTAAGGACAACGATTCTGCCATGAACCCTTTTCAGTATGAGGTCAAGAGCAAGGTTTCCGTAAGCCATAGGGACAATGGAGTCGAGAGCATCAGGATCTCCTCCGCGTACCATGTATCCAAGTTTCTGGTTGATTACGTTTATGGTTTTTCCTTTATTGTATTTGCCAGAAAGGTCTTTAAGTTTTGCAGAAACCATGTCGCCGATTCCGCCAAGCTTCGCATGTCCGTAAGCATCTTTCTCACTATCTGCAAATATCATCTGACCCCCTTTAAACATAGCCCCTTCTGAAACAAGAACAACAGAATACTTGCTTGGATTCTGGTTTCTGTCTTCAACAAGGAGTTTTGCAAGCTGATCAATATCGAATTCATATTCAGGAATCACACATCTGTTTGCTGCACCGGCCATCGTCGGAAGCATGGCTGTAAATCCGGCATATCGGCCGAATACCTCAAGAACAAGAAGCCTTTCATGAGAGCCTGCAGATGTTCTGAGAGAATTGGTCATTTGAATTGTGCGTGTAACGCAGGTACTGAACCCGATGCAATAATCTGTACCGGGAACATCATTGTCCATTGTTTTGGGAATAGCAACAACATTAACGCCCGATTTATAGAGATGAACACCATAGCTGAGAGTATCATCCCCACCAATAGGAATAAGATAATCAACACCAAGCCATTCAAGGTTCTTGATTATCTCCGGAGTAATATCGTTTATCTCAGCATTATAAGTACTCTGAAGATGATCAGGCACACTTGATTTGGACATATGGCTTGGCCTTGTTCTTGATGTATGAAGAAAGGTACCGCCCGTACGGCCGGCTTTATTAACTATATCATCTGTAAGGATCTGATAATTATTACTGTTGTCAGCCTTATGGTCCCTGATTAGTTCAGATATGCCGGCCCATCCTCTGCGCAGTCCTATGACTTTATAGCCTTCGCGGTTAGCACGGATAGTTACCGCACGTATTGCAGGATTCAGTCCGGGAACATCTCCCCCTCCTGTAAGAATAGCAATAACCCCTTTAGTTGTTTTCTGAGTTGCCATAGTATTTGATTATTAAAATGAAAGAACTACATGAGCTATAAAATTAAAGCAATTCAGTGAGAAAACAATAATTTCTTTCTTTTTGAAAAAAATCAGCATTGAATTTTTACTACAAACTCTCCCCTCCTTAAAAATGAGGGGAGAGCTATATTACTAAAAAAGGGATGAATAAATTCACCCCTCTCACATAATAATTCAGATTGGATTATAACTTAAATCGGATTTTCATCCCATTCAAGAATCTTATAAAAGTCAAATTCTTCAGGATTCGGGACAAATTTCTTTGCACCGCGGTAATCCGCTTTGGTGATAAAATGAAGGTTGTTCCTGAAGATGAGTTGTACATTTTCTGTTTCAACGTTTACAAGGCGTGGCTTAACCTTTCCTTTTTCATCTTCCACATCCTTAAGGTATAGAGGTAAAATGTTGCCTCCCCTGTCGACAGTAACCATGCAACCGGTCCTGTCTTCCTTGAACAGCTTGTAAACACCCAGTCCAAGCCTTGTAGCATAATTAAGATCATATGCAACAGGACGGCAGCATCTTAATTCGTAACCCATCTCGTTCGGGCGCGATTTAACGTTTATCCTGAGTTCTTTTAAAGCCTGCTGTGTAAGCATATTAAAAATATGCGATTTGCTTACGTTGCCAAGCTCAGGGTGTCCGTGATCATCATATGTGAAATTGATACCTGTATCTATTATCTCCTTCTCGCTCATGAAATGGAAAACACCTTCAGAAATTATTGCAACACCATAATCGATTCCTAAAAGTCTTCTTTTCACCATCGAACTTATTACCAGCCTGGTAATCTTATCAAAAGTGATCTTGGTTTTGTTAAACATCTCCGGGATAATGATCATGGGATAGTGGCAGGCGGTGCCTATTCCGAATGCCAGGTGACCAGCCTCTCGGCCCATGGCAGATACCACGAACCAATTCCCGCTTGTACGCGCATCTTCATATATTGTTGTAGCCAGACGTACACCTTCCTCTTTTGCTGAGTGGTAGCCGAATGTAGGTGTTCCTTCAGGTAAAGGAAGGTCATTATCGATTGTCTTTGGAACATGAATATTCTTCACATCCATTTTTTTCTCGGAAAGGAATTTTGTGAGCCTGTTCGCAGAAGAAGCTGTATCGTCACCTCCGATAGTAACAAGAAGTTTCACATTATTCTTTTTGAAGAAGTCAACCTTGAATTCATCATCTTTGGGTTTGTGCCTGCTCATTTTCAGAGCAGACCCGCCACGGCTGTAAATGAGATCAGCGAACTCAAAATCGAGATAATCGTAGGAAGGCTCACTTGCAAAAAGAGATTTGTACCCGCCGTTAATACCAAGAACAGTGTACCCGTTCTGCAAAAATAT
>JFJP01024910.1_pt1 | contig 10259 bp, 13 predicted proteins | sample 431651 | NCBI WGS metagenome assembly JFJP01 (sample SAMN02602958, study PRJNA72255) | Microbial mat metagenome, whole genome shotgun sequencing project. | biome: fresh water; feature: sink hole; material: water; isolation source: purple microbial (photo- and chemosynthetic) mats found in... | reverse complement strand
AGCTGAGGTGTCTGCAAGAGTTACGAGTTATACGCCGAGACGTACCGTACCTGTCGTATTGCTAGATGTATATATTGCTACGAGCCAGTGACGACTGACTCGCACTTAGATTGAATTACAAAATAAGATTCGATTGAAGTAGTAGTTAGATATGCGTCGATTCGATGAGTTTAGAGGCCAGCTTCTTCTTGTCGAAGCACTGCGAGGAAAAGAGCGGCGTCTTGAAGTGCATGCGGATGGCGTCGCGCACATCGGCGAACTTGCTGATGTCTGCCAGCAGTGCAGCGAGCAGCAGCAGCTCGTCGTCGGACTTGTCGGAAAAAAAGGGGACGATGGGGATGCCGTTGTCGATCTGCAGAGCGTAGCTGATCGGCAGGTTGTCGACGATGACGATGTTGTGGAGGTCTCTGTTGCGGATGACTCGCAGGTCTTTGATGAGTTGTTCGGCAGTCTTGGGGTAGCAGTGGTCGCTGAAGAGTCTGAAGGTGATGAATTCGTTAGAAGGGTCGATGAGGTTGAGCACCTCGTTTGCGTAGGCTGACTGCGAAGCGGTGAAGATGACGATCTCGTAGTGCTTGTTGACCTGCTTGAGGAAGCTCTTCAAGTGCGGACGCAATACGATGCCTGCCTGGAGTCAAGAGGGCGTACATCCACGATCTCTCCATCGGCGAACTTGATGTTCAGCAGGTGGTCGTACGGCTCGCTGAGCGACTCGTTGCAGTGGATGAGAGTCTCGTCGAGGTCGAGCACGAGGGTCTTCTTTTCTGCGGTCAAGTCCTCTTACTGAGCACGTTGGGAGGAAGGTACACTCCTTTTTCGACGAGGAAGCTGTCTGGGGGTTCAGGGACGCTCGGAGCCAGTTGAAAGGACTTGACGAGCAAGCCGTAGTGTTCTCGGTAGAGGCCACACCACTTGGGTTCACTGTTCGACAGCTCGTTGCTCAGCGAGAAGGCGAGTCGATGGAAGTAGTAGTCGCTGCTGAGGCTGCGAGATTGCTCGTTCAAAGTTAGTCCATCCTTTTTGCTCTGCACGACTGACTCTTCGAAGAAGCTTTTCTGAGCCAACTTGCTTCGGTCGAATATTTCTGGTCAGCAGAATCTACTGAGTGCAGATTTGCTGGCAATCGAGAGAGTCCCGTCTGTCTGCTTGATGAGACTCGCATCCTGCAGACAGCAGTCGCCTTGCTCTTCCTGCTCGTCGCGCAGAGCCATCTTTTCGACAGAGCTGTCGAAGTACTCGCCGAGCATGTCTTCGTGTCGCTTCGTGCGGCTGTTGCGGAGGTCGATCCTCATGCTCTGTGCGATGTCGTCTCTGCTTTTCTTGAGCGTCTTGCTGATGGTTTTGTAGGCGTTGCTCTTTCGCTTGATCGAGAAGTTGAATCTGTTGTCGTATAGTAGGTGAGGAGTGGTTTGCTCTTGTTTGGACGATTGAGGGTTGGTGATTTTGTTGGCCACCAGTCCGATGAGGTTGGAGGAGTTGAGGTTCTTCTTCGGATTGGCGGTGATCTTGAGCGGTCCTTCGCTGGACTCGACTCTGAGGATCGGAGAGTTGCTGATTCCATGCTTTTTCTGAAGGAAAATTTGGCTGGAGTCAGCACTTTTACAAGTGAACTTCTTGACAGAGTTGTTAGAGATGTTCAAGACGACGTCTGCCTCGATCAGTCTCGACAGCTTCTGTCTGTTGCCTACAGGCTTCGGCTGGCAGCCTCTAAACCCTTCCAAGACTTTCCTGAGGTGGCCGATTGCTGAGTTCGTTGGACTGCAGTTTTTCCTCTCTTGCAGTGAAGAGTTGTCGCTGGGTTTTACTAGGTTTTTCGTCGGCTTGCCTCCTAACAGCTTGCTGAGGATTACTCTCTTCTCTCCCTTGGGACTGTTCGGAGATTGCGGTTTGATTTTGGAGTCGGTTTTATCCCTTCGATCCATTTGGAGAGGCGAGAAGAAGTTCGTGATCTTATCGTCACTCTTGGTGTAAAGTAGGTGTGCTGAAGTTGAAGGCATCTCGCTGATACCCATTGCATCTTCACTAGAAAGCTTCGGTCGACTCAAAAGAGAAGACTCGAGGTCAGCGCAGCCAGGCGACTGTATCAACACGCAGATCAGAGACACAGGCCATTCCGCAGCTATGGAGCCGCGAAGAAACTCTCAGACTCTCCGTGGAAAGCAAGTCTGAACAGCAGACCCAAACTCCTCAACCCTAGCGAGTTTCTCTTCATCAGCCGAGTCAAAGAAGCTCCTCCTAGGAAACCAGTGACCAAGAACAATTTTAGAGTGACAACCACGAAGGTCGGCTTCTTCACCAAACAGTCCAAACCTCCAGCCGCTGCAGAGCTGTCAGCTCCTCTGGCAACTGAGGCGCCTCACAAAAAGAAGAGAGAGAGAAAGACGATCATCCCGATGCCAGGCATTCCCCACAGACCAGTCTCTTGCTCCTCTAGCGAGTCCATCCGGTCTGCGAGAGAAGCAGTTATTTATGAGGTCTTTCACTGAGTTAATTAATTGAGGTTGCACTGAGTATGCTATTGGACACCTGCGCAGCGGACAGACTCTCGACCTCGCTTCGATCCGAAGTCAAAGGCAAGGTTCTTGTCTCTTGTGTGCACAACGAGAAGATGCTCTACCTCCTCGAACAGCGAGAACCCAACAAACTCTATCTGCACTCCTTTTCGTGTTTCTTCTCCGACGATGCACTCTCTGGCGAGAAAGAAGTCGAACACACCGCAGTCCTTTGTGTCTTCTTGGGACCGAACAACAAGGTGGAGGAGATCAAAGAAACAAGCCAGACCCCCACAGTGATGACCATCTCTGCGCTGAACGATAACATCTGTCTCTGGATCAATGGAATGCTGTTCAGTAGATACTCCTCACACAGTCGGAATCGCTAATCCGAGTCTGCAGACAGATACAGACACCAGTAAACTGCGAGCGGTATTCAAAGCCTTGTTCTCCGCGAAGGAAGCCACGTGCATCAAGCAGCTTTCGGCTTTGAAGTGGCATCCTTCGATCCCCAATGTAGTCGCAGTGCTGGACGGCATGAGTTCGAAGCTGTTCATCTTCGACATCGTGATCATGCAGGAGATGAATCTGTTGCTCGACTCTATCGAAGTGCCGTCCTATCTGATCGATCTGGAGGAGGTACCTTCACTTAAACCTCAGACTCACAGCCAAACAGGCAACTTCGTCGACTTTGAATTCATCCGAAGTGGTGAGTCTTCGATCCTTTCGTTCTCAGTGCTGCTGCTCAACGAAAAAGGAAGGATATACTCGCTAGGTCCTTTTGTATTCCAGTCCACTCCGATCACCGACGACCTCTGCAGCTCGTTGGAGAGCGCTATCCACCAGCTGTCCGATAAATTGTTCAGGAAGCCTCTCGTGAACGTCTTCGTCGACCAGTTCTTGCGACCATTGAAAGACTACTGCGACAAGAACATCCGCCTTGAACTCGATGGTACGAACGAGACTCCTGATGCGAGCAAGTTCAAGGTGCTCAAGTCGAGCATTGCTCGGCACAAGCTATCCCAGATGCCCATCCGCGTCACTCCTTCGGACCAAAAGACTGTGCCTACAAACCCAACGAAGCTCTTGGTGAAGCTGGTCGGTGAGTTCGTGCTGCTGATGATCATCGACAACACCGGCGACACCTTCCTCTACTGCACCGCATCGCACCTGTCGCTGCTGATCCAAGAAATATCGAAAGATGAAGAGCTGGTCTATCTCGGGTACATCATACTGTCGAGCAAAGAAGAGAAGTACAACGCAGCTCTCACCCACAGAGAACTGGTGATGAGCAAAGACACCTTGTCTGTAGGCTACTACGATGACATCTTGCTGATATCCGTCTTCAACCAGCAGATCTACTCCATCAACCTCAGCTGGTTAAGCGACTGTCTCCAAAACCTATTGCTCGACGAGAAGCCAACAGCTTCCATGAAAGAGCTTATGTCGAAGAATCTCGTTGCAAGCTGCTCGGTCGTGGCCAAAGACCCGATGCTTCAAGGTGCGTTCCTCCTCAGGAAGCTCATATTAACCTTCAACCAAAGCTGGCAAGTTCGGATCTATCTCCTCAAGAAGACCTATAGCCTGCCAGTCAACACATCGAAATCTGAGGACACCTCGAAACTGGCATGTCTCGACATGATGGAGCGACTGACTCGTCTCCAAACAGTCGAAGAACTCATCGAAGAGCTGGCACAACTTCACCGCAAGATCTTGACCTCTGCGTCGGTGTCTAAAATGAAGGAGAGTGTTGGTATAGGCATGTTCAAATCAAATTCTCTTTCAGATTTGCAAGCAGGAGTCTCCAGACTGACACAAGACATCGAGTATGAACTGAAAAGCCTCCACAAACAGCACGAGATCAACTCAACTCACTTCATCAGCGGCTACTATCAAGTCGAAAAGCTGCAGGATGAAAACCAACAGCTCAAAAAGCGACTGGGCACCAGACTAAACACCATCGAATCGAAGAATAAATCCATCGAAGAAAAGATAACCAGATTGGAGAAGCTCACTGATCTGCAGATACCGCTCGAGATGCGAGTGACCGTCTCAAACACCCTCGAAGAGTTGAACGACACGCATCTGAAGGCAGTGAAGACAGACATCACCAACGTAACTCGATCTAACCAAGACGAAGCAAAGCATCGAGCTGCTCCACAAACAGCTGCTGCAGCAGGCGGCCGAGAACGCTTCGATCGAGGCAGAGGCACCCTACTTGACTGAGTTGCTGTCGAGACAGGCCTCTACCATCGAATCGATCACGAGACAGATGAGAGACAGACTTAGTGAGTTGCGTGAGAGAGTCAGTAATTAACTTTATTGTCGAGCTTCTACTCCGTACAGCGCATTGCCGAGAAGCTGGTTGATGAACACCGTGCTGTTCAACAGGTGCGTGCCGCCTGCGATGATCTGGAAGTCGACGTCTTTCAGAGACTGCAGTTCGATCGCCTCGTTAAGAGACAAGCCTCCGACGACGAAGAAGATGAGAAGAGCTGGCTTTTTGAGTTTCGGCGATGCTCCCGACATGGGCAGGGTGTAGAGCGCTTGAGTCACGTGGGTCGTGTCGATCTTCAGCTTGCTGAGGTTCGAAGCCAGCCACGAGAGGTGTCCGCTGCTGTCTTCGAGGAAAGACCTCAGAGACTGGGTCACTTTCGAATACATCAAAGATCTGGTCGATCTTGTTCTTCCCCGACTCTGGAGCGACCTGCCTGCAGCAGACTGCCTGGATCTTCTCGATCACCTCTGCGGAGACCTTGTAGCCGCTGAGGTCGTTCATGATGATCCGCGCCTTCAAGGGGTCATCTGGATACCGCAAAAGATACATCAGCGCGAGCCGCACCTTGTCCACTTCTCTGACCTCGGTGGACAGCAGCAGGTTCCTGACACTCTATCGTCATCGGCAGATACATCGAAGGTGTGCAGACCCAGCTTTGTGTCGATGATCTCGGTCTCTACCTTTTCGATGTCGATCAGCTTGTGCTGTCTGATCTTCTCGGTCAATAACTCGACGATCTCGAAGTGCTTAGTCGACAGGTTCGTCTTCTTTTTAATCTCCGGTAGCTGCTCCGCCACGAACTCCATCTGCGCGAGACTGCCTCCCAGATTCTCTTTGTGTTCCTTGTGCACCTCGCTCATCTTCTTGACGAACGCCACAGACTTGCTGACCACCTGTCCGAAGTGGTCGAAGAGTCGCGAGCTGAAGAAGGCGTCGTGCAGCTCGGTGACCGAGACCTCTTTATTGCTCAGGCCTCCGTAGTTGACTCTTCCTGCGTGGTACTCGAGGTGTTCGAAGATGAGAGACTGGTAGTAGAACGGCATCTTCAGCGGCGTGAGTCTGTCTTTGTTGCGATCGATGATCATGAGCATCGCGTTGTTGTTGGGGAAGTCGTTCTTGTTGGACTTGAAGTTCGAATCGAGTTCGATGGTCAGAAGCTTCGCGATGTTTTGGCACTTGATGGATCCAGTCGTATGGAAGATGGTCGGGTTGCACCTCAGCGACATGAGCAGTGACAGCAGGCCGTCTTTGATTCCAGTCTCTTCGGTCAGCTCGTCGAGGTTCGGCAGAACTGGTCAGAGACGAGTACCATGCTGCTTCAAGTAGTTCAAGACGAAAGTCCTCCTGTTGACGACTCGGTAGTTCGAGCAGATCTCTTTGATGCTCGCTATCTTGTTCACCTGGGCGTCTTTGACAGCCAGCTGCTCGATGTAGCGGTCGTCAATGGGAGCAGTGAAGTCTCGAGTCAAGCAGATGTACAGATGTAGCAGTCGGTCAGAGAGTAGCCGTCCAACAGACTCAAGATGGTGTTGACTGTCTGGAGAGTCGGCTTGACCACGATGACTGTTTTCATCGCATCGAGGTCTTTGTACTGGTGCACCAAGTTGATGTTCTCGACCAAGTAGACCTCCTTCGCTATGAGGTCTGACTGAGTGAGCATTTCGCTGATCGATTCGAGGGCATCTGAGTCGACGATGAGGACTTTCCTGCCCGTCACTTCGTCGAGGAGTCTATCGAAGTAGTCTTTCTGAATCGTGAACAGGTTGCACTCCATCATTATTCGATTATATTCCTCTCGTCTGCAGACATCGGATTGCAGTCGTCGAGAATAATAGTGTAGACACAGCTAATTTTGTTAGCAGCAGAATTAATTATCTCACCGTTATCTCATGTCTTCGTCGCGTCGCAACGTCCATGCACTGCAAAGGTCCATCAGCAAGGATCTGAAGAGTAGGCCGAGCTCAGCAACAGAGTCCTTCGACGAAAACCTCTTGACCACGAAGAGCATCATCATGCCACTGAAGCCAGTCAACAAGATGGGCATGAAAGGCATTAACAAGCTCGACACCACGAAGCTAGCTTCGAAAGAAACAGGCCAGAAAGGCAAGCAGCAGCCTCAACGCAGCCAGTCCAAGAAGTCGCTCCAGAAAGACCCTGAAATGCCTCTCAAACAGAGCGTCAACAGCATGCTCCACATGAAGCGAGAAGCAAAGAAGGTAGCTTTGGCTCACCAAGGGCTTCTACAGCAACCGAAAAGAGGACGACTTCCACCACTTCAACACACTCCGCTCCACCAGCAACATGTCCAACTCGAGGAACTCCCCGAGCAAAAGCAACACTCGAGAAGACAGAGCGAACTCGAAGAAACCTGCCAGAAAAAGCAGCAGACCGAAGTCGCTCACCAGCACAGACCCTCACCTCTCCAAGTACAAAAGCAAGTCGCTCAGTCGAAAACAACCGAGGACCAAAAGCAGCAGCGCAGAGAAGCCTCAACCTGCGGTGCTCACGCCTGCCAAACAGCTTCCTAAAGCTTCAGTCGTCACAGAAAGCTCTATCCTCGAGGATAAAAAAAGAAGCGACTACTCCCTCAACCGGCTCTCGACCCACTCGGCGAAAAGACTGAAGCCTAAAAACGTGGACTTCTTCGACAAAGACCTCACCTTCACTCCTTCGATCAACAAGCACTCCAAAGACATCGACATGAAGAAAGGAGGATACGGCGGATACGACCGCATCGAGCTGCTCCGAATCCGCGGACAGGAGTACGACTTCAAGAGAGAGAAGAGGAAGATCGAGAAAGACGTCAGAGAACTCGAAGAGTCTGCCAAGTACACCTTCAAGCCTGAGCTGCAGACCAAGTACAACTCGAAGTTCTCTTCAGACATGAAGTTCGAAGATCGCAGCCAGGCCTGGAAGAGGAGGAGAGACCAAAAGATCGAGCACCAGAGACTCGAAATGAAGAAGCAGAAAGACTTCGAGGAGAACCACCTGCCGCTCAAGTCGACGCAAGACAAGAGAGACCAGTACTTCAAGTCGCACGGCGTCTACTCCGAGATGTCGAGTCCGTCTCGCCACCTCACCGAAGAGGAGTACATGGACATCAGACTCAAGTCGATCCGCAAGAGCGCCGAGAAGCACATCTCGAACCACGGCAGTCCCCTCCGCCAAGACTAGTCTGCAGTGGGTGTCTAAGATTACTGACGACTTATATCAGAGGACTGGGGTACAGGAACGGCAAGCCCTGCACGTGTCTCTTGTAGCCCGACCTGTCCACGGCGTACGAGACCGTCCGCGGCGCTCGGTTGATCTCGAGGTGTTTCTGGCTCACGTATTTGTCGAGCACCAAGTGGTTCTCGTTCATGTAGCCCATCACCAGTCCTTCGATCATCCTCCGCAGCGATGCATTCGAGTGCACTCGAGCGATGTGCTTGTTCAACAGAAGCTACTGCATCCGACTTGAGGATCGCGTCTGCTATTCTCTTCACGATCAGTGTGCGCAGCTTGTCCGTCAACAAGCTCGTCCCTTGCTTCCCTGCTGCAGTCTGTGGCCGCTGGTTCTGCTGCTGGAGCTGATGAGAGAAGACGCCTGATTTGATTCTTTTCTGCGAAGATGCGACTGCATGGCCGAATCCGTCTTTCGATGGCAGTCGTTTGTGGTCGAGAGCAAGTTCTCTGTTGTGGGAGTGGTTGTGAGCCATCCTCGCTTGGCTGTGGAATACAGACGTGTGAGCTGCATCGGGTCGAGAGAGAGTCTCGTGGAGCTCATCGATTCTCTTCTTGAGGCTCGACACGATGTTCCTCACCTCGACGTCTTCTCTGTACTTCTCGATGTCGAGGTCGTCCATGAAAGCGATCAGGTCGTCTGCTTCTTTATCTTCGAGTTCTTCTCGCTGGTCAGAGGTGTAGGCCCATTGAGGCTTTGATTTGTTCTTCAGGGGCTTCGGGGGAGGAGGGTTGATGACTGGGTGGGGGTTGGCCAGGACTTCTTTGAGCAGACTGTTGTAGTCGATCGGCAGCTGAGAGGTGAGTTGCTTCTGTCCGTCCTGCTGCTCGGCAGCTTCGAGCTTGGTATTCTCTTTCCAGAGTCTCCACTTCTCTCGCATGCGTCTGGACTTCTCTCTAAACTGGTCACAGACTGTTACTCTCTTGAAGAATGCTCGGCCCTTCTCTTCGTCGTCGAGAGCTTCTTGAGCTCGCTCTTGCATCTCGCTGTCGAGGGTGCGGACCCAGGTTCTGTAGCTCTGGGTGAGACTCGGCGTGGTCACTGGCGGACGACCAGCGACGACATCAGTGTGTCTTCTGATGGGGTTGATGCCCGGAGCCTCTTTCGGAGTGACTCGACTGACGAACTTCCTGTTGACCGACGGCTACTTCGACGACTTCGGCTGGATGGTCTCTTCGGGACGAGAACAGATCATCACGCCCTTGTAGTTGGGGTGGTCGGCTTTGAGCGCTTCGGACATTAATAATTACATCGGTACTTGCTTTGCTTGAGGTTCGCTTGTATTAATTAATACTCATGGAAGACCTCGGAGCGGGCGACCTCGATTTAGACAAGGTGTCTCCTCTCTTCGATGAGATCGCCAAGCCATGGATATCGATCGAAGAGTCGTTCGATGTCGACCGCGAGAAGCTACAAGAACAGATGAAAATTGTTGACAGACTCGAGAAGGCGATCATCAGAGAAAGCCTCTTCTCCGAGAACGAAGACTTCGACGAGATAGAGGTGGAGAACTTGAAGTAGACGACTCTAACAAAGGTACCTGCTGCTCCCCTACGTCATCGGCAAGATGGCCTTCAACTCGAACGACAACAGAATCAAACAGCTCGACACCGCGAAGAAGCTGATGCTCGCATACCTCAACCTCTGCGACCACTACGGCGTCCTCCCGCTGCAGATCAAGGCTCTCATGGCCTCCATCTCCGAAGCCCCTTTCAAGCCGCAGAGAGATGTGAAGATCGCTCTCTACAAGGCAGGCAAGGCAGCCGAGAGCGAAGCCGAGACTCTCGAACAGCAGTTCCTTCAAGGCTTCGGAGACAAGAGGAAAGTCGTCCGAGCCCTGATGGTCTTGAAGTGCTACCAGGCAGTGGCCGACATCGAGATGATCCCCCAAGAGCTCGAGATGCTCAAGTTCAAGCAAAAGCTCGACGCAGACAGCGACTTCAGAAGAGAGTACGAAGCAGAGATCGCCAGACCCAGGCCGAAGCCGTTCTTCAAAAAAATCTCGCAAGAAGATGTGAAGAAATTCGAGGACACTGGTAGACATATCAACACCCAAGACATCCGCGGCCTGGCCACCCACTCCGACCACCACCCCCACTGTCCGAACAACAAAACGAAACTCGACGTCCTCGACACCCTCTGGCAGCCAGACTTCGCCCAGCCGAACATGACGATGGACGCCCACGCAGACCTCGAGTACAAGCTGATGGTCGAGAAAGCCGAGCGAGACAAACAGCACAGCGAGGAAGAACAGGCGCACCTCGAC
>JFJP01041060.1_pt1 | contig 10260 bp, 10 predicted proteins | sample 431651 | NCBI WGS metagenome assembly JFJP01 (sample SAMN02602958, study PRJNA72255) | Microbial mat metagenome, whole genome shotgun sequencing project. | biome: fresh water; feature: sink hole; material: water; isolation source: purple microbial (photo- and chemosynthetic) mats found in... | reverse complement strand
TTCTACTCAGTTGCTCAGGAAGAAACAACTGAAGGAACAGCTGTTGAACAAACAACTGATGTTGCACAGGATACTGCAGCAGTAGCAACTGAAGACGCTGCAACAATTCCTGCTGAAGTTGAAGTTGTTGAAGAAGCTTCTATGCATCAGGTACTTAAACAGAAATTTATTGAAGGAGGTCCAGGTTTTATGGGCGTTATTCTTCTTTCAATGATTTTTGGTTTGGCTATTTGTATTGAAAGGATTATTTATTTAAACCTTTCAACAACTAATACCAAAAAACTTTTAGCAAGCATTGAAACAGCATTAGATAATGGTGGTGTTGAAGCTGCTAAAGAACTTTGTCGTAATACTAAAGGGCCAGTTGCAAGTATCTTCTACCAAGGTCTTGATCGTGTTCATGAGGGTCTCGATGTAGTTGAAAAATCAGTAATATCTTATGGTGGTGTTCAGGTTGGTAAGCTTGAAAGTGGAATTACCTGGATTTCTTTATTTATTGCTATGGCTCCTATGTTAGGATTCTTGGGAACAGTTGTTGGTATGGTTCAAGCATTCGATGCTATCGAAATTGCTGGTGACATTTCTCCAACATTAGTTGCTGGGGGTATTAAAGTAGCTTTGTTAACAACTATCTTTGGTCTTATCGTTGCAATGTTACTTCAGGTATTTTATAACTATATTATATCAAAAGTTGATGGTATTGTAAATGACATGGAAGATGCATCAATTTCGTTAATTGATATTTTAGTTAAACACAATTTAAAAAAATAATCTGATATGAATAAGCTTGTTAGAATAATCTATATTCTTCTTTTAGCGATTTCCTGTGTTTTTACTTTATTGTTTTATGCAGGAGGGACTGAAGTTGACGGCTTAACCCCTATATTTACAAGTGAATTTCTTGTATGGGGTTATATTTTAGCTGCCCTTGGGGTAGTAGTAGCTCTTATATTCCCAATATTTCAGATGATTAAGAACCCAAAAGGTGCAAAGATGAGCCTTTTTGCTGTAATTGCGCTAGTTGTTATTTTTGCTGTTTCTTATTTATTTGCGCCTGGAACTCCCGTACATTTTACCGGTGCTGGAATGGATAAATTTAATGTTCCTAGTTTATTAAAGAACGTTGATACAGGCATTATTGCGACTTATATCTTTTTGGGAATAGCTTTTATAACTATGATTTATACTGAAGTTATTAAGATTTTCAGATAATTATCAGGCATGGTATTTTAACACCATGTCCTTTTTTTAATTATTAAAATATAAAAATTATGCCAAGAAGACCTGGAGGAACATTTAATGCAGCATCTACAGCAGATATCGCTTTTTTGCTGTTGATATTTTTCCTTGTTACCACTACAATGGATGTTGATACTGGTTTAGCTAGAAAACTCCCTCCTATTGTTCAGGGACCCGAAGATGTAAGTAGTGTTATAAAAGAACGAAACGTTTTTGTGGTTTTAGTAAATGCAAAGGACCAATTATTGGTTGAAGGGAAACCTATGAACATTTATAATCTACGAGAGGAAGCTAAAGAATTCATTGCAAACCCATTAGATAAAGAGGATTTGCCTGAGAAAACAATGAAAGATATACCTTTTTTTGGTCAAACCGCTGTAAGTAAGGGTATTATTTCACTACAGAATGATAGGGGAACTAGTTACGAAATGTACATTAAAGTGCAAAACGAATTGGCTGCTGCTTATAATGAGCTTAGAAATGAACTTTCTCAACGAAAGTTTGGGAAAAAATATGACGACCTAATTAAAGAGCAAGCTGATGCTATAGCTGATATTTATCCTCAGATTATTTCTGAAGCTGAACCTAAAAATATTGGAGGGAAGTAACCATGTCAAAATTTAAAAAGAAAAAAGCAGTAGGTTCACAGGAAATTTCAACTGCTTCTTTACCAGATATCGTATTTATGTTGTTGTTTTTCTTTATGGTAACAACCACATTACGTGAAACAACTATAAATGTTATGCAGAAATTACCTGGTGCTACTGAAGTAAAAAAACTCGAAAGAAAAAGTTTAGTGAGTTATATTTATATAGGTAAACCAAGACAAAATTTTCAAACATTATATGGTACAGAACCTAGAATTCAACTAAATGATGCATTTGCAAAGATTGAAGATATCAGAAATTATGTTATTTCTGAAAGAGAAAAAGTGGATGAAAATGAACGCACTTTTTTAACAACCTCTCTTAAAGTAGATAAAGATACTAAAATGGGAATTATAATTGACGTAAAACAAGAATTGCGTAAAGCAAGTGCACTAAAAATTAACTATTCATCACGAAAAGTCTCTCAAATAGAAGATTAATTATATTAATAGTTATTTTAAGAGGAGATGATCTTTCATCTCCTCTTTTTCATTATAACTAATATATGATTATAATGGAATTAAAAAAACTTTTGTACAAACGTAAATAAACTTATATTTGTATTTATTAAGACTGAAAAGCTTTTATTAGACTATTATTCCTTTATAGGGGAACGTGTTTTATAAAAAATAGAGTTATGAAAACTTTTGTTTATTCTCTTTTTGTATTTATAGCTTTACACAGTATTTCAATTTCTGCCTTTTCGCAAAAAGAAATTTTTATAAAAGAGTTTCAATTTGAACTTAAAAAGATTAGTGCCAATCAGTACGAAAATGAATATTTTATTACCATAACCTTAAACAAAAACTCCATTTATAAATTTACTGTCCTTAATCATATTGGAGATTTTCCTGGAAAAGCGGTGGTCCAGATTCTGGATGGAAGCCAATTAGTAGCGACAAATGCTATGGGCGAAAAGTATTACGAAAAATTTATGTTTAAATGTACTAAAACAGGATTCTACGATATCCTTATTCATTTTGATGAAAATAAAACAGGTTCGTCGCTTATTAAGCAGTTTCTGGTACAATAAAAAAGGTCGGTAATCCCGGCCTTTATTGTGACTCAGGGAGGACTCGAACCCCCAACTCTCAGGGCCGAAACCTGATGTTCTATCCATTGAACTACTGAGCCAATATGTGATGCAAATTTATAAAAAAAAATCTCATCTCGAAAACAATTCTTAAATACTTGTTAACCTCCTTAATTTTCTCTGAAATACCAATTTTTAATAAAGATTTCATAATTTCGCAGATTGAAAATATAAGCACAAACTAATATAGTATGGAATACAATTTCAGAGAAATAGAAAAAAAGTGGCAAGAATACTGGGATAAAAATAAAATCAATAAAGCCTCGATTGATAAAAACAAACCAAAGTATTATGTTCTTGATATGTTTCCTTATCCATCAGGTGCAGGATTACATGTAGGTCATCCACTTGGATATATCGCAACGGATATTTATTCAAGATTTAAACGATTGCAAGGGTACAATGTATTACATCCTATGGGTTATGACGCTTTTGGATTACCTGCCGAACAATATGCAATTCAAACAGGTCTGCATCCAGCAATAACAACTGAAAAAAATATAACAAGATATAAAGAACAACTAAAAAAAATAGGATTTTCATACGATTGGGAAAGAGAATTTAAAACATCAGATCCTGACTATTATAAATGGACTCAGTGGGTTTTTATCGAGTTGTTTGATCATTGGTACAATTATAAAACAAAAAAAGCCGAACCCATAGCAGATTTGATAAGTGAGTTCGAAGTGAATGGAAATATTAATATTGATGCATCATGTAGTCAGACCGATTTATTTAATACCTCAGATTGGCGATCAATGACTGAAGATGAAAAACAGCTGATATTATTAAATTATAGGCTTGCTTATTTAGCTGATACAATGGTAAACTGGTGCGCCAAGCTTGGAACAGTGCTTGCCAACGATGAAGTTAAAGATGGTTTTTCTGTTCGCGGAGGCCATCCTGTTGAACAGAAAAAAATGAAACAATGGTCGCTACGAATTTCTGCTTATGCAGAGCGATTATTGGAAGGATTGGATCGAATAGATTGGTCTGATTCAATAAAGGAAATTCAACGAAATTGGATTGGTCGTTCACAAGGTGCCGAAATGAGATTTCCTATAAAAGGATCTAATGAAATAATGGAAATATTCACAACCCGCCCTGATACCAGTTGGGGCGTAACATTTATGGTAATTGCTCCAGAACATGAGTTAGTCGAAAAAATTACAACTCTTGAATATAAAAAAAAGATAGAAAACTATATTATTGAAACTAAAAAGCGTTCGGAACGAGAACGAATGGCCGATGCAAAAACAGTAAGCGGTCAGTTTACAGGAGCCTATGCTATAAACCCACTTACAAAAAACGAAATACCAATCTATATAAGCGATTATGTATTAATGGGATATGGTACTGGTGCAATTATGGCTGTTCCAGGTCATGATAGCAGAGATTTTAAATTTGCCCGACATTTTGGTTTGCCGGTTATTCAGGTTGTTGTTAAAGCAAACGAAACACCAAGCGATACAAATACATGGACCGATTCTTATGATTCCAAAGAAGGAATAATGATTAATTCTGGGCTTATTAATGGGCTTGAGGTTTCGGAAGCAATTAATAAAACAATTGATTATATAGAGAAAAATGGAGTAGGAAAGGGTAAAATAAATTATCGATTGCGTGATGCAATTTTTAGCAGACAACGATATTGGGGAGAACCTTTTCCAGTTTATTTTAAAAATAATATTCCATATACTTTACCCAAAGATAAATTACCTCTGCAATTACCAGAGGTTGATGCATACTTGCCAACCGAAAAAGGGGAACCACCACTTGGACGAGCCAAAAACTGGAAAACAGATGATGGTTATTCATTGGAGCTAAGTACTATGCCTGGTTTTGCTGGATCATCGGCTTATTATTTGCGTTATATGGACCCAAAGAATGACAAAGCGCTTGTTTCGACTGAGGCTAACCAGTATTGGAGAAATGTAGATCTTTATATCGGTGGAACTGAGCATGCAACAGGACACTTAATATATTCAAGGTTTTGGAACAAATTTTTATTTGATCTTGGATGGGTTTGTGAAGACGAACCATTTAAAAAAATGATTAATCAGGGAATGATTCAAGGTCGATCAAATTTTGTTTACCGAATTAAAGGAACAAATAAATTTGTTTCTTATAATCTTAAAGATCAGCATGATTCATCAGCAATTCATGTAGATGTAAATATTGTACATAATGATATTTTGGATATTGAAGCCTTCCGCAAATGGAATCCTGAATATAAGGATGCTGAGTTTATTTTAGAAGACCTGCCTGACGGCAAGGCAGGTGGTAAATACATCTGTGGTCATGCTGTGGAGAAAATGTCTAAATCCTTATATAATGTTGTAAATCCTGATGATGTTATTGATAAATATGGTGCCGATACTCTTCGTATGTACGAAATGTTTCTTGGGCCACTGGAAATGTCAAAACCTTGGGATACAAATGGAATTGATGGTGTATATAAGTTTCTGAAAAAATTCTGGCGTTTATTTTATGATGACCAGCATAATTTTAAATTATCAGAAGATAAGCCTACCAACAACGAATTAAAAGTATTGCACAAAACAATAAAGAAAATTAATGAAGATATTGAGCGGTTTTCATTTAATACATCGGTAAGTGCTTTTATGATTTGTGTAAACGAACTTGCTGATCTTAAATGCAATAAAAGAGAAATCCTCGAAAATATAGTGGTTTTATTATCTCCATTTGCTCCTCATATAAGCGAAGAGCTCTGGTCGTTGTGTGGTCATAATAATTCAGTTTCGTCTGCTCAAATACCCTTGTTTAATGACGAATATTTAAAAGAAAACACATTTGAATATCCTGTCTCTTTTAATGGTAAAATGAGATTTAAATTGGAGTTACCAATAAATTGCTCTGCAAAAGAAGCTGAGGAGGCCGTTATAAATAATGAGAATAGTCAGAAATGGCTTGAGGGAAAACCACCTAAAAAGCTGATATTTGTTCCTAATAAAATTATTAATGTTGTAATTTAATCGAAGCAATTTATGAAGCCAAAATTAATGAAGAACATAAAAGAATATTCAATCATTACTATTGGGTTGTTTATTAATGCATTAGGGTGGACCGCCTTTTTAATACCTGCCGAAATTACTGGTGGAGGTATAACAGGTGTGGCTACTTTAATATTTTATGCTTCGAAATTTCCGATTGGTATTTCTTATCTGGCAATTAATGCAGTACTTATTTTATCAAGTTTTAAAATGCTTGGTAAAGGATTTGGTATTAAAACAATTTATGCAATTACTGTTCTGTCAATATTCCTTTCAGTATTGCAAGGATTAATAAAAGAACCTATTGTTAATGAAAACTTTATGTCGGCTGTTATCGGAGCTATTCTTGCTGGTGTTGGAGTTGGAATTGTTTTTGGTCAAGGCGGTAGCACTGGTGGTACAGATATTATCGCAATGATGATTAACAAATACCGCGATATCAGTCCGGGTAAGGTAATTCTTTATGCCGATGTATTGATAATTTCGTCATCTTTTTTAATTTTTCACTCCTTAGAAAAAATGGTGTACGGTTATGTTACCATGGCAATTACTGCCTATACAATCGACCTTATACTTACTGGTACAAAAAGAACTGTTCAGCTATTTGTTTTTTCCAAAGATTATGAGAAAATTGCCGAGCGTGTTGCTTCAGATATTAAACGAGGGATTACCGTACTCGATGGAAAGGGATGGTATACACAGGCAGATGCTAAAATATTATTAATTTTGGTTAGAAAGCAGGAGTCTTATGATATTTTAAGAATTATTAAAGAGATTGATCCTAAGGCATTTGTGTCGGTTAACAATGTTATGGGGGTTTATGGCAAAGGGTTTGATTCAATAAAAAATTAATTATTTAATACATCTGATGATTAAACAAAGAATTCCAATACTAGTTATTTTAGTAGTAATGATTGCATTTATTGGTTTTGTTAATCCTTTTTCACAAAAAGGAGCAAAAACTGTGAAGAATATTTTTGCTGTAGAAATAGATGAAAACATTATTTATCATGACATTCAAAAGGAATTTGATATAACCATTGATTCTTTTTATGTCGTGACAGGAAAGGTTAAACGAAATCAAAATCTTGCATTAATCCTTAACGAAACTGGTCTCGACAGAGATATTGCAAACCAAGCCACACTAAACTCATCTTCTGTTTTTGATATTGGTAATATCAGATTAGGAAATCAATATAAACTTTATTATTCAAAAGATAAGGATAGTCTTTTAAGATATTTTGTATACCAGCATAGTCCTACCGAATATCTAAAAATAGATTTAAATGGAGCGCCCATAGCAATAAGAGGTGAAAAACCAATCCAAAATGTATTAAGAACCTGTTCAGGAGAAGTCTCGTCTTCACTTTGGAACACGATGGTCGAAAATAATATTGATCCTGTTATGGCCATTCGACTTTCTGAAATTTATGCATGGACAGTAGATTTTTTTGGTCTCGATCGGGGGGATCGTTTTAAAGTTATTTTTGAGATGCAATATGTCGATAGCATTCCGGTTGGTATTGGTAGAATTTATGCAGCTAGTTTTATTCATAAAGGAGAAGAATTAATGGCTTATGAATATACTCAGGATGGAGAGGTAAGTTATTATGATCAATACGGAAAAAGTTTAAGACGTCAATTACTTAAAGCCCCATTGCGATTTTCAAGAATTAGCTCAGGCTTTTCAAAAAGTAGGATGCATCCGATTTTAAAAATTGTGCGTCCGCATAGTGGTGTTGACTATGTTGCTCCTACCGGAACACCTGTTTATACTGTTGGCGATGGTGTAGTAGTTGAAAAAGGATATTCTAAGTCTGCAGGTAATTATGTTAAAGTTAAGCATAACAGCGTTTATACTACTGGATATAATCATTTTTCTAAATTTGCGTCTGGAATACAAGTCGGAACCAAAGTAAAGCAAGGTCAGGTAATTGGTTATGTTGGAAAAACCGGATACGCTACCGGACCACATTTGGACTATCGTGTTTGGATGAATGGACACTTGATCAATCCACTAAAAATTAAAGCACCTCCAATTGAGCCAATAAAAGAGCAAAACATACAAGATTTTCAGGCAGTTGTTGATAGTTTAAACAGCTCACTAAAAGCAATTATTTAATTTTTTGTACTTATTAAAAATTCAAAACATTTGTTTTAAACGTTTGTTTAAAACAAATGTTTTACTTAACTTGCCTAAAATAATTTCTATTTTATGGCAGATAAATCCAATACTCAGGAAAAAATAATTGAATCAGCAACTGTGTTGTTCCTCGAAAAAGGATTTCATCGAACAAGTGTTCGCGATATAGCATCACGGGCAAAAATCAACATTTCTTTAATGAACTATTATTTTCGAAGTAAAGAAATATTATTCGAAACAATTATTGATCTTTTAATTGGTGGGGCGGTTTCATCATTAAAAGAAATTTTAGATTCAGATCTTGATTTGAATGAAAAAATCCGCCAATATATAAATAAGTATATCGATTTATTGATAAGTAATCCACTATTGGTGTCTTTTGTTTTGGCAATACTAAATCATAGTCCAGATAAAATTAGCAAGCTAAAAGTTACCGATTCATTATATAATACCGAAAAGTTTGCTAATCAGCTCGACGAGGAAAATAGTAAGGGAAATATACGAAAAGTGGATCCGGAACAGTTTTATTTAAATATGTTATCATTAATTGCATTTCCATTTGCTGTTAAGCATGTTATTAATGAAAAGAATAACTTCTCGAATGAAGCTTTTAATGATTTTATAATTAAAAGAAAGGATATTATCTATAACACCTTAATAAGTTCAATAAAACCTTAGTTTATAAACCAAAATCATTTATTATGAGAAATTTAGCAAAACTTAAGAAAGAAGTGAGTTTTTACATAATAATGTTATTCTCGCTTTTAGGATTTTTATCTTCTTGCTCACCCGAGTATATTCCTAATATGGTTAATACTCCGGTATTTAGCAATAAAGAGGAATTTCAGGCAACAGTTGCCACAGGAACAAGTAATTTCGACGCTCATCTTGGCTATGCAATTACTGATAATATTGCAGTTATTGCAAGTGGAAGCTATGCAGATCAGACAAACGATACTACAGACGAGTTTCATAAACACTTAATATTAGAGGGTGGATTGGGATATTATAAAAACCTGTCTGATGCAGGAAGAATTGAAGTTTTTGGAGGGTATGGTATTGGGCAGATTCAAACGCTGGAAGACTTTGGTTCACTCGGTTTTGAATCAGTTGATGTGAACTATAATAAGATTTTTCTGCAACCAGGAGTAGGTGCTGTAACCGATTTTTTTGATGGTAGTTTTGCTACCCGCTTGTCAATAATTCAGATGTTACCTTCTGAAAATTCAACTATAACCGAGTCGTGGCATATGTTTATTGAGCCGGTGGTTACTGCAAAGATTGGGTATAGATATGTTAAAGCAGTAATTCAAATTGGGTATTCATTCCCAGTAAATGCTGATAATATAGATTATGAACACCAAAATCTAATATTAAATTTTGGTCTAAATATAAATATTGGAAGAGATTATTTTTAAAATTAGACTAAAACCTGTTCGATAATTTTCGGGAAGTGCATGTACTCAAGTTCATGCACTTTTTTTGCAACATCTTCTGGTGTATCAGTTGGCAATACAGGACATTTTGCCTGAAATATGATTGAGCCCTTATCATATTCTTTATTTACATAATGAATGGTTATTCCAGATTCTGTTTCATTGTTTTTTATTACTGATTCATGCACATTCATTCCATACATTCCTTTACCTCCGTATTTTGGTAACAAAGCGGGATGAATATTTATAATTCTATCGGGATATGCATCAATTAAATAATCAGGGATAAGCCATAAAAAACCTGCCAAAACGATGAAATCTATTTTATTATTTTGTAATATTTCGAGTACTTTTTTGGATTGGTAAAAATCGGGTCGAGAAAAAATGTGGTATTTAATATTATGATTTATAGCTCTTTGAATAACATATGCATCTTTATTGTTCGAAAAAATTACGGAGATTTCAATTTTTTTGTTTTCTTTGAACGTTTTTATCAGGTTTTCGGCATTGGTTCCTGAACCTGAAGCAAATAGAGCTAATCTGTTCATTGATAGGTTTTTAATGATTGTTTTTGTAGGTGATTTGAATCCCTACACTTAAAAATATATTGCAAAAATGGTTCTTTAAATCCAAAAAAGATTATTTTTGCACAAAATAAAATGAAATATTTTTGATTTAAACATTAATT
>JFJP01012435.1_pt1 | contig 10260 bp, 4 predicted proteins | sample 431651 | NCBI WGS metagenome assembly JFJP01 (sample SAMN02602958, study PRJNA72255) | Microbial mat metagenome, whole genome shotgun sequencing project. | biome: fresh water; feature: sink hole; material: water; isolation source: purple microbial (photo- and chemosynthetic) mats found in... | reverse complement strand
GCGAAGGACGCAAGTTTGGCGCATCACAAATTCTCGCCACGCAATCCATCAACCAGCTTTCCCCGGAAGTGAAGAAGAACCTGCAGGTCAATACCAATACCAAGATCGTATTGCTGGTATCGGATGTGGATGATGCACGCGATGCAGCCAATATTTTGGGCAGTGATCTGATCAGCGATGTGGACATTCGCAGTATGCCCAAGTTCCATGGCTATGTCCGCGCGATGGTGAACAAATCACCGAAGCCGCCCGCGTTACTGCAGATGCTGCCACCGATGTCCCTCGCAGAAACAGCTGGTAATTCATATCCCCCTCCTGAGCTGCCTGTTGTGTCTGATTTGTGGGGCAGGGTGCGTGAGCTGGCAACTATGGCCACAGACCCAACACGGCCTTCATGCGCAGAGGACGTTGTTCGCTATTTACGAAACCTTGATGATGTAACCTGGTTGACTGTGGTGGCAGATGCCCAGTCATGGAATAAATATCGAGCTGAGCAATTTTTGTCTGATCCAGCCCTGGAAAAGAACAAGGTGGAAAGGGCTAAGAAGATCAGCCGCTTATTGTATGGCTTGCCGTGGTGGCTGCGTGAAGCACATTTCTGGCGCGAAGCAAAAGGAGAATACAAGGAGAAGACCGGATCCATAAACCCAATTCCTTCGATAGCAGAGATCGAAACAAAAACTCCCGAGACGCGCGCAAATGAAGAATACGAAGAATGAGCCCGCCGCTGGTACTCCGTTGCCCCTCCGCTGCTGCTCCGCTGGTACTCCTCTGGTGGCAGGAATAAATAGCGTTTCCAAACACCCGGCCGCCTGGTACTCCGTGGGTACTCCGCTGGACCTCCGTCGGTGCTCCGCCGCAAACAGTCCAAAAAACGAAGCGGACTACCTATCCTTCGGATAGGTATGACTCTACAAAAATCCCATGATCGATCCACAACCATAAAACCATGATCACTCTATACCCAAAACCAACCTTCTCAAACAAATCAATTATCAACACTCCTGCTTTTGCCCGCAGAAACAATATCAAGGCAAATGAACAAATGACGCCCCAGCAGGCAAAACTTGAAGCCGCCCGAATATCATCCGGTGGATTGACTCCGAGACTATGGCGCATTCTTGATCTGCTGGCTGCCGGAGGCGTTCTATCCTCTCACTGGCTTCCACCGCTTGCGAATCGCACCATGCGAGAGTGGTGCCAGGTACGTTTGTTCGAGCGCCTTTCCCTGGATGCTGCCGAAATCCAGGCCTATTTCTCAGAGATGGGCTTTGACGAACAAAATCCAGTTCTATACACGCTTGGGCCAGTTGGGATAGAGCTTGCCACAACCCGCCATGATGTCGCACCTCCAGGTGGATATCAGGCGTACACGCCAATGCGGGTGATGCATGATATTGCCGCCAATGAAGTCGTCCTGCGTCTGGCAGATGAAATTAGCAAAAAGGGTTGGAGTGTCGATTGGCTTGGAAAATATGAAGGGGTCCTGACTGACAAAAGCGGAAAGGTCACCTTGCTCGAACCGGATGCCCTGATCCGTTTTCACAAGGATGGATACGAGCGTGCCTTTCTACTCGAGTACCACAACGAGGACAAGCAAAGCCGCGCAGCTTTGAAAGTTGAGAAATATGAAAAGGCATTTTCAGAAGGTAACTGGCGCGAACAGTGGGAGGTGGAAACTTTTCCCCCAATACTGGTTGTGTTTCTAAAAGCGATCGTTGGTGCAGGTTATCAAAACGCCACGCATTCCAAAAAATTGAATTGCGCCTATTACGGCAAAACTCTCAAAGCCATGTTGGAAGGAAAACTGGATGATTGGAAAAATGTCGCCACGGATAAAAAGGAAAGCATTCTTCCCGGCTGATGAAAACACAATTTACCAAAAGTAAAACAAAAAACGCGAAGAACTTTAATCTCTTCCTTTGTGCTCTTTGTTGCCTTTGTGGTTGAAGCCCTTTGAAGTAGAGGTAGAAACATGACCACCATTATTTTGATCGAGAATATCCCGCTTGCAAAAATTGACTTCTCACCAGGCAACCCCCGCACGGATGCAGCCGATGACCTCGATGGCATGGCTGCCAGTATGGGAGCTGAAACCGATCCAATGCTGGTCAATCCGCCGGTCGTGAAGAGGATCAAAGGTAGCCGCTATCAGGTTGTGGCGGGCGAGCGGCGTGTGCGGGCAGCCGCCCTGGCTGGATGGAAATCCATCGACTGCCAGATCAAAGACCTGAATCCTCATGCCGCGCATCAACTGCGGGTGGTGGAAAACTTGCACCGGCGCGAGCTCAACCCATTCGACCAGGCGACCGCACTCAAGATCTCCTGGCTGGCCGCCAATGGCGATGCCATGGGGTTGAAGGAAAACGTGGAGGCGATCCTTGAGAAGGAGCAGCCACAAACTCATATTCTTGCCGATCTTGAAGACCTGCTGCTGAAAGCCGGTTTTGTCTCCACACATCCAGCAGCATCCTGGGACGAGGTTTTGAACCGCCTGGGCGTGGAGATGACAGCGGACAGCCGCAAGAAACTGATGCGTGTGCTGTCTGTGGATGCGAAAGTGCAGGAGAAGGTGCGGGACCTCGGCCTTACCGAAGCCGCGCTGCGTTCGATCGGGACCCTGGAAGTCAGGGAACAAAAACAACTCGCGAAGGAACTGACAGCCAATCCAAATCTGACCCGCAAGGTGCGCCGCATTGCGCGCGTCGTGCGGGCAGGCACGCATACGTTGGATGAAGCACTGGCTGAAGTGAAGGGACAGGTCGCAAGCGACGAGCATGAGCCATCCTATTCGGAAATCATTCCGGATGATGAACACATGACCGACCTGGTGATCCGTCTGCTCGAGGCAGCCACCACGGCACAGCAGTCTTTGGATGGACTGCGGGAAATGCTGGGTGATGACTACCTCGAGAAAATGCCCGAAGCCTGGCGCGGATATGCCGATGAAGCGCTCAAGATCGTACGGAAGATGTAGAGGATACCGATGTCATGTGATGGAAACCGCGCGAAATTCTTTACCCATGCCGCTCAGCATAAGACGGTGCAGAATGCCTTTGGATCCCAGGAGAACGCCGAAGCTGGATTGGAACAGATCTTCAACACCGCGCGTTCAAAAGCCATGTTCATCACCGATCGCTCCTCGGTGGCACAGGCCGAGGCGCGCACACGCAAATTGTTTGATGAAATGAAAGCGGCAGGCATCAAACCGCCCACACATTCACCCAGCGGACTTCCGCGCCGCGATGCGCAGTTCGGATATTCCGCCGTGCAGCAAACACTTGAAACGCTGCGGAGTGGAAGAGCCATTCCCGTCCTGGCGCGTCAGGTGCTGGAGAGATCCAAACGAACGCGCCAGATCAGTTCCGTGGCGCAGGATGCGGGCGGATATATGCGCTGTGCGAATTGCGGCCGCTTTGCATCACGCCATGGCGGACATCTCTGCCCGGCCACTGCCAGCCAGGAAACCTTGAGCAAACATCTGACCCGCCGTTTTGGCGTTCCTGATTCTGCGTATGGCGAAGGACTGGATGCCCTGCTGTCTGAAGCGCGCGCGAATGGCACGGTCTCCATGCGGCATGGACTGACTGGTGAAATGGTTGACGTCTCATTGGATGGACTGCCGCTAGCATTGAGCACAGGCTTCGTGCCCGGGACATGGGCTGACAAATCCTGCGCGGTGGAATTAGCCGATGGTCGAGTGATCCATGTCCTCGATACGACCGACTTGAACCCAATTCAACCTTCGGGAATGGCCGTGAATATGGCAAGTGCCGCGTATGGTCTTGTCACCAATTCAGAGACATTGGTTGGCAATGCGCTCTCCACACCGCCCGTTTCATATCACAGCGTGATCAGTGCCGCACAAACACAGGTCGCGGGCGGACAGGTGTATGACCTCGCTCATTTCTCGGGCACTGAATACCGCAAATCGGATGCTCGCGGAAAAGAGATCGAAGTCAATGGTGTGCCATATAAAGTGGGCGCTCGCAGCATGGACCAGGCGGACTGGTCCAGCGCGCGTCTGGCAGGACTTGAGCCTCGGCCCAAAGGTGGTGTGGTCGTTGGACGCACCCTGGTCGAGGCGGTGGGTATTCTTTCGGATGGCGAAGTGGTTGAAAGTACAGATGGCAGGATCCAGGTATACAGCGCAGACCGGCGTGAATTGTTATCTGTCTTTGATCCCTCCACCTCAACCGCGGGCGATACACAGGGAACTCCGAACGCCTCCGCCGCACAAATGGCGGCAGTACTCGCACAGCGTGCCCTGCATCCACAGGATCAATTTGATGTGGCACTCGCCACTGATCTAGCCCGCGCACGCAATCGAACGGGTACACCGCTGGCTGCGGCAGACAGCGCCTATGTCACAATGAAAAACAGCGCACTTGCAGACGGCAAGACTCTCAACCTGGGAGGCAGTGTTTCTGCGGGACGCTGTCCGAACTGCGGGCGCTTCATGGGTGACGCGCATATCTGCCCCAATGCTGAATCAACCACATCCATTCCAAGTTTTGAAACACCCACCCTGATGCAGCCCAGTGTGAACCTGGATGTGCAGATCGATACCTCCCCGATCGCTGACGCGCTGCGCAATGTGCCCCCCTCACAAGTATCGATCGATAACGAAGCATTTGCCCAGGCGATGCAGGCGATCAACATCCCGGCCCCGGTTGCAGCTTCGGCAATCTCCACCACCGATATGAGCGAACTGAAAAGCGCCATGACCCAGATGGCGCAGGCGATCGAGACACTGGCAAAGAAAGGCGGCGGTGGAACGACACATACTGCGGATCGTCTGCTGGAGGTGACCGAGAAATTAGCCGCCAGTGTTGCCAGCAATACTGCATCCACTGTTTCCTCTTCGGATCGCTGCCCAAGGTGCGGACAATTCATGGATGAAGATCACACTTGCCCAACGCGCAAGCCGCGCCTGGGAAAACCGGTCACGCCCACCGACCAGCTCACCGCACAGGAACATATCTTCGAAGCGCTGGTCATGACCGCACCGGATCCATATCTCTTGAACGTGCCCGAAGGCGTGGGCGGTCAATTGCAGCAGCCACTGGAAGAATTCATCCCCATGCCGGATCCCAACTTTGAGATCAACGAGCAAACTGAAAAGATCATGGCTTCCATTTCGAGCCAGATGCAGTTGGGCGCAAACAAAGATAGGATGTCCTGGACACGGTCCATCGGGTTATATGGTCCGCCCGGAACCGGCAAGAACACGATCGCCAGGCAGGTGGCGGCATCGATCAAGACCATGGACGCGGAAGGCAATCTCTCGCAAGGCATGAACTATGTCGAAGCCAACATCACCCCTGAATCCTCGATGCAGGAATTGATCGGCACCACAGTTTTGGAAAAGGATCCCGAAACCGGCTCGACCATCTCACGGACCAAGCTCGGCAAGATCGGGCTGGCTGCCGCCATGGGCAGTGTGGTGTGCATCAATGAGATCGTGCGTAATCCTAAACTGGCCACTGCTTTGCAATCCATGCTGGAGGATGGCGAGATCCAGATTGACAGTCCGGAGCAGGGCTTGATCCGTATTCCCGTGCATCCCTCGTCTGTCTTTGTCATGACCTGGAACCCTGGTTATGAGGGAGACGCGGAGCGTCCCGGTCAGGCGCCGCTCTCGCGCATGATGCCGCTGCGCATGGACCATGCCAGCGCGGATGAGCAGGCGCGGCGCGTGGAGTCTTTCTTCGCCAGTGTGCGCGGCGATACGGTGGAAGTGGATTCGATCGGCGCGCGGCGCAGGGAGATCCTGGCCAGGAATTATTCGGTCCCCAAAGACATCACGCCCACGGCAGAGGAGATCAAAGCATCGGTGCGTTTCTTCGGAGAGGTGGCGTCCTTGACCGGTGGCGGCATTGGGGATCGGCAGATCGGTTTGAACAGCGATTCACCCACAGGTCCCGGACAGCGCCAGCTCAACCGCTACATTGCCCTGGGAAAGACGGTGGGTTGGAATGATGCGCTGGAAACGCTGAAAATATCCTGCGACCAGGATGATCAATATGAACCGCAGTGGCGCCTGATCCGGGAACGTTTCGAGGCGCACTTTGGCACGGATGGCAATGCCTTGAATCGCACCGCGCCAGGTCAGAACTGAAATGTCCTGCGAACTTCATCGTCAAAAGTTTTTCGAGATCATCTCAGCTTCCGGCTTTGTCAGTGCTGAGGAGCTGGAGCGTGTCTATCAAGTCAACAGACACATTCCCGCGGAAGCTGAGCGTTTGTCAGTTGAGGCCAAGACGCGCTCCCTGTTCAACGTCATTGCCGCGAACGGCTTGAAGCCTCCAACGCATTCCGCGGACGGGATGCCCAAGGCAGAATCACAGCCAGGGTATGCAGCAGTGTTCGACCTGCTGCGCAGGAAGGATCTTTTGGGCGAACCTGCGTCATTGAAAAAAGCAGGGTATCAGAAACGGGCTGTCTTCCCCGCCAACGATCCCACTCTCGGTCTTGATGGGCGCGATGAGCAGGGCTTCGACCGCTGGGGCTTCAACCGGGAAGGTCTCGATCTCAATGGTTTTGATCGCGATGGCTATGACAGGAATGGATTTGACTCCAGGGGTTTCAACCGCCATGGCTTTAACCGCGCGGGTTTGGATCTGAACGCGCGCAACGCCCTTGGCTATGACTACAGCGGTGTCGACCGGAATCATTTCAAGCTCAACGGCTACCACGAAGATACCAAACTGGATCATGAAGGCTATAACCTGGATGGCTTTAACGCCAATGGCTATGACCGCGAAGGCTATAACTGCCTGGGTGTGCACTTCGATGGAACTCCGGACCCGAACTTTCTGCCGGATACCGCAGGCTATTATCCCGATGGGTTGAACGCGGCTGGCTTTGGACGGGATGGCTATGATGCCGATGGCTATGACCGTTTTGGCTTTGGCCGGGATGGCTATAACCGCGCAAGTATTGACCGCAATGGATACGACCGCGACGGGAGAATCCATGGGCAGGACGCGGAAGGGTATTCTGAATACGGGTACAAGCAGGAACGCCGGGATGGGTACTATCGCAGTTGGAACCGCGCGGGCTATGACCAGACGGGATTTTGCATATCACATACAGGCAGCGGCCAATCCCATGTTTCCTATACGGGTTTTGACCGGGATGGTCGTGACAAGGATGGACAGCCGCGCAAGGTACTCACCCCCAAAGGGAGGTTGATCAATGCCAAATATGACCGCGAGGGATTTGATGCGGGTGGCTATGACCAGTGGGGCTATCATAAGGAGACCGGCCTGACGGCACCTGATAAAAAGGGCAGGCAATACAATACCGATGGCTGGGTATACGACAAGGCTTTAGACGAATGCTATGACCCCAAGGATCCAACGCGGCGGGTGAAGAATCAATTTGTGACAGAGAAGGTTGGCAGAACGAAGAGAAAGGTGGTGAGTGCGCCGTATGTTCCCCCGGCTCCGCCGGTGCCGATCACGCCCTTTGCGGACATGACGGAGGAACACTATAACCGGGTGCTGGGCTCGCCGCGTGATTATGATCACAATGACAAATACTACAAGTTTTATTCGGAGCGGATCGCGGCAAAACCCACAGTTGCCCAACGGCGGAACCCGGCATCAAATACTGCGGTATTGGGCGGAGTGAAGATGCGCTGTCCGCATTGCGGCCAATTCACGGGCGGCAGTCTGCATCAATGCCCGAATTTCGGCGGACAAAGTGTGACGGTCTATCAATCCGGGATCGTGGTGACCGGCAGCAGGGACTTTGTCCTGTTCGCGCCGCACAAACCGGACTTCGATCCACAATACGATAACCGTGAAGCAGGCGGATATCACCTCATTACAGGTTTTGACCACGATGGCTATGATGTGCACGGCTGCAATGAACGCGGTTTCGATCACGATGGATATAACCGGGCTGGCTTTGATGTCTTTGGGTATGACCGGGATGGCTTCGATGGACACGGCTACAACAATGCGGGCGTCAATCGACGCGGCGAGCAGCGTGGACGATCGATCGATGACGCGCGCGACTTGATGCGGGATGAAGGATTGGATCTGCTTGCCAATGAGGATCTGGCGCGCATGTACAGCCAGGTGGCGACCGGCTTGATCGGCAAGCCGCGGCGCGTGGTGCTCAAGGAAGGCGGGGGATTCGCCACGGACATGAAAGGCACGATCTTTGCAGACCCCTATCCATTGGGCAGGGATGCAGATCCGCGTCATAACCTGGTGGTGACACGGGCCGGGATCTATCATGAGCTGGGGCATGAACAATTCACACCGCAGGATGTCTGGGCACAGGTGTTGGATGTGACTCAAGGCAAACAGGATGCTGGATTGGGGGAGGCTGCGAAGCAGATGCTGCCACGCTTCTATAATATTGTGGAGGATGGGCGCATGGAGCGTGTGGTCTCCGGCAACTATGCGGGTGCGGCAGAGATCCTTGCGGCGAGTTGCAGGTTGGAACCGCGTTGGGGTGAGGAAGTGGGGGAGGGTGTTTCTGATAGCGACCAGGTATTTTGGTCATTGTTATACACGGGGCTGCCATACTATCGAGTCAGGCAGGAAGTGCGGGATGGCATGTCGCCAAACGCGCGCAAGGTATTTGATGAATTGGAACCCCACATGCAGCGTGCTGTACGCGGCACTCCTGATGAAGCGTTTCAAGCCGCGGTGCATATTGCGAAGCGTTTTGAAGAGGAGGGTTTTATCAAATTACCGCCCAGGGATTATTCTCAACAGATGCCGCAACCCCAGCGAGGTCAAGGACAACCTCAACAAGGTTCGGGGCAATCACAACAGGGGCAGGAACAACCCCAGCAAGGGCAAGGGCAGCCTCAACAAGGTTCAGGTCAACCTCAGCCAGGTCAAGGACAAGGTCACGGCGGAGCCAGTGGCAGCACAACACAAGAGGATGATAAAGGAAATGGCAGGCAAGGCAAAAAGTTGGAGGATCCAAAGAAAGGCCGCGCAACTTCGGCTGGCGAGAAAGAAAATGAGCAGAAGGGGCAGGGACAATCTAGTAGCGCGTCGCAAGAAGACAAGCAAGGAAAAGGCGCGAAAGGCAAAAAGGCGGAAGACCCAAAGAAAAGTCACGCGGCTTCGGCTGGTGAGAAAGAGGATGAACATCATGGGCACGACGGTTTCAGTGATGGAGATAAATCTGATTCTGCCAATTCGGGAGCTGGTGGTGCAGGATGCGGTGAGCCAAATACAAGTTACAGTGGAATCAGCGATGAACCGGATGAATTCCTGTTTGGGAATGAGGTCGTGGACTCAGCTGTGCGCTCGGTTGAAAGGGATGCAGCCTCGGCGCTGGAAAATGGTGCGCGTGCGCGCAGCAGATCAACGGTCATCGGCAGACCCTTGCACAATGCGCTGCCAGACGAAAGAGATATGTCACAGCGCTATCGAGATCCGGCGAGCGGCATGCCGAAAACGGTGACCGTCGTCCTGCCAAAGGGAGAGACCTATATGGAGGCGGAACTGGAAGGACGGCGCGGACGGCATCGCGAGATCGCAGTGCTGATGGCAAAACCTTTGAAAGCCATCCGGGAGCAGACTGAGCAGCGTTTGCGGCGTCAAAGTGAGGGACGGCTGGATCGGCGTCAGCTCGTGAATGCCTATAAGGGGATGGATGATGTGTACGTGTCCACCAGGGAAAAACCGCAGACATCGTTTGCTGCCAGCATTGCAGTGGATATGTCTGGAAGTATGAATCCGACGATCAGAAAAAAGGAACTCTACGATGCAGTCATGACACTGGGTGATTGCTTTGACATGCTTGATATGCCGCATGAAGTGCGCGCGTTTGGCAGCGGAAGTGCGCAGGTCAAAGCCATGGGCGGGAAATTTGAACCGGCCCGTGCGGCGTTCCTGGCGAGCGGCGATCTGGGCGGAACGCTGCTCAAGGACACCGCGAGTCTGGCGCATTCATCCCTGCTGGCTTGCGAAGAGAAAAACAGGATGATGGTCTGCATGAGCGATGGCGTGATCAATGACCACCAGGAGTCCGTGCGGGTCTTGAAGGAAGCGCGCAAGAACGGTGTGGTGACCTTTGGCATCTTTTTCGGCAATGGCTGCGATGAAAACAAGTTGAATGAGTTGTATGGGCGCGGGAGTTGGGCGGCGATCGAGCAGCTGGGTGACATGCCCAAGGTTGTCGCCCAGCGCCTGGCTTCGATATTTAAGAGCATGAAATAGCAGGAAGGAGAGAAACATGGCAAAGAAGACTTCAGATCGATTGGCTCCAGGGCACTCATAT
>JFJP01006078.1_pt1 | contig 10260 bp, 9 predicted proteins | sample 431651 | NCBI WGS metagenome assembly JFJP01 (sample SAMN02602958, study PRJNA72255) | Microbial mat metagenome, whole genome shotgun sequencing project. | biome: fresh water; feature: sink hole; material: water; isolation source: purple microbial (photo- and chemosynthetic) mats found in... | reverse complement strand
CGATGGCGATGACGCTGAAGCCTGCATACGGCGCGAAGCCATGGAAGAAACCGGCTACGCCGTGCGCTCGCCTCGCAAGGTGTTTGAGGTCTATATGAGCCCTGGTTCGGTCACTGAAAAGCTGCACTTTTTCATTGCAGACTATGAAGCCGCCGACCGCACCGCCGCAGGCGGTGGCGTTGCCGGCGAGGGAGAGGATATCGAGGTGCTCGAAATGCCCCTGCAGGAAGCCTTATCAATGGTGCGCAGCGGCGTAATCCAGGACGCCAAGACCATCATGTTGCTGCAGCATGCGGCCTTGGAAGGCCTGAAACTTTGATTTAGCCACGACACACTTGCGTCTGGCACGCAATGTGCTTAGCCTCTGGGTGGTCAATGGTGGCCCGCCTAACAATGAGGAAAGCACTATGCACCCCCTAACTCTCAAAACGTCCGTGGTCGCGACCATTGCCTCTCTTGTCTCGCTGTCCGCCACAGCGGCCGATTGGAGCGACACCTCCATCGGATACCGCACGGGCAGCGAATACGCGGAACCCTTCAATACCAACAAGATCCGCAAGACGATCCTCAATCTCAACCATGTCAGCGGCTACAAGTATGGTGGCAATTTCTTCAATGCCGACATGCTGTTCTCGGACAACAAAGACCCGGCAGGTGCAGGCTCCACCAATGGCGCCACCGAAATCTATGTGGTCTACCGCCACACGCTGGACCTTCAGAAGGTGACTGGCAAGAGCTTCAAATTCGGCCCGGTGCGCTCCGTTGGGCTGGTCGGCGGCTTTGATGTCAACACCAAAACCGACGCAGGCTACAACTCCAAAAAGCAAATGCTGGTGGCAGGACCCTCCTTCGGCATGGATGTGCCCGGCTTTCTGAATGTAGGTATTTTTTGGCTCTGGGAGAGCAATGCCCCTTACAACACTTTCACCAGGGTCTCTACCCCCCGTTACGACTATGCGCCCCACCCGATGATTGGCGTGACATGGGGCATCCCTCTCGGAAACAATTTCTCATTCGCAGGATTCGCCAACTTCATTACGGAAAAGGGAAAGAATGAAGCTGGTCGCGACACCGCCATGGAGACGAATGTCGACATGCAGGTCATGTACGACTTCAGCGGCACTATCGGCGCCAAGCCCAATACCTTCAAGGCAGGCATTGGATACCAGTACTGGGAAAACAAGTTCGGCAACGACGCAGGAAAAATAGCCGGCGCCACCGCCAACACACCGATGATCCGGGCGCAATACCATTTCTAAAACCCATCGGCACTTTGCGCATTGAAAGAACCTCTTATGTATTACTTAAAACGCCTCGCACCGGCAGTGGCAGCCGTCGGCCTTTGGGCACTGGGCACTTTCGGTGCCGCTGCCCAGGCGCCGGCCACCCCCATCAAGTTTCAACTGGACTGGCGATTTGAGGGGCCGGCAGCGCTCTTCCTGACACCAGCCGCCAAGGGCTACTACAAGGATGCCAGGCTGGACGTCTCCATCGATGCCGGCAATGGCTCAGGCGGCACCGTGACCCGCGTCGCCAGTGGCTCTTACGACATGGGCTTTGCCGATCTGGCAGCGTTGATGGAGTTTCACGCCAACAACCCGGACGCGCCTAACAAGCCGGTCGCAGTGATGGTTGTTTACAACAACACGCCCGCCTCGGTGATGGCGCTCAAGAAGTCAGGCATCAAAACCCCGGCAGACCTCAGTGGCAAGAAGCTGGGTGCACCGGTATTTGATGCAGGCCGCCGCGCATTTCCGATCTTTGCCAAGGCCAACAGCGTGAGCGGCGTGCAATGGACCGCCATGGACCCACCGTTGCGCGAAACCATGCTGGCCCGGGGCGATGTTGATGCAATCACCGGCTTTACCTTCACGTCCTTGCTCAATCTGGAGGCACGTGGCGTGAAGCTGGAGGATGTGGTGGTGCTTCCCTACGCCAGCAATGGAGTCAAGCTGTACGGCAACGTGATCATTGCGTCCCCCAAACTGGTGAAAGAGAATCCAGCTGCCATCAAGGCTTTCCTGGCAGCGACAGTCAAGGGCATGAAAGAAGTGCTGGCAAAGCCCGAGGCGGCTGTCCAATTTGTCAAGCAGCGCGACGGCATCATCAATGTGGAGTTGGAAACCCGTCGCCTAAAAATGGCCATCGACACAGCGATCAACAGCCCGGACGCCCGGACCGAAGGGTTTGGACAGTTGGTCACACCCCGACTGGCCCTGATGGCCAGCCAGGTGTCGGACGCGTTTAACACCAAAACCCGCGTCAACCCGGATACGGTGTGGAACGGCAGCTTCCTGCCAACTGCGGCGGAACTCAACATCCTGCCGGCGAAGAAGTAGCTTCCCGAAGCACACCCCAGGAAAGACTTCCCCGCATGACTTCACCGGCTTCTGATCGACCCTTTGTCGAGTTCCACGATGTCTGGCTTGCCTACAACGACGAACTGCTCAAGAAAAATCAGTTCGCCGTAGAAGCCATCGACCTGACGGTCAAGCGGGGGGAGTTCATTGCGATTGTGGGCCCGTCCGGCTGCGGCAAATCCACGTTTATGAAGCTCACGACCGGACTGAAGATGCCATCGATGGGAAAAATCCTGATCGATGGGCAGCCGGTCACCGGGCCGCTCAAGATCTCGGGCATGGCCTTTCAGGCGTCTTCGCTGTTGCCATGGCGCACCACTGTGGATAACGTTCTGCTCCCGCTCGAAATTGTGGAGCCTTACCGCAGCAACTTCAAGGCAAAGCGCAAGGAATATGAGGAACGCGCACGCCAGCTGCTGCAAAAGGTGGGCCTCGCAGGTTATGAAGACAAGTACCCCTGGCAGTTATCCGGCGGAATGCAACAACGCGCCAGTATCTGCCGCGCTTTGATTCACGAACCCAAAATGCTGCTGCTGGATGAACCTTTTGGTGCACTGGACGCATTCACTCGTGAAGAGTTGTGGTGCATTCTGCGTGACCTCTGGACTGAGCAACAGTTCAATGTCATTCTGGTAACCCACGACCTGCGGGAGTCGGTGTTTCTCGCCGATACCGTCTATGTCATGAGCAAGAGTCCCGGCCGCTTTGTGGTTAAGCGGGAGATCCCCCTGCCCCGCCCGCGCGACCTGGAGGTGACCTACAAACCGGAGTTCACCGAAGTGGTGCATGAGTTGAGAAGCCATATCGGAGCCATGCGCAAACCTGCCACAGTGTCCGAGTCTGGGAGTGCACGATGAACAAACGAGCCGTAGAAATTTGGGCGCCCTGGATACTGCTGCTGACAACGCTGCTCTTGTGGCAGATTGTTTGCTCCGCTTTCAACGTCTCGGAGTTCATCTTCCCGAGCCCGTGGCGCATCTGGACCCAGTTCTGGGAGTTCAAGGAGATCATCGCCGGGCACGCGTGGCGCACCTTCTGGGTCACCATGGCCGGCTTCGGTATTGCCATCGTGGTAGGGGTCCTGCTGGGTTTTGTGATTGGCAGTTCCAGGCTGGCCTACGCTGCAATCTATCCCTTGATGACAGCCTTCAATGCGTTACCCAAAGCTGCATTTGTGCCCATTCTGGTGGTCTGGTTCGGTATTGGTGCAGGCCCCGCCATCCTGACGGCATTCTTGATTTCCTTTTTCCCCATCATGGTGAACATTGCTACAGGCCTTGCAACGCTGGAGCCTGAACTGGAAGACGTGTTGCGTGTGTTAGGCGCGCGCCGCTGGGACATTCTCATGAAGGTCGGTCTGCCGCGCTCTATGCCGTACTTCTACGGCTCATTGAAAGTCGCCATCACCTTGGCTTTTGTCGGCACGACCGTATCCGAAATGACTGCGGCCAACGAAGGGATCGGTTACCTGCTGATCTCCGCCGGTTCCGCCATGCAAATGGGCCTTGCATTCGCGGGTCTGCTGGTGGTGGGGGCAATGGCGATGATCATGTATGAGCTCTTCAGCGTGATTGAGCGCCGCACGACAGGTTGGGCCCATCGCGGTTCGCAGAACGGCTGATTCTCCGCAATGGGCTGCCTACAATGACGCATGCCCTGGCACGCAAAACTCGAACTCAGCTACTCGGCGCATGACGGTCGCACCGTCGCCCACCACCTGCACACCGGGCCGCTGCGGATATTGCAAAGCCTCTACCCGGAAGGGCCGCAGATCTGTCACAACGTGCTGGTGCATCCCCCTGGCGGCTTGATCGGAGGCGACACGTTGGAGCTTCACGTCAATGCCGCGGCAGGCAGCCATGGCGCTATCACCACACCTGGAGCCACCCGCTTTTATCGCTCTGAGGGGGAGCTTGCACTGCAGACCACGCATCTGCGCCTGGAAGCCGGCAGCCGCCTGGAATGGCTGCCGCAGGAAGCGCTGTGTTACAGCGGCTGCAATGCAGAGAACCGCTTGCATCTGGACGTCGCGCCCGATGCAGAGCTCATCGGCTGGGATGTCACCGCGCTGGGTCTGCCGAATGCGGACCAGCCCTTTATGCAAGGCAGTTTGCATCAACATATCGAAGTGCCCGGCGCCTGGCTGGAGCGCGCCACCATTTCCGCCCAAGACACCCGCTTGCTGGACAGTCCCGCGGGGATGGGAGGGCACCGTTGCATGGCCACTCTCTTTCTGGCCTGTGGCACGGCGCTGACACGCACGCGGCGCGAGCGGGCACTGGACAGCGCTCGCGCCACGATCGCATCGCACGCGCTGGCCTCTACGGCCGGTGCTACCAGCCCGCATCCGCGGGTGATGGTGGTCCGCGTCTTGGCGCCTGTCGTGGAGCCGGCGATGGAGCTGATTCGCAAAGTGCGGGAGGTGTGGCGCGCTGAAATGTGGTCCATTTCGGCATCCAACCCTCGCATATGGTCCATGTAGTGCTACTATTTTGATAACAAACACAGCATGCTAGCCAAATGAACGCCACGACAGTGGGACTTTCTGAAGACGACCTCTCGGTCTGCTCCGCGCTGGTGGTGGACAGCAACCCGACTTCGCGCGCCATCCTGACCTCCCAGTTACGCGATCTGGGCATGAAGAATGTTCGCCAGACCAGCCGCACCGCAGAAGCGCGGGCTCAGCTCGAAGTACGCACCTTTGATTTCGTGTTGTGCGAGATGCACTTTGCCGAAGAGGAAACCTCGGGGCAGGACTTGCTGGACGACCTGCGGCGCAACCAGCTGTTGCCCTTCTCTACCGTGTTCATCATGATTACGGGCGAAGCGACCTACGCCAAAGTTGCGGAGGCTGCCGAATCAGCACTCGATGGTTACCTGCTCAAGCCCCACAAAGCCAGCCATCTGATTGAGCGACTGCGGGTGGCACGTATCCGCAAGGTGTCACTGCAACCCATCTTTGACGCCATTGATGCGCAGGACTTTGAAGGCGCCGCCATGCAATGCCTGGAGCGCTTTGCGTCCAAAGGCAAGTTCTGGTTGTATGCAGCCCGCGTGGGTGCCGAGCTGCTTTTGCGCCTGGAACGTTTTGACGATGCCCAGATGCTCTACCAGGCAGTGGTGGAAGCCAAGACCCTGCCGTGGGCGCGGCTCGGCATTGCCCGGGCGCAACTGGAAGCCGGCCAGATCGCCATGGCCACCACCACTCTGGAAAAGCTGATCGGCGAAGACCCTAACTTTGCCGATGCCTACGACGTGCTGGGCCGCGCGCACTTTGAACTCGGCCAGTTCGACAAGTCGCTGGCCACGTATGCGCTGGCGGCCAGACTGACACCGGCGTCGGTCAGCCGCATTCAAAACGCGGCCATGATGACCTATTACAGTGGCGACCATGCCGAGGCCGAGCGGCTCCTGACCCGCACCACCCGCATGGGGCTTGATTCCAAGATGTTTGACTGCCAGACCCTGGTACTGCTGGCTTTTACCCGGCTGGAGCTGGAAGACCGCAAGGGGCTGCACGTGTGCAGCGACGACTTTGGCCGTTTGGTGGAGCGAGACCCCAACAACCACCGGGTGGTGCGTTTGGCACACTTTGTCACGGTCATCAACCTGCTGATGCAGCGTGAGCACGCACGGGTGGTGCATGAAGCGCAGTTACTGGCCGGGCTGATCACTACTGCGGACTTCGACTTTGAATCCGCCGGCAACATGTTGGCACTATTGGCGCAGATGCACTTGCACGGAGTCGGCTTTGATGCCGCAGCCCAGGTGGTGCAAACCATCGGCATACGTTTTTGCAGCAACCGTTCGGTCACTGAAATGCTGGTGTCCTGTGCCCAGGCCCACCCGCCTTATGCCGAGCTGGTGCGCACAGCCCAGTCGCAGGCGATGAGTTTGGCCGAAGCAGCCATGGCGCAAAGCATGGCAGGCAACCCGGCGGCAGCCATCGAGGCTTTGCTGCAGCATGGACGCGCCACCCTGAACGTGCGGCTGATTGACAACGCAGCCCAGCTCCTGCAAAAGCACGCCACCCTGCTGGCTGCACGGGACGACCTGCGTGCCACCGTGCGTGAGCTGAAAAATCTGGCGGGTGCCGGTAACCGCAAGCTCACCTTAGGTAATCAGCGTCGGCAGGCCGGAGGGCTGGTGCTGCGTACCAGCCACCGCAGTGGCACGCCACTTCCCGCGGCGCCGGTGCCTGAGCCAGATTAAATCGCCACCAGCTCCCGAACACCGTCGATTTCCATATTCGGGCCTTTGCCCCGTGCGAGCACTGCACCGCGCTCCATCACCACATAATCATCGGCCAGATCGCGGGCAAAGTCGTAATACTGCTCCACCAGCACAATGGCCATGTCGCCGCGATCGGCCAGCATGCGGATGACGCGACCGATGTCCTTGATGATGCTGGGCTGAATGCCTTCTGTGGGTTCGTCCAGCACCAGCACACGCGGTTTGGCCGCTAGGGCACGGGCAATAGCCAGTTGCTGTTGTTGCCCACCGGAAAGATCGCCACCGCGGCGTTTGAGCATTTGCTTCAAGACTGGAAAGAGGTCAAACAGTTCGGCGGGTATCGGCGTGGAGGCACTGCAATACGCCAGCCCCATGCGCAGGTTTTCTTCGACGGTGAGGCGCGCAAATATTTCTCGGCCCTGCGGCACAAAGCCGATCCCGGCGCGGGCACGCTCGTAAGGTGTGTGGGACTGAATCGGCACGCCCGCCAGCTCTATGGAACCCGAGCGTATCGGCACCAACCCCATGATGGACTTCAACAGGGTGGTCTTGCCAACGCCGTTGCGCCCCAGAATGACGGTGATCTTTCCCATCTCAGCGCGCATGCTCACGTCCCGCAGGATGTGCGAGCCACCGTAGTACTGGTTGATCTTGTTGACTTGAAGCATGCGCAGTCCGCCCTACCTGCCCAAATAGACTTCGATGACGCGTTCATCGCTCTGCACCTGATCGAGCGTGCCCTGCGCGAGCACAGAGCCATCGCACAACACGGTCACGATGTCGCTGATGGTGCGGATGAAGCCCATGTCGTGCTCCACCACCATCAGGGAATGCTTGCCCTTCAGCGACAAAAAGAGTTCGGCGGTGCGCTCGGTTTCTTCGTCGGTCATGCCTGCCACCGGCTCATCGAGCAACAGAAGTTTGGGGTCCTGCATCAGCAGCATGCCGATCTCCAGCCACTGCTTCTGGCCGTGGCTCAAAATACCGGCCTGTTGCGCTGCATGGTCTTTTAAATGGATCGTAGTGAGCACCTCGTTCAAGCGGTCACGTTGCGTCCCTGTCAACCTGAAAAATACCGACGCAGAAACCGACTTGTCCATCTTCAAGGCCAGCTCCAGATTTTCAAACACACTGAGCTGCTCAAACACCGTGGGCTTCTGGAACTTGCGCCCGATGCCCAACTGGGCAATATCCGATTCCCGGTAGCGCAACAAATCAATGGTGCTGCCGAAGAACACCGTGCCGCTGTCCGGGCGGGTCTTGCCGGTGATGATGTCCATCATGGTGGTTTTGCCTGCGCCGTTGGGCCCGATGATGCAGCGCAGTTCACCCGGTGCGATGTCGAGTGACAGCTTGTTGATGGCCTTGAACCCATCAAAGCTCACACTGACGTCTTCGAGGTACAGGATGCGACCGTGCGTGACATCGACTTCACCGGCATGTGCCAATCGGGAAAATCCCGCGGTGCGACCACCCGATTCGGTCTGCCCTTTTTGACTCTGCAGGGCCTGAAAGCGGGCTTCGACGCGGCGCGCACCCTGCTCCAGCAAGTCAGGCGTCATGGCGACTTCCTTCGCAACTTGTCGATGAGACCCACGACGCCCTTGGGCAGAAAAAGGGTGACGCCAATAAAGAGCGCACCCAGAAAGTACAACCAGAATTCCGGGTACGTGACGGTTAGCCAGCTCTTGGCGCCGTTCACCAGAAACGCACCCACGATGGGGCCGATGAGTGTGGCCCGCCCGCCCACTGCTGCCCAGATCGCCATCTCGATGGAATTGGCCGGACTCATCTCACCGGGGTTAATGATGCCGACCTGTGGCACATACAAGGCACCGGCCACACCGCACATCATGGCCGACAGCGTCCAGATGGCCAGCTTGTAACCGACCGGGTTGTAACCGCTGAACATGACACGCGACTCTGCATCGCGGATGGCCTGCAGCACGCGACCGAACTTGCTGGCCACCAGGAAACGGGCCATCAGGAAAAAACCCAGCAGCGTGAGCGCAGTCAAAACAAACAACACCATGCGCATCGTGGGTGTTGCCAACGGTATATCCAGAATGCGCTTGAAGTCTGTAAAGCCGTTGTTGCCGCCAAAGCCGGTTTCGTTGCGGAAGAACAGCAGCATCGCCGCAAAGGTCAGCGCTTGCGTAATGATGGAGAAGTACACACCCTTGATGCGCGACCGGAAGGCAAAGTAGCCGAAGACAAATGCGACCAGCCCCGGCACCGCCACCACGAGAAACAGCGTTGCAGCAAAGCTGTCCGAGAACGTCCAGTGCCAGGGTAGCTCTTTCCAATCCAGAAACACCATGAAATCCGGCAGGTCACTTTTGTAATTGCCGTCGCGGCCAATCTGCCGCATCAGGTACATGCCCATCGCATAACCACCGAGCGCGAAAAACAGGCCATGGCCCAGACTTAAGATTCCGGTGTAACCCCATATCAGGTCGATCGCCAGCGCGCAGATGGCGTAGCACATGATTTTGGCGAGCAGGCTTACTGCAAAGTCGCTCAGGTGGAACACGCTGCCTTCCGGCACCGCCAGATTGAGCACCGGCACCAGCGCACACAACACGATCAGCGCTGCAAGCCACATCGTCCAGCCGGTACGGGTCAAAAGGGGGTTCATATGTAAAGGTGCTCAGGCTTCAGCACTGCGGCCCTTCATCGCAAAAATGCCCTGCGGACGCTTCTGAATGAAGATGATGATGAACACCAAAACGGCAATCTTGGCCAGCACAGCACCGGTCCAGCCCTCAAGCAGCTTGTTAAGCACCCCCAGACCCAAGGCCGCGTACACCGTACCTGCCAGTTGCCCGACACCGCCCAGCACCACCACCATAAAGGCATCGACGATGTAGCCCTGCCCCAGATCGGGCCCGACGTTGCCCACCTGGCTCAGCGCGCAGCCGGCAAGGCCGGCAATGCCCGAACCCAACGCAAAGGCATAGGTATCCACGCGTGCTGTGTTGACACCCATGCACGCAGCCATGGGCCGGTTCTGGGTGACACCGCGCACAAACAGGCCCAGCCGGGTTTTCTCGATCAGGAACCACACGGCAAACAGCACGAAGAAAGCAAACGCCACAATGACGAGCCGGTTGTACGGCAAAGACAGGTTGCCCATCAATTGCACGCCGCCGCTCATCCAGGCCGGGTTTTCAACCCCCACATTCTGCGCACCAAAAATCGTGCGAATCAGTTGCATCAGCATCAAGCTGATACCCCAGGTGGCCAGCAGCGTTTCCAGCGGCCGCCCGTACAGGTAGCGGATCACGCCGCGTTCCATCACCGCCCCCACCAGAGCCGAAGCCATGAAAGCAATGGGTACCGAGGCCAGCAGGTACCAGTCAAAGGCACCCGGAAAATACTTCTGAAAAACACCTTGCACTACATAGGTGGCATAGGCGCCGATCATCATCAGCTCGCCATGGGCCATGTTGATCACACCCATCAAGCCGTAGGTAATGGCCAGCCCCAACGCCACCAGCAGGAGAATGGAGCCCAGGCTGATACCGCTAAAGAGCGCACCAAGTCGGTCACCCCAAGCGAGGCGGGCGTCCACTGCACGCAGGCTGCTTTGCAGTGCACTGCGGACCTGCGCATCGGTCTCCACCGCGAGGCGCTCAACCAGCAATGTCTTGGTGGCAGCCAGCGA
>JFJP01048499.1_pt1 | contig 10261 bp, 5 predicted proteins | sample 431651 | NCBI WGS metagenome assembly JFJP01 (sample SAMN02602958, study PRJNA72255) | Microbial mat metagenome, whole genome shotgun sequencing project. | biome: fresh water; feature: sink hole; material: water; isolation source: purple microbial (photo- and chemosynthetic) mats found in... | reverse complement strand
AAATCAATAATTATTCTTAGAAAATCGCCGCAGAATGAACTGCCGCTGTACGAGACTCTCGGAGGTTTATGCCCGAACCCGTCGCCAATCGCGCCAAAGCGAAAATATCTCGACAAATTGTCCTTCCCTGGAGAAAATCGGTGGAGATGGCAATCAACAGTCTGAGAATACGGTTTCTCCGTTCGCTTATTACCGTCTTCAGTTTGGTGCTGGCCATAGCCTTTCTCGCCTTTACCCTGACCAATACCGCCATCGCCAAGGAACTTTACCGGCTGTACGGCGACACCGCCTTGCCGCCATTGCTCCAGGCGGGATATCTCTTTGATGGGGCGCAATCGTCGATAGCTGCCGGTGCCAAGGATCTTTGGCTCATGGTACTGTCACTTCTTGTCTGCACCGTCGGGATCATCAATGCCCAACTGATGTCGGTGACCGAGCGTTTTCGAGAAATCGGCATCATGAAATGCCTCGGGGCACTGGACTCCATGGTTTTGCGTTTATTTTTTATCGAAGCCCTTGTCGTCGGCGTGGTTGGCGCCGGCAGCGGCAGCCTCCTCGGCATGCTGGCTGCCTGGGGTGGTGCTTTCTTTCGCTTTGACGGCCTCGATTGTACAGCCCTTGCCCTTGCGCCGATGCTGGCGGCAACCTGCCATGCCTGGGGAATCGGCATCGGCCTTTCGATACTCGGGGTTCTTTATCCGGCCCTTCTCGCCGCCAAACTGCAACCGGTGATCGTCATGAAGGAGGAATACTGATGGAGTCGCACGCTATCATTCGGGTGGTTGACGTTACCAAGACCTTTTCCCTCGGGAAAAATCCGGTTCAAGTGTTAAAGGGCCTTGATCTCTCCGTTGACGCCGGTGAATACCTGTCGATCATGGGGCCTTCAGGTTCCGGCAAAAGCACCCTTTTCAATATCATCGGCGGCCTTGACAAACCCACCTCCGGCCGGGTCTTTATCGATGAAGTCGATATCTCCCAGCTGGATGCCTATGAACTGGCCTGGCTGCGCAACCGAAAAATCGGCTATATCTTCCAGACCTTCAACCTTATCCCGGTCATGACCGCCCTGGAAAACGTCACCCTGCCGATGATCTTTGCCGGTATAGCGGAAGATCAGGCGGTGGAAAAGGGCCGAAAACTCCTGGGAGACGTCGGTCTCGGCGAACGCTTCCTCCATAAACCCTCGGAATTGTCCGGCGGACAGCAACAGCGGGTGGCCATCGCCCGGGCCTTGGCCAATGATCCGGCAATCATTCTCGCCGATGAACCAACCGGCAATCTCGACTCGACAACCGGTGAGGAAATCATTGCCCTCTTGCAGAAAATGAGCCAGGAGCGACGGGTAACCATTATCTCAGCCACCCATGATTACAAGATGCTCAGCGTTTCCGACCGGGTGGTCTGGATCCTCGATGGACGCATCGACCGCATCGAACACCGGGAGGAATTAAATATTTCCCTCGGAACCATCAGGGATCGCCATGAACCGGTACAGCCTTAGTCTCCTCATTCTCTTGCTGTGTTTTCCCGGCTTCGCTTCGTCCGGCGAAAACCGCAATGCTATGGAGCATCTGCAAGCAATCGCCTCCGTTGCCGATCGCAGCATCGGCACCCCGGGAGAACAGCAGGCTGCTGCATACATTGAAAAGGTTTTTACCAACCTGGCACAGCAGTTACAGGGTGTTACCGGCCGACAAAGCTTCACCGCTCCGGCCCGTGCCTTTCTCGGGGCGAGCCTCACCATAAACGGCCGCAGCCTTGCCCTGCAGCCGCTTTTCGCCAATGCCCTAGCTCCCGAGGCCACCCCTCCGGCGGGACTGAGCGGCAAACTCATCCATGCAGAAAAAGGCGAGCTCCAGAATTTCAACGGCAGCATCGTTGCCGGCAACATCATCCTTATGGATCTTGATTCCGGGAATAATTGGCAGCATGCCGCCAATCTCGGCGCCAAAGCGGTCATCTACCTCGATGACGGCAATAGGAGCACCCCGCGACTGCGTTTTCGCGACAAGGAAGAGCTGACACCCGTCGATTTTCCCCGGTTCCGACTGCTGCTGGAGGATTTCACCCATTTTTTTGCAGCACCGCAGGCCCTTGCCGGCCAAGAGGCCAAAATCGTCAGCAGCAGCCAGTGGACAAAGGTCCTGGTGAACAATCTCTACTGCTTTATCCCCGGCACCAGCCCGGACCGTGCCGACGAGATCCTGCTGGTGGAGGCCTTTTTCGACAGCAGTCGCTACATCCCCGGCAACGGTCCCGGCGCCGACGAGGCGGTTTCCGTCGCCACCCTGCTTGAACTGGCAAATGCCTTTGCCGAAAATCCGCCGCAGCACTCCATCCTGCTCTTGGCAACCAGCGGCCATGCCAACAATCTGGCGGGGCTCAAGGAGGCCGTCTGGGCCTTGACGGCGAAAAAAAAGGAGCTGACGGCTGAACTGAAACGACTGCAGGAATTACAAAAGAAAGCGCGTGCTACCGAGAAATTGCTTGAAATCGGCAAGCTTGGGACGGATGACCTGGAGCAGGGCGAACTGCTGCACAAAGCCCTGCAGGATGAGCTGCGCAACCGCATTGAAAGCCTCAACAGCCAACTCCGGCTGGTTCGCAAAACTGCGGGAAGCAACAGCGAAGAGCTGAAGAGCCTCGCCCAGGAAAAGCTCCTGCTGCGCCGACTCAGCTGGGAATCCGCATATCACCATCTGCCCGCCGCCGACCAGAAGGCCGTTGCCGCCATGCTGCCGAACGCCCTGAACCGCAACCGGCAGATAAGCTCCGATCTGCATGACCGCATTACCGCCCTCGAATCCGCCCTGCGCTTGAACACTCTTGTCGCCGGCAAACGTGTCGCCGCCGCCGTCTCCCTGCATCTGTCCAGCCATGGCAACGGTCTCGGCAGCGTCGATAACGGCTGGCTTTACCAGCTGAATCCGGCAATCAACCGCGCCAAACAGTACACCCATATCCGTCCCGTCCTCAGTCAGGCGGCAGGTGAAAAAAACCCGGGCTATCTCGACCTCCTCGGTGGCAACGGACGCAAACAATGGTTCAATCATTTTCCCGACCAGCCCGCCCTCGGTGGAGAAATCACCGCCCTTGCCGGTATGGCGGGGTTCACCCTGGCCACCGTCAACGACATGCATTCCTCCTGGGGTACTCCCTACGACACCCTGGACCAGGTCGACTCTTCCGCGGTGCTGCGGCAGGCAGAACTGGTCGGCACCATGATCATGGCCCTTGACAAGGCGGTACTGCCCGAGCCCCCCTATAAGGCGATGAACGGTTTTACCACCCTGAGCGGGCGCGCCAATTTTCTTCGTCAGGGCGAACTCTTCCCGGAGCAAATTGCCGACGGGGTACTTTTGCAAGTTTACCAGGACCACCAATACTCCCTGGCCTGGGTCGACAGTCTGGGACAATTCCGCCTGCCGGGGCTTGCCGACAAACGACATTCCTTCGGCAAGGCCATTATCGAAGGCTACCGGTTTTCCCCCGGCAGTAACCAGGCGAGTTGGGCCATTGACAAAACCGCCACCGGCAAAGATCGATACCGGGTAAAACTGGGGCGCAATCAAGCGGAAACCGACCTGATCATGTTCGGCTGCAGCCAAACGACCCTGTTTCAGCTGCGTGATGCCCGCAGCCTCAATCCTTTGACCCGCATCAACCTGCTGGACGGTCGCACCGACACCGCCCCCCTGCATTATTGGTATAGCCGCATCGACACACAGAAATCAACACTTGCCAGCCTGTTTCTCGAACCGGATACCCCGGTGAAGGTTACCCTGTCGGACACCGTCCTCATGCGGAAATTCCTCCTCCTCGGCAACAGCGCCGAAGACCCTCTCGGCAAAGGTTTTCCGGCCGGTGGTACCCCGGCAATTCATCACACCTCTTTGCGGGCGGCCGAGGACATGATGCAGCTGGTGGCTCCACGGGTCGACAATCTGAAACGACATTCCATCATCAATCAACGCATCGACCAGCTGCTGCAGAAGGCCAAGGATCACCTCAATCTTGCCCTGGAGAACCGCTCCAAGCTGCTCTACACAAGCGCCGACCACCATGCCAGGGCCAGCCTGTCGCTGATCGCCCGGGTCTATAACGATGTCGAACGGACGCAGCAGGATGTACTCTCGGGAGTGCTCTTTTATATCGCCCTTTTCGTGCCTTTTGCCTATTGCCTTGAACGTTTGCTTTTCGGCCATGTGTCGATCCATAAACGCATCCTTTCCTTTCTTGGCCTGCTTGTCCTCTTTATCGCCGTCATCTATGCCGTACATCCGGCCTTCCAGCTGACCTACAGCCCCAGCGTCGTCATCCTGGCTTTTTTTATTCTCGGTTTGTCGGCCTTGGTTTCGCTCCTTCTTTTCCTCCGCTTTGAGCAGGAAATGCAGCAACTGCAGCGTAAGGCGCATATCGCCGGGTCCCAGACCATTTCTCTCTGGGGCGCCTTCGTCGCCGCCTTTTCCATCGGCGTGTCCAATCTCCGCCGCCGCAAGGTGCGAACGGCTCTGACCTGCATGACCCTGATTATCCTCACCTATACCCTTTTAAACTTTACCTCCGTTCGCAGCTCGGTCGATCTTGGCGCCGCTGTTTTTCAGGATCGAGCCGCCTATCAGGGCCTGCTGTTAAAGGCCCCGGAATGGAAATCCCTGCCGACTGATCTTTACGCCGAAATCTCCACCACCCTGCCGGGCGACAGCCTGGTAGCCCGCAGGGTATGGTGGGAAACCGCCGACAAAACCAGACCGCCGGTCATCTCCCTGCAATTTGCAAAAGCTGAAATGATGCTCCAGGGTTCCTGGCTGGACACCACCTCAAGGCAACAGGTGCTTCTTCCCCAGCACCTCGCCCAACAACTGGGCATCACTTCGCTTTCCCCGAAACCGCAGGTACTTCTCTGGGGCATCCCTTTTACCGTCCAGGGCATCTTCGATGACAAGCACTATTTTGCAAGCCTTGATCTCGACGGCGAACCGCAAACCCCGGTCGTCTATCCAAACGAGACTTCTTCGGAAAAAAGCGAGGCGGAAGCGGAAGCCGCCGAATCGGGCCAGGAGATCGCCTCCATGGCCAGCCGCTACCGACACGTCGGCGCAGACACAACGATCATCATTCCTGCCGCCACCCTCCTGCAGGCCGGCGGTCATCTGAAAAGCCTGGCAATGATACCCCGGGGAAAAGACCACGAGCAGCTGGCAAAAAGCCTCGCCGACCGCTATCAACTGCTCCTTTACCATGGTCTGAACGATGCCACCCGGCTGCACTATTCGTCCAGCTCGCTGTCCTACAGCGGCATGGGCAATGTTCTCATTCCATCGATCATTGCCGTCCTCATCGTCCTCAACACCATGGTGGGCAGCGTCATGGAACGAAAACGGGAAATAGCGGTTTATACCTCCATAGGCCTTGCCCCGCCCCATGTTGCCTCACTCTTTATCGCCGAGGCCCTGGCCTTTGGTATTATCAGTTCGGTCATGGGCTATCTGGCGGCCCAGATCGCCGCTCACTTTCTTGCCGGGACTTCACTCTGGACCGGTATGACCGCCAATTATTCGTCCCTCGCCGGGGTCGGGGCGATGCTTATGGTCATGGTCGTAGTGCTCCTCTCGGTGATTTATCCCTCGCGGGTGGCATCGCGAATCGCTATTCCCGACGTCAACAGGTCGTGGAACCTGCCCAAACCCGAGGCTTCCACCATGATCGTCACTCTGCCCTTTCTCATTAAACTCCATGAACAGGACTGTGTCGGCGGCTTTCTCGCCGAATATTATCTGGCGCATCAGGATATTTCCCATGGCCTGTTTTCCACCGATGAGGTGGCTGTCGAATATGCCTGTCCCTTGTCGCCACCACCCGTGACACTGCCGAGCGCCCCGCATCCGGAATGTTTCAATATTTCCTTTCGAACCTGGCTGTCGCCCTTTGATTTCGGCATCCGTCAGCGGGTTGAGATCATTTCCTGTCCCTCGCCGGAGAGTCCCGGGTTCCTGGAAATGCGAATCACCCTCATCCGCCAGGCAGGCGAAAAAAATGTTTGGTACAGGTTGTGCAGGGGCTTTCTCAATGACCTGCGCAAGCAACTGCTCATTTGGCGCTCCCTCGATCCGGCGGAGAAAATTCACTTTGAACAGCTTCTGCGGCAGAAAATGGCCACGGATCTTCCTGGGGAGGCCCGATCATAATGCATGTCATTCGTCCCCGAGCCTTTATCGGCGGCCTGCTCTGCGGCGTCCTGCTCTGCGCGGTCACCCCCTTTGCCGACAGCTATCTGAAGACCACGCCCCTGGCCGGCGGTCACTTCCCCCTCGCCGCCTTTTTTATCTTCATCGCCTCGGCGGTATTCTTTGCCCTCCTGGCGAGGATCAGTCGTCGTCTGCCCCTGCTCAGCGGCATGGAACTGCTGACCGCCTGGGCCTTGATGGTCGTGGTTTCCGGGATTGGTTTTACCGGTCTGGTGCGCACCTTTTTCATCAACATCAGCGCCCCGGCCCATTTTGCCGACCCAAGTAATGGTTGGGCAGATTCACTCTTGCCCCTGCTCCCCGAACGTCTCTACCCCCGCGATCCGGCAATCCTCGAAGCCTTGTATAATGGTTTGCCGGGGAAATCCGCCCTCACCTTTTTCGAGACCCTGGAGCGTATCCCATGGTCCTTCTGGCTGCCGGTTCTCGCCCAATGGAGCGTTTTCATCCTCCTGGTCTACGCCACACTTTTTTGTCTGGCCAGCCTCTTTAGCGAACAGTGGATAAATAACGAACGTATCAATTTTCCACTGCTGCAGATGCCGAAATTGCTGGCCGAGGCCTATGACCGGCAACAACTCTTTGCCTTTCTCCGTGACCCTTATTTACTGTGTGGACTGAGCCTGCCGGTGCTGCTTCACCTGCTGGGCGGCTTGCATGCCCATTTTCCCTCGGTACCGGCCCTGACCACCGAAATCCTTGCCGGTTCCTACTTCCCCACCACCGGTCTGCTTTCAGGTTTCAGTAAAGTAAAAATTTTTATCTTTCCGGCTTTTATCGGCTTTGCCTTCATTACCACCCGCCAGATCTCTCTCAGCTTCTGGGTCTTCTTTCTCCTCGCCGGGCTGTTCGCCGGTTTCCTGCAGACCTCGGGACTGCGGATTGCCGATTCGGCCCTCGGCACCCTCTACGGCCCGAGCATATCGCGTCCGGAAGAGACCCAGATCATCGGCGCCAGCCTGGTCTTTTTCGCCTTTATACTCTGGCTTGCCCGGGCTTACCTGGCAGATGTCCTGCGCCGCTGTTTTCGCGGAAACAGTCAAAAGGACGATGTCGGCTGGATCCCGGCAAGATACTCCCTCATGGGGGTCTTTATCGGTATTTCCGCCCTGTGTCTCTGGTCCATGGCCTGCGGCATGGGACTGGCGGCGGCGGCCATGCTGTATCTCAGCTTTTTCGCCGCCATGCTGCTCCTTGCTAAAACCGTCTGCCAGGGCGGGATTCCCTACTGCGCCATGAACACCGCCCCGGCCGATGGCATTCTCAGTATCCTCGGATCGAAACCCCTGGGTGGTGTCGGTCTTGTTTTAGGCATGAGCCTGCAGAAAATGCTCTTTGTCGACGTTCGCGAGGCGCTGCTGCCGTCACTGCTCCATGCCGAAAAAATATCGGAGACCATGCACAGCCGACGACGCATGGCCCTGACAGTCGCTGCAAGCCTTGTGCTCGCCGTTGCCGCATCGTTTTTCAGCATGCTGTATCTGGCCTACCGCTACGGCATCCAGGAACTGGATATGGATTGGGCGACCCGTACCACGCAAACCGTCTATGCCAACAGTCACAGGCTCCTGGAAATGGGGCAGATGCCGGACCCTTCCATCCTCTCCTTCGTCCTTGCCGGCGCGGTCATTATGCTGCTGTTGGTGCTCTGCTATTATCTGCTGCCCTGGTGGCCCTTTCATCCCCTCGGCTATCTCATGGCCTACAGCTCCTCCATGCGCATTCTCTGGTTCAGTTTCTTCGTCGGCTGGGCCTGTAATGCCCTGTGCCTGCGATACGGCGGCACCTTTTTCTACCGGCGGATTCGCCTGGTTTTCATTGGCCTGATCATCGGCGATTTCTGCATGGGCGCACTCTGGGCCCTGGTCAGTCTTCGTACCGGGGTCGGATACCTCGTCCTTCCATCCTGAGGTTTCTATGTACGACGACAGGGAACTCAAGGAATATCGTGACCTGCTCAAGCCGCCTTCCCATTTTGAGGAGGGTTTTGACTGGAAGACCATCATCGGTGCGATCTTCATCGGCTTTATGATGATGCCCGGCTCGATGTACCTGCAGCTGGTGCTCGGCACCGGTATCGGTCCGGCCGCCCGCTGGGTGACCATTATCCTCTTTGCCGAAGTGGCGAAACGCTCCTATACGGAATTAAAACAGCAGGAAATCTTTCTGTTATATTACATGGCCGGGGCAGCTCTCGCCTCACCCTTCCAGGGCCTGCTGTGGAACCAGTATCTCATTCAGTCGGACGCCGCCCAGATGCTCGGTCTGACCGAGTTCATTCCCTCGTGGGTGGCACCGGACCCGACATCGTCCTCCTATGCCGAACGAACCTTTCTGCACCGCGACTGGCTGGTGCCGATTCTTCTTCTCAGCGGGGCAATGCTTATCCAGCGCATCGACCAGTTCGGCCTCGGCTACGCCCTTTATCGGCTGACCTCCGATGTCGAAAAATTGCCCTTCCCCATGGCACCGGTCGGCGCCCTCGGCACCATGGCCCTCGCCGAATCGACGGAGGAAAAAAAGGGAAACTGGAAATGGCGGGTATTTTCCATCGGTGCCATGGTCGGTTTGATCTTCGGATTTTTCTACGTCCTGCTGCCGGCGCTTTCCGGTCTCTTCTTCACCGAACCCATCAGCCTCATTCCTATTCCCTGGCTGGATCTGACCCGCAACACCGAAGGCTACCTGCCGGCCGTGGCCACCGGCATCCAGTTCGATCTCGGCCTGCTGTTCATCGGCATGGTCCTGCCGTTCTGGGCGGTGATCGGCGGCTTTATCGGCCTGCTCATCACCATCGTCGCCAACCCAATCCTCTATAGTTATGGCATCCTGCACCGCTGGCATCCGGGTATGGGTACGGTCGATACGGTCTTTTCCAACAGCTTCGACTTTTATATGAGCTTTGGTATCGGTCTCGGACTGGCCATAGGCCTTATCGGCCTTTGGCAGGTAGGCAAATCCTTCCGCCAACAAAACGGACAAGGGCTTGATTTCCGTCTGCTCTTTCATCCCCCTCCAGGCCGCGGCGATATCTCCATCTGGCTGTCGCTTGGCATCTATATATTCTCCACCCTGGCCTATGTAGCCTTCTGCGCCTGGCTGGTTCCAAGTTTTCCCTGGGTCTTTTTCCTACTTTACGGCTTTGTTTATACCCCTTTCATCTCCTATATCAGCGCCCGCATGGAAGGTATTGCCGGTCAATTTGTCAGCCTGCCCATGGTCCGGGAGGCAAGCTTTATCGCCGGGGCCAAATACTTCGGCTACCACGGCATCGAGATCTGGTATGCCCCCATTCCCATCCATAATTACGGCGAGGCAACCGTCGGCTTTCGCCAGATCGAGCTGACCGGTACCAGCCTGCGGGGTATTATCAAGGCGGAAATCATCACCCTGCCCATCGTCCTCATCGCCTCCCTGCTTTTTTCACAATTCCTCTGGCAACTGGCACCGATTCCTTCCGCTAATTATCCCTATGCCCAGGAACTCTGGCATCTCCAAGCCCTGAATACCCTGCTCATGCAAACCGCCACCCTGGAGGGGAATTCTCTTTTTTTTCAGGCGCTGAACTCACTCTATGTGTCCTGCGGGGTGGTCTTCGGGATACTGGTTTACGCCGGACTCAGCGTACTGGGTTTGCCGGTATTGCTGATCTACGGCGTCGTGCGGGGACTTGGACAATCAACGCCGCACGGCTTGATTCTGGAACTGCTCGGCGCCCTGCTGGGCCGCTATTATTTCCTCAAAAAATACGGAACGCAGTGGCGACAATATGCCCCTGTCCTCCTCGCCGGCTTTTCCTGCGGCATGGGCCTGGCCGGCATGTTTGCCATGGGCTGCACCCTGATCCTTAAATCCTTGAACAAATTGCCGTACTGACAAGAGGCAAGATGGAACTGAAAAAAAATAGGGACATGCTCTCCTGCATGCCCCCTCTTTTTTTGTGTTGCTTCAGCTAAAAAGCAAACCCGGCTCAGCCGTTCTGCAGGGCTCTGATTCTCTCCTCAAGGGGA
>JFJP01000375.1_pt1 | contig 10261 bp, 11 predicted proteins | sample 431651 | NCBI WGS metagenome assembly JFJP01 (sample SAMN02602958, study PRJNA72255) | Microbial mat metagenome, whole genome shotgun sequencing project. | biome: fresh water; feature: sink hole; material: water; isolation source: purple microbial (photo- and chemosynthetic) mats found in... | reverse complement strand
GTGAACACCGAATCTCCCTTGAGGACACCTAGCATGCATCAGCCACCGGCTCCTCCTGCTTCCCCCGAGGTTCTCCGCAGCGGCGCCCGTGCCGGGATCGAGGCTCTTTCTCGCGTCATCGTGGGCAAGGCTTCGCAAGTGCAGCGCGCGGTGGCGGTGCTGCTCGCCGAAGGCCATCTGCTGCTGGAAGACCTTCCAGGAGTGGGAAAGACCACACTGGCCAAAGGGTTGAGCCGTCTCATGGGGGGAAGCTACCAGCGCATCCAGGGCACCAACGATCTTCTGCCCTCAGACCTCATTGGCGTGAATCTCTGGGATGCCGCCTCCCAGGCCTTCCACTTCCATCCAGGGCCCGTCTTCGCCAACGTCTTGCTGCTGGACGAGCTCAATCGCATCGGACCCAAGACGCAGAGTGCCTTGCTGGAAGTCATGGTCGAAGGACAACTGACCCTGGACCGCCACACCTACCGTCTGCCCGAGCCGTTCTTCGTCATCGCGACCCAGAATCCCATGGACCATGCGGGCACCTTTCCCCTGCCTGAAAGCCAACTGGATCGGTTCGCCTGCGTGGTGCACCTGGGTTATCCCGACCCCGTCGCCGAGCGGCTGGTACTGACGGGACAGGCTGGCGCCGAGCGTCTCGATGATCTGCGACCCGCCATGGACCTGCAGGACTGGCGGGCCGCCCAGGCCTCCGTCAAGACCGTCCAATTGTCCGACGCAGTACTCGGCTACGCCGAAAGGATCGTGGCACGGATCCGCAAGGATGGGGGGTTCTGCTCTACCCGTGCGGTGGGCCACTGGCTGAGACTCGCCAAGGCCGAGGCCTGGCTGGCAGACCGCGCTTTCCTCACGCCGGATGATCTCCAGCACACCCTGAGCGACGCCATGGCCCACCGCGGATCCATGGATGAACGTCGCCTCAACCGCGACGAACGGCGGGAGCAGTTGTCCCAGACCCTGCGTGAAGTAGCTGTGGGCTGGAAACCATGACAGACACGGTGTCCGGGCTTGGCCTGGACACCGCGTGGGGGTCGAAGGGGGGACATCGCCACCGCAGGAGCAGGCGGTCCCCCCCTTTAAGACAGTAGACTGATAGCCATGGGCAGCTGGAATACTCGGACATGAGCGCGCTGGAAACCGGAACCTCAGGCATCGGGGAGATTCTCCGTTCGGCTCGGGTGGCCAAGGGATTGAACCAGCAGACCCTTGCCCGGGAATTGCGCATGCCGATCCACCTGCTCGCAGCCATTGAGACAGAAGATTGGCGGAGCGTGCCGACGGGCCGCGAACGCCCCCTTGCCCGGAGAATCGCATCACACCTTGGCGTGGATCTCACCCTTTACGCCGACGCCTGGGTGCAGGTACCGGGGGGCCCGACCATGGATGCGCCGGAACCTCGGCGTGAGCGCATCGAACAGATGCTCATGGGCTCCCTCACGCTGGGCAGCGTGGCCCTGTTCCTCTGGCTCGTAATTCCGGGTCGCGACATAAAAGGAACCTCGGGCCCGCGAAAAATCCGCACGACCTTCTCCCCGGCCACGACCTGGGTGCCGAAGGCGCCACCCACGGCTTACCCCGTTCTCGGTGAATCCCTGCCAGAGGCCCCCGTGAACACCGAGGGCATCTTCATCAGCCTGCGCGCCATGGATAGCTGCACCGGACGCATCCAGAGCCAAGGCATGGATCAGTCTCACACCCTGAGGGTTTCCGAGCCCTGGACCCTGCGCGTGAAGGGCCCCTTCACGCTCACTCTGGACAATGCCGGAGTCGTTTCGGTAGAGGTGGCGGGGCGCCGCATCCCCCATGGTGGCGCCGTAGGAGAATCCTGGTCCGCACAATTCGATGAGCAAGGGCGCTGGATCCGCCCCGTGGACACTGCGCCCCAGCTACCCCTGCATGTGCCAGAGACCGATCCTGAGCCCCCCGATGAGGCCTGACATGCATCCATTAGTTCAACAGTTCCTCGCAAATCAACTGCCGGAACCCATGGCCCAGACCCTGGTGGGCGGTGGACTTCCTATCCCGCTCATGGATCTCCTGCAGGCCCTTAGTCACGCCGTATTCCAGGAAACGCCCTATGCAGACAAGGCCAGGGAGACGCTGGTCGGCATGCCCGACAGCCTGCTGGCCAATGCCATCATCGGCCCGGTGGAGCCGCCTGATCCACTCGGCCTGATTCTTATCTATCGCAAGGACCCGGGCCTGCTGGAGACAGCGCTCCTGCACGAGAGCCTGCATTCGGACTGGATGGAGCGGGTAATTCCCTTTCTTCCGGGTTCGGTGCTGGAGATTCCTCTCAACAACCAGGTCTTCTGGATCGAGCGTCCGATCATTCTCGACCTCATCGAACAGCACCCCGAAGCGGTCTACAACATCAAGCGAAAGATCCAAGAATTCCGCCGCGATGTACTGCGGCAGATTTCCGAGGAGATCGCGAAGGACCGCATCGAAATTATCGATGACGTAGAAGCCGGAAAACTGGATAAGGCATGGGCCGAACTGCCCGTCCCGACCCAGTCTCCAGATGATGAACCCGAATCTGAAATCGCCCGCAACGAGCGCCTGCTGAGCCCCATCATCGACGATGAAGGCCATGAGATCTCCCTATCACTCACCCAGCGCGTGATGAAGCTCCGCACCAACCAGAAGATCATGCTTGCCCAGAAGGGTGGCAAAGAGGAGCGCACGCTGCTCATCCGCGAGTCCAACCGGCTGATCCAGGTGGCTGTCATCCGGAATGGTCGCATCACCGAGGGCGAGGTGGGTTACATCGCCCAGATGCGCGCCGTCCACGATGAAATTCTGCGGATCATCTCCCAGAACCGGGAGTGGATGAAGAAATACCCCATCGTGCGCAACCTGGTACAGAACCCTCGCACTCCCATTGCCATCTCGCTAAACCTGCTCAAGCGCATCAACGATTTCGATATGAAGCTGATGGTGAAGGATCGGAATGTGGCTGAACTTCTGCGCAGAGAAGCCAAGCGCATCATTGAAAACAAGCGGGATGGCAAGGGCTGAGACACTGGGCGGAGCCAGACTCACAGGTTGTTTCAGGTTCCAATTACCATTTTGCGGGCTCCTTTGGTTGCACAATTTTTTCAGCAACCGGATGAAACCCCGATTCTCAAGGCGACCTTCGAAATCCGCAGGTCGATGTCCTCAGCGGCTGCGGAAAACCCGCCCGGCCCCACGTATGCTGGATGTATGCATGCAGCTGTCTCCCACCCCGACTCAGGGAATCCCACCTTCAAGACTTTCTTGGACTTGCTCGCCAACAAGGCCCCGGAGGCCCGTGCAGTCCAGCACATCCTGACCCAACTGGAGGCCGAGGGCCTCAGTGACTGGGCACTCGCCACCCTCCGCAAGCAGCGTCCAGGTGCCAGCTCTCAGCGGGAGGCATGGACCAGACTCCGCTCTGGCCTCGAAACCGCCGTGGATAAGGCTCGAGCCCTGCGTATGCAGCGCTGGCAATTGGATCCGGGCCGTCGCACCCTTCGCTTCTGCTTCGAAGTGCGCCCACCCGCCAGTAATCTCAATCCATCAGCCCTGCTCCATGCCCTCATCCAGACCTTCCAGGAGGCCGGGTTGCCCTTAGCCATGGGGCTGGAAAAGATACCTCGACCGGTGGTCAGCTTGGGGCCGCCATTGCCCCTGGGTGCTCAAGGAGCCCGTGAATGGGTGGATTGTGGACTGCGCGAACTAGGCACCGTCCCAATCCAGGACTGGCCCGCCCGTCTCACCTCGCACTGCCCTGCCGGCCTGAGGATCCTGGAGGCGTACCTCGTGCCCAATCACAGTTCTTCGCTGTTGGATTTGGCCCGGCGTGCCCATTGGCGCTGGGTGTGTCCCGAAGACCTCCTGGACCACGCCAAGGTGCGTCTTAAAGCCTTCCTGCAGGCTGATCGCTTCGAAATCGAGAAGAGCGGGAAAGTGGAGGGACGAAAGGGCACCAAACGGATCGAAGTGCGGTCTTCCGTCCTGGAGATGACCTGGAGTGGAGCCCTGCTTGCTTTCTCCGTGCCCATCCAACCCGGCGAGGTGCCCAGCCCGCCCAAGTTACTGGCCGGAATCCTGGGGGTGGACCCTGGCCAGATCAAAGATCTGACTCGCCTTGAGGTCATTCTTGGGGAGGATGCTCGCCTGGAAGACGGCCACAAGTACGAGACCAAGCTGCACAACATCTACGAGGATGCCGTGCTGCTGGAATCCGATGGCCCCACCCAGCTTGGAGATGATGATGACGATGACGATCTCCTGCTGGATCGCTGAAAACTTCAGGGGCCGTCGGTAGTCTTCGCGATGGCGAGTTGCCAGAGGTGTCGTGGATCCTCGCTCATCAGCCACTCAGGCATCAGAGGCAGGATCTGCCATGCGCCCTGGGCGACCTCGGCCTCGAGCTGCCCTGGACCCCAGCCTGCATAGCCCAGGAAGAGACGGAACGTGGCCTCGGGGTCAAGCAACAGGGACTCAAGGAGATCCTTGCGGAAGCTCACGAAATCTGTGAAATCCAATACCGTGTCTTCTTCTGCTGGCAGTCCGCCCCGCACGAGAATGATGCCTCGTTGCGGCTCTACGGGGCCGCCACGAAAGGCCGTGGCATTGTCGTCGCCCGCAAAGGTCAGGCGACTTTCGGAACAGATCTGCGCGAGATTGAGCGGCAGTGGGCGGTTGAGCACGACTCCCATCGCTCCCTGGTCATCGTGCTCGATCAGGAGCACGACGGTGTGCAGGAAATTGGGATCCAGCAGGAGTGGGTTCGCAACCAGTAGACAAGGGGCCTGGAGATTCATCTTGGCCATCATAGCGCGGCCCGCAGAATTCCTCAGACGTGGTCTATGCTTCAAGCATGTCCGTTCCAACACCTGGTCCCCTCGAGATCCTCGCAACCGGCCTGGGCCATCTCCGGCGCCATCCCCTTCTGACACTCGGCATCGTGATGATGGGGGCCCTTCTTTCGGCCCTAGCCACCCTGCTGCAGACCCGGCTGCGCCTCCCGGATGACCTGACCACCCAGGCGGCGCTGGGATTCGCAGCCATGGTTCCACTTCTGCTCTATGTGGTGCCGCGGTTCCTGGCCTACCTGGACGCGGAGCGTCTGGATCACTCCAGAAATGCACTCAACCAGTGGAAGGATCACTTCGAAGCCCGCTGGCTGAAGACCTTCGGCGCGCGCATGCTCCTCTACCTCGTGGCAGGTCTAGGCACAACCATGTGCTTCTTCCCCGGCATCATCGTTCTTGCGCTCTTCGGCTGGACGCCGCTGCGGGTACTGCTGCGTGGTGATGCCCTGGTGCCTGCAGCCCGCGCCAGCCTGGCACTCATGGCCAAGGCTTGGCCCTTGGTGGTGCGCACGATCCTGCTAATCCTGGGGGCCTACCTGTTCGTGGTGGTGATCGTAGTGTCGGGCATAGGCCTCCTGATTTCGGAACCCACGCCATGGCAACGCCTGACCCACCCGGCGATGTGGGGAGGACGTCTGGTGATGGGGCTACTGGATCTGGCATTGAGCGTCTGCCTACTGGCCCTATATCACGCCATCGAACCTACCCTGGAGGCTCCAGAGAAGGCCGAGTGAACCCCGAATCAGACCTCGTCCAGGTAGCCTGGGTCTTCGATCTCCACCAGTTCTCCCGAGGCCAGCCTGCGGGCCACCTCCTCGGGCAGAACGTGGGTGAGCCACTGGGGATCAATCTTGGGATCAAAGAAACAGGCGGAAGCCTCGCCTGATTCGAAGGCCTCCCGGGTAGGCCAGACATGAATCCATCCGATATGGTTGATGCGCACCTGAATGGTCACGATCGGCCTCCTACTTCTTGTAGTGGGCGCGAATGGCTTTCACCAGAGCCTCGGCGTACCGCTCGCGAAATTCTGGGTTCTTGAGGTTCTCGGCGTCCTCTTCGTTGTTGAGGTTGGCCACTTCGATGAGCACCTTGGTGCTGGCCGCGCAGTGACGGATCACTGCGGGCACGAAGCTCCTGCCCCCGCGATGGATGACGTTGCGGATGGGACGGTTGGCATGGACTGCCACGCTGTCCCCCTTGAGGGTCTTGAGCAGAGCCTCTGCAAACAGGCGGCTGCGAGCCTCACCCTGCAGGCGTTCCCGAGCCGAAAAGGAGACCTTGGCGCCGCGTTTCATCTCGGCCACTCGGGCTCCCTTGGAGGCGCCCAGAGCGAAGCGCGGCGGGACGCTGGCAGCCCCTGCCACATAGACCATGGTGCCCCGGGCGCTCGGATGGAGGCTATCGGCGTGCAGACTGATAAAAAGAGTCTTCTTGGGGTCGCCCCTGCGAATGAAAGATGCGAACAGGTCATTGGCGAGCACCCACCTTAGATGCACGCTCACGGCGTTGGGAGAATCGCCATCATTGGCAAAGGGTGGCGTAGTAAGGATCTCGGCAGATCGAGTGGGTGAGTCGATCACGTCCCGCACCTTGAAACCGAGGGTGGGATACCGAAGAGTGGATGCCACCGCCGCTTCGGTATCCTGCTCGAGAATGCGGCGGACCCGCATCTGGATGTCATAGACGAAATCGGATTCCCAGACGCCATTGGCCCGGGCGCCAATGTCCACGCCTCCGTGGCCCGGGTCCATGACGACGAAAAGGCCCTTCAGGCGAGGCCCAGCATCGACCCTTGGCGTGCGGCGGACTTCCTCTCGAACTTCTCGTTCCTCCTGGAGCGCCACCGTGCCCTCCGGCTGGAAAGGGTCGGAAAGGTGCTGCACCGGAATCCGAATGACGGTGCCAGGCTGGATCCCCCGAACCTCGCTGATATGGCTGCGGCGGGCGATCTCGAGGGCCAGCTGATTGACTTCCTTGGGATCCACTCGATCCGTGTACCGCATCACCACGCTGGAATAGAGTGCCTCACCCTTGCGCAAACTGTAGGCTGCAAATTTTCCGTCCTTGTCTTGGCCGAAGGTCAGTAGCTTGCGGAAGGCCGCCACCCGTGCCTCATCGTCGAGCTCTGCCTCGGGTTGGCCACGTTCCAGGATGCCCTTGACTCGACCACCGAACTCCGCGGAGAGCAAGGATTGAGGAATGCGCCAGAGGTCGCCGTTCGATAGCTTTTCTGGATTCCTGGGATTGGCACTCTCCAGTTGGTCGTAGTTCTGGCCGTGCCCTGAGAAGAGCGACGCCAATAGCCATACGGATTCCAACTCTGCCCAACGAACGCGATGGCGGATCTCGTCCTTGCGCCATTCGTCTTCGGGCCACAGAACCTGGAGCGCCCAGCGCTTACCTTCCGATGACAGCTCCTCGAAGGACAGCCACCCTTTGGAGGGGACATTCTTCTGGCGAAAGGCATTAGGCAACCCACTGGCCTCGACTTGGATACCCTTCCGAAAGACTAGGCGCAACTGGACCATGCTCCCGCCTGGTGCCTGGGCACGTATCTCGGCAGACGGTGGTTCCACCGCCACAAGGGCAGCAGGCAGCAGCAGGAGCGAGCTGAGCCTCACTCCTCCCATGGCACCTCGCCCGCAGGCACACCGCGGAGGCTACCCCGAATCCAATTGCAGAGGGTTGCCTCAAGGGCATCCGCATCCTGAGTACGAAGCTCAAGGAAGGCCGTGAACCGGCGTTCCAAATGGGAGATGCCCTCCTCCAGCAGGAAGAGACGATCCGCCACACGACCTGCGGGGTCCTTGGACTGGGTGGGGGGCAGCTTCATGGCGCTGGGGTCCAGGGTTCCCGCATTGAGGAGAAAGGTCCATTCCATGTCACCGGAAAGCAACCGAACCTTGGCTTTGCTGGGGCGCATGCCCCGGGAGAGCGCCTCGAAGGCCTCGCGGCTCTCGGCCGGGTTGCCTTTGCGCATGGAGAGTTCTTTCACGTCCCCGCGCTCGGTCACAAGCTGCACGGCGTCATCCACGAAGCAGGCGCTGAGGTCACCCTCAAGCCCGCTGGTGCCCCCTTCGGTGAGGCCACGCATCCAAAGCCAAAGGACGAACTCCTCGCCAAGGAAGCGTCCCTGTTCAAGCAACTCCATTGTCATTGTCCGGCCTCTTCCAGTTCGAGATTGAGCGGATCCAGGGCCATCAGTGACTCCACCGGTATGTTTGGCACGAGTCGCCCAGCGAGGAGCAGTGGCGCGAGAGGCTGGAGTTCGCACCCGAAGGACTTCATGAAGAGCCCGACAAGCGCACCTTGAGTCTTGGTCGAAGAAGCAGTCGTCCACAACACGCCCCCCTTGAGATCCCAAGCGACCTCCACCACCTTGGGGGTGGGCAGAACCTTCCGCAGCAGTTCGACCTTGATCTCGTCCTGCAAACTGAGGCGGGCCTCCTTGCCGACAAAGGCCAGATCCTTCTCTTTCATCAGTTGCTGGGTGCGCAGATCCACGTGGGCCTTGAGCAGGCTCGGCGGCACTCGGCGTGTATCAATGCGAAGGCCAAAGATGGCGAAACGCTCCTGCACCACCCAATTTTCATCGGGTGGACAGATGAGGGGATTGCGCCAATCGCACCAGCCGAGGCGCTCTTCTTCAAGGCCATCCTCGAAAGGACGGAAATGGTCCTGACGCAGACCTTCAACCAGGTCTTGTTCGCCGGGGACCGGCCCCAGCACCAGGAAGCGCCGGAGAGATAGAGATCCTTGCAGGAGGCTCATGACTTGCCCGAAAAAATGCGCCCAATGCGGGCGAAAACACCATTGCCGTTGATTCCAAGGGTTTCAACATCAGGAATCGACACTCGGATTTCCTCGTCTGGAAGAGGAAGCGGAAAAGCTGGGTCATCCAGGTGAAGCAGCAGCCCCGTCACATTATCCCTGCCACCGTGCTCCAACGCCGCTTCCAGCATGAGTTCCAGACTACGACGAGGCGAATAGCCGCGCTCCAGAATGTTCTTGATCTCTGCATCCCCGACCTCTCCGTGCAGGCCATCGCTGCAGATCAACAGTCGGTCGCCACGACGAAGGGCCACCTTGCCTATGGCCGCCTTGATGGGCTGAGGGCAGCCAAGAGCCTGGGTGATCATGCTGCGCTGAGGATGGGTTCGAGCCTGATCCTGGGTCAGGAAGCCTGAGGTGATCATCTCGTTGACGAGGGTCTGATCCTTGGTCAACTGGAGCATGTAGGGACGACGATAGAGGTAGGCCCGGCTATCCCCGACTTGGCAAAGGTAGAGATGACCATTCCAGATGACCGTGGCCGTAAGCGTGGAACCCATGCCCCGAGCCGTTCTGTCGGCATCGGAATAGCGCAGCACGGCCGCACTGGCCTCTTCGGCGGCCCCGATCAGGGCCCGGAACAGGCCCTCTTCCGTAGCCTCAGTCGCCGGGAACCGACCCCAGTGGCCAAAGAGATAAACAGCAATGGAAGCAAGTCCTTCGCGACTGGCAATCTCGCCCGCTGCGGCGCCCCCCATCCCATCGGCAACCGCAGCAAGCAGGCCCACTTGGCAGACCTTAGGCGTTCGGCTGAGAGAATTCACATGGGGTTCCTCGCCATCCAGGGCGCTCACCAGATAGGCATCCTCGTTGTTCTTGCGGACCCTACCCAGATGGGTGATGGCGGCGTAGTCGATCAGCATGAAAGAATCGTCTCAACGTGAGGAACGGGTGGAGGGGAGGGACGCCTTCAGACTCGGAGAATCCGCCGGCCCCCTGGCTTGCCCAGCTGCAAACCTTCATCATATCCCCAGGAGGCCAGGATGGCTGAGGCAACACATGAACTGGATCTTCTGATCATCGGAGCAGGCCCCGCGGGCATCGCCACCGCTGTGGAGGCCCGGAGAGCTGGAATCGAGAAAATTCTGCTGCTCGAAAAGGGACCCACCCACAGCTACTCCATCGAGAAGCTCTATACGCCAGGGAAACGTGTGGACAAGGTGTACCTAGGGCAGGATGTTGAGTGCGAAGGCGCAGTCTGCATCCTGGATGGCAATCGAGAGAGCGTACTCCACACCCTCGACACCTTCATCCGCCAGTTCGATCTTCCAATTTGCTATGACACCGAAGTCATCGCCATCCGAACCCAGGAGGACGGCTCCTTTCGTGTGGAAGACGCCAAGGGCAGCACCTACCACAGCTGTACGGTCGTCATTGCCATCGGCGTCTACGGACGGCCCAACCGGCCGGATTATCCCATCCCCACCAGCCTAAAGGGGCATATCCACTTCGATCTGACCCAGGAGCTACAGACCGACCAAAGCGTGTTGGTCGTGGGTGGGGGCAACACCGCCCTGGAATACGCCGCCTTTCTCTATGCCGATCACCCCGTGACCCTCGCCTATCGGGGCCAAGCCTTTACC
>JFJP01041059.1_pt1 | contig 10263 bp, 11 predicted proteins | sample 431651 | NCBI WGS metagenome assembly JFJP01 (sample SAMN02602958, study PRJNA72255) | Microbial mat metagenome, whole genome shotgun sequencing project. | biome: fresh water; feature: sink hole; material: water; isolation source: purple microbial (photo- and chemosynthetic) mats found in... | reverse complement strand
GAGGTTCAACCCATCCCTAAACATTGCTATTGAGTATCAAGGTGTAAAGCACTACGAACCTGTTGGTTTCTTCAGTGGTAAAGATGGTTTTGCACATCGCAGTTCCTGAATGAAAAGAAGCGGCGATTATCGCAGAAAAATAGTGTTGCTTAGCTGCTTAAATTGTATTCACAGGGTTTGAAGGTTATTTATCTCCTGTTCCATATGCCCCAAACATTCAATGATGGCATCGAAGCTGGGGATGTCACCATAAATCATTGTGGTTGTAAGGCGGTAGTCTCGTTGGAGTTCTGCGATGTGGTCTGGATGCGGAAGCAGTTTCATGCTTCCAGGTTTAGCAGAGGCGTAGATTTGAACAGGGCACTGGTAAAACCGATTCTTGAAGTCCACCACTCTGGTAAGGAGGCCGATGTCTGCAAAGGCGTCCTCTTTGACGGTGGTCTTATCCATCATGTAGAGGTCATAGTAGTGGCGTGCGTAACGAGGTGGGAATGGTTTATGTGACTCCCATGCCACCTTGTGCAGGATGGTGACCTTTTCCCAGAACGTTCTCTTCGGGTCAGCGGTGAGGACGGTGACGGAAGGGTGGGTCATGGAGCCACCTAACATTTCACTGACAAAAGGGGTCACCGTGATGGGGCGTGATGGTGTCCATGCGGCATTTGCACCCATCTCCAACTTGATGACATCCAGGATGGCGCTCTCCCCGGCAGCACTGGTCCCCTTCGGGTACTGGAAGTTGATTGTCTGTGGGTCTTTTGCATCCACAAAGAGTTCAAAACCTCCCCGTGGTAACAGCGCCTTAAAGTCCGCATTCAGACGGTCAAGGAACTCCCCACCCAGGAAGGTAACTCCTCGCTCATTCATCAGACCTACATGCACACGATCTTGAGAGCGTGACCTTGGTTGCCATACCTCCGCATCCGTGAACCCAAGCAATCGCCAGTCCAGAATCACATCGATATCTTCTGAAAACCGGCTTATGATGTTAAAGCCCTTGCTGAGCGATGTCCCGCCCTTGAAAGCCAGATTGGCTTTCCAAGGGCTTTCCTGAAAGAGGTAAAGCAGGGTCCAGCAGACCCAAAAGTCCTTCTCAACGATGTCAAATGCTTTCCCAGTTCCAGCTGCAACTCCGGAAAACAAGGCTTCCAAGTCAATCTTTCTGTTCGCCCCAACCTTAAACATTACTCATCCCCTTGTCCTGCACCACCAGCGCCATTTTTTCCCTAATCCATCGTGTTACCTTCTTCGTCTCCGACAGTAACTTCTGCTTTTCCTCAGGTGTATAAATTGCTTGTAGTCGAGTTACAATAGAGTCATCAACATTCTGCTCACCAAGATTTTTCAAGGCTTCTACAACCAATGCGGTCTTTGCTGACAGCCCCACGATATTCTTTGGCTGCACGTGCCTGAACTCAAACTTTTGCTTTCCAACTTCATACTTCTTGCTGGGACCATTGGTGATAAAGACCGTATGGGCTGGGACTTGAGTAGAGAGGCCAAGCATGTTCAAACCTTTTTCACCCTCAGGAATGATAGTCCAGTTATTATTCCTGGCAATCGCCTCTGCAACGGCTTCTGTCTTTGGGGGTACATCCTGTCTAAGGATGCTGCTGAAAGCAGGACGGTAGTAGACCCCCGGTAATGCTCGACGAATGATTCCTTCTTCACATAGCTTCTGCAAAGCTTTTTTTACTGCCTCATAATCCCCATAGTCCACAAAATCAGACAGTACAAACACCTTACCTGCACCAGCATACCTGATGTCCTTTCTGATATGCTGCCAAGTGTTCAGCTTCACTTCGTCCACACCGACACATCCTTTTATTTCCCAATTTACTCCCCGATAATTATGCTTTTCGGGGAGCTATATCCCTTATTCTACCACCAAACTGAATGGGTTTCAAGCAATTTCATTCCTTATTTTACCATTTTACTCCCCGTTTATTATATTTTTCGGGGAGTAATTCACCATCTGCTACCAAATAGCCTCAAACACCACCCATTCTATCCAATCATACCTATTCGTGAGCTGACCCTGTGAACTTCATTCTCCTTTTTACGGTTGTGTTCGAACGGTGTAAGCGTACGATCTGGCATATCTATACAAAAAGAAGGAGCTCCGGTCGCCCTGAACTCACTTCAAATCCACTCTTTTGACCCGACATTTATCAGTACTGGAAAGAACCGTCAGGAAATATTTCGCAAAGGAAAGCGATACGGCATGTGGTCACGGTTGAGTCTGAGCGCCTTGCCGAACAGGCGTTGTTTCTGTTCGCGCATGAAAGTGGGCAGATACCGGAATGCGAACATCAATCCAGCGAGGCTGACGGCAAAGTACCGGAAGATCCCTCCTATGTCTCCCCCACCGATGCCCGAAAGTAGAATTTCGATAATGCATGATTGCTGAATTTTTAAGGTGTCTTTAAAAATAAAGTTCTCTATATAGTGGTTCATATTGTTGCTGCCGCCTCAATTTAGCCAAAAGCTGGCGAAGTTGCCTGTCTGGGAGTAGTCGGATATACTGTCCGCATTCTGGGAAAGGAAAGGCACCCCCTTGTTCGTCACCATCTATTTGCACTAGAGAGGATAACAGGAGTACTTCAACAAAAACCATCGTATTTGAGAGAAACTGAGACGGTATGAAAAGTGGGGCAGAAGAGGCGTGGTGTTTGTATCAAAAGTCACATCATAATCATCGTTGCGTAAAGCACCGTTTGTGATAAGATGCTGGAGTAAGCAACCAGCATCTTTTTGTTTGAAGAGAATGTGATGAAAGATGAGAATCGGATATGCAAGGGTGAGTACGGAGCAGCAGGTTCTAGCCAGGCAGCTTGACCAGCTCCAGGCATATGGTTGTGACGTGATTTACCAGGAAAAGATGACCGGTACAAAGAAAGATCGGCCGGAATTGGCGAAGGTGATTGTGCAAGCCAGGGCAGGGGACCTGGTGGTTATCGAAAGCCTGTCGCGCCTTGGGCGCAGTGCGAAGGATTTGCTTGAACTCCTTGGCCAATTCGAGAAGGCCGGTGTGACGGTCGTTTCGCTGAAGGAATCAATTGACACATCCACCTCTGTTGGTCGGCTCTTGGTAACCGTATTGGCGGCTCTTGCGCAGTTCGAGCGGGATTTGACAGTTGAGCGTACGAAAGAGGGCTTGAAAGCTGCTCGTGCCAGAGGGCGAAAAGGTGGACGACCGCCTATGGATCCCAAGAAGATAGGAAAGGCACTAAGGCTATATCAAAGTGAGCTGTTGAGTGTATCTGATATCTGCGATCAATGCGGGATATCGGCAGCGACGCTATATCGATATGTAAAAAAGGTATAAGGACAAACGTGCCCAGTCAACATGGTGATATATCCGCTTCGGAATTGCGAAAATCATTCTTCCGAGTGTTCAACGAGGGCAAATCAATACTTGAACCGGGCGACATTCGTCTTCATCTCAACCGCCAAATCATTGAGTTCCCCGGCCGCACGCGCCAGCTCGGACATTGACGCGGTCTGTTCCTCAACGGAGGCTGCCGTTTCCTCCGCACCTGCGGCATTCTCCTCGGAAATGGCAGCCAGCTCCTGCATGATGCGAATCATCTGATCATTCTGTCCCTCGATGGTTTGTGAAGATCGTTCGAGCGACTGGATGGCCACTTTCATCTCGCTGATTGCACCGGATATGCCTTCAAATTTGCTTGAGGTATCGGACACACTGGTGCCTTGGCGCACAATCAATCCCTGAACAGCCTGCATGTCAGCAACGGCACGTTCTGCCTTGTTTTCCAGCTGCTTCACAATGGTCTCGATTTCCTTGACAAACCCGCTGGACGAATTCGCCAGTATCCTGATTTCGTCTGCAACCACCGCGAAGCCGCGCCCCGCGTCTCCGGCGCGCGCCGCTTCAATGGCCGCATTTAGCGCCAGCAGATTGGTCTGGTCGGCCAGCTGTTGAATCATGTCCGTCGCCTTGGAAATCTGTTCCGCGCTGTTACGGGTTTCACGAACAATGTTGGCCACCGATTCCACAGCTGAGCTGCTGTCTTTTGTTGCCGCCACCAGTTGGCCGAGAATATGCGTTCCCTCTCCCTGCAGTTTGACGACGTCCTTTGCGGAGTTCTGCAGCAAGGACATCATACGCCCGTTTTCTTCGAGTTGTTTGCCGAGTTTCTCGATGCCGGAGACACCGGATTCGGTGTGTCTGGCTTGTTCGGTGGCTCCCTGGGCGATTTCCGTCACTGTTTTTGCAACCTCGTCCGCCGCGCGGGAAACCTGATCCGAGGTTTCATGCAAATGGAATGCGTTCGCCGTGACATGTTCCGAAGTGCCCAGCACATGCCCAAGAAAATCCCGCAGGTTCAGGACGATGGTTTCAAAGGCGGCAGCCATTTTCCCGATTTCATCCTTTCGGGAAAGCAGATCCTGCGGGATGTCCATCCGGATGTCCAGTTCCGAAATACCGGTGGAGTAAGAGACCAGACGAAGGATGGGTCGGGAGATGTTCCGGCTGATGAGCAGGGCAATCAGGATCGAAACAAGCAGCAAGCCAAGCGAGATGCTCCCAGAGACCGCCAGCAAACGGTTTCGATATGTGGCAATCTGGGCGGCGCTTTCTTGCTGGGAGACACCGATGAACAGAATGCCGGTCACTTTCCCGTCAATAAGCAGCGGTTCATAAGAGGTCAGGTAGCTTTTCCCAAGGATTGCTGCCTTGCCCAGATAGGGTTTGCCGGAGGATACATTCGGATAGGCGGCACTATCTGCTCCAAGCATGGTACCGTCAGCACGGGTTCCGTCAGCCTTGAGGACATTCGTGGAAATTCGACGGAAATCGGTGCCGTCTGCCACAAATATGGTAGCCACGACACCCAGATCTGCCTGAAGGGCATCCACCAAATGGGTATCTTCATCGACCCGTTCTCCTGTGGATGAAATGAGGGTGCCGTCCACCAGAGAAAGCCCTCCATAATGCTCACCCAGATAAACCTTTGCGGCTGCCGCGTTTCCCCGGAGCTGATCCTGCAGCATGTTCGACTGTAAACGCGACATGGAATCCGAGGACTGCATGAAACTCACAAGGGTGAGTCCGATGCCAATGACCAGAATCAGGAATGCGAATGAGAATACTATCTGGTTCTGGATGCTTTTGCGCATAGGCACCTCCATGGAAAATCAAAAAGAAGGCAAAAAATCAAATCAGATTAAGAAAAAAGGGATGAACTCAATTCTAATAATACTATAACCAATACTAGTTGTAAACGGCAAATGAAACTGAGGAAAAACGGCAAAGGATCTGAGGATTTTCGGCAACAGAACTGAGGGTTTACATAGCACTTTAGCACTCAAATGGTAAGAACGCAATATTTGAGGTAAATCAATATCGACTCTACCTTCCTTTCGCCACCTTTCAGGAGCTTTCATGCAATGTTTCGGTGCTGCTGGTTGAGCAGATTCCTGAGGCAAAGAGCCAAAGATTTGCGACACCCAGTGTATAGTCTCCGGTCGGCATGTCATACTGCCTCGACCGAGGGATGGATGAATTTCTCTTTTGCTGGTTTTCTTCATCCCTCGGCAAGATGGATCTGGCATGCCGAATCCGGGGAGTCAAGGCACTGTGGAATAAATGGGAGGGGCCCGGCTTGCCGGGAGGGCACCCGTTTATGCCGCAAAAGGCCTTGACTCCCCGGATAGGAGACGGAGGCATGACCGGTGAGTGTGAATGCGTAACTCCTGTCACGGTCAATCATGACCACTGAATACACACTCTTACCTTCTTTTCATCGCTGTTTCCCATTCAAAGTCAGACGGTGTAGTCGTGGGTGAATCGTAATCCGTCTGAATCCCCATCATTCCGTGTGTTCGGCAACAAATTGGCAAAGTACTGCCTCTGACGGATTCCCGTAAGGGTATCAGCTGCCCGGCTCAATATACTTGCAAAATCCCTGTATTCTGCATAATCAGCCCACATTCGCAGTCGGAATTCTATTTCAGCCATGTCCAGATGCTCATCCGGCGTCTTCTCCTTCATGCGGTCTGGTGGTCCTTGCGCAAGCAACCTGCTTATTTGAGCCCAGTCCACCTTGATATCTGGATATTTTCGCGCTACTTCATTTCTCATCCACCTTGTCACGTTGAAGTCGGTCAAATTGATGAGCAGAACCTGTTTTGACCGTTTCTCCACGTATATCGTTGTCAGAAGTTGGGCGCAACCTCCACGCCATCGTACAAAAGCCATCTGTTATCCTCTCTCCGCACAGCAACCCAGCCGTGGCATATCCCGGGAAATCCGCTGCCAGTCCTTCTTCTACAGGGGTATGTTCGAGGAGAAGTGACACCAGATGTCAAAAACCCATCATTAGGGGTCTTTTTAGAGGCAATTTTCAGTCAGCCCGGCAGGGTCCAGTCAGTGTTTTCATTGGAGAGTTCTGTAGCAAAAGCCTCATAGGCCGGGTGATCTGAAAAGAACCTGACTCTGAAGTCGGATTCTATATCCGGATAGGGAACCACAGAAGATTTGTCGGACAGGCGGTTGACCTCATTCCTCAGCTTGATCACATACTGTTCAAGTGCCAACGCATACTGCCAGATTTGGCCTACCAGGTCCGTCCGCTGTTCCTGGGCCAAGTTCGACAAGCTTTCATCATCCATCAAATCATTGTGCATTCCCATCACCGCCTTTCAGGAGACTTTGCAGAATAGAGCGCTGGTCTTCAAGGCGCCAACTTTCTCCCTCGATATTGAACATTTCGCATCTGTGGATCAAACGATCCATCACTGCGGCCGTGACTACAGGGTCCCCCAAGGCGCTTCCCCAGTCCTCAAAGCCTTTGTTTGCTGTCACGATCAAGGAGGTGTTCTGGTAAACCTCATACAGCAGTTGAAAAAGTTTGCTGACTTCCTGACGGTCCAGCGTTGTACTCGCAACCTCATCAATAATCAGGAGGTCACAGTTGCGCAGCCGTTTCATTTTATTCCTGCTGCGGGAGAGCATTTCTTCAGTTTTGAGCAAATGGGCCAGGCCGTTCATCGTCATGAAAATGACGCTGTAACCCGCTTCGATTGCCTTCATGCCGATGTAGCAGGCAAGGAAGCTTTTGCCCAGCCCCGACCCGCCAAAGAACAGAATGTTGTAGGCTTTATCGATCCACAGGAAGTTGCCGGTGAGTTCGACGATCTGCCGTTTTGTTATGCCTTGCCGCTTGGCAAAGTCGAATCCATCCAGTTTCAGCGGCTTGTCGAATGATGGGAATCCTGCATGTCTGAGGCGTATTTCCGCAGCCGCTGCACGACGGTATTCCACCTCGACGGACAGAAAAGATTCAAGAAATTCCTTGTGCGACTTGTCCGCGCAGTGGTCTTCAAGCAGGACATCCTCCAGCCGGGAGGCAACATGTTTCAGTTTCAGTTCTGTAAGTTGTGCGCGGAGTGTCTTCAATGAAGATTCCATATCACGCACCGCCTTTCCTGATTTTCGCATTGTAGACCGAGGCATCATGTTGCGTCACAGTGAATGGCAGCGTACGCGAATATGACCCCGAAGCCTGAATGTTTGGCGGTGGCGGAGTTGGGTGGATTTCTTCGAGTGCAATTTGGTGAAAGAGATGCTCAGCAAAGTCCTTGAGGTCTGTTGCTGTTGTTGAATTGATTTCCAGACAAGCGAGCAACGCACGCCTGAGCACGGCGGGGTTGTATTTTTTGGCGACTGTCATTACGAGCAGCAGCTGGTCACGAACGTATCGCCTGCGATGTAATGCAATGCGTGCGAGGTAAGTTTCCGCTTCCGGAGAACCGCCCAGCACTGTTCTGGCCTCTTCAAGCAGCGCTGTCACTTTTTCGGACATGTCCCGCCCATGACTGGTATTCGTGACCAGTTCTCCGGGTGCCGAAGCCAGAACATGGCTGGCCAGCAGCAAACCATCTGCATTGTAGATTTCCAACCGACCATCCGTTTCCTCCGCAAACGCTTTCTGGTCGCTGTTATAGGTTCCCAACGGAACAGAATAGCGGCTTCCGTGGTACCTGATCGTATTGTTTTTTCTGACAGTTGTTGCTATCCTATGTGTACACGATTCTTGTTTGGCAAATGCCACAACCGGCTTGAGATGCGCCTTTTCCAAGGCAAACATTTCGGCCGGTATCTTTTTGGTTTCGGAGTGCTTCTTTCCGTTCCCTGTACGCTTGAGCCAGTCCTCGCATTCTGATGTCCAATGCGATAAATTCTCGTAAAAGCGATGCCGGGCGAAGTTGTACTTGATGAATTTGACTCCAGATTCAACCAACCCCTTGGCCTCAGGATCGGCTTTGCGACACAGCCATACGCTAAAACCGTGATGTGTCTTGCAGCGCTCGAATTCACGGGTGTAGATGATATCTCCATAATTTTCTTTGACGATCATCAGTCGGTCCTGGTCCATCACCAGTTCCTTCGGCATGCCGCCTAAACACTCAAAACACCCCTCCAGCGCTCGCACGAAGTCGATGGATGTGAACGGACGGTCTTGCCAAACAATGTGTTTGTAACGGGAATGGGTGAGAATGAACACGGCGAAATGCAGTGCAATTCTGTTCTTGTCCCTGCGAATTGCGTGATATGTCCCGAAATCCACCTGTAGCTGCTGTCCAGGTGGTTGTTCAGGAACGCAGCCATAATTACGGGCAGGGTCCAGCTTTGGTAAGGAGTGCAATTGACGCATGCGTGCTACGTAGTTCCGTACGGTTCTTTCGTTGAACACTTCGCCATAATGTTCCTCAAGCCAGTCGCGAATCTGAGCTGCGCTGACGTCGGAGTAGGCTGTCAGCCATTTGAGTATGATGTCGTTGTGTGGAAACAGCATGCTTTTATACAACTGCTGCCGTGCCGATTCGTAATCATCCGGTGTCATGTCCCAATACCGGTCAACGGTGGCCCATGACAGCTCCAGATGTCGGGCTGCAGCCTCCCGGCTGAACCCATTCCTCTTTTCCTGTTGGATCTTGGAAAACATACGGAAATCCTCCAATCATTTGTCCCCCTTTAGGCAGGATGTGACCATCCTAACACGATACGGGGTCGGTGTTTACAGCCGGAATCCTCAGATCCTTTGCCGTAAATCCTCAGTTTGATTGCCGTTTTTCCTCACTTTGTTTGCCGTTTTTCCTCAGTTTTCCTTGCCGCTACCACAAGCGCTCGTGCTCCATGGAAGGGTGATGACCGTGGAGGAATTGATGAAGGATATCCTGCCGGACACTGCCTTTTACAACGAATCCGGAGGCGGCATCACGGTATCAGGTGGAGAACCCCTGATGCAGCCTGATTTCTGCGCTGCCCTGTTTCAGGCTTGCCGCCGGGAAGGTCTGCACACCGCACTCGATACCTCCGGTGCCGTTCCCTGGCACGCCTTCGAACAGGTACTGCCGTTCACGAACCTTGTTCTGTTCGATGTAAAGCTGCATGATCCGGTTCAGCACAGAAGATGGACCGGCCTTGGCAACCACGGAATCCTGGAGAATCTGACTTCCCTGGGAAAGCTGAACATACCGGTGGAAGTGCGCATCCCTTGCCTTCCGGGCGTGAATGACGGTGAAGAAATGGATCACATCGCACATTTCCTCACCGGCATTTCTTCCCTGACAACCATTCGCCTGCTGCCTTATCATGATTTCGCCCGTTCCAAATACGAATCCCTTGGTCTTGCCGACACCATGCCCCATCTGCGCAGACCTTCCACGGAACAGATGGATGACCTGAGAAGACGGATGCGCCGATGGGGTCTATCCTTTTCCGATTGAGTTGGCCGGCGATATGGGACCTTTCCATTTCCGATTGAGATGGCCGGAGAAATGGGACCTTTTCGTTTCCGATTGGTGCGGTCAGCGATATGGGACCTTTCAGGCCCATTTCTCCAGCATGGCCTGAAATTCGCTCTCCAGAACAGGTTTCGTCAGATAGTCATCCATCCCGGCCGCCAGCAGTCTCTCCCGGTCCCCCTTCAGCGCATGGGCTGACATGGCGATGACAGGCGTTCTCCGATCCGATCCTCCTTCCAGCGCCCGGATGGCTCTGGTCGCCGCATAACCGTCCATCACCGGCATCTGCAGATCCATCAGAACCGCATGGAATGACATTTTTTCAAACATGGAAACCGCATCTTCTCCGTTCTCTGCCACAAAAACCTTCCATGAGGCCATCTGCGCGAGCTCCCTGATGATGAGGCGGTTGATCCGGTCATCTTCCACCAGAAGCAGACAGCGCTCCTGCTCCGTGTCCACTCTCCCGGCCGGTCTTTCCTCTCT
>JFJP01006077.1_pt1 | contig 10263 bp, 5 predicted proteins | sample 431651 | NCBI WGS metagenome assembly JFJP01 (sample SAMN02602958, study PRJNA72255) | Microbial mat metagenome, whole genome shotgun sequencing project. | biome: fresh water; feature: sink hole; material: water; isolation source: purple microbial (photo- and chemosynthetic) mats found in... | reverse complement strand
ACGAGCGCAGCATATTGCGCTGCACCGAGCGCAAGGCGAGCATGAACACGCTGTACAGCATCAGGTCACCTCTGGCGTTGGCAGCGCAGGCGGCACACGCGGTGCGGTCGGTGTCGCCGGCGTGGCGACTGCGGTGCTTGCAATCGGCTCCGCCGGTGCGCAAGTAATCGGGTGCGGGTTGACCTCGTCCTTGGCCAGTCGGCCATCGACAAAATGAACCATGCGCCGCGCGTAGGCGGCCATGTCGGGTTCATGGGTGACCATCAGCACGGTGATGCCGTGGTCGCGGTTGAGTGCCAGCAGCAGGCCCATGATTTCATGGCTACGTTGGGTGTCGAGGTTGCCGGTGGGCTCGTCGGCCAGCACCACGGCGGGCGCGGTGACGATGGCACGCGCAATCGCCACCCGCTGCTGCTGGCCACCTGAGAGTTCGGCTGGCGTGTGCCGTTCCCAGCCGCCCAGCCCCACCGATTGCAAGGCTTTGGCAGCGGCAACACGGCGCACACTGGCGTTGTCGCCCCGGTACAGCAGCGGCAGCTCGACATTTTCTTGCGCCGAGGTGCGCGCCAGCAGGTTAAACCCCTGAAACACAAAACCCAGGTAGCGCCTGCGCAGCCGCGCCCGCTGGTCGCGCGTGAGGGTTTCCACATGCGCGCCCTTGAACAGGTATTGGCCGCCGGTGGGCGTGTCGAGGCAGCCCAGAATGTTCATGGCGGTTGATTTGCCCGAGCCGCTGGGGCCCATGATGGCGACAAACTCGCCGGCGGCAATATCCAGGTCAATGCCTTTGAGCGCCATCAACTCCGAGGCACCGCTGCCATAGCGCTTGGTCACACCGCGCAACGCAATCAGGGCATCACTCATGGCGCACGCTCCAAACTTGCGCCGGCGGCGTTGAGGGCTGTGGGGTGCAATTCAAAGTGGTGCGGTCCGGCAACCAGCCCCCATCCCAGCCTTCCCCCCCGCTGGGGAAGGGGCAACAGCCAAGTGCCAATGCAAGCCGATCGGCTGCTGGTCTTGCTCCCACCCCCGCTGGGGGAGGGCTGGGGTGGGGGCTGGTGTTTACGCACATCCGCTTGAATCGCACCCGGTGCAGCGAATGAAATCAACCAGGAGGCGTTCATTTCGCCGCCGTTTTCTGGTCGGTGATGACCTCCATGCCCACCAAGAGGTCGCCACCGGTGATTTCCGTCATGTGCCCGTCGCTGATGCCGGGCGTGACAGCCACTGCCACCGGCGCACCGTCCTTGGGCAGCACCCATAGTTGTTTGGCTGTGGCCGTGCTGGCCCCCGATGCTGCCGATTTGCGGCTGCCACCAGGCATACGCGGCCCCATCGTGGCAAACACGCTGGTCTTGGCCTTGGGGTCGACCGCCGCCACCGTGGGGATAAAGCGCAACGCGGTGTTGGGCACCAGCAGCACGTCGGTGCGGGTGCTGGCGACGATGGTGGCGGTGGCCGTCATGCCAGGGCGCAGGCTCAGGTCGGCGTTGTCCACATCCAGATAGGTCAGGTAGGTGACCACGTTGTCGGTGATGGTCGAGCCAAACCCGACCCGGGTGATTTGAGCCGGAAACTGGCGCGCCAGAAACGCGCTGACGGTAAAGGTGGCGTGCTGGCCGACCTTCACCGCACCCACATCGGCCTCATCGACATACACCCACAGCCGCAGCTTGCTTAAATCTTCGGCCACGGTAAACAGTGTGACCGCTTGCAGCGAGGCGGCCACCGCGTTGCCCGGATCGACTGAGCGGGTCAGCACGACACCGTCAGCCGGTGCAGCAATCGAGGCTTTTGACAGGTTGATCTGGTCGGTGGACAGCGCAGCCAGCGCGTCGCGCACACTGGCACGGGCGCTGGATTCGTCGGCTTTGGCGCGTGCCAGCGTGGCCCGCGCGCCGCTTAGTTCGGCTTTGGACGGCATCTTGCCACCCGACAACTCGGCCACTTCCTGGTAGCGTGCCAGGCTGGCTGCGGCCTCGGCTACGGTGGCCTGGGTTTGCTCGACTTTGGATCTGGCCGCAGACAAGGCGGCCTGGGCGCGCAGAATCTGGTCGCCCAGTTTGGCGGTGTCCAGCACCACCAGCACCTGGCCTTTTTTGACCCTGTCGTTGACATCCACGTTCACCTCAAGCACCGTGCCCGACAGCTCGCTGCCTACGCTGATCGAGCGGGTGGGCTGCAGTGTGCCGTTGGCCGTCACCGTCAGCGTCAGGTTGCCGCGTGCCACCTGCTGCGTGCTGTAACTGGGCGCGGCGTTGGCGGCCTTTTGGGCTTGCCACCACCACAGGCCACCCCCTGCCAATACCAGCAGCGCCAGGCCAGACCACAGCACCGGGCGGCGATACCAGGCAAGCTGGGCTGGCTCGTCGAGCAAGGTGGCGATGCCCGCGCCGTGGCCTGCCGACGTTTTGACCGGCTCGGGTGTTTGAGGGTTTGGGGTGGTCATGGTGATGATGTCCTCGCAGAAAACAAAGCTTGGTTTTTATAAAAACAAGAGCTGCCAGCGCAATATGTACAAGGGCTACAGGCCAATTTCTTATAAATTATTTGACCCGACCCGCTGCCGCCTGGCAGGGGCGCTGGTGGCTGCCGCTGGCCCGCTCGCGCTGGCTCGGGGTCATTTGCAAACACCCCGAGCCGGACGAGCCGCAGTCGGAGAGCTTTCGTCGCGGGGCGCGCGATGCCTATACGCCACAGCCGGCATCTGTCTGAATTTGTAGGAGTCGCGCCCTCGCCACGAATGACTTTGACTGTTTGAATTTTTCGCATGATTTGCAAAGGCTTGACCTGTCAGTGACCAAGCGCTGGCGCGCCGGGCAGGCCAAGGCGACCGGTGAGCCGATCGACGCTGGCCTCAGCGGCATCGGGCAGCCAGCCGCCGCCCAGCGCCTTGTACAAACGCACATGGTCGGCGCTGACGGCAGCGCGGGCGCTGGCCACGCTGTCTTGCGTGCCCAAGCGGCTGCGCCGGGTTTCCAGCACGGTCTGGAAATCCACCAGGCCACTGTGGTAGCGCTGGCCCGCCAACGTGGCCGCCGTGTCGGCGCTGGCCGAAGCGTTTTGCAGGCGCAGCAGCCGCTGGCGGTCAAAGCGCAGGGCCACCAGGGCATCTTCCACTTCTTGCAAGGCGGTCAGCACCGTGGTCTGGTAGCCAGCGCGGGCCTGGTCCAACGCCGCGCGCTGCGCCCGCCCCTGTGCCTGCGCCGCACCGCCATCAAGCAGTGGCCACGACGCGCTGGCCAGCACGGCAGCCACCACCGAGGCACCATTGGTCAACGCCCCCACAGTCAAGGCACTCAGGCCGAGTGACCCGCCCAGCCTGAAATTGGGCAGTTGCTCGGTATCGGCTTGTGCCACGCGTGCCGCCGCTGCGGCCAACTGGTATTGAGCTGCCTGCACGTCGCTGCGCTGGCGCAGGGTGTCGGCCGGAAAGGTCAGCGCCAACTGCTCTTGCGCCTGCGGCAAGGGGCTGGCGGGTGCCAGTGTCAGTGCCAGCGCAGCCGGCGGTTGCCCGGTCAGCACCGCCAGCGCGTGGCCGGTTTGATGGATGCTGGCCAACAGCATCGGCAGTTGGGCGGCAGTTTGCTCGGCTGCGGCGCGGGCTTGCTCGGTCTCCAGCGCGGTGACCAGCCCGGCCTGCCAGCGCCATTGGGTCAGTTGCAGTGTTTCGTTTTGACTGGTCAGGTTGCCTTGGGCAATGTCGAGCCGCTCTTGCATGCTGCGCAAGGCGATGTAGTCCAACGCCACTTCGGCGGCCAGCGACACCTGCACTGCGCCCAGGCTGGCAGCACTGGCCAGGGCGGTCGCCTTGCTGGCATCCACGGCGTGACGCTGGCCCCCAAACACATCCAGCTCCCAACTGGCATCGATCCCGACCTGAAAACTGTTGCCCGTGTCGCCGCTGTGGCGGCTGCGCTGCGCTGTGGCTGAACCGCCCAGCGCCGGCCACAGCCCGGCAGCCGCCACGTCTTGCAAGGCCCGGGCCTGGCGCAAGGCGGCCTGCGCGCCCTGAACGCCGGGGTTGGCTGCCAGCGCCTGGTCAATCAACTGGGTCAGCAACGGGTCATCAAACCGCTGCCACCAGTGCAGCACACCCAAGTCACCCGGCGCGGCTGGGGTTTCAGCATTCGCCCAATGGGCCGGCACCCGTACCGCCTGCCAGGCCGGTGGTGGCGCAACCGGTGCTGACGCGCAGGCCGCCAGTCCCAGTGCCAGCCAGGCCGCCATCAGCGGTCGTGGCCCCATCGCTGCGGCCATGGGCTGGGCGTGTTGGGCCAGTCGCAGACAGGTCAGCAGCGTTTTGCGCAGCCACGGCGGCTGTTGCAAGAATTTATGCCTTTTTGGCCTGTAGCCCTTATGGAATAAGCGCAAGCAGCTATGGTTAATGTTGTTCATGAGCGACTCAGCCGAGTGCCACATAGCGCTCGGCGCGGGCCGCGTTGAGTACCTCAGGCGCAGCCGTTGTCAGCAGGTCGGCCGGCAAGCCGTCGGCCAGCCAGGGGTTGGGCAGCGCAAACCAGTTGGCAATGTCCCAGTCGTCCAGCGCCACCACCAGCTCGGCCATCACCTCGCTCAGTCCTGGCTGCAAACGCATGTCAACCAGCACAAACTGAAACAGCGGCAGCCAGATCTTGCCTTGCCACTCCAGGCTGACCACCTGACGGTGGACGATGCAGCCCGCCAGCGCACTGACCTGCATCTTGCCCGCCGTGGCGCACATCGCAGCCACCTCCTGCGCCCGCGCCAAGCCGCCACTGGACCGGTAGGCGTTGAGCATGGCAATGAATTGCTGGTTGGTCTGCCACTCGCGCGCTGACGGGGACGGCAAGGCCTGGGCATTGGCCATGGCATCGTTTCGCAACACAGGGGTCATCGCCCAGGTTCGGGACGCAGGGGCTGGGGCGAAGCAGGGGTTTGACATGGCGGGTCTCCAAAGAAGGCCCGAAGTTAAGTCCGTCCATCGCACTGGTCTGTGCGCTTGCTAACGCAACCAATGTTCGCAAGCGTACAGACCCCGCCAGCCGGGTCGCCCAAACTCGCCACCAACAGCGTCAGCCGGTCGGCCCCAACCGCCGCGCCACACTCAACCGCAAAGGAAATCGTATGAAAAGCATGAAGGGCGATATGTATCTGGTCACGCCGCCGGACCTGTCTGCATTGGGTGAACATCTGGGCTGCTGCCAGCATACGCACCGGCATTGGTTTGTATTGCATGAGATGGCCGATGCCATGCACGGCTTTGTCTCGACGCGTTTTGCCACCACTTTGGGCATCATTGGCTTGCTCCTTGCCGTGGCCAACTGGCTGATTTAGGTCTCCAGGTGCGCACCAAACTGTTTGGCCTGATCCCGGAAGCCCACGCCACCCTGTGCGACATGCTCGACGGCGCGCGTGGCGCGGTCCAGGTGCCGATCCGCTCCGAAATTTTTGGCCTGCAGCGTTTTGCCCAGCACGGCAGCAGTCTGGCCGCAACCCACAGCGCCAGCAAATCGTCGCGCGCCTCCAACTTCTTCCCGCGCATTCAGGACAACATTGCGGCACTGCGCGAGGCGCATGACTACATCGGGGTGCAAGCCAGCACCGGCTACGACATCAGTCCGGCGGCAGAATGGCTGCTCGACAACTTTCACCTGGTGCAAGCCCAGCTCAAGGAAATCAGCGACGGCTTGCCGCGCAGTTATTTCCGCAGTTTGCCAATGTTGCAGGATGAGCCGCTGGCCGGTTTGCCGCGCATTTACAGCGTGGCCTGGGCTTTTGTGGCCCACACCGACGGGGCCTTTGACGAACCGCTGCTGGTGCAATACCTGAGCGCCTACGAAGCCGCGCGCACCCTCAATCTGAGTGAAATGTGGGCGCTGCCGACCACCTTGCGCGTGGTGTTGATCGAGAACCTGCGCCGCTTGGCCGAACGTGTGGCCACCAACAAGGCGGCGCGCGAAGCGGCCAATTTGTGTTTTGATCGCATTGAGCGCTATTCGGTGGCGGCACTGGATGCGCTGCTGGCGCTGCTCAATGCGCGCGGTGTCGGCAACGCTTTTCTGGTGCAACTGGCGTTGCGCCTGCAAGACCACCGCGCGCTGCAAGGCAGCGCCGAGCAGACCCAACTGCAGATCTGGCTGCAACACGCCCTGCCCGACCTGGCCACCCTGCAAACCAGCCAGGCGGCTGACCAGGCCGCCGACAACCTCAGTGTCAGCAACGCCATCACCTCGCTGCGTGCCATTGGCGACGCGGACTGGCCCGGCATCATTGCGCGCGTCAGCACGCTGATGCAGTTGATGCTGGGTTCTGCCGTATTTGCCGCCGAAGACACGCTGACGCGCGACCTCAGCCTGCACGCCATTGAGCGGCTGGCGCGGCAAAGCGAACAGTCGGAAGTCACGGTGGCGCAGGTTTTGCTGAAACGCATGACCCCGCCCGGCCCGGCGGACAACCCGTGCAGCGTGCCCGCCTACTGGCTGGGCGGCGCGGGCCGTCCGGCCATGCTGCATGCGCTCGGGCTCGACGACCGCATGGCGCGTGGCTGGCTGTTTGTGACCCGCCACCTGGCCTTGCCGCTGTACCTGGGTGTCTTGTTTTCATGCCTGGGCCTGTTGCTGTGGCTGCTGCTGCGCGATAGCCCACCCACCTCGGGCTGGCTACCCTGGCTGTTGGGCGCACTGGCCATTTTTCCGGCATCCGAGGCGGTGGTGGCGGTTGCCAACCGCATCATCAGCGAGTCGGTTCACCCGCAGCATTTGCCCCGGCTGGCGCTGATGGACGGCATTGCGCCCAGCCAGCGCGTCATGGTGGTGATTCCGGGCATGTTGACCGCACCGGGCTCGGCGCAAGAACTGGCGCACCGGCTGCATCTGCATTACCTGGCCAACCCCGAGCCGCAAGCCCAGTTCGCCTTGCTAACTGATTGGGGCGATGCCGACACCTCGCACACCCCGCAGGACCGGGGCTATCTGGCCGAGGCCACGGCACAGGTCAACGCGCTCAATGCCGGTTTGCCGCCTGCCACAGCCCTGGGTGCGCCACGCTTCATCGTGTTGCACCGGGCACGCCAGTTCAGCCAGACCGAGCAGCGCTGGATTGGCCGGGAACGTAAACGCGGCAAGCTCGAAGCCCTGGTGGCAGCGCTGGCCAGCGGCCACAGCACGGCATTCATCAACTGCGGTGAAGCCTCGCGCATGGCGGCTGACGTGTGCTACATCGTCACGCTGGATGCCGATACCCAACTGCCCCCGGGCAGCCTGCGTGAACTGGTGGGAGTGGCTGCGCACCCGTACAACCAGCCGCAGTTGGATGCCAGCGGCAGCCGCGTGGTGGCGGGCTATGGCATTTTGCAACCCCGGGTGGCAGCCCCGCTGCCCGAGCGCAAAGAGGCCACGCTGTACCACTGGCTGTTTGCCGGGCAATGCGGCATGGACACCTACAGTGCCGCCAGCTCCGAGGTCTATCAGGACTTGTTTGCGCAGGGCACCTTTACCGGCAAGGGCTTGCTCAATGTGCAGGCCATGCACGCGGTGCTGCACCAGCGCCTGCCCGAAGGCCAGGTGCTCAGTCACGACCTGCTTGAAGGCGCCATGGCCCGCTGCGCCACGGTGACCGATATTGCGCTGATTGAAGAGTCGCCGTTTCATGCCGATGTGGCGGCCTCGCGGGTGCATCGCTGGACGCGGGGCGACTGGCAGTTGCTGCCTTTTCTGACCCAGCCCGGGCGCTTTGGGCTCAATGCCGTCAACCGCTGGAAGATGTTTGACAACCTGCGCCGCTCACTGGTGGCGCCGATGTCGCTGGGTCTGCTGCTGCTGGCGCTCACCGGGCAAACCCTGTCGCCGTGGCTGGCGCTGGGGCTGGTGTTGGCGGCGTTTTCGGCCGGCCCGGTGCTGGGCGCTGCAGCCGGGTTGTCGCTGCACCGCAGCGACACCGCACAGCGCCACTTTTACCGCGAAGCGCTGCGCGACCTGCTGCGCGCCGTGCTGGGCGGGGTCTGGTTGCTGGCGCAACTGCTGCAGCAAGCGCTGCTGAACCTGGATGCCATTGGCCGCGCGCTTTACCGCATGCACTTTAGCCACCGCCATCTGCTGCAGTGGACCACCGCGGCGCAAGCCCAGGCGCAGGCCAAAACCAGCCTGGCAGGCGTTGCCCGGCAGCACTGGCCCGAGCCGGTGGTGGCCCTGCTGTTGCTGGCCGGCCTGCTGGTCAGCGGCACCAGCACCCCCTGGCTGGCGGGTGCGCTGTGCCTGCTGTGGGCGGGTTCGCCGGTGTGGACCTGGTGGGTCAGCCGCGCCTGCCCGCCCGACCTGGCAGCCCGGCTGGCACCGGCCGACCAGCTTTACCTGGCCGGCATTGCGCGCGACACCTGGCGGCTGTTTGAGCGCTGCGTCGGCCCTTTCGACCGCCACCTGCCACCCGACAACCTGCAGCGCCTGCCCTATGACATGCTGGCGCACCGCACCTCGCCCACCAACATTGGTATGTATTTGCTCAGTGCGGCCTGCGCCCGCCAGTTTGGCTGGATTGGCACGCAAGACCTGCTGGCGCGCCTGGATGCCACGCTGGCCACCCTGGTCACGCTGGAGCGCCACCGGGGCCACTTCCTGAACTGGTACGACACCCAGACCGGCGCGCCGATGCTGCCAATGTATGTCTCAACCGTCGATAGCGGCAACCTCAGTGCGCACTTGCTGGCGACAAGCCAGGCTTGCCGCGAGTTGGCACAGGCACCCGAGGACACCCAGGTCGGCCAGCGCGCCGTGGCGGCTGCCCGCCAGCGGCTCAGCCCCCTGCTGGCACGCCGTTGCCAGCTCACGCCCGATGAGCGCAATGAACTCACCTGGCTGCTGGCAGACCACCGGGCCACGCTGCGCTCACTGCGGCGTGACCAACGGGCGCAGACCAGTGCACGGACTGTGGGCGCAGCCGCCTGCGACACACGCCAGCGCCTGCTCGACACCGCGCAGGCCTTGCAAGACTTGGCATGGCAGGCAGACTTCAGCTTTCTGTACAGCCAGCGCCGGCACCTGTTTCATATTGGTTACCGGGTGGCTGAACACCAGCGCGATGCCGGGTTTTATGACTTGCTGGCCTCCGAGTCGCGCCTGACCAGCTTGCTGGCGATTGCCCGCGGCGACGTGCCGGTGCGGCATTGGGCTTCGCTGGGGCGGGCCTTTTTTGCGCGCGATGCGAGAGTAGGCCTGCGCTCGTGGACCGGTTCGATGTTTGAGTACCTGATGCCCGGCCTGGTGGTGCAGGAGCCACGCGGCAGCGTGCTGTCTGAAGCCTGCCATACCGCGCTGCACGAACAAATGGCCTTTGCCAAACTGCTGGGCTTGCCGTGGGGGGTGTCCGAGTCGGCCTACGCGGCCAGCGATGACAGCCTGGCCTTTCAGTACGCACCGCAAGGGGTTGCGCGCCTGGCGCTGCGCCGCACGCCGCCCGACGAACTGGTGGTGGCACCTTATGCCACCGCACTGGCCGCACAGATTGCGCCCCATGCCGCGGTGCTGAATTTTGCCGCGCTGGAGCAACTGGGCGCGCGCGGACGCTATGGGTTCATTGAGGCGCTGGACTACACCGCTGCAAGGCGCACTGGCGACGCCCCGTTTGTGCCGGTCGTCACCTTCATGGCGCACCACCAAGGCATGAGTATTGTGGCGCTGGCCAATGTGCTGCACCAGGGTGTTGCACAACGCTGGGGCATGGCCAATGCCCACCTGCAAGCCGTGTCGTCGCTGCTGCATGAACGGGTGCCACGCGAAATCTCCAATTTGGTCGCCATCCAGACCGGTCCCACGGCACAGGCCCAGCGCCGTCATTCTCCCGGCTTGCTGCGCGAAGTGGTGCCCGGCAGTGTCGCGGTTGAACCCACCCATCTGTTGTCCAACGGCCACTACAGCGTGCTGCTGCGCGCCAACGGTGCCGGCAGCAGCAGCTTCGAGCACATCAACATCACCCGCAGCCGCGATGATGCCCTGCGCGATGACCGGGGCAGCTTTGTCTATCTGCGCCGCGCAGCGCAGGGCGCGGTCTGCTCGATCACCCAACACCCGGCCCCGGACCCGCAGGCCCATTACCAAAGTGTCTTTCATGCCGACCGGGTGTGTTTTGATGCCACCTGGCCCGATCTGCAAGCCTACACCACGGTGTGGGTCAGCCCGGAAGACGACATCGAGTTTCGCCAGGTTGAACTGCGCAACCGGAGTGACCAGCCGCTGCAGGTCGAACTGATCTCGGCCTTCGAGGTTTGCCTGTCCGACCCGCGCGCCGACG
>JFJP01041058.1_pt1 | contig 10264 bp, 10 predicted proteins | sample 431651 | NCBI WGS metagenome assembly JFJP01 (sample SAMN02602958, study PRJNA72255) | Microbial mat metagenome, whole genome shotgun sequencing project. | biome: fresh water; feature: sink hole; material: water; isolation source: purple microbial (photo- and chemosynthetic) mats found in... | reverse complement strand
AGCTACTAAGATTGAACCTAATGCAAATTTTCCTTCTTGATAATGGACATAATTTAATGATGCTTTACCATGCCCTGTTGACGAAACTAATGGAACACAAACTGCTTTGGTGTCAAATTGGAAATAATCACATGTTTTTCTTTCCTTTCCTGTGGAAACTAATGGATATTCTCCATGGTTTGCTTTTGAAATTCCTGTTTTTCCTTTTACAAGACTACAAATTTCATCAATTTTAACTTTTTTCCATTCACTCATTATCTTGCTCCCTCAAAATTAGGATTATTCTCATCAAATTCCCATTGCAGTGGATTATTCACAATATATTGACGAATATTATCCAATTCTAACTCGTTGCGAATAATACGGTCATAAAAACGTGATTGCCACGCAAATTTATCACTGTCCGGTATCTTCCTAATAAAGAAACTGGTACGACCTTTGTACCAGCGAATAATTTTAGAAACAGAATCATCGCTGATCATAGGATTATTCAATCCTGTTATTCCGCCAACATGGCCGCCCGTAATGCCATCCCTCGTAGAGACGCGATTAATCGCGTCTCTACAATGCGGTGTAATCGCGTCTCCACAATGCGGTGTAATCGCGTCTCTACAATGTGGTGTAATCGCGTCTCTACAATGCGGTGTAATCGCGTCTCCACAATGCGGCGTAATTGCGTCTCTACAGGGAATCGAATTTCTATCAATGACCAATATCAAATGCACATGATTTGGCATAATAATAAATTCATCCAATGAGGCATTATCAAAATATTGTGGCGTTTCCATTAACGATGATCGCGCTATTTGACCTTTGTCAGACAAAATGCTCTTTCCATCTTGAATGTCACCAAATACACACATCCGATCTTTTGTGCAAATCGTAATAAAGTAATAACCTGTTGTTGCGTAGTCCCAATTTTTAAGACGCGCAGATTCAGTTCTATAACGATTTTTAAACAAATTATTCTCGTTCATCTTATGCAATTGGTCATAAAAATACGGTTAATACCATCTATTGTAGAGACGCGATTAATCGCGTCTCTACATTATTCTCTACCAAATCACCGGAACATCATAATCAGCAAAAGCACCATCTATACTGATAATCGTAAAATCATCAAGCATCGCCTGTGCAATAATCATCCGGTCGAACGGGTCTTTATGATGCGGCGGCAACTTTTCTAATTGCTCAATATCTTGCAAAGTGATTGGCAATAAATAGATACGATTTTCATTGATATTTGTTTCTATCAATTCTTTAACAGGTATGTCTAAATTCAGCTTTCCTAACTGAGATTTAATTTGCATTTCCCAAGCAGAAGCCATGCTCAAGAAAAATTCATGCTGACCGGATTGCGTCATTTCAATCACCTTTTCAGACAGCTTTTCAATGTCATTATTGAGCCAAATAAACGCATGGGTATCAATTAATAACTTCATATTTTTCCTTCTAACCAAAAACTATCCGGTAGAGGATCATTAAAATCATCACTCATTTTTATTTTCCCTTTGAATAAACCTAATTTTCTCGGATTATCTGTGTTATTCTCCAATGTTTTTTTATTGAAATTTATTTTTATTGCGTCAATAAATTCAATCAATTTGATTTTATCACTGTCAGATAAAATTAAAATCTCACGTTCGATTTCTTCTACAGAAAGGCTCATTGTCATAAGTCCTCATTTTTCATGACCGATAAATAAGCGTTTTTCATGCGGCTATCCAATGTTACTAATTCCAGATCATGGGCTAGTGCGGTTGCAATAATAATCGCATCAGGCAATTTCCCGCCGCGAATACGTCTAAAACTTATGGTTTCTTTTTCAACAATTTCACTCACGCTAATAACCGTCACAGCATTCACAAAGCTTTTAATCACCCTTTCTTCTTCAAGCGTAAGTAGTGGAAAACTTAACAACTCTATTCGTGTAATTTGGCTAATCGCAGAATTATCAGGTTTAATATCACTCGTCGGTAATATTGCCAACCCTTGTTTCAATAAGCCAATCACGATATTGGTATCAAGTAAAAATTTAATTCCACTCATCACGCATCTTCCGTTGAATTTCTATCGGATCACCATCAAACACGGCACTATTTTTGAGAATACCGCTAAAAACAGCAAAACCGTTTTCATTATTTTGTTGAAGATGTTCTTTCGTGAGAAACGATTGTAAACGATTTTTTAGAAACTCAAACACTTTTAATTGCTCTTGTTCAGGTAGCATTAAAAGCGCCGAATTAATTTCTTGCGCTGATAAATTCATTGTCCCAACTCCTGTTTTAACTGATTCAACAACACATCACTCTTGGCAAACGACTCATGCAACAACGCCAACAACTCCGTGCTGGTATAACTGTGTTCCACTTCCGCCACATGCGGGTTTTAATGTCCAGATTATAATTAGTCGCTTGCAGGTCTTCAATAGATACTTTCCAGGCTTGCTCATTCTCAACGCGGGTTTTCCACCATGCCTTTAAGTTCTCAAACTCGGATTTTTGTATCGGCTTGGTTTTTGAATACGCTTTTACACCTTCGGGTAACTGGTGCTGCCAGTACCAAATCTCTTGAGTCGGCTTGCCTTTGGTGAAAAATAACAAATTCGTAGCAACGCTGGCATACGGCTGAAACACTGAATTGGGCAATCTAACAACCGTGTGTAAATTACATTGTTCTAACCAATGCTGGCGAATCCGCGCTTTTACCCCGTCGCCGGTCAACGAACCATCTGGCAACACAATCGCCGCCCGCCCGTCGGTTTTCAGCAAACGAATCATCAACAGCAAAAACAAATCCGCGCTTTCGGTGGTGCGGTAATTCAGCGGATAATTGGTTTCTATGCCATCCGACACCGAAGCCCCAAACGGCGGATTGGCTAAAATCACATTCACGCGGTCTGGTTCTTTGATAGCCGTATATTCACGCGCTAAACTGTCGTTGTATTCAATGGCGGGAACTTCAATATCATGCAAAATTAAATTCGTTACCGCCAACATAAACGGCAACGGTTTTAACTCAGAACCGCGTATATGCTTGGCTAATAATTGTCTGTCATCATCAGTTTTCACTTCTTTGCGGATATGTTCAATCGCGCAGGTCAAAAAACCGCCCGTACCGCAAGCGGGGTCTAAAACAATTTCCCCTAAACGCGGATTCAGCAATTCAGTCATAATTTCCGTAATCGCTCGCGGCGTATAAAACTCGCCATAATTTCCCGCGCTTTGCAAATCCTTCAAAATGCTTTCGTAAATATCCCCGAATACATGCCGGTCTTCCGAGTTGTTAAAATCAATTTCATTCAATTTATTCAGCACTTGGCGGATAATCGTGCCGTTTTTCATGTAATTATTAGTGCCTTCAAAAATTTCTTTGACAATAATAGCGCGTTTGTTGCCGCTGCTAATGTCCATATTTTTCAAGGTTGGAAACAACGCTTTATCAATAAAATCGCGTAACTGATCACCAGTCAAACCCTCATCATGTGCTGCCCAGTTGCGCCACTTCAACGGGTCTGGAATCGGCGATTGAAAATTATCATCCATCGCTTCTAATTCCTGGTCTTTATCATCCAGGATTTTTAACGAAATCATCCAGCCTAGCTGCTCAATGCGCTGGGCATCCCCAGAAACACCCGCATCTTTGCGCATGATGTTTTGCAAGGTTTTGACAATATTGCCGATATTTTTCATTTATGCTGCCATCCGGTAGATTTCTGTTTCTAAGTTTCTTAACGCGCTCAGGTAGTTCTCTTTACCGCCGAACCATTTAAAAATTTCCAGCGGTGTCCCGATTTCACGGATCACTTCATCCGCCTTTAATACGCCTATTTCTTCAATATGTTCAATGCCGACATCAGCATATTTATCCAACAGTGCGTGTAAAACTTTTTGCGCTTGTTCACCATATTGATTGAAATAATCACGTTTTTTAACTTTATTGGCGCGTTCTCTGCGGGTTAAGGCGGGTTTATCCCAAGCGACGTGACAAATCAGATCGAAAACATCCAGGTCTTTTTTAATTTCTTCCTGTAATTCTTCTAATAAAATACCGTGATTTTCCAGTTCCTCAATAATAGCCTTTTTCTTTTCAGCCGTGTTCCAACGTGTCAAGAAATGCTCAAGGCTGCTAAATTCTTTAAGCAATCCTCTTCTGGTATAATCTTTCAGGCTTTCAGTAATCAGTTTTCCGTTGGCATCTAAATGCTGTACCCGTTTATTCAGCAAGGTGACATTTACCCCCACAACATAAATTTTACGCGGTTCTTCAATGACATTACCGCCGTCAATGAGGTGCGGTTTATCGTCGTTTCCGGTTTCTCCGCTTGTACCGTTGCCGTCGGCTTTGTCTTCCTGATTCTCAGTTTGAAAAATATCGTCATCGGATAATTCGGTATCATCATCTGCATTGATAATGGTTTTAATCATTACTGGTTCGCCGTCAAAATCTTTATCGGCAAACAAATGTGTGACATTGCGAAAATCCATAATCGTAAAAAACAGCTTGCCGTATTCTTCATCAACCCGCGTTCCGCGCCCGATAATTTGTTTGAACTCCGTCATCGAGCCGATGTTGGCATCCAAAACAATCAATTTGCAGGTTTTAGCATCAATGCCAGTGGTCATCAATTTTGAAGTCGTTGCAATCACCGGATAACGCTCTTCGGGATTGATAAAATTATCCAATTCGCGTTTACCTTCTTCATCGTCTCCAGTAATTTTCATCACATATTTATAATTTTCCAGCACCAATTCTTGCGCTTCATTGACAATCGCCTGCCGCATCCTTGTCGCGTGTTCAATATCCACGCAAAAAATAATCGTCTTGTCATACACACAGGTTTTGCGCAAAAACGCCATAACCAGTTTAGCGACTATTTGGGTGCGTTCGTCAATAACCAGATTGCGATCATAGTCTTTGAGATTATAAAGGCGATCATCCACTAACAATCCTTGCTTATCCGTTTTACCCTGCGCTGGTCTCCAGCCTTCCAAGTCAACATTTAAGCCCAGCCGAATGACTTTATACGGCGCAAGAAAACCGTCTTCTATACCCTGTTTGAGTGAATAAGTATAGATGGGTTGACCAAAGTAATGAATATTGGATATTTCATACGTTTCTTTCGGAGTAGCGGTTAAGCCGATTTGAGTGGCAGTCGTGAAATACTCCAAAATTTCCCGCCACGCACTGTCACTGGCCGCGCTTCCGCGATGGCATTCGTCAACAATCACTAAATCGAAAAAACCGGGGCTAAATTCACGGTAAGCATCGCTGTCTGTATCATAATCGGTTAAACCTTGATAGAGCGCAAGATAAATCTCGTAGGCTTTGTCTATTTCTTTGTGCCGAATCACCGTCATTTTATCTTTGAAATGCTTAAAATCGCCGCGCTTGGCTTGGTCAAGCAAGGCGTTTCTATCCGCTAAAAATAACACGCGCTTTTTAACGCCGCTTTTCCACAAACGGTAAATAATCTGAAAAGCGGTATAGGTTTTTCCGGTGCCGGTTGCCATCACTAACAATAAACGGTTTTGCCCGTTGGCAATGGCTTCCACACTGCGGTTAATAGCGATTTCCTGATAGTATCGCGGTTTACGCCCAGACGGATCGAAAAAGTAATTGAACTCGGCTATTGTAGCGGCTTCCGGGGTTTTGATACCTTTGTAATGTAGATATTTTGCCCAAAGCTGCTCAGGTGATGGAAAACTATCAAGATTGTGCCGGGTTTCAATGGTTTTTGAATAACCAGAACGATCATGTTCAATAAACCCATCGCCGTTAGTGCTGAATACAACAGGAACATCTAAAATTTCACCATAATTCAACACTTGCTGCATCCCCGCGCCTAATGCCAGAGTGTTCTTCTTTATTTCGATAATGGCAACCGGAATATTGGGTTTATAATACAAAATAACGTCAGCAAATTTCTTTTCCCCCCGCTTGGTTTTTTTGCCATTGACATAAATCCGCCCGTCAGTGAAATAAACATTTTCACGGATGTGTTTTTGTAAATCCCACCCGCTTTTTATCAGGCTCGGCAAAACATAGTGTGTATAAATGCTGTTTTCTGAAAGCTCTTTTTTGCTGATCATTAAATTTTCCTTTCTACAATCAAAACAGCACATTGATTTTTGCTCGTTACCCAGCACGGTAGATACTTGTATTGGGCATAACGATACCCCGCAGTGAAGGCGGTGGCAAGCTGCAAACGGAACTGTAACATCTTTGGCGTGAGGTAGTGCGGATTCACGTCAATCGCGGTGGTGTAGTTCTTGTGTTCCAGGAAGTTGCGCACTGGCTTGTATTTCATCCGTGAAATCAGTCTTTGTGTACCTTTGCGCCTCTGTGACTTTGCGGTGTCCCCTTCGACTGCGCTCAGGGCAAGGAGCGCAGCCAAAGGGTGGTACATTAGGCTATAGTCTGGTACTTATCCCAGCGCGGGCTGCTCAGCCGGGCGCGTCCCAGCGCCAATTGAGAATTTCCGGCATATCTTGACCGTATTGATTGATGTATTGCTGGTGTTCGATGAGCTTGACTTCGAGTTGCTGTTTGAGGAGGCGGCCTTGGTCGCCGTGTGGCAGTCGGTCGATGGTGTCCATCACCAAGTGAAAGCGATCCAGATCGTTGAGTACCACCATGTCGAAGGTGGTGGTGATCGTGCCCTCTTCTTTGTAGCCGCGCACATGGATGTTGGGGTGATTGGTGCGGCGGTAAGTCAGTCGATGAATCAACCAGGGATAGCCGTGGAATGCGAAAATCACCGGCTTGTTTTTGGTGAAGAGCGCGTCGAAAGCGCTGTCGTCTAAGCCATGCGGGTGTTCGAGTTTGGGTTGCAGCCGCATCAGATCGACGACATTGACCACCCGGATTTTCAAGTCCGGCAGGTGCTTGCGCATGATCGAGACGGCGGCGAGGGTTTCCAGGGTCGGCACGTCACCACAACAAGCCATCACCACATCTGGTTCGCCGCCTTGATCATTGCTGGCCCATTCCCACACGCCAATCCCGGCGGTGCAGTGTTTAATCGCGGCGTCCATCGTCAACCACTGGGGAGACTGATATTTGCCCGCGATCACCACGTTCACATAATCACGGGTGCGCAGACAATGATCCCAGACCGAGAGCAGGCAGTTGGCATCGGGTGGCAAATACACGCGCACAATCGAGGCTTTTTTATTCACCACATGGTCAATAAAACCGGGGTCTTGGTGGGTAAAACCGTTGTGGGCTTGCTGCCACACATGCGAGGCCAATAGATAGTTGAGCGAGGCTATCGGCTTGCGCCACGCCAGTTCAGCCGTCACTTTCAGCCATTTGGCGTGCTGGTTAAACATCGAGTCGATGATGTGGACAAAGGCTTCATAGCAATTGAACAAGCCATGTCTGCCGGTGAGTAAATAGCCTTCCAACCAGCCTTCGCATTGGTGTTCGCTCAGCATTTCCATCACCCGGCCATCGGTGGCCAGAAACTCATCGTTGGCGGCGGTGCGGGCTGACCATTGCCGGTCGGTGGCTTCAAACACGGCGTTCAAACGATTGGACAAGGTTTCATCTGGGCCAAAAATACGAAAATTGCGTTGCGCCTGATTGAGCTTGATCACGTCGCGCAAAAACTCGCCGAGAATCTGGGTGTCAGCAGCGCGCACCGCCCCTGGTGCCGACACCGTGACCGCAAATTGGGTAAAGTCAGGCAGAATCAAGTCGTGCAACAACAGCCCACCGTTGGCATGTGGATTAGCGCCCATACGCCGCGCCCCGGTGGGCGCTAAAGCCGCCAGTTCTGGCAGTAAACGGCCTTGTGCATCGAATAATTCTTCGGGCCGGTAACTGCGCAACCACGCTTCTAGCTGTTGCAGGTGTTCGGGGTGGATTGCTGGACTGGAGAGCGGCACTTGGTGAGAACGGAAAGAGCCTTCGCTGGGCAGGCCATCGACCTGTTTTGGCCCAGTCCAGCCCTTGGGCGTTCTGAGTACGATCATCGGCCAGCGCGGTCGGGTGGTGTCGTGATGGCTACGTGCTTGGTGGTGAATGCGGCGAATTTCTTCGCAGACCTGTTCCAAAACTTCCGCCATGCGCTGATGCAGCAACGCGGGATCATCGCCTTCGACAAAATAAGGCGTCCAGCCGCAGCCCCGGATAAATTGCTCCAATTCCTCAGGTTCGATGCGTGCCAACACGGTGGGACTGGCAATTTTATAACCGTTAAGATGCAGAATCGGCAACACCACGCCGTCGGTGATCGGATTGAGGAATTTGTTAGAGTGCCAAGCAGTGGCTAACGGCCCGGTTTCCGCTTCGCCATCGCCGATGACACAAGCCACAATTAAATCTGGATTATCAAACGCGGCCCCGAAAGCATGGCTGAGCGAATAACCCAGTTCGCCGCCTTCATGTATCGATCCGGGACATTCGGGCGAAACATGGCTGGGAATGCCGCCGGGAAAGGAAAATTGGGTGAACAGCTTTTTCAGCCCGGCTTCGTCTTGGGTAATGTGCGGGTAAACTTCGCTGTAAGTGCCTTCCAGATAGGTGTTGCCGACCAACGCCGGGCCACCGTGACCAGGGCCTGCGATGTAGATCAGATTCAAGTCATAGGTTTTGATGATCCGATTGAGATGCACATAAATAAAATTTTGCCCAGGGGTGGTGCCCCAATGTCCGAGCAGATTGCGTTTCACATGCGCCAGTGTCAACGGCTCGCGCAACAAGGGATTGTCATGCAGATAAATTTGCCCCACTGACAAATAGTTAGCGGCACGCCAGTAGGCATCTATGCGATCAAGCAAAGCGGGGGAAAGGGTGACTGTCGTCATTGTGCAAACTCCTGTGAGAGACCCAAATTAGGCTGACTCAGCTTAACACACTGCTTGACACAGAACAGGCTTAGGGCGGCGTGATGCACCGCCATATCGCAGACAACCAATTGATTTTATTGTTCATAACTAAAAATAATGGATTTATAAAATAAATTGAGTGTCACTGTGCGGACTTGATCAGCAAGCCGTGTGTGGGCTGCTGAGACTATGCGCCGACAGTTTCTGCTACTCTATAGCGACTTAGCACCGCTTGGGCAGCCTGCCTGGGCTTATAGGAAGGAGACAGATGCAAATGACAGTGGGTTTTCTAGGTAGACTGGGACTGGTGCTGTGGCTGCTGGTCGGCCATGCGCAGGCTTTTGACAGTGGTTCAGCGATTGGCGATCCCGCTCAGGTGCTGCATATCGCCCTCAGTGAACACGAACAAGACGGTCACACCGTATCCAAACATGTGGGCAAGGATGACGCCTATTTACGCGAGCGCTTGGCAAGAGAAACGCGCATTCCGGCGGCCACCACGTTTGTGGACATCGAAACGGCGGAACAAGCGGTGGAACAGGTGTTGGCCCAAAATCGCCTACAGGTAGCGCAATGGTGGCACGGCACAAGCAATCGCCAAGCTTTTTTTGCTGAAGTCGCGACCCAAGGCCGGATTATCAGCCGTCGAGCCTATCAGCGCCAAGGAACCCAGGCCGTCGGTCAAACCCTGACGCAGGTCAATGTGCGCGTGGTCTTGGCGAAAAAACAAGAGGGCTGGTTTGTCCTCACCGCATTTCCAGACCCTTGAAGAGGACAACTGTGATGAGTATTCACCATGAATTTGCTGGGTTTCAGCAAGATTATCCGCATCTTTACACCTGTCTGGCCGCGTATTTTCCAGACACCGACGGCCTGAGCGATGCCGACATCCTCGCCGACTTTGCCGCAGACACCGACCCTGAAGAAATTGCGCTCGCTTGCGCCGAAGCCCACCGTTTATTATTGGATGACCAAGCACTCGATTTATTGGGACCAATTGCCAACCGTTCTTTTCAAGACCGCGACGACGCCGCCGCTTGGCTGCGCCATTTGATGCAATTACTGGCCGACACGCTGCCCAAAAGCTGAGCGTTGCGACCACTCTCCGGTGCTGTTTCCGTTCCCACCGGAGAGCCACTCATGCCGATTCAATTTCCCCACCCCCCCGTTTACACCCGCCTAATCAGCCGCTTAAGCGCTCCAGCTTGGGCGCAAGTAAGCACTCAACACAAACTGTTTTAATCTCCTGCTCATCAACCAATGCAGAGAGCATCAGGCACTGAGGTTAAAACAGTTTGCGTTAGCTACTTGGCTGATTTTTGTCTTTGTCAAGGCTTCCCGCCCCGACTTTTCATTCTTTATTTTTACCCAAGCTAATGCTTTGATTAGTCTGCACATGGGTGAATTTATTGTTAATAATCAATCTATTG
>JFJP01002440.1_pt1 | contig 10266 bp, 6 predicted proteins | sample 431651 | NCBI WGS metagenome assembly JFJP01 (sample SAMN02602958, study PRJNA72255) | Microbial mat metagenome, whole genome shotgun sequencing project. | biome: fresh water; feature: sink hole; material: water; isolation source: purple microbial (photo- and chemosynthetic) mats found in... | reverse complement strand
AACAAGGACGCAGAAGTCGTTGCCATGGTAGACGTTAACGAGGCGTCACTCCAGAAAGCCTGCGAGCGAACCGGATACAGCAAGGATATCTGCTTCAAGTCCCTTGAGATCGCCCTGAAGAACGTCAAGGCGGATGCGGTGGTGTCGTCCACCCCGCCGGCGTTTCATAAGCACGATGTGATCACGGCAATGAAGGCCGGGTTGCATGTCATCAGCGAGAAACCCATGGCCGACAGCATGGAATCGTGCAAAGCGATGCTGAAAACAGCCATTGAAACCAAGCGCATCTACAGCGTGTCCCAGAATTACCGGTATGCCGCCGCGATGTGGACGATGGCGGACATCGTGAAATCAGGGAAACTCGGCAAAATCGGACAGATCAAGATGGATTTCTTCATGGGGGTCAATTTCGGCGGCGGGTTCAGGCATGATATGCCGTATCCAGTCATCATCGACATGTCCATCCATCATTTCGACCTGATCCGATTCGTTACCGGACTGGATGCCGTGAAAGTCTCGGGCTCCGCATGGAATCCACCGTGGTCGAACTACAAGGGCGAATGCTCCAGCACGGCGCTCTTCGAGATGAATAATGGCGCACATGTTCTTTACAATGCCAGCTGGTGCGCCAAGGGGTCGTTCTGCGACTGGAACTGCAACTGGCAGATTGAATGCGAAAAGGGAACCGTTACGTACATGAACGGCGAAATCAGGGTTTACCAAGTGCCGGATCTTTACAAGGTTGAGAAGATTGAGATCGTTTCCCACACGCCACCACCCCTGGGCGCACAGAATTATATTCTCGATGAGTTCATGCGGTGCGTCAAGAAGGGCAAGCGCCCCAACACAGACGCCCGTGACAACATCCGCAGTGTCGCCATGGTCTTCGCAACCGTCAAGGCAATGGAAACCGGGCGCAAGGTTGATGTCCTGGACAAAGCCACGATGGCGCTCCTGAGCAAATGACATCGAGCCGCCATCCTGGATACCCTTCCATGCGGGGCCTATATCACGGACATCGACCGCAGAATCGTCTTCTGGAGCAAATCGGCGCAACGCATCATGGGGTGGACCGCCGCCGAGGTGACCGGTCGGAACGGCTCGGATAATATCCTCGTGCATGTGGACAAGGACGCGAGATTAATGGCCTGTCCCCGCAGGCATGTGAAGAATGGCGATGCTCGTTCCCCGAACGTTTAGGCTACTTTCTATTTTCGCGCTCAGTTACCCCTGGCTTGGAGTGGTGTCAATTACATCACTATTGCCTACAACATAGTTACTTACCTAGAACGTCACCGTTTTCCACTGCTTAACAAACGTCTTCAGTCTGTATTGGCCCCGCCCCACTCGATCGGGTTTGAAATCCGAAGCTTGGAGAATAGCGAATTCGCATCCATGAAAATCACGACCTGAGCCGCGAAACGCTCGAGCGTCATATTGCCGTTTTCCTCGAATGGCGTAGGCACATGATATCGGATTGGCGCTTCCAGGAACTCAACAAACTCCCAATGTCCATGAACAAGCCTATTACGGAAAAGCCGGCACTGTTCTGCCAACGCCAGAAAAGACTCATACTGTGCATCAAACCCGGACTTGCTGATAAGCGCTTTGATTTTCCTTAGTTTCTTATCGTAAGGGAATTCCAATATCCTAGCGATGTCTCCATCGGCTCCAGTGCGTTCGCTAGCCGCCCTGAGGCAGTATGCCATATTTCGTTCCAGCATATTGAAGTGCATGATAGCATCTTTATAGCTACGCAGAAATATCGTCTCTTGAGTCTCGCCATTATCCATTTCTTCCTCGCGCTTCGCTGTAATTTATGCCGGGGAATTGTCAACCTCAGGGCAATTTCATCACGATTTTCCATTTTGCGATATCCATGCATTCATCATCCGGCTCTGTAATCGAGAATCCGTGCTTTTTATAGAAGTCAAGTAAGTGCGGGGTTTGCTTCGTATCACCGTCTTGAACTGATCCCCAGATCTCACGGATCCCGAGCTTTCTAGCCGCATCAATGAACGCACGTAACAACCGCGACCCGATGCCCAATCCCCGGAAATTCAACTTCTTGTACGGGCCAAAAAGATCGACCAATAAATTGTTGGCAAATGGATAACTCACATAGGCATCGTCATAAACCTTTAAATCACAAAGGCAGAGCCAATCCTTGGAGATGCTTCCCCGGATATACCCGACATCTCCTCGTGGTGATCGTGCCCAAACATGAAGCAAGTTATCGCCTTGCGAGATATCAAGCTTGACTCGGCTTGCAAGCTTCTTTGGGTTGATTTTGAAAATCATATAGTCCTTGATGAGAGCAACGCCCGGCAATATCTGGACCATCCATTTTCTATTTTCGCGGTCTGCCACCCACCCATAAAGTGCTATTATCGGTCAAATAAACTCAACCCCTTTCGCACATCTGTAATCCCTTCGATGCACATGCGGTCAATCAAATCGAGACAGCGCGAAGCCCATGCGTCACTCTGGTGCTGCTGATAGGTTCGGAATATAAGAGCCGCAACAGTATGGATTTCCGCTGCACGGTGCGTACTGATATCTTTGGCTTCGTCAGTGAAGCGATCGAGAAACTTCTCGCCGACACCGCATGTAAGCCCAGGCAGGCGGTGCGCAGACTTCTCTAGTAAATGTAAAATCGCGTATGAGTCATCCGCATACGCTGCACTATCACAGAATGCCTGAATGAGCCGTTCGTATGATTCAAGCGGGCTATCGATCAATTGCTGGAAACAGGTCCCTGCTTCCCTTCGCACTGCGACATCAGGGTCATCAAAGAGCAGCAAAAGCTGCTCTTCACACCATTGCCGACAATCGTCAGCAGCAATGTTTTGTGCGGCCACCTGCACGATTCCAAGACGCTGTGCGGCTCCCCCTTGAAGAGCCTCGGCAACAAGCCCCTCAGCGGGATTAGCATAGAGAACAGCCAGTGCGGCGAGACGTGCCCCGACTTCGGCAACTTTTGCCTCATCGGAGCGTAACATAAGCGAGACAAAATCACGAACATCCGCGAAGTGATGGCGGACGCCATAGTGCAGGAACTGATCCACGCGAGGTGCCTGCAATATTCGTTCATCAACTCTTACAAGATTGCCGAACAAAGTCAGTGCCCAAGAATAATCGTGCGAGGTCAGTGCGTATACAAGCGAAGCAACGCACGACCGCACGGCTACACTTCTGTCATCCGCGAGATGTTCGATCGCATTGCGGAACCGCTCGATGTAACCAGCGTCTCGCCAAACCAATTTAAATATCGCCTCGGCCGCGCGCCCACGAACAGAGTTGATCCCCCGTGTGTATTTGTCACTGTGTCCAGAATTATCGAGTTCACCGTCGCCATCACCGGTGACCGATACCAGAGGATCTGGGTGCTCTGTAGCGAGCCAGTTCAATATATCAACCGCATCATCCGGCAGTGTATCTTCCACACTTCCTAGGAGATCGGCCAATGGCTTGCCGCACTCCTCTCGCCGTTCCGAAAAGACCTTTCTGCAAACATCAAGCTTCAACGTCGTGATCGCCTCTGCCTCTTTCAACCCATCAAGCACACGCGCGAAGTAAACGGAATTCGTCGTGGCAGGCAGCCGTAAACAAAGCCGGGCGAACCTTTCCGGTTCCGACTTGGTGAAGTCGCCAAGCATTGCGGCCAAATGCATGGCCCCACCCTTCTCGGGCGACTTCCAGCGATCAGGCCTGTCTTCAGTATCATACTTCGCAATGGCCCGTAGCCACTGCGCATCGGTCATCTGCTCTGCCGCTTCTTTCTTGATTGGCGACCCAACAAAAAAAGACTGCATTCCCTCTGGCCCGGATTCCGGCTCTCCAAATTTACGTTCCAGCTCACCTAAACGGGTCTGCGCCAATGAACTCAGCTGCACTCGTTCGAAGCAAGAGAGAAACGAGAACCGAGTTCGTCCGAAAGACCCGCGCCCCTCAGCGCTCCGCTCGAACTCGGGTGCGTACGCAAGAACAACCGACTCTAGCCGACTTCGCGTTTCTTCGATGCAATGCGGGACAATGGCACGGATCAACTCCATCGAGATCCAGTATGGACTGTCTGTATACCCGCAGTGAAACCTCCACGGCTCCTCGCATAGCAGCTTGGCGGCTTCATCCGCAAACCGATCAGGTCCGTGAGTGTACAGAACAAGAAGCAGTACGTTGGCTATGAACGTTTTCTGAGATCGCAGACTGCGGAGCACGGCTGACAAATCCGTACCGGGGTCTTCCGCGCATCTTCTCAGCGCATACGCAAGTGCGGTGATCACGGCTGAATCTACCGACTCGTGTTCGGTTTTCATGAGGAAGGGCCAAATGCTGTCCCTCCGAGGATGGTCGGAGTCCTCCACAAGAGTCGCTTCTGCTGAGAGATCAAGAACCACGGGCATGACATGCGTAACAAATGCAAAAGGTGCACCTTCAGCCGCTTGGGATATCACGTCGCATCCAAAATTATCGTGATTGAATAACTTTCCCCACGGTATACTACCGTCCTCATCCGGCATTGAACCGATCAGAACTCTTCGCCTCCGCATCCAGTGCGCCAGTAACTCACCAACCCAGACTGGCTGCGTTTCGCCCATGCTGTGGAACATACACCAGAATGTGCTGTTAACAGCAATCGGTCCGCGAGCCTCATCCAGAGTGCCGTCGTCGATCAAACGCAACAACAACTCAAACAGCCGTCGACTCTTGTCGTGATCGGCCCATTGCATCACGTACCGCAGTCGGTCGTTCCACTTTGCACCAACTCCGCAATAGGGTTCAAGAAGCTCCGCCACCCGGTCGGGCACCTGTTCTGCATGGGAACGCAAGTAATGCACCCCCATGTTGGCGAGGGTGTTAACATCGGAAGCGAGCCATCCCGCGACAAGGCCATGCGCATCGAGGAACGTGAACCAACCGTCAGCCCTGAAGAGATGCTGCCACACCAAGGATGCCAGTCTGTCTGTGTTTTTCTCACCTCGCTCAATTGTAGCTAACTCAGACTGAACCCACGGTTCAAGGATTTCCCACTCATCTTCCCCTGGATCCGGTACAGCCGCAACCAGAGCCAGGGACAACTCCTTGAGGTGCGGACGAACCCGCTTGTCTGAAAGAAGCGCGCGCAGCTCAAGGCAGTAGCGATCCCTGTCGTCGTCTCGCAGATACGCCAACACCTGCCTGACCTGCGCCCGTCTAAACAGATGCTGTACAGATTTAATCAGGAACTCAACTAACGATTCTTTGCGCACAACAAACGCCCGCGCGAAACAGTAATCAAAGAAGCTCTCATGCCCGAAGCCGTATCGACGGCCATCCAACGTGAGAACACCATCCGAGGCCATGCATGCGGCATACTGCTCATGCGGATCCAGCACCTCACGCATCACAGAAAGCTGCTGTGTCTGCGTCATCTGGTCGCATAGCAAGCGAATGACCTCTTCCCACTGGTCCGGGACGGGACGTATCCGCTCGTTCACGCGAGCGCGTTTCTCAGCCCGATACCGGACAAACAGTTCCTTAACCGTATTAAACCGTGGCGCAGTTTCCGGCTCGAATCCTGCTTCAAGGAACAACGATAGGTTCTGAGGTAGGCGCAAAAGTTCAATCTGGCGAGATTCAAACAGCCTCACCTGAAACCCTGCCCCTGTGAGAACATCCGTTGTCTCGGCAATCGACAACTCAGCAACTTCGACCTTTGCATGCTGCTTCGTCACAATGCTGCGGAGACTAGGATCGTTCTCCCAGTCAAAATGCCTACAGACCACAACAACGTGCAGTTGGATACGCGCCCGCAGGCCTTGCGCCTCTTCCAGCAAACCACGCACAGCATCAAGAAATGCCGATCCGCGACCTGATACCACACTCACGGCGTCGAGCTGATCGACGACAAGCAATGCAGGCCGACCTGCGGCAGCACCTTCAAGGACAAGCACCGGTGACTCTTCCAATCCCAACTCGCGCCCTAGCTCCACCGTGCTTTTCACGGGATCCAACAGATCAAGTCGAAAGGCGAGAACGGCCATGTCCTGCCTCAGTGCTTCATCAACCAACTCAATCACACACCCGGTCTTACCACATCCAGCCTTTCCCGTGAATACCGTCTCGCTCGCGACCTTCGAGCCTATGCGCTCAAGAAGCTTCTTCGTCGCTTCACGCGGGATCAGAGTCCCTCCTATCAATTTACGCCGTACACTTACCAGATACTCATGGGTCTTTGTGTCAACCAAAGCAGCGGCATCCTTTACATGCCGCAAGCTGCGAAGTACGTAACCCTTTTCGGCAAGGCTATCTATTAGGCCATTTCTAGTAATAGTCTTGTGAACAGCATCCTGCACGATACTAATCAGCGCGGCGGCGACATCATCCGGATGGGCGAGAAAAAGCGAAGGAAGTGACCAAACCACTTTTTCCCTGAGTTCCTCTTCAGACGCCGTTCGAACCGTGATCCGCCTCAACACCTCGTACGCAGTGTTGCTGTCCGTAGCCCTCCAATACTCTCGAAGCTGCGCAAACGCTGTTTTGTGTTTAGCATCGCCTATGAAACTAAATTCAAACTCTGGCAGAGATTCCGAATTTCTTGCTCTTTTGGTCAGCGTATCCAATTCCTCGGCATGACTCCCGGATACAAAGACAAAGCGCGCATCATTGCCGACAAGCTGATCGAAAATGGCTTGGAGAAGTTGCGAATCGGCGGATCCCAAGTTCGCCAGAGTCCATTTGCCATTCGGATTGCTCCGTTTGGCCTGGTGAAGGGTGCGCCGTCCCCCACTGGAAACGACAAACTCGGCTTTAACAACACCCGGATCTTCGATTCGCATGCTCTCCGATTGACCATGCAGCATCCGTACCAGCTCTACTACTGTCCACCAGAGCTCGTACCGATTACCAAGTTTGTCTGCTGCGCCGCCAGGTAGTGCTGTCATGCTATTACCGGTCTTTCATGCTCCGTTCCTCGCGAATTAGGCCATGTCTGAAAATGTCGTCCATCACTGCGGGGAGTTCCACTGCTTCACAACAGCTACAGAGTCATCTCCCACACAGCCCGTTCCTCATCAAATCGTCTTCTTTGCATGTTCTGGGGCTGAATCGTTAAGCGCGGAAACCAGCACGTCAACTTCGGTCGATGGGTTCGCCGGGGCGGGCGTGCCCCCGTCCTGATGATATCGGCGTACCCGTTCCGCATGCTTGACCGCCTTGGGCCAATGTGGGATGAAAAGTGGCATCGCCTCACGTGCCGTCTCTTCGTTGGTCGAGTAGTCCCGCCCAAGTTCCTCCCTGACCGCACGCTTTGCCGCAGTCCCATTCACCAAATCGCCACGCGTGGTGTCCCGCAAATGAAGCAAGAGCCAGTACTCAAAGCACGGAGCCGAATGCGCCAACTTCACCTTCTTTAAGGAGGCGAGTTGCTTCACCTCGTTCCAGTACCCCAACCGCACTGCAACATCCGTGTCGATCACGGCCCACACATGATCGAATTTCTGCGGCTCTGTTACCGATAGCAGTCCCTTTTTGCGTCTCCACTGGTGGACCTTGACCTTCTCTGCGGCGGTCGCGATGACGTGGCGAGGGTCAGAGGCTCGTCCGGGCACGACCATCACATGAACGGCATACAACTGGAGATCCTGTAGCAGGAATTCGAAATAGACCGGTTCGGTGACGGTTCCCTCGGTTACGATCAGAAAGGTGTCGCCAGGCTTGGTTGTCGCACCCGCCTGCGTCGCGTGCTTCTTACGTTCAAGACTCGCTGCTTTGGGCGCCTTCCACCAATCAGGAACATATCCGCATTCGTCACTCATGAGAGCCCCTCGTGTTCTCGCTCGCGGTCTCAGCCGCGGGCGTATTCCCAAGCAGACCAGTGGGAATGAAGGGCACCGCACCGTATCGGCCCGACAGGTAGCCGCGCACGAGCGATTCCCCCTTACGCGGGCTGTAGTCGGTCAGAGGATACAGATGTGCCGCACCTTCATCGTCCTTGTCGGTAAACCAAACCTGGTCGCGCCGGATCAGCGTGGTATCGAGCAGCAGAGGGTTGTGCGTGGTAAAGAGAAGCTGTGCCCCCTTGGCGTTTGCCTTGGGACACATAAAAAGCCTCAGAAGCTCTCGCACCATCAACGGATGCATGCTGGTCTCCAACTCATCTACACAAACCACCAACCCCTTGTGCAAGATATCAAGCCAAGGACCTGCCAGAGCGAAAAGTCGTTGAGTTCCCGCCGACTCCGTCGGCCACGGCATACGAACGGAGGAAGAGCCAACGCCTTGATGCGTTAGCTCGGGCGTGAGCCATTTCCTATTCCTTAATTGATTGCGCATCTCCTCTGGGGCTCCGTTGATATACTTTTCAAGGGTTTCGTCGTCGGGTGGATTCTCAATCGCACCGGCGCCATTTACCCCGATGTCAGCATGACGCAGCAGAGCCACAATCTGTTGGGCATGTTCTGCCTGTTCCTTCAACTGATTGAGCGTAAAGCTATGAGAGATCCGACGGTGCGCAGCCAGATCCAGGAAGCGCAACCGCTCTTTAAACCAGTCGTAGACCGGCTGCAATTCCTCGCGGTTGTTCGCCACAGCCTTGGATAGGAAGAGCATGTTGCGCAGGGTGTATCCTTCAAGCTGGGTATCCCGGCGAAACCCGGTTGGACGTTCAGGTGTCCACTCGTACGCCGACGCGTCGGGATCCCAGTCCCGTGAATACCAGACCTGTTCCCGTGCGTCAGGAAATGCCCGGAGAGACTCATGCCAAATCCGTTCGCGCGTCGCGGCCACCCGGTACTCGTAGCGAACACCATCCGCCACGAAGACCAGTCCGAAAGCCGTCGGAGGCGTAGGGCCATCGGGACACAACCCGAAAGGCTCGATGTGTCGAACGGGCTCCTTCGCGTCCGTCACACTGGCAGATGACAGGGCCAGATGACTAATCGCACGCAGAGCGTCCAGGACTGTCGACTTGCCGCTGGCGTTGGCACCATAGATCCCAACGCCCTTCAACCAACGCTTCCCCGACAAGCCCGGAAGGGCCGTATCGATGCAGTTCTCGGGCAGCGACTTGTCTCCTGTGGCTGTCAGATTCAGCGTCTGCAGCCCACGGAAACACCGGTAGTTAGATACAGAGAATTGAATAATCATGGCACTAGAATACGCTTTTAAAGCATCTACGCAAGAATAATTGCGGATTATTTGCTAAAAAAGCAATTTGGTTGCAAAATAGGCTTCCGTTGTCCTGAATTTCTCGCCTTCTTTGCGGCTTGCATCTTCTCTTTCACCTCGGCAATGCGTTTTAGCAATTCCGTTGCGGGATCGTCGTTTGGATCTTGCGGTACCAACTCGCCTCGTGCGATCAAATGCCTGTCCCTTGGCAAACGGTTACGGAGAAAGGAGCGGGACTGTCGGCGGGCAGGTGGTTGCGGATGGGGTGCTCTCGCTCGAAGGTGCGAAGGCTTCTTTGAGGACGGCTTGGAGGAGGTGGGCGGCGTGGGTGCGGCATTGCTCGATCTCCGCTTCCAGCGCCCGGCAGGTTGTCATCAGCGCCTCTACCCGCTCCACGATCGCGGCTTGCTCGGCGAGAGGCGGGAGGGGGATTAGAATCGTTTTGAGCTTGGTACCGTTAAAGTTTGCCTGTCCGTTTTGCTGAATCACATCAGGCTCAATAAACTCCGTGCGACAGATTTCGCTGTTGATAAAATACGCGGTGTATTCTGGGACGAGACTCTCGAACAACCGAACTCGGATCAGGTATGAGGCAAGTGTAAACGGCTTTTCATTTCTGAATACTGCCGATTTACCAACAAGCTCATAGGAGTTCGTCCGATTGAAAACGATATCGCCAGATTCGAGGAACAGCCGGGGTAGGTCTTTGATTTTGGGTGAGACGTATTTTAGGTTGGAGTAAGCCAGCGTGCCACCGGTCGTGATGTTGCCCATGCGAAGAACGGGGATGCCTTCGGCTTCGAGATGCGCCTTCTGGGACGTACCGTAGCTCACGTCTGTTGTGATCGCACCCAACCGGCACCACTTCCAGTTTTCTGGAATTTCGAAGGGGATTTCTTCGGGGGATATTTTGGGCAGGAGCTTTTCGGGGCGGAGTTTCTTTTCGGCGATGAGGCGGGCTTTTTCGGCTTGGATACGTTTGAGGAGCTGGCTGGCGGGTTCGACGTCCGGGTTCGCGGCACGCCAAACATCCGTCAGCTTGCCCTGAATCGCCTCCTGTAGGATGGCTTGTTTGAGCTTGCTGAGGAGGGTTTGCTGGTGGGCGATTTCGTGTTG
>JFJP01041055.1_pt1 | contig 10267 bp, 18 predicted proteins | sample 431651 | NCBI WGS metagenome assembly JFJP01 (sample SAMN02602958, study PRJNA72255) | Microbial mat metagenome, whole genome shotgun sequencing project. | biome: fresh water; feature: sink hole; material: water; isolation source: purple microbial (photo- and chemosynthetic) mats found in... | reverse complement strand
CTTCAGCCTCATCCAGTTTTTGCTTAAGAGCATCGACCTTTTCATTGATGAGTCTGACTTTTTCGAGTACAACTTGTAGTTCAGCTTCTTTTTCTTTAGCCATGTTTTCGGCTTCTTGAGCGGTATCCATAAGAGGCTTCACTCTCTTGTAGATTGTGTTATATATCACTACGTTGTTAATCCATTTACATAAGAAGGCAGCAGCAAGACTCTTACCCTTCATTACCTCGAAGTTGAAGTGGTCTTGCTTTATAATGGGTGCAAGTTGATCTAAGATCCAGTGGTCGATGTTGCTTCCATCGAAAGCCTAAATTTCTTCAATGAATTTCTGTGGGTTTCCCATCATCTTCTGTGCTTGTCCCCAAGCAAAGTTCTTCTTCTCTCCTTTAAGCAGTAGCACGGCCTTTGATACATCAAACACCTGCACGGGAGGACTAGCCAAAGATTTAAGTTCTTAGATAGACTTCTTGTCTAAGCAGGCAACAGCTTCTTCTGCTGCTTTCATAGCGGGAATAGCTTCTTCAAGTTCTTTGTTAGCCTTTGCTTTCTCGTTGTTTGCATAGTCAGTAGCAGCAATAGTTTATTCTTCTTGAACCTTTGCAATATTTTGTTCTTTCTCAGCATCCAAGCTTTCTCTTCCGACAATTTCAATGAGTTCATTAGTTTTTTCTTTTTCTCTTTCAACATCCACCATCTTGATTTCTAGTTGCTTCTGCAGTCCTTCGACCTACTCAGTGGTGCTAGCCATTGTCTGTAGACCGATCTCCAGTCTTGTGATTTGATCAGTAATTTTGTCTCTCTTCTTGTCTACTAACAATTTGTAGAAGTTTATCAACTCCAAGAATGAAGTGGGAGTCGTGTAGTTGTAACGACGCTCCATCTGCAAGAACTCAATGTTTGACTCGTTGATTGATATGTGTACTTCAGACATGTGGAGTGCAATGTTAGCTCTGATGTCTTCATCTGGGAGCTCAATATCAGCCAGGAATCTACTAGCCACATCGATCAATGCATTCTTTGGCCACTCATGGAACCAATCCATAGATGTGCAATTAATGATACCAGGGAATTTTCTAGCTCTGAATCTGAAGGCGTCTCCGACAGGGGAGAAGCAAAGAGCTAAATGCAAGTTTTTACGCACTTTGTCAAGGAAGAAATCGAATAAGACATCTGGAGTATCTGAGAAACCAGCGGATTTTGCCTCAGCACGTACTTTTCCTAAGATACCGTCCATCTCATCTTTTGCGAAAAGTTCTGGAATCCAACCTGATGAAAGGATATCGTTGATGTACACCAAGAACTTCTCATTAGTAATCTGTGAGTCAGTAAGTATGAATAGCAAGTTAGCTCCAGCGACTCCAGCTTTTTAGAACATGAGTTGGATATCAGTCTTAAGATCCAAGATAGAGTAATTTGTTGACACAACAATTCTAATGACATCATAGCTGAGGATGAAGGCAGCAAGCTTTGAAAGTGATTATTTACCAGAACCACCCACTCCTACTAGAAGAGCATTACCTACAGGCAAGTCGATTATACGAGCTATGCGACAAATGTGCTCCATTGCCTAGTCGAACAAAACCAAGTTCATTGTCTAGACCTACTCATTGTATTCAGTCAGTTTGTTTTCTAGAACTCCTTTAAGATGAGCCATATCTCTGATTGGCATGTAGGATTTTTCGTGTCCTTCACATGCGGACACAAACGATGTATAGATAAGTGGTGTCTCTAAAATTAGTTCTTCTTTGAACTCGAACTCGCGGAAAGCGGTCTTCATGAAAGCCATAAACATTTCTCTGTCTTCCTCAAGGATCAGTCTGTCGTAGAACACACGCATGCACTCGTGGGTCCACATGCGGACTATACCTATGGGATTACCACGGTACAGTTAGGCTTGGGAAAGCATCACGTTCTGGATGATCTTGGAGAAGTCACGCAAGTTGAATTGATAATGGAATTTCTTAGCAGTAGGCATGAATTATGGGTTGGTTGCAATAGCAATGAAGACGCTCATAGTAGCATTGACAATTTTCTGTCCTAAACTTGCAATTGCTGGTTCAAAGGTGCCAAGATGGCCATCCAAAATCTAGAAGTAAATAGTCTGCAAGATTTCCTTTTCAGCAGTCAAACAACTGAACAGACTCAAGTGGCGACCAAGACGTAAGTCGATATAGAAAGATCCAGACTTAGGGTTCATGCAAGCAGTGAACATCACGTCTTAAAGGTACTTTTTGTCTTCCAAGTGGTCACGGTCATAAACCAGACCGTAGTCAATGATCTGACGGATCAGACAAATAGGTGATTGAGTTCCGTACTTATCGACGTAAGGCATGTTGAGATCATCCATGAAGTAAATCAGGATTTTGCCTGGTGGAGGACCATATGATCTACCGGCTCTCTTATCTACATTGGATTCAAGCACAGTTTATAGAGCCTTTGAGTCAGTGTAACTGTTGAAGTTGATACTGGCACAGTTAACAAGTTCTTTGTCAAGAGTTGAGAAGTAGTTCTTAATGATGGTTGTTTTTCCGGTACCTGCACTACCCACATACAATACTCCTTTTTTGCTCTTTACGTGCATATCAAGGATGAATTTGTGTCTGACAGTATCACTAGTTGGTACGACAACGTTACTGAACAAGCCTTCATAAGAAGTATCAAATTTACTGACCTTGGTCATCCAGTGGACCCATTGTAACTGTAGGGGATCGTAGAAGTAGTCGAAGCACTAACCAACGTCTGGGAATTTAACCTTTGAAACACTCTTGAGAATATTGTTGAAAGAGATCTTATCTTCAGTGAGACAAGCACCGAAACTCCACATGACTGCGAAGATGAAGAAAGCTTCATAAATCTACTTTATGTCTTCTTCTCTTCCTTCTTCTTTCAGCTTCTTTATTTAGTCGTGGTAATCTTTTCTCTAGGTTAAGTCACCGTGTAAGGCATCGATGATGCAAGTAAGAGTTTTGATTTGCCCCATTTCGCAAACTGGAGCGATTTTCTCGCGAGTCTTCTGATCTTCAAGGAATGAGTCGGAGAGATAGTTTGCAAGCGAGAGTGTAAACACGTTGATAGCATATTCATCTCCCTTCTTCTTGAATTTGGACATCCAAGACTCGAAGTATGGTTTCCATCCGACATCGGTATCATTGATAAACAGCACTCCTCCTCTGCTGACAGTAGCGGGTGTGGCATTCTTAAGATTGGAAACTTCGAGAATCAGTCTCATTTCGGGTGTCAGAGGAATACGCTCTTGGGACACAAGAGTCAACACTTTGTTGTCGTCCATGACTGTGTTCAGAGACTCAATCCACTCGGGGTCAACATCTCCGTCAAGGATAATCCACTTGTAGAACTGGGTTGCTTTGAAGTATCCATTGTTTTTGTTCATGTCTCTCATAATGGTTGAGAGCACTCCGTCTTTCCATTCTTTAGTTTTAGGGTTCATGCAACCGAACAACTCATCAGAGGTCACAGCTTTGGGATCGGCATATTCGCATACAGTCTCTCTTCCAGTTTATGTGAATGACTTACCGAGAGTCTTCCATACAGCAGTTTTTCCACTTCCTGGGTTTCCAATGATGAAGCAGCAATGTCTGACTTCTAGAATTTCAGCCAGTTGCACACACTTTAGCAAGAATCCTTCTTCAGCCTATAGACCTTCTGATTTTGCAGCTACCTCTACTTGTCTATTTAGGTCTTCGTTTATCTTTGGATCGGCTTGGATACCAGGGAACAAATCTTTGATCAAACCAAGGAAAATCTATCTGTCGTCAACGACAATCTTTGGCCAGTTGAAGTCTCTCAAGGCTCTCATAAGAATAGGGTCTTCTTGAATATCAGGGTCTTCTCTCTTAAGTTTACCAGCCTGTCTGAGCACAGACTTGACAGCTCTCAGTCCCCAATCATAATGGATTTGCTTGGAAAGCAGTGACTTTGCGAGGTCGTACAATGTCATGAATTTCTTTGATAATTCTTTCGCGCTTGTAAACCCTTCAGACATAAGCATGTTCTCGCAAATCAAGGTAATGTCGGGCACGACCATAGCGCAACTTCTGAAGAGCGCCTTCAAGTTTTCAGGAAGTTCAGTTCTTCCAGCATACCCAGGATTCATAGTAATGAAAAATCCGACAGTGATTTTAAGTTATATTTCTTCATCCTAGAACAAGAACATATTCTTTGCTGGGTTAGCTTTCATTTCCTTCAGAGCGTCTAGCACATACTTAACTTAGGTTGATATCACAGACAGCACTTCAATAGAGATTCTATTGAACTCATCGAAGCATCCCCAAGAGCCAGTTTGTGACAATCCCATGAAAATTTATGCCATAGATTGATAGTTCATCTGATCAGAGCAGTTGAAGACGACAACCTATAGACCTAATGCTCTACCCAAATCCTTGGTTGTTTCGGTTTTACCGGTACCAGCAGGACCAGCTGGAGCACCACCCATAGTCAGGTTCAAAGCCTGAGTCAAAGTAATGTAGCATCTATCAGTGAGAGGGGTAATAACCAATCTGCCACAGTTTCCAACGTATTCATAGTTGTAGTAAGTGTTCCAGTCGCAAATTCTTGCAATACAAGTTTTCTTATCGTCCTTGTGGTTTTTGTGATTGCTTTCCCAGTAGAACTTAAGTTGGCACTGCCAAGCGAAAGACTGTGAGTCCATGACTCTCTTGTTGACGAACATTTCGACCACATCACGCTCGTGCACATCGATGGTAATGATTGTGATGATTTTCACACGCAACTCAGATGACAGGTCCAAACGAACTCTATCAATAAGATGCTTGATTCTGACAAGAATGATTGTGAGGTACTCCTTCATAGCAGTTTCACTTCCTCCTTCAATTTCCTCGAAGGCTCTTCCGGTTTCTTCAGTCCAGAGAATCTGGGTTGCAAGAAGTGAAATCTAGGCACAATAGTCCTCAAGCCATATGTGACGGGGCTTCTCAATATCCCATGTATCTGCAGTAGTCTTGGCTGTCTCCAAAACATCACGCAAGTTGTTTTGAATGTGTCTTTCTAGGTCACATAGGTAGCTTTCCACAGCTCCAACACATGTGAATATATCATTGAAAGCAACATACTCTCTATCTTTGGACATCATTCCCTTAGCTTTCTTAGATGGGACTGGTTCACCTTCTCCTCTGACGAAATCTAAGGATCTTAGACCGTCAAAGCAATCACCTAAGTACTCATCCACTTTCTCGGGGTTGTTACCGTTTGATAAGATGTCCAACAGAGCTTGGTTAGAAACGAAGTAGAATCTAGGGAAGATCTTTTTCTTTTCTTCAAGGTATTGATTTAGAGCTTTTTCGCAAGTTTCAATTCCCATGAAGAAGCCTGAGAGTTATTCTTCTCTTCCATCAGCATTTGAAGCCGCCACGACTCCTGGGTCTTCAGATGCTTCACGCATCATATCTTTCCACTCCATATCAATTTTCTCGAAAGCTTTGGTTTCATCTGGCAATTGAGAACGGATATCCTCTGAAGCCAAGAAAATTGGTTCGAGACGCTGCCAATTCTTTTGCACTTTCACCCAAATTTAGATCACTGAGTCAACCTTCTTGAGAGACTCTTTCCATTGAACTAGGCGGTCTTTGAATTCTTCATTATCTTTAGATGAAAGCATGCCAGCAATATCCAAGGCATGGGTATCAACAAATTCAACAATTTCATCAAGAGCTCCAAGAATCTGGGTATCTTTATAGTCTTTAAAGTCGAAAATCTATTCCTCCCAGATCTTCTCGATCTTTGCCAAATTGCCTTCAATTTTGGCTTCTTTCTGGGCTGATTCCACCAATTCAGTTACTTCTTCAGAATACTTGTACAACTCAAGCTTGATCAAATCCTCCAGACAGAAGTTTGGAGACTGGAAGTTTATTGATTTCTTTGTGATCTTCATCAACTTTTTCCAATGTCTTTCTTGCATGTATTTTGAGTGAAGACTGGAAATCAAAGGCAAGATGGTGTTCATGTTTTTGACTCTCTCATTAAGAGCTAAGAAAGCTTTCCAGTTTTTGATTTCTTTGTTGCTTGCATTCTATGCACTCGTTTGCTTGGTCTGCATTTCCTTGATAAGGTTAGTGAGGTTATCAGTATCGATCTTATCCCAAAGAGTAGATTTCCATGCGTCAAACTGCATGTCAATCAATGAGACCAAATCCCACATATACTTAAGACTCTGCAACTCAGCTTTGCAGTCACGTAATTACTTATATGAAGACTTCTAAAGATCGAACAAAGTCTCCAAGTTGTTAAGCTTTTTGGCTTCGTCTTCAAGAGCTACAGTCTAGTTGTAGTACTCACCAATTGTTGCGTAGGCGCCGTTAATTATATCTGCTGATGAATCTTCGATGTGGTAAGGGCAGTTTTGTTGGAACTTAATTCTGAAGTCATTGATTTTCCTTGCGAAGTCAGACAAAGTCTTCTTAATATTTCCTGCTTCTTGATTCTGAAGTGGTAGAATTGCTTCTTTTACTGGGCCTAGTGCCTTTTCACTGACTTCGATAAGCATGGCTTTGGCTCCTTCAAGCTTTACAATGAGGTCATCATCAGTTTTGACTTGATGTTTTTTGAGTAGCAGTACTGTTTGCTTCATTGGTTCGATTTCATCAAGAGTGCGATCCTTTATCATTTTGACATCACGCAAGTGAGTCATAACCTGCATCAGATGTTCTTTTTCTCTGTTTGTATCTGCATTTTCGGGTGGGTGTTTGATTCCGTTTGAAACTTCGTCAATGAATTTCTAGATGTTGTTGATTTCTCTCACTGTGTTTGTCAGTAAGAAAGAGGTGTAAGCTTCAATCCATTCATTAACAGTCTTTGCCAACTCTCTAATAAGAGGAGTTGAGTTGACTCTTAGCCAGCCAATATCGACAGTTGTTTTCATTTCAGATACAAAGATCTTGACTTTGGTAAGTTGGGTTATTTTCTCATCAAAGTGCTCCAAGTCGGGTTTCTTGGTCTGAACTCCGTCCAAGATCTTCTCTGCCATCCACTTGAACGTTTCGTCTTCTTCTTGATCGCCATCAGCATTAAGCTTCATATGTGTTTTTTCTCTTGGGTCTTCTCCAGTTTCAAGGAAGTTCATGAAGTTTTCATTGAGAGTTTCCTTCCACAAGAATTCCTGGTCTTTATACTGGAGGATGAAATTCTTTGCTGCGTCTTCAATTTCAGTCAGATGGTTGGAAATCACCTACATCGATCCGAATAACTCAAATTGGTCCTTTATCTCAACCAAGTAGTCACCTGTGTTGGTGTCTAAACGAGGAAGCTAGATTGCAAGAGAGATGAAATCGTCAATGATGCGAGTAATGATATCTTTAATACCATTGCCTCTTTGAGTGTGTTCTATAGGAGGGTCAAATCTGACTTCTCTATCTCTCAAGTCAACCTTGATATCAAATATAGGTGCCAACTGATGGTGCTTATTATAGTATATACTAATTTGATCAGCCAAGAAAGCCATGCTAGCATTTATTCCCTTAGTAATTCCTTCAATAATGAGTCCATTGACATAGTCAACGTAAGCCAACCACTGAGCACTCTTTTTATCTGGTTTAATGTTATCCACAGATTCCTTCATGAGTTTATGAATGTCTTTTCCGTGGGTTCTAATATCTTCAAGACGGGGCATGATCATGGCTGAGTGGGCCGACTCGAGGTCTTCAGGGTAGTAAGGCTTGGGCTTACGGTCAAAGAGGGGTTTCTCCCATTTTTGCATCATTTCTTGCATTTTGCGCACGTTTTCCTTCATTTTCTTTACTAACTCATCTACTTCTTTAACGATTCCCATCACTTGATTGATGAACTGGTCGATATTCTAGGAATTCCATTTTAAAGTGTCGATACCAGGCTACAATGCTTTGTTGATTCTATCGATTCTATCTCCCAAAAGTGGCTTCTCCACAGGCAAAAGTGTTGACAAGATATCATTGTACATATTGACAATCAAGTCAAGGTTCCCAGTCTAGCTTCTGTAAACATTGACTTTTTCGTAAAGAATCTGTGCCTTTTCAGGGACTTTATAGTCCAAAATGAGCAGATATTTAACTTCTCTGAGTAGTCTGACAAGGACTGGGTCGAAATTGACTTTAATGAAGCCTTCTTCAATAGTGTCTGAGTCTTCTCTGACAAGCAAGAATTAGTTAAGTTTTTCTTCAGTAGACTCTTCAACACCTTGCTCCCATTGTTTTATCTTAAGCTCCTCGAACTCGCGAAGATTCTTACAGAGAGAAGCGTAGAGCTTTTGCACGTCTTTGTACTCTTCTCTATCTTGGATGGATTGTGAGAGAGAGGCAAGTTTGTCCATGGGTTCCTTGATTCTTTCGAGTAGTCCACTAGTCCAGTTGAGTGCTCCGGCGATAGGAGGGAGGTTGTTAGGAATTGGGGCTTTTTCATCGATCTTGTCAACAAGCGATTTGCCTTCCAAGAATATTGACTGGACGGTCTTCAAGTCCTGCTTGTAGAGCTCGAGTAAGGTTATGTGCTTCTTCTCAAGTTCGTCTTAGATTATGGGTCTGTTAAGAAGTCCCTCGAATGAGTCTAGTAGCTTGAACTTGCCAATAATGGTGTCACAGTCATCGAAGCCTTAAGTGAGGATGGAGGCGAGTCTCCTTTCCAATTCCTTAATGCGACAACGGAATTTATAGAAATCGTCATCGAATTGGCGTTTCTCAATATCCATGATCTCGTACTTAACTTTCATGAATTCGTCAATTGCTTCATTGAACTCATTGAAGATCTAGCCAATCGACTAAGTCAACTGCTTGCCCTTTGTATTTCCTATTTCAATCTTAGCGAGTTTATTGAACTGCATGATAGTACTCGTGAGATGCATGATATCCTGGCATCTCTCTGAGAAGGAGTCGAGTCTCACAAACAAGGCATTAGTGGTGATTTTCCACTGATTCTAGGCTTTTGCCTTGTATTCAAAATAGGCGTCTTTGAACTTGGAACATACGTCCAAGGCTAGTGTCAACTTATCGTGGGCCTCTTTTGGCTCTTCAGATTTTATGCAACCGAAAATCTTCTCGCCGTCAATGAAGTTCATGCATTGCTTGATGATAGCATTGCAGATTTCTCTGATCAAAACAACGAGTCTGCTTGGCGTATTGTAGTTTTGTGAGTACTTCCAGATAAGCAAAACCACATGCATGATGGGTACAAATATCTCGACAAGTTCACTGAACTCTTTACCAGGGTCAGTCAGCTGGTTGAATAAGTCAACCAACGTTTGGAGATACTTAAAGTTCTCATTAGCCTCACCACGGGCTGTTTAAACCTCCTTTTAGAGCTTGCTGAAGGGCATTGTGTATGTCGATTTGTTTTGCTCGAGGAATTTAAGAACTTTCTTAATCCTTTCTGAGTTTAGCTGATCGCAGATGGAGTTGAGATTGTCGGATTTGTTTTTCCAGAAGTCAACTTCCGTTAAGGGATCGGGGTGGTTTCCGTTTTTCAAAGCGCTTTCTGGATCCTGTTTCAAAACATTCTTTATTTGCTTAGTCCATGTTATTATAGCGCCTAAATTAATAATGAAATTCAAATTTCTTAGTTAATAAGTAGTAACGTACCTTCAAGGATATGCGCCTTGTCTTTGCTGGAGGTCTTATCATTGGAGGTTACATCGTTTGGAGGGAGTGGCAGGAGTGTGCGGCCCTTAACCTACCCAATAGTAACATAAGTATGGGCCAGGAAGTTATGGAACTTATCCATCAAATCTTTAGATACGAGATCACTCCCACCAATTTGGTTAAGTGGGTTTGAGAGTACGGGCATATAGACTTCCTAAAAAAGGTTTAAGACATCTTTGTTAAGACAAGTGGAGTGAGTTGGTTACCTAGCAAAGGCAATAGAGCGATTCTAAGATTTGTCGGTTGACTTCCATCATGACAACCTCCTTCCCAATGTTGTGCTCGTTAACGTCTGGAGCATTTTTGTCATTGCGAGCCTTCATCACTAATACGCACTTCTTCTTTATCTTGTCCAACTCAGGTAACTGGGTAAAGAAATTTAAAGCGTCCGCTGAAGCTGCCATAACAAGCATGAAAGCGCCATTTCCAAAAAATTCTTTGAATGCGGTCCTATATAATAGGAATTAACGTCTGTTAAAAAGAGTAGTCTTACTTGACTTCTTCTTGTGCGAGGTTCTTCTAAGCTTTATCAAGGCCGACTTTTCTCATTTGTAGAATAGACAGACAGTGAGCAAGGATGTATTCCTCCTTGGTCGGGTCTTTCTTCATAAGTAGGTCCATTCTGAACT
>JFJP01041054.1_pt1 | contig 10267 bp, 7 predicted proteins | sample 431651 | NCBI WGS metagenome assembly JFJP01 (sample SAMN02602958, study PRJNA72255) | Microbial mat metagenome, whole genome shotgun sequencing project. | biome: fresh water; feature: sink hole; material: water; isolation source: purple microbial (photo- and chemosynthetic) mats found in... | reverse complement strand
GAGTATTTTTCGCTCAACGAAGAATATTTAACTCTTAATGACGAATTAAAATATTCGCTTATCAAAATTAGTGAAAGTGAAGATAAATTCAAAACTATTGCTAATCAATCAATTGATGCTATTGTATTGACCGATTTTTTAGGAAATTTAGTATTTGTAAACCCCGCTTTTTGTAAATTAATCAGCTATTCAGAACTTGAATTGTCGAACATAAAATTGCACGATATTGTTTCGGAAGAAGATTTTAAAAAATATTTCAATTTAGAACTTAATTTGTTGGTTAATAATCCAATAAGATTAAATTTGAAGCAAAAAAATAATGAAGAATTAACTACCGAAATTGTTAGAACGATTATCAATCTTGATAATAAAACCCTTATTTTATCTACTATACGCAACATTAGCGAGCAAATAAAAAAAGAGAGCGAACTAATTACGGCTAAAGAAAAAGCCGAAGAAAGCGATAGGCTAAAAACAGAGTTTATTCACAATTTATCACATGAAATACGAACTCCGATGAACGGCATTTTAGGTTTTTCTGATTTGCTTAGCCGCCCAAATCTATCTTTTGAGAAGCAGCAACAATATATAAATATAGTGCAAAATAGTGGTAAAATATTATTACAAACAATCGACGATATTCTGGAAATTTCTCGTTTAGACACCCATCAGGTTTTGCTCAACGAAAAACCAACTTGCCTTAATTATATTTTACTCGAATTATTTACCACCTACGAGTCGAAAGCGAAATATAATAAAATACCACTTTATTTAAAAAAAGCCCTAAGCGATAATGAAAGTGTTTTTATTGCCGACGAAATAAAAATAAAAGCAATCGTAAGAAATCTTCTGGAAAATGCCTTTAAATTTACACAGACAGGCTATGTAGAATTTGGATATAAATTACTGTTAATCAATTCTAAACAGTGGGTTCAAATTTATGTAAAAGACACAGGAATAGGAATTAAAAAAGAAAAACATGAAATAATATTCGAACGCTTTACACAAGCAGATAATAATTTGGATTTTAACGTAGGCGGCTTAGGTTTAGGGTTAGCTATTGCACGAGAAAATGCTACAATTATGGGTGGAACAATAACTTTAGAGTCTGAAAATAACGAAGGATCTACTTTCTATTTAACAATTCCATACAAACAGAGTGAATTTGCATATAAAAACTCACTTTTAGATGTTTTATCAGCCAAAAATCAAAATAAAATCAAAATACTTATAGTTGAAGACGAAGAAATTAATTATTTCTATCTCGAAACTATCTTTTTAGGTGATTTTGACGATAAATTTCTTGTACTTCATGCACGAAATGGAAAAGAAGCAATTATTATTTGTGAAGAACTTGATGATATAAAATTGGTTTTAATGGACTTGAAAATGCCCATTTTGAATGGATTTGAAGCAACTAAAGCAATAAAAGCCAAGCAACCAAACTTACCCATTATTGCTCAAACTGCTTATTCTACAAGTACAGAAAAAGCCAAAGCCCTAGAAGCAGGTTGCAACGATTTTGTAAGCAAACCAATAAAAGAAGAGGTAATTAAAAAAATAATACAAAAATATATCGCCTAACTTTTTATCTATTTAACCAAATTTTAAATTCACTAATTTTTTTGCTACTTACCAAAACTTGCTCATTTTGGCGAGGTTTTATTTTCAATTCGAGCAATAATCGATTATTAAAGTAATTTTCGATAGATTCGATATTCGAAAAATGAATCAAATATTGCCTGTTAATTCTAAAAAAACTATTGGGATTTAAACTTTTAGCTATTTCATCGAGCGTATTGTCTATCAAATAACGCACATTTTGGTTGGTATAAAGAAACGTAAGTTTATCTTCCACATTAAAAAAAGCTACATCTTTCACATTCACTGTTTTATAAGCTTTTCCTGCTTTTACCAAAAAACGCAATTTGTAGGCGTCTGAATTTATTTTTCCAGAGGCAGCATCAGTTATTTGAGGCGAATCTTGCTTTTGAATAAGTCTCTTATATTTTTCTATGCTTTGCTTTAGTTCTACCGGATTTATCGGCTTGAGCAAATAGTCGATGCTATTTACTTTAAATGCCTGAAGTGCAAATTCGTCATAACCGGTTGTGAAAATAATTGGCGCTTCAATTATCACATTATCAAATATTTGAAAGCTATTTCCATCGGGCAACTTTACGTCCATGAAAATTAAATCGGGTTCTATTTGCGTATTGAGCCAATGAATGGCAGATTCTATGCTAACTAGTACATCAAGCACAACTATCTCATTATCAATTTTTTTCAAAAACCGAATTAATAGCTCCGATACCGCTTTTTCATCTTCAATTATTAAAACTTTCATGCCTTTAAAATATTTTTTTGAATAGGCTAAAAACAACTAATTTTTGCGTTTTTATTTCAATAGTAAAACCATTGTTTTTGAAGTAGCTAATACGTTTTTTTAACACAATTTGTGCTAATTATTTTAATTTTTTATATTATTTTGAACTTTAATTTTAATTCATTTTTTGCAAAAAAAATAATTAACAATTTGCCCAAATATAGAGAATTTTTTTTAATGTAGCAAATAAAAATACTTCATGCTCTATTTTTATTCATTCAACCTCTTTTTTTAACCTTTCAATTTTAATTTACTTTATTGTTCTTCGCATCAAGCATATATTTGCATCGAATTTAAAGCCTATTACAAACCGTTTTTCCATAAGAAAAACAAGAAAAATTTAGGATAAAATGGAAAAAGAATATACATTTATTAATGCAAAAAACAATAAATTTATGCACAAAATATTAGTAGTTGATGATATACCTATAAACGTATTGCTCTTGAAAAGGATATTAGAAAAAGCTAGTTATGAGGTATATACAGCACAAAATGGAGAAGAAGCTCTTGAGGTAATGAAGCGCGAAAATATCAGTTTAGTTTTGCTTGATATAGGAATGCCTATTCTTGATGGCTTAGGTGTACTCGATGTTAAAAAACAAGAGCTATCGATAAAAAATATTCCGGTTATTATGGTTAGTGCTTTTAGCGAACGCAATATAATTGAAGAATCGCTTCAAAAAGGAGCCAATGCCTACATCAAAAAACCAATTGACAAGCAAGAATTGATGTTGGAAATGGGAAAAATCTTACACATCAATTAAAATTTTCAGCTAAAAATCACAAACAAATTATTTTTTAGTATTAATTACTCAATTTTTTCAAAACTAAACGGACTTCGCCAAATTTTAGACCTTTTATTATCGCTTAAATTCTTAAATTATACCAACACTCCTCCGTTTGCGCTATCTTTTTGTCTGAAATTACCATTGTTTCTATTTTTAGATTTAAAAAAAACACCTATCTTTGTATTGAATAAATTTAGAAAAGCCATATTTGAGTTTAGCTTTATTACGAACAAAAAAGCATAAAACTAAACCTCTAAAATAATAGATAAGTAGTGCAAAATTAATTATATATTTCTGCTAAGCGCTTAAAAGTAATTAAGGAACAACGGTTTAGCTCAAAAATAAAATAGCGTGGTGCTTATTCTTCTCTAAAATATCACAACTATATATCAGTAAAGCAAAATGCAAACAAACGCAATAGTCGAAAAAGCAATACTACAAGCCGAAAATTATTGTGCTAGAAGTGAAAAATGTGCTTCAGACGTTGAGCAAAAACTGTATGATTGGGGTTTTGAGCCATCAATTTATGAAGAAGTAATAAGGTATTTAACCGAACATCAATTCATCGACTCAAAACGTTATGCCAGAGCTTTTGCCAACGACAAGTTTCGTTTCAATAAATGGGGAAAGCACAAAATAAAAATGGCTCTTGCCCAAAAAAAAATTGAAAATAGCTTAATAATGACTGCATTATCCGAAATCCCCGAGCGTGAATATTTTGAGATAGCAACTACCATTTTGAATGCAAAACTTATCGAATTAAAGCGCAAAGAATCCGATTTGTACAAAATAAAAGCCAAGCTTTACAATTTTGCAGCAAGCAGAGGCTTTGAATCAAATATTGTAAATAAGATATTTTCAATGGATTAGTTTATGGAAAAAATTTTATTTGTATTAAAATCAATAACATTGGCAACCGGAATTTCGACTTTAATCGGAATTATTTTTGGCTTTTTGTGGGCACTAAAATATCCCGAACACCCACATCAACTACTTCCAAGTTGGATGATTTTCGGTGTTTTATTCTTTCTTTGTGCATTTATATTATCAAGCTTAATTTCAGTTACTTTAATGCTGCGTGGTTATACTAAGGTACAACTTACAAGCTATGTTGTAGTCCCTTTAAATCTCTTTATATTAATTATTTACATGCTTTCTTTGTAATCTTTTTTTAGCATAAAAAAAAATAATGATTACAAGGTGCCAAATATTTGTATTATAACTTAAAATAGATTAATTTTGTAAAAAAAGTAAACAAGCATTTTAAACTAAAAAGCAAACTTTTGGCAGAAAATTTACAAAATAACGACTCCGTATTTAGCATAATAAAAATTGCTTTCCAACCCATTAAAGACAAGGGAGTTAATGAGGGTATAAAGGATTTGAGAAAATCTGACCACCTACCTTTAGTTATTATGGTTTTGGCAGGATTGAGCACTATTATTGTAAGCTTTTTTACCTTTATTGGCTATATTTTTAGAGAATACTTCAACGAATACGTAAATCATGCGCTTGTTTGGTCGGCTTTTGGTTTTTCGTTGCTAATTGTTTTTTTAGCGCTTTTAAATGTCAAATACAAATCAGACCTTCGCGAAAAAGTAACCAATTTTTTGTTCACTCTGCACTTTACTTTCAACTTTTTCTTAGTCATTATTTTTGATGTTTTTTATAATTTTGCCGATTTAACCACTTTCATATTGCTTTTATTCAACGTTTCACTATCTTTTTTCACAGCATTTGTACGGAAATTAAATATTCAAGGCGCACTAAGTTACTTAGTAGCAATGCTTTTGCCCTTGTTTTATTTTGAAATAGATATTACTTATTATTTGCCCTTTATTTTATTCACCACAACCGTTTATTTGCTTTTTGCCGAATATTTAGGAAGTAGTAAAATCAATATTGCTATTGCATTAATAACATATAGCCTTTATTATTATTTACTTGCAAAATACGCATCGCCGTTTACTAAATATTATTTTCTTAGTTTTCTATATCTTTTCGGGTATTTATATGTTTTTTTCGATTTTATCGAATACAATCAAAAAACAGCAAAAGTTTATATCAAACGTAGGCTTAATAAGTTAGATTACAGCTTATTACTACTAAGCCAGCTTTTTGTTATTTTCTCTATTTTTGTTTTTTTCAATCAAAGTTATGCTTCCATTGCGTTTGCATTGCTTCTTAGTTCCATTCCATTTTCTTTGGTTTATATAGTACTCAAGAAAAAATTAACACACGACTTAAACAATACAATAGTTTCATTTATAATACTTTATATTCTTTTATCGGTCGTAACTTATTTTCATCAAAACGTTACTGCACTTTTTTTAGTGGGAGGTATTATTGGGTTGATGCTTATCGGTTTTGGCTTTTCGCGCGAATTTAGGCTTATCCGAAAATGGGCATATTATATAGTTGAAATAGTTTTGGCGTTTTTGATTTCGACAGGTACATTTGCGGTTTTTGAATTTTGGGGAATTGAATTATTTCATGCAGGCTTTTACAAATACCTTTATGCCGAATTAATTTTAATTGTTTTACTTTTTATTTTTGCTGCCTATAAAAATAAAGTGGTAGGAAATGAAAAACTCCTTTATCGCTTTGCAAGAGGAATAACTTACTTATATTCAACTTATTTATACATTATAATTCTTTGGCATACCATCGATTTTATTTGGTTTACAGCACTTTTAATCATTCCATTTTACGTGCTTATTTATTTAGGAAGAAGCGAAAATAGTATATTTATCGAAATAATTGCCTATTTGGGTATTACAGCAGTTACATTTGCTTCTTCAATTATAGCTTATTATGGTATTTTAGACAAATGGCTTACAACACTCTATTCAGTAGGTTTTGCGTATTTAGTTTTTTTTGGCTTTATCTTTATTGTTTTAAGGTATTTAATCAGACTCATCAATACTGCAGAGCAGTTTGAGCAAACGGTTAAATATGTTCGCAAAGATGGTTCTGAAGTTTTTTCTCTGAATAATCAATCGCGCGAAAAATTTGTTTTATGGATAGCCGATTTTATTTTGCAGCTCTGGTTTTTGTTTGTTATTTTGTTGTTAATCAAGTATTACACCGATTATTGGTTTTCATTTATCGCACTAATTCCGGCTTTTTTTATCATTAGCTGGGCGTATTTATACGAAAAAGAATTTTCTAAATTATTGGGGTATTTTATCTATGGCATGGTCGCTTTTAAAATTTTAACCTATTCATTTGCAACACAAAGTGGAGTTTCGCTATTTAATATTTTACAAATTGGTTTTTTCATATCCTTGATTTGGTTTACACGTATCAATGTATTTTATTTTAAAAGAAAAGTAAGTCTTGCCAGCAAACTAATGGTAAAATCCGATAATTTAGAGGTTTATGATGATGAATCCGTTGAAAAGCTAAAATATTTTTTCTCTGTTCTCAAAAATTTAAAATTTCAATTAAAGGAAGTCCATTCCAATGATGTTTGGAAAAAAAACCAAATAAATAGCAATTTTTACATTCTAATTTCACTTTGGTTTAGTATTTTTATGTTTTTTGTGGGCTATTACATCGATTTTCACAGTGCAAATTCCCATTTTGGATACAATCTGGCATTTTTCACACTATTTATATTACTATTTTTAGCCGGAAAGTTAAAAAACAAGACAATAGAACAGATTGCATTATTCAATGGCATCATTATGTTCTTTGGATTGCTACTTTCAATTCACGAATCGGGATATTCAATTCATTTTTCAGACCAACCGCTTTTTGGCAAAATTATAATTCTGCAAGTTTACTTCACTGCTCTTGTAATTTATAAGTTTTACGACTATCTAGTAGAATTTAGTGGTTATATTGATTTTATGTCTATCATCTACAAAGCCGCTATTCTTTTATTGCCATTTGCCTTATTTTATGCAGGTTATCGCACTTTTGATAGATACGATTTAGATTATTTAATCAATTATTTGCCGTGGACAATGCTTGGGGTTTGTTTTATTTTAAGTGAAATATACAAACTTCAATCGTTGGTTTACGAATCGGTATTCTGGCTTTTGGTATCGAGTTTGTTTGTTTACATATTTCCATTGCCTTCAGTTACTTTGGCAGGCGTTTTTGTGCTTGTTCCTTTTGTTTTTTACAAAAAAGGATTCTCTAAACCAATAGAAACTTTCCCCAAATACGAACTATTACCTAATTTTACTGTATTTTACAGTACTTTTGCTGTATTTAGAGCCTATTTGCTTTCCGAAAATGACTTTTCGGGTGGAATTTTCTTAGCTTCGAGCTTTATTTTTGCTTTGCTATTTTTTCAGAATAAAATTTATCCGGTAAAAAGAATGAGAACCGCACTTTATTATTCATCAATGCTTTTGATTTTAGTGGGGTTTTACTTTTTTTATATGGATACCAATTTTGCTTTCGACTTTAGTACTTCGAGCTATCGTATATTTTCAATCATTTTCATGCCATTTTCGTTGCTCATTATGCACAAATTGATTTTTAACCCAAAAGCATATCCTGGACTTTTTTTTATTGCCGAATTATTTATTGTAAATATTTACTATATAGCAACTTATTCTCTTTTAATTTATTATTTTTCTGGCGACATTACTCATCTTACCATTACCTTTGCTCTGTTTGTACACGGAATTGGCATTTTGTTTCGCTCGGTACTGCCACGATATAAATTACTGGTTGTGATTGCTTTACTTGTTTTTAGTGTTGCGATTTTCAAATTATTTGCCATCGACATCAGGCATTTTTCTATTTTAGCAAAATTATCATTCTTCATGCTTATTGGCATATTATTTTTCAGTGCAGCCATTGTTTTCAACAAAAACAGGCGCCGTTTTATGCAAGAAGAAAAGAAAAAACAAGAAGAAAAAGCAAAACAAGAAGATTTATACCTGCAAAAGGAGAAATTTAGACGACTTTTGAGATAAATTTCACTAAATTTGAATAAAAATAGACGCAATTACAAAACAAGCAAAAAATAAACTAGCAATGCCATTGGTAGTAAAAAAAGCAAGGTTTACTTTTGATAAATCGTTCTGTTTCACTATTAAATGCTGATAAGTAAGCAAAGAAATAAAAAGACCTGCTCCTAGCCAATACAAAACAGTAAACTGCCCCACAAAACCAGCAGAAATAACAATTATTCCAGCAATTAAATGTAAAAATGAAGAAAGTAATAGCGCATTTTTGCTTCCAAGCAGCACAGGAACTGAATACAAATCTTCCGATTTATCGAAATCAATATCTTGCAAGGCGTAAATAATATCAAAACCGGCAGTCCAAAACAAAACAAGAAAAGAAAATAACAACGGAACTACCGAAAAATGTGCTGTAACTGCCAAATATGCACCAATTGGTGCCAAAGCTAAGCCTAAACCAAGCACAAAATGACACAACGCAGTAAATCGCTTAGTATAACTGTAACCCAAAACCACTAAAAGCGCAACCGGCGAAAGAAAAAGAACTAAGGTATTCATTAATGCAGTAACTGCCACAAAAAGAATAGAGTTTGTAATTACAAATGCCAAAGCATATTTATCTTTGATTTGTCCCGAAGGAATTTCGCGGCTTGCTGTTCTTGGATTTTTTTTGTCGATAAATCTATCTAAATAACGATTGAAACCCATGGCTGCATTGCGTGCAAAAACCATTGCAAGTACCACAAATACAAGCAATTCCCATTTTAAATCATATCCTTGATGCACCGCTAAAAAGAAACCTATCAGTGCAAAAGGCATGGCAAAAATAGTATGGCTAAACTTAACAAGCGACAAATATTTTTTCATAATTTATTTTCTTCTAAAAATTTAATTTCTAATTGAATAAGCAAAATTAATCCAGAATTACTTTTATTTTAATAATTCGTCGAGCATCAACTTCTAAAATCTTAAATTTTATATTATTGTAGTGAATTTCTTCCTCTTTTTTGGGTATTTCATTTTTAATTTCTAAAATTAAACCGGCTAAAGTTTCTGCGTCGCCTTTTATTTTGCCTATTTGTTTTTCATCTATTTGTGTTATTTTCACGAAATCATTCAGACTTGTTTTTGCATCAAAAATAAAAATATTTTCAGCTATTTTAGAGTAAAAACCCTCATCTTCGTCCATTTCATCTTGAATTTCGCCCAAAATTTCTTCCAAAATGTCTTCAAGAGTAACTATGCCCGAACTGCCACCGTACTCATCAATTACTATGGCAAAATGTATTTTTTTTATCCTAAACTCTTCTAAAAGGATGTTTATTTTTTTTGTTTCGGGAATAAAAAAGGCTTCTCTTATTAAATTTTGCCATATAAAATCATCATTTTTTTGCAAATTGGGCAATAAATCTTTTACATAAATAATACCTCTAATATTATCAAAGCTATTTTCATACACAGGTATTCGCGAAAAACCTTCTTCTACTGCCATGCGTATCAATTCACTATATTTAGCACTGTAATCGATTGATACTACGTCCATTCGCGGTTTCATAATCGCTTTGGCATCGTAATTTCTAAAAGTAGCTATTCCTTTGAGTATTTTTTTATCTTCCTTTACTATTGTATCAGAAAAATCAAGCGCTTTCGATAAGTCATCGATAGAAAAATTGTCGTTTTTTACTAATTTTTTCTTGGCAATGTTCGAGAATTTCATTAAAATTAGACTTATCGGGCTAAAAAGTATAAACACTAAGTTTAAAGGAAATACAGCAAATTTGGCAATTTTCAAGCAATAACGAGCTGCATAAACCTTAGGTAAAGTTTCGCCAAAAAGCAAAATAGCAAAAGTAACCAAAATAGCCTGAACTATAAAAATAACCGATTGATATTCACTGGAATAGAAAAAATAAAATACGATAAAACTTGAAGTTATTGTAATACTTATATTAGTCAAAGTGTTAAAAATCAAAATTGTAGCAGAAAGTTGTTCCGATTTATTCAAAAGAGCTAATATCAATTGGTCTCTTTTAGTTTTACTTTCTTGCAAATCAGACTTTTGGTTAGGGCTTAACGAAAAAAAAGCAGCTTCGCTAGCTGAAATCAAAGCTGAAAGAATTAGTAGCACTATTATTACGCTAATAGCTACTATAATGCTGAAAGAC
>JFJP01030896.1_pt1 | contig 10267 bp, 9 predicted proteins | sample 431651 | NCBI WGS metagenome assembly JFJP01 (sample SAMN02602958, study PRJNA72255) | Microbial mat metagenome, whole genome shotgun sequencing project. | biome: fresh water; feature: sink hole; material: water; isolation source: purple microbial (photo- and chemosynthetic) mats found in... | reverse complement strand
GGCCTTTGGATGCGGCGACCGCGAAGGCCATTGTGGATCAGCAATTCGTCGAGGTGATCATTGCGCCGGAAGTATTGCCGGAGGCATTAGCAGCGACGGCGAGCAAGCAGAATGTGCGGGTGCTGGCCTGTGGTCAGTGGGATTGCCATAGCCGGGCGCCGGGTTGGGATTACAAGCGGGTCAATGGCGGGCTGTTGGTGCAGGATCGCGATCTGGGTCAGGTCGGATTGGCCGACTTGAAAATCGTGACGCAGCGCCAACCGACTGAGGTGGAATTGGCGGATCTGCTGTTTACCTGGCAGGTGGTCAAATTCGTCAAATCCAACGCCATTGTTTATGGCCGGGACGGAATGATTCTCGGCGTCGGCGCCGGCCAGATGAGCCGGGTCTTTTCGGCGCGGATCGCCGCCATGAAAGCACAGGAAGAAAAGCTGGATTTAACCGGAGCGGCTATGGGTTCCGACGCCTTTTTCCCGTTCCGCGACGGCATTGATCTGGCTGCCGGATTAGGGATTACCGCCGTAATTCAGCCGGGCGGTTCAATGCGTGATCACGAAGTTATCGCCGCCGCCGATGAGCATGGAATGACGATGGTGTTTACGGGAATGCGGCATTTTCGGCATTAAGGAAACCGGCACTACCGAGGCCAAACCCGGTGAAATCCCCCGCCCGTCTTTAGCGACGGTCGAAAAACCATCATTGATTTTGAAGCAAAAATTTAAAGTGGAGCCGGTTTCCAGTCCGCTTGAACCGGGCGGGAAGCCGGTTTCACTGTGATGCAGATCAAGCAGTTGATCTTTAGACAGGTTCTCAGTCAGGCTGTACGGCAGCCATTTCATGGCCGCCTGCTGACTGGCGTCACGGCGCAATTCGTCATGCAGCGCATCAAACACCATCGTCAACGCCTGGCGGGAAGCGGCGTCTTCCAGCAGGCGCAAGACGGCTGGCCCCAGATTCGCCACGGTCGCCGCATCCTGAATGAACTCCGGCACCAACTCACGCCCAGCCAGCAAGTTCGGCAGGGCGAAATGCGAAACCGTCAGCAAATTCGGCCGCTTGAGCAGCATCGCTTCCAGAGTTGCGGTTCCCGACGCCAGCAGCGCGACATCGGCGAGGGTCAGCGCCTCGCGGGAATGACCCTGCAGCAAGGTCAAGGGCAGGTCAGGCGCTAATTCGGATCGTATGGCCTCAAGCCGATCACGCAATGGCGGTGTCGCCGCTGGCAACAGAAAATGCAGATTCGGCCGTCGAGCATGGAGCCATTGAGCCGTTTCCAGAAACAGCGGCCCCAGCCGCCGGATCTCCCCGACCCGGCTTCCCGGCAGCAGCGCGACGATGCGGGCGGCCTCCGGCAAGTCCAGACTGAGTGACCGCCTCGCCAAGTCCGGATCGCTACGCCGTGGAATCATATCGGCCAGCGGATGACCGACATAACGCACCGGGACGCCGCGATCCTGATAAAACGCCGCCTCGAACGGCAACAAGGTCAGCATTAAATCTACCGAACGGGCGATTTTGCGTACCCGCCACCGGCGCCATGCCCACACCGAAGGACTGACATAATGAACAGTGGGGATACCGAGAATGCGCAACCGGCGCTCCAGGCCGAGATTAAAATCCGGGGCATCGATACCGATGAACACGGCAGGCGGATCGGCCAGAAAGCGGCGGTAAAGCTGTCGGCGAATGTTCAGCAGTTCCGGCAGATGGCGGAGAACTTCCACCAGACCCATCACCGCCAGACGTTCCAGCGGAACCCAGGAATGCAGGCCCGCGGCGATCATGCCGGGGCCGCCGACACCGCTGAAGCGGGCGTGAGGAAAATGCTGTTTGAGCGCAGCGATCAGCGGAGCGCCGAGCAGATCACCCGACGGTTCACCGGCGACCAGCGCAATGTGCATCGTCTCATGCCGGATCAACACGACCTGTCGCCTCCTCTTGTTGCGCGCCTTCTTTCCTTCTTTCCTTCTTTCCTTCTTTCCTTCTTTCCTTCTTTCCTTCTTTCCTTCTTTCCTTCTTTCCTTCTTTTTCCTTAACCTTCCGTGTGTTCCGTGTCTTCCGTGGACAACGCCTTGATCTTCAGCGGACGATGCCGTTACGCGACGGCGCCGCCAGAAACTCCGCGAGAATATGCAGAGCCGGCCAGTCCGCCATCATCTCCCGCACCTTCTCAACGGCCTCTTCCAGACGCAGATTGGCCCGGTAAATGACCTTATAAGCCCGGCGGATCGCCTGAATGTCCTCATCGCTAAAGCCGCGCCGGCGCAAGCCTTCGGCGTTGATCCCGTAGGGTTCAGCGCGATAACCGGCCACCGTGACATACGGCGGCACATCCCGGTTCACCCCGCAAGCGAAGCCGCAAAAACTGTGCATCCCCAGCCGGGTGAACTGATAAATCAGGGCAAAACCGCCTAGCACCACGTCATCCTCGACATGAACATGTCCGGCCAGCGATGCGCCATTAGCGAAAATAGTCCGGTTGCCGACCATGCAATCGTGGGCGATATGGACATAAGCCATGATCCAGTTGTCGTCTCCGATCCGGGTCAGACCGGCATCCTGCGCGGTGCCGCGATTGATGGTCACAAATTCACGGATGGTGTTGCGGTCACCGATTTCCAGCCAGGTCGGTTCGCCGCTGTATTTCTTGTCCTGCGGAATCTCGCCCAATGAGGAAAACTGATAAATACGGTTATCGCAGCCAATCCGGGTTGGCCCTTGCAGCACGACGTGCGGGCCAATCCAGGTCCGGGCACCGATCTCGACGTCCGGCCCAATGATCGAGAACGGCCCGACCGTAACGTCCGGTGCCAGTTGGGCAGAGGGATCGATCACGGCACGGGGATCAATCATAGTTCGATGTCCCGGCGGGCACACATCAATTCGGCGGTCGCCACCGCTTGTCCATCGACTTTGGCTTCACAAACAAACTTGCCGACACCGCGCCGGATGCGATCCAGCCGCACGTCCAGAATCAGTTGATCGCCCGGCTCGACCGGACGTTTGAACCGGGCGTTGTCCACGCCAACCAGGTAATACATCGAGTGATGATCCGGCCGTTCGCCCTCACTCTTGAACGCGAGAATCCCGGTCGCCTGCGCCAGCGCCTCGATAATCAGCACCCCTGGCATGATCGGCCGTTGTGGAAAATGCCCCAGAAAGAATGGCTCGTTGAAACTGACGTTCTTCAGACCCGTCAGTGACTGCCCCGGCTCAAACGCTAGCACCCGATCAATCAGCAGAAACGGGTAACGGTGCGGCAGGTATTCGAGAATTTCCTTGATGTCCATCAGCACGTTGGCTTGAATCCTTATGGTGTTGGATCAGCGGTTACGGGGCATTGTTGCGGTAGATGATCTTTTCCAGAGCCGTCAATCGCCGGAACAACTCGTCGAGGCGACGCAGGCGGGCGCTGATTTTGTTCCAGACCCGGTTCGGCTCCACGGTTAATCCTGATGAATAAGTGCCCGGCTGGGTAATGGACTGGGCGACCAGCGACATGCCGGTAATGTGTACCCGGTCAGCGATGTCCAGATGACCGGCGACGCCGACCCCGCCACCCAACAGGCAATGCCGGCCAATCCGGGCGCTGCCGGCAATACCGACACAGCCCGCCAAGGCGCTATGGGCACCGATTCGCACGTTGTGGGCCACCTGAATCTGATTGTCCAGCTTGACCCCCTCTTCGATCACAGTGTCTTCCAGCGCCCCCCGATCAATGGTGGTATTGGCACCGATCTCGACCTCATCGCCAATCCGGACGCTGCCGAGCTGGGGAATCTTCAGCCAGCGGCCATCCTGATCCAGCGCCAGACCGAACCCATCGCTGCCGATCACGGCACCCGGATGGATCAGCACCCGCTGACCGATTTGCGCCCGGTGGCAAATCGTGACCTGAGCGACCAGCCGACTGCCGGCACCGATCACGGCTTGTTCGCCAATCACACAATGGGGTCCGATGATGGCCCCGGCCTCGATGATTGCCCCCGCCTCGACCGTACACTGCGGCCCAATCCAGGCATCGGCAGCGACTTGCGCGGCAGGACTGACCCAGGCCGTGGGGTGGATGCCGTACCGGGTTTCCGGGTCTGGCGCAAACAGCGCCGCGGCTCGGGCGTAAGCCACCTGCGGATTGTTCGCTATCAGTGCCGGAATCGGACAGGCGTCGGCGTCGGCGGGCGCGACGATCACCGCTGCTGCCTGGGTCGTCGCCAGAAACGGGCGGTAGCGGGGGTGGATTAAAAAGCTGAGTTGCCCCGATTGTGCGCTGGACAAGGGCGCTACCCCGGTGACAACCGTCGCCGGATCGCACCCTTGCAGGCGAGCGGCGGCGGCGGCGGCGATTTCGCCCAGCGTCGGCATGGCGGCGTTAGCGGGAGGTCAGCCGCTTGATCACCTTGTCGGTGACATCGACTTGCGGACTGAAATACAGCGTCGCGCTGTCATTGACTACCAGGTCAAAGCCCTCTTCCTTGGCGACGCTGTTAATCACATCCAGCACCTGTTTTTGGAACTTGCCCAGTTCTTCATTGCGGCGCAGGTTGAAGTCTTCGCGGAATTCATCGCTGCTGCGCTTCAATTCCCTGGCCTGGTTGCGGAAATCGTTTTCCGCATTGCGGCGCTGACTTTCACTCATCACCGCACCATCCTTGGTAAGTTTTTCTTCCAGCTTGCGTAATGCTTTCTGCGCCTCATCCAGACCTTTCTTGCGCGGCGCAAATTCCTGCTCCAGCCGCTTGCTGGCCGATTCTGCCTGTGGGGCGCTGCTTAGAATTTTGGCGACACTGACAAAGCCGATTTTTACGTCGGCCGCTTGCGCTAACGATAACGGCAACGCCAGAGCGCCCGCGATCAACAGCTTGTGCATGAATTTCACTCGATTATCTCCAGAGGATAGTGCAAGAAATCATTCAACCATGAACGCTGAATACCGGTATCTGCCGGTTCATCAGTTGAATGGGACGCCAAAAGAAAACTGGAAGACTTCCGTTTCGTCGCCGGATTGCTCATTCAATGGCGCAGCGACGCTTAATACAATCGGTCCTAATGGCGAAATCCACAACCCGGAAATGCCGGCTGAATAACGCAACTCATCAACCTCGAAATCGCTGGCCGTGGTAAAGACATTGCCCACGTCGAAAAAAGTCGCTACCCGGACGTTCTCCGATTTCTCCATGAACGGCACCGGCAGAATAAACTGGGTACTGGCGACGGTTTTGAAGGCCCCGCCACTAGGTTCGTCATCGCTATAACGCGGCCCCAAGGTATTGGCCTTGTAGCCGCGCACCGAGCGCAAACCGCCCGCGTAGAAGTTTTCAAAAAAGGGCAAACCGTCAGTATTGCCGTAACCATCGCCGTAGCCAATATCACCACCCACCGACCACGTCAGCCAGCGGGCCAGCGGGAAATAGGCAATGCCGCGATAACCCAGTTTATAGAATTGCGCGTCACTGCCTGGAATGGCGAATTCCGCAGTGACCTGATTCAGGCTGCCACTGGTGGGAAACAGGGTTCGATCCCGACTGTCCCGCGCCCAACTGGCGTCCAGCTTGAATTCATCATAGACATCGCCGTTTTCGGCAATGTAGTTGATGATTTCAATCGGCGTCCCGCTATCGGTGCCGATCCAGAGATGTTCGTAGCCGGGACTCAGCCGCAGGGTATCAAATTCATTCAGCGGAAAACCATAGCTGACCTGGGCACCGTAGCTGTTCAGGTAATAATCAGCGGCATTAACCTGGGCAGTATCAATCTCACGGTAATACACCTTAAAGCCGCGACTGATGCCGTCCGGGGTGTAATAGGGATTGTTATAGGTCAGGCTGTAATTCTGGCCGGAGTCGCTGTTGTTCAGCACCAGACCCAATTGATTGCCGGTGCCGAGAAAATTATTCTGGGTCACACTGGCGTTTAGCATGATGCCGGAGTCCTGCCCATAGCCCACGCCGAACATCAGACTGCCCGATGGCCGTTCCACTACCGTGTAATTGACATCGACCTGATCATTGGTCCCCGGAACTGCAGGCGTTTCTACATTGACGCTTTCCAGATATGGTGGAGAACCAGGCCCCTTCGGATTGGCGCATTTCCCGGCGCAAAACCTGATCCTCGGTCTTGGCGTTGCCCTGAAAATTGATCCGCCGCACATAAACCCGTTTACCCGGATCGACGATAAAGGCCAGCGAGACCTTTTTGGTCTCATCATCGACTTGTGGCGCGGTATTGACATTGGCAAAGGCATAACCTTCCTGACCGAGACGCTCACCGATTTGTTTGGTGATTTCCGTCATTCTGGCCCGTGAAAAAATGTCGCCGGGCTTGATGGTGATCAGCGGTTGCAAGTCCTGCTCCTGAACCACGCCGAAGTCCCCGGCCAACTGGACATCCTGGATTGTGTATTGCTCGCCTTCAGTAATATTAATGGTGATGTAAACGTCTTTTTTATCCGGGGTAATCGAAACCTGGGTCGAGTCAATATTGAATTTCAGATAGCCTTTCTGCTTGGAATACTGATCATCCTTACTGAAAAAGGATAGCCAACCCGGTGTAGAGGATTGCAATAAACCGAGCAGTTCCTTATCGGTAAACGCCTGGTTGCCGACGATGTTAATCTGACTGATGCTGGCTACCGCGCCTTCGGAAATATCCAGGGTAATGGCGACCCGGTTGCGCTCTAGCGGCTGGACCCGGCTGTTGACCTGTGCGGCGTAACGACCCCGGCTGTAGTATTGCCGCAGCAATTCCTGCTCGACCTTGTCCAGTAATGAGCGGTCAAAAACCCGGCCTTCTACCAGACCGACGTCCTTGAGCGCCTTTTTCAAATCGTCGGTGCTGATGTCCTTGTTACCGTTAATCTGCACTTCAGCAATTGCCGGTCGCTCGGTCACGGTCACAATCAAGACACTACCCCGCCGATCCAGATTGACATCAGTGAAGAAGCCGGTCTTGAACAGGGCGCGAATGATCTCCGGGTAATCCTTAGCAGAGATAGTCGCTCCAGTTTGCACCGGGAGGTAATTGAACAAGGTGCCAGCGGAAATACGTTGCAGGCCCTCGACCTGAATATCCTGCACCACGAAGGGTCCGGTTCCAGTCACTGGAACTGCGGGCGCTCCGACTACCGCAGTCGAAAACACCAGAGCCAGAGCCATAATCAGGCGGCAATAAAGTTTCATAATGAGGTCATGACCTTAGCCAGGGCCGACGGCTTTTATTACAGCAGCCGGCTGAAATCATTGAACAGGGCCAGTCCCATCAGCAGCAGTAAAACGGCCATGCCGACCCGCTGCCCCAGATTCTGCACCGTGTCCGATAAAGGACTACCCTTGATCCATTCGATGAGGTAGTAGAACAAATGCCCCCCGTCCAGCACCGGCACCGGCAGCAGGTTTAATACCCCCAAACTGAGGCTGACCAGCGCCAGCATGGACAAAAACGCCATGATCCCGGCGCTGGCCGCCTGCCCGGCGAACTGGGCGATGGTGATCGGCCCGCTGAGATTGTCCAGCGAAGCCTTGCCCACCAGCATCCGGCCCAGCATCCGCAGGGTCAGCAGCGACATATCCCAGGTCTTGCCGACCGCCGCCCCGATGGCCTCCAGCGGCCCATACCGTACCACGACCTGCAAGTCGCGGGCGAAATCGGCGGGGATGTCGGCCCTGGCATTGATAAAGCCCATCCGCTGGCCCTGCTCGTTTTCCCGGCTGTCGGGAATGACCTCGATACTGCGTTCTACACCGTCGCGCACGATCCGTACCGTCAGCGGTTGCCCGGGGTGCTGTTCGATGATGCTTCGCCACTGTTGCCAGTCTGCTACCGGCTCGCTGCCCGCGATGATGATCTGATCGCCGGCCTGCAAACCGGCCCGTTCTGCGGCACCGCCCCGTTCGACCGCCCCGATCACCGCCGGTAATACCGGTTGTAGCGGCCTCAGCCCGGCGCGATCAAACACCAGGCCATCCTTGGCCAAATCCTGATTATCGCGGCTATCCACGGTGCGAACCCGCATCCGATCTTCGGCATCCTGCACATTGACCTGGATGATCTCACCGGCCATCGCCCGATCCACCAGTTCCAGCATCACCGCGCTCAGGGTCGGCGTCGGCGTGCCGTCAACGGCGATCACCCGATCCCCCTTCTGGAAACCGCCCGCCGCCGCCAGCGAACCGGGTTTCGGCGCATCGAGGAGTGGTTTGGCCCCCGGAACGCCGATCATGAACATGACGCTGTAGGCGAGAATGGCAAACAGAAAGTTGCACAGCGGCCCGGCAGCCACAATCGCGATCCGGGAGGTGATGGGTTGGCGGTTAAAGGCCAGGGGCAAATCGGCGGGGGACACGTCGCCCTCGCGCTCGTCCAGCATCTTCACATAACCGCCCAGTGGCAAGGCGGCGATGAGGTATTCCACCCCGTCCTTGCCCTGCCGTTTCCAGAGCGGTTTGCCGAAACCGATGGAAAATTGCAGAACCTTGACGCCCAGTCGGCGGGCGACCCAGAAATGGCCGAATTCATGAACGGTGATCAGCACCCCCAGGGTGACGATCAAGGCCAGCAATGAAATTAGCGGACTGCTACTCATGATGTGTTCCTCCAGCCGATGCGTACCGTGCGATCCACTCCTGGGCCGCCATCCGGGCGTCGGCATCCGCGGCAAGGAGCGTGGTCAAGGTCTCGACCGGATTTACGGTCACCCGTTCCAGCGCCGATTCGACCACTGCAGCAATCGCCGTAAAGCGAACCCGCCGTTCCAGAAAGGCTTGCACTGCGATTTCATTCGCCGCATTGAGAATAGCCGGAGCAGTTCCACCGGTTTCCAGCGCGGCGAACGCCAGTTGCAGGCAGGGAAACCGGCCAAAGTCCGGGGCTTGAAACTCCAGTTTCGCCAATTGGGTGAAATCCAGAAACGTCGCGCCGGAGGTTAACCGCTGCGGCCAGGCCAAGGCATGAGCGATGGGGGTCCGCATATCGGGATGGCCCAATTGCGCCAGCACCGAGCCGTCCACATAGTCGACCATCGAATGAATCACGCTCTGTGGATGCACCACGACTTCAATCAGTTCCGGGGACGCTCCAAACAGCCAATGCGCTTCAATGACTTCCAGACCCTTATTCATCAGGGTGGCCGAATCGACCGAAATTTTCCGGCCCATTTGCCAATTGGGATGAGCGCAAGCCTGATCGGGCGTCACCACCGACAATTGTTCCAGCGGCGTGGTACGAAATGGCCCGCCGGACCCGGTCAGCAGAATCCGCCGCACCCCCGCTGCTTCAAGGCCGGTCTGGGCAAATCCCGGCGGCAGGCATTGAAAAATGGCGTTGTGTTCGCTGTCAATCGGCAGCAGTTCCGCGCCGTGTTCGCGCACCGCCGCCATGAACAGCGGTCCGGCCATGACCAGCGCTTCTTTATTCGCCAACAACACCCGCTTGCCGGCCCGCGCCGCCGCCAGGGTCGGCAACAATCCGGCTGCCCCGACTATCGCCGCCATGACGTGGCGGACTTCGGGCAGGGCAGCGACCCGTTCCAGACCGGCTGAACCAGCCAGCACCTCAACCGGTCGACCGGCTACCCGTAACCGGGTTCGCAATTGCTCTGCCGCGCCCGGATCAGCCAGCACTGCAAACTGCGGCTGATAGGTCAGGCATTGCTCAAACAGCGCCGCATGGTTGCGGTTGGCGGTCAAGGCGACCACCCGGAACCGCTCAGGATGGCGGGCCAGCACGTCGAGGGTATTGACGCCGATGGAGCCGGTGGAGCCGAGAATGGTGACGCCTGCCGGTTCGCTCATCCCGGCAACCCCAATCCGTAGAGGCCCAGCAGAAAAATGGGCGCGGCGGCCGTCAGGCTGTCGATCCGATCCAGCATTCCGCCATGTCCCGGCAATAGCGAACCGCTGTCCTTAATCCGACCTTGCCGTTTTAACATGCTCTCAAACAAGTCGCCGACAATGGAGAAGCCTATCGTAACGATGCAAATGGCAGTGAACGTCAGCCAGCGGGCACCAAACCCCAGCACTGCCGCGCCCATCAAGGCCAAAACCAGGGTCATTGCCCCGGCCCCGGCGACGCCTTCCCAAGTCTTGCCGGGACTGATCGCCAGCGCCAGTTTGCGCCGCCCCCAGCGCCGTCCGGCAAAGTAGGCACCGACATCCGCCCCCCAAATCAGCAGCAGCAAAAACAGCACATGCCCCGGAGTGTACTGATCACGCAGGGCCATCATCGCCACCCACGGCGGAACCAGCGCCGCCAGCCCGGCAATGCCAATCAGCCA
>JFJP01014161.1_pt1 | contig 10267 bp, 10 predicted proteins | sample 431651 | NCBI WGS metagenome assembly JFJP01 (sample SAMN02602958, study PRJNA72255) | Microbial mat metagenome, whole genome shotgun sequencing project. | biome: fresh water; feature: sink hole; material: water; isolation source: purple microbial (photo- and chemosynthetic) mats found in... | reverse complement strand
CGGAAACATTCAATCAATTGAAAAATGCCATTGACACCTGTTTCAACGCAGGTTTGAGAACCGGAGATGGTTTGAATTAAATCGGTCAAAATTCGATCAAAGGGGGGAGCATAACGCAGACAACGCCAAATGACGAGATCAAAGTCAGGGTGAATTTGTTGGATTAATTTAATTGTCAGTGCCGTTTTGCCAATTCTAGTTACTCCTAAAATAGCGACTAAATGGCTGCGATCGCTAATTATCCACTGTTGTAACTGTTCTAACTCCCAGGTGCGTCCCAAAGATTCACCGAGGTCGGGGGCGTGTTCCCAGTCGATTTTAGAAGCTGGATAGGGTTTGCTGTGATATGTAGGGACGGTGACCGTAGATTGAAATTCTAGGATCAGTTGATGTTTCAACTGGGCCAACTTTCCCGGGCCTTTGCCTTTAATATTGAATTTGCGATAAACTTCACCCAGTCGCTTACGAACGGCGATCGCACTCAGTTCTAACTGTTGGGCTACTTCGACCGTTGAGTAACCAGAAACGGCTAACTGTAGCGCCTCCAGTTCTCCTTGGGAGACACCCTGGGCGATGGCAAGGGTTTTGATATATTCAGGGGGTAGGGGATGATCCAAAGTTGTAACGGTAATTATGACAGGTTCGTATATTGATTATTATAGGAAGAAAGTACAGTTATCAGCAAAAAAGCCATCTGAACGATCTCCTATATTGATAATTTCAATCCCATTCTATCATAAACTTTTTGATAAGATTATAATAGTATTTTTCCAGGGGTTTGCAGTGGCTTGAATGTTGATTATGAAGGGGCGATCGCATAGGATTAAGAAACCAGGTTTCTGTGACTCTTGGTGGTTCTCCTAACAAATTAATTGGTAATTATAATCGCCCTCATCTCATCGACGCGATCACTCCGGCAATATAGTACAATAGAATTAATTATTGAGTTAAAAAAACATAAATGACCACTACATCCAAAAACGAACCAACCTTGGTAGATGTAATTGAAAAGTTGGACAATCTATCGGCTAATGTGGAGCGGCTATCGAAGGATTCCGAGAGGTTTAATGATCGCTTTTCTAATTACCAGCAAGCTACTCAATGGGTGGTACAACTTGCTTTTACTTTAATTGCTAGTGCTACTATTACAATTATTATTACTTCAGTGCTGCGGAAATAATCGAAAAGGGGGCGATCGCGTGAATTAAGAAACCGGGTTTCTTCCTAAATATCTCGGTGATGATGCAAAATTTATTGCAGAAACCCGGTTTCTAGTCGAGGTGCGATCGCGTAGGATCAAGAAACCGGGTTTCTGCATATCTCGGTGATGATGCAAAATTTATTGCAGAAACCCGGTTTCTAGTCGAGGTGCGATCGCGTAGGATCAAGAAACCGGGTTTCTGCACAGTTAACACTTATTTTAGGTTAAACGAATCGCACGAACTCATGAATAATACAGTCCTTAATGATGCCAGTTTATCAACGGCACAGACCCGACAGAAAGGATCTGGGCGCACCGATAACCTCCGGCGTCTAGTCTGGAAACTGAGTATTGCCACGTTACTGCTAATGGCCGTTGGTAGTGCGACGCGAGTTATGAATGCTGGACTAGCCTGTCCCGACTGGCCATTATGTTACGGGGCGTTTGTCCCAACAGCACAAATGAATTTTCAAGTCTTCTTGGAATGGTTTCACCGTTTGGATGCTGCCGCCATTGGACTCGGTGCGATCGCTCTTGTGGGATTATCCTGGTGGTACAGACGGGAGTTACCCCGATGGTTACCCTGGGCTTCTCTGTTCGCCTTGGCTTTAATTCTGTTTCAAGGGGTTTTAGGAGGACTGACAGTAACACAACTCCTGCGTTTTGATATTGTTACCGCCCATTTGGGAACCGCTTTACTGTTTTTCTCAACTCTGCTGATTATCGGTTGTTTGCTATACCCCTATCAAGGAACTGGAAATGTCGGAAAGCTACCCGGGATCAGCATTACCGCAGCAATTTTAGTCTACTTACAAAGCATTTTAGGGGCTTTAGTTGGTTCTCAATGGGCTTTGCATCAATGTTTTGGGGCTTCCCAACTTTGTACGGTGATGAATAGTCATATTGTCGGGGTAGTTCCCCCAACCCTAACTACATTAACCTTGATTGTCTTGGTTTGGCGAACTTCTGCCTTACATCCCCTACTCAGAAAATTAGCCCAGATCGCCGGAGTTTGTTTAGTGGCTCAAATTCTTTTGGGGGTGGCAACATTTTATCTGCGTTTGCAAGTAGAATTTCTCACCGTCGCTCATTCGTAATTCGTAATTCGTAATTCGTAATTCGTAATTCGTAATTCGTAATTCGTAATTCGTAATTCGTAATTCGTAATTCCCTGTTCCCTGTTTTTAGTTAACAATTTAGGTCATAATTCATGCAAGAAGTGATTCAAACCAACGTCTCCCGACACCACGAGAATATTTTACAAGTGCTTCAAAGTTATTATCAACTAACCAAGCCTAGAATTATTCTGTTGTTATTAATTACAACGTCAGCCGGAATGTGGTTAGCATCAAAAGGAGAAGTTGATCCCCTATTATTATTGGTAACATTAACTGGAGGTGCTTTAGCGTCTGGTTCTGCCAATACTATTAACTGTTTGTATGACCGAGATATTGATTACATTATGGAACGGACTCGTTGGCGGCCGATTCCTTCGGGTCGGGTTAAACCCATTGATGCTCTGATTTTTGCGATCGCTCTTGCCATTACTTCTTTTGCCTTACTGACGGTTTTTGCTAACTTATTAACGGCATTATTAGCCCTATCAGGTATTGTTTTTTATGTCCTGATCTATACCCATTGGTTAAAACGTCATAGTGTTCAAAATATCGTGATTGGGGGAGCCGCTGGAGCTATTCCGCCTTTAGTTGGATGGGCGGCGGTAACGGGGGATTTAAGTTGGGCAGCGTGGCTATTATTTACGATCATTTTTCTCTGGACACCTCCACATTTTTGGGCATTAGCAATGATGATCCGAGATGAATATAAGGAAGTTGGTGTTCCGATGTTACCTGTAATTAAAGGTGATGAAATTACGGCTAAACAAATCTGGATTTATAGTTTAATTATGGTTCCGACAACGTTATTGTTGGTTTATCCATTACATACCAGTGGTTTTGTTTATGCGGCGATCGCTTTAATATTAGGGGGGATTTTCCTACAGAAAGCATGGCAATTATTACAATCTCCCTCGGAAAGAAATACAGCCCGATCACTGTTCAAATATTCCATCTTTTATTTAATGCTATTGTGTTTAGCAATGGTTATTGATAGTTTACCAATTACCCATTCTATGGTGATGGCATTGGCTGAATATTTACCGATGGGATTAATCTAAATGATTCCATCCCTTCCGACCTGAAAAAATCCAGATCATGCCCGCATCCTGCGGGTAGTTAGCATCTAAGACTTATTTAACCACAAAGATACTAAGACACAAAGAATACAAATTTGCTGTTTGCACTATGAACTATTGGATTTTGTATTGGATTTTAATTGCTTGTATGATGGTGGGGATTATTGGAATTGTTGTTCCTTTATTACCCGGAACCAGTTTGATTTTAGGGGCTATTTTAGTGTGGGGAATTGCTACAAAATTTACTGGAATTGTGGGGCCGATGATTGTGGTCATTTCTATTTTAATTTTAAGTATGGTGATTGTCTATTTAGCAACAATTTTGGGATTACAACAGTTTGGGGCGAGTCAATGGGCGCAGTTTGGAGCGATTATTGGATTGGTGGTGGGATTATTCGGACTATTACCTGCTTTACCCTTCGGAGGGCCGTTATTAGGGGTTTTAATCGGGCCGATTTTGGGGGCTTTTATTGGGGAATTTCTCTATCAACGGGATGTTAAATTGACTGCACGAATTAAGCCTGCTTTTAAGGCGAGTATTGGGGTTTTTATTGGTTCAATTTTAGGCAATGTGATCGAATTGGTATTAGGAATTGTTGCAGTTGGTATTTTTATTATCAAGACTTGGCCGTTGGTTTCTACATTGCAACCTTGAATTATGGGTAATGGGGATCACGGATTTAAGAGGATTTCACGGATTTCACGGATTTTAATCTGTGTTAATCTGCGTAATCTTCTTAAATCCGTGATCAAAAATTAGGGATTGACTTTGAGCATCGCTTGAATTTCAAGTAAGCCCTGGGATAAAATTAAGTTTTGAATTTTGATATCAGAACCTAAATCAATGATATAATGATCTAAGTGGAGTTCAGTATTGATGTCATAAATTTGAACTTGAGGCTGAACCAACATCAGTTCGCGGAAATTAGCAATTTCTAATCCGGTTTTTAATTGAAAAGACAATAATTCACCGGACTCAAAAAGCAGCTTGGCGTCTAAAATTAGATCATCGGTTTCTAGGGTAATTTCGGGGTTTTGAATCTGTTGCACCGATTTAACCCAAGACTGATCTGCCTCCGGTTTAGGATCAGAGGAAGATGTCAATGCAGTTTCCGTCATTGATCTAAATAGGGACAAAACAAACTCGTTTAATGCCTGTTCTAATATCGGAGCTTGTAGGGATATATTCAGATCCGATTGATTCAAATTTAGATTTCCGGTGACAAAAAAAGGTTCTAATAGGTGTAAAGCTTGACCTTTTAATACTTGACTAAAGTTAAACCGAATATCCGATCCTTGTAATTGTACCTGAGTTAGATGTAACCCTCGATAGATGGCATTCTCGCACCAAACAGATACTGCTGGAATCTCCCCGGAGAGTAGAGAGCGATTACTCCCTTCGATATTTAGATCTAGGTGGTCAATTTTGTCAACTTGCGATCGCAACCAAAGCCGAATTGCTGTTGATAACAGACTTCCAATTAAGGGTTTACGCCCTGTCTGAATTAATCCCATAGCGACTCCAAAATTAGCATCCCCACATTATTCGCGCGCGGAACTCAGATTGATAGTAGGATCAATTGCGGATTGCCCGGATTGCTGTAATATTTGTACATAGTCTTTAGACTGTGACGAAACCCTAGGGTAGTTCACCAAATTCACCAGTAATCAACGACATTTATCAATAAGCATGGATGAAAGGCTACAAAAAATTATGGCTCAATGGGGCATTGCCTCGCGCCGTCAGGCTGAAGAAATGATTCAAGCTGGACGGGTGCGGGTGAATGGCAATTTAGCTCAGTTGGGACAAAAAGCCGATCCGAATTGCGATCAAATTGAGGTTGATGGAAAGCTAATTCACCCCTCCTACCGACCTGTGCCGATCTATTTATTACTCAATAAACCCATAGGAGTTGTATCGACTTGTTTAGATCCTAACGGACGACCTGCCGTTTTGGATCTACTTCCGCGTAAAATGCGAGTAGGTCAAGGCATTCATCCGGTTGGACGGTTGGATGTAGATTCTACAGGAGCATTATTGCTGACCAACGATGGAGAATTAACTTTTCGTTTAACTCATCCTCGTCATTTCATTCCTAAAACTTATCAAGTCTGGGTTGCTGGAAATCCACCGGATTCAATATTACAGGCTTGGCGTCAGGGTGTCTTATTGGCAGGAAGAAAAACACTACCTGCTCAAGTTCGGTCTATCCAACGAAATTCAGGCGACCAAACTTTATTGGAAGTGATTTTATATGAGGGGAGAAATCGGCAAATTCGCCGAGTTGCCGAACAGTTTGGTTATCCAGTTATTAAACTACACCGAACTACTATTGGCTCAATTCAACTCCAACCTCCTGGACAATCTGTATTGCCAGAGGGTCAGTATCGTTCTCTGAGTGCCTCAGAAATTGAGTTTTTACGAAATCCTATTTTATCCCCATTAGTTAGTTTACCAATCAACCCTGTAGAAACCAAGGAGTAAATGATTATGAAAACTGATTTATTTGTCTTACCATTTAAAACGAATAAAAATCCGCGTCCAACCTTTAATTCCTATGATCCTGAAAGGATTCAGCGATTAGTAGAAATTGGAGGACAACTACGAGAAACTCGTCTGGGTCATTCCCTATCTTTGGATATGGTAGCAGCTTACACCCGAATCCGTTCCCATTTATTACAATCCCTAGAAGAAGCTAGGATAGAACAGCTACCAGAACCAGTTTATACTCAAGGTTTAATCCGTAGCTATGCTGATGCTTTGGGTTTAAATGGAGCCGAATTAGCTAACTTTTTTCTCCCGGAAACACCGCAGGCGGGGATGAAATCAAAACTTAGTTGGTTAGCCCTGCCACAATTAAGGCCAACCCATCTTTACTTAACTTATATCCTATTAATTATTTGTGCTATTAATGGGGTTTCTTATCTGAATAAAACTGCTAATTTGGCTGGTGTATCGGGTGAACCTGTTGCTATACCCAACCCGTCGGAAGTTAATCCTCAATTGCGTCAGGCGGTAGTTAAGTCGGAAACCCCACCAGAAAGTCGCTTAGTGTCTTCTAGTCCATCTCCGACGACTCCAAAGGTGAAGACAACCGTTGAGAAAGTGCCCGAAACCAAGTCCTCCGCTAAATCTACGACGGAAAAGACGGTGGAAGTAGGAATTGTGGTTAAAGATGTCTCCTGGGTATCAATTGAAGTCGATGGTAAAACCGAATTTGAGGGGACGTTAGAGGGAGGAACAGAACGCAGTTGGAAAGCGAAAGATAAGGTCGTGGTTGTCGCTGGAAACGCTGGTGGTGTTCTGGTTATGGTGAATAATGGAGAAGCCAAACGTCTTGGTAAACCAGGTGAGGTTCAAGAAGTGGTGTTCAAAGCTGAAGATTTAGATAAATCCTAATCTCACTTTTCCCCCTCGCATCATTGTAGAGACGTTGCCTGCAACGTCTCTACAATGATTACTGGTACGGGCGGGTTCATTCAGATTTAGGTAATTAGCAAAGATATCACAGAACCCGCCCCTACAACTGATACTTGATAACTTATTTAACGACCGTAGGTTTCGGTGAAAAATTTGAGGCGTTCTCCGATTTCTGCGGTTAATACCCCCGGTTGAAAACGCCAAGCCCAATTCCCTTCGGCTTCCCCGGGCATATTCATTTTAGCTTCACTACCTAAACCTAAAATATCCTGGAGGGGGAAAATTGCTTGATTAGCGACACAGGACATCGCTAACCGAATTAAATCCCAATGAATCCCATAACCGGAGGTACAGCCTAAATAGCGGGTGACTCGGGCTTGTTCCTGTAAACTCCGACGGTTAAACCAACCCACCGTTGTATCGTTATCATGGGTTCCAGTATAAACAACCCAATTAGCTGAACCATAATTATAGGGTAAATAGGGATTACCTGAACCGGAATCAAAGGCAAAATGTAGGATTTTCATGCCTGGTAAACCATATTTATCCCGCAATTGTTCCACTTCTGGGGTGATAATTCCCAAGTCTTCGGCGATAATTGGTAATTCGCCTAATTTCTGATTTAATAAGCTAAAAAAGGCATTTCCCGGTGCGTCTACCCATTGACCATTCATAGCGGTTGTTTCCCCTTGAGGAACAGCCCAAAATGATTCTAAACCCCGAAAATGATCAATTCTAACTAAATCTAAATAGCTTAATAAAGATTCAATTCGTTGTAGCCACCAATAGAATCCGTCCTGTTGCAAACGTTCCCAATTATAAACTGGATTTCCCCACAATTGCCCGGTGGCACTAAAATAATCCGGTGGAACTCCAGCCATTAATGCGGCTTCTCCGGTTTCTTCATCTAAACAAAAGATTTCAGGATGTGACCAAACATCGGCACTATCATGGGCAACATAAATCGCTAAATCTCCAAAAATTTGGATGCCTTGTTCATTGGCATACTGTTTGAGTTTTGACCATTGTTTGAAGAATTGAAATTGGAGAAATTTATGATAATAAATCGGTTTAGCTAACTTTTCTCCCCATTTATGTAAGGATTCCTGTTTTCGCAGGCTAATTCCTGCTTCCCATTGATTCCAACTTTCTCCATTGAATGCCTCTTTAAGTGACATAAAAATGGCATAATCATCTAACCAATAGTTACTGCGAGAACAAAATTGATTAAATTCTTCTTCTTGTTCTGATGTGGCATTGGCTTTAAAGGTAACACAAGCTTGATGAAATAGTTTTTCTTTAAAAGTTTTAACCGGATCAAAATTAACAATATGTTGGGGGAAATCCGGCGGATTTGCTAAGTCTTCATCGGTTAATAATTCATCCTCTTTTAAGAGTTCTAAACTAATTAATAAGGGATTCCCTGCAAAAGCAGAATAGGATAAATAAGGAGAATTGCCAAATCCAGTCGGGCCAAGGGGTAAGACTTGCCAAAGTTTTTGGGCGCTTTGTTTTAAAAAGTTAACGAATTGATAGGCGACCGGGCCAATATCTCCAACGCCAAAGGGACTTGGTAAGGATGTGGGGTGTAGTAGGATACCGCTAGAACGGGGAAATGACATAAGGATTAACGATAGGGTTTATACAAATTTGCCAGGGATCAAGTCAAATTGCAATTGAAAATCACATCAACTTATTAAATCCATCTTCTGATCTTACGACTAAGGGGAATATCCGGTTGGATAAATTTTGTCAAGTAGGACTTACGCAGAAACCGGGTTTCTGAACGAGAAATCTCGATTTCATCCGCAAAATTAGGGCCAGAAACCCGGTTTCTTTGGTCTTGTGCGTAAGTCCTGTCAAGGAAAGGATGGATTTGTGATGGTTTTAGCCAACTCTAGGGATAAAGGGTTTAAGGATTGAATTTTTAAAAGATGTTTATTAAAATTTTATGGGTTAAATAAAAATGAATTGATTATGAAAATATTGTGATTCATTTATGAATAAAATCAGAATTTTAAATCTATAAAAATACTTAAATATTCAGGGATTTTCTGATAAACTAATCAGAACGAAAGCCTAATCCTGTGCTTTTAACTATCCTATTTGTTAATATTGAAATTATGCTCACTGCTTTTACGGCTGCACTGTTACTGATTACGATTTCAGAACTGGGGGATAAAACATTTTTTATTGCAGTTATTTTATCTTTAAAAAATGATAGGAAATTAGTTTTTATCGGGGTAGTAGCTGCCTTGGCAACAATGACAGTTCTTTCGGTTTGTGTGGGGCGGATATTTGCTTTCTTACCTCAGATTTATATTCATTATGCTGAGATTATTTTGTTTGCATTATTTGGGTTTAAGTTATTATATGATGCCAGTAAAATGCCGAAAGGTGCGGGGATTAGTGATGAACAAGAAGAAGCGTTAGAAGTAGTAGAAAAAGCCGAAAATCAGTCTCCAAAACGGAAAAGTAAATGGGGGGTTTTATTAGAAGCTTTTGTGTTAACTTTTGTGGCAGAATGGGGCGATCGCACCCAAATTGCTACGATCGCATTAGCTACATTTCATAATCCTGTAGGAGTGATTATTGGGGGAATTGTTGGACATACAATTTGTGCGGCTATTGCGGTATTAGGAGGGAAATTAATTGAGGGGAAAATTTCAGAACGGACTATTACGGCTATTGGAGGTTTTCTATTCCTTATTTTCAGTGCGGTCGCATTATTTGAAGGGGTGAGAATTACTGCCGCTTGATATTAAGTGTAGTGCGAGCGTCCCCGCTCGCTAACTAATCCAATCAACTATAGCAATCCGCGCCTTCAAGACCGGAGGTTGTAACATTTTATCGTAGGGGTTGGGTCTGGTCAACCCTCTTTGCGCCTTGGTATGTGGGAGACCCAACCCCTACAGGTTTTTATCATAAATCCTACACGGATTGCTATATTAATCAAATTAACAAGAATTAAACTGCTAAAATAAAATAGGATTATCAAGGATCTGGGTGTAGTTAGCCAGCGAGGACGCTGGCACTACAGATGAGATGTTATCCATTACAATTAGATAAATTAACGGTTAATCATCAAAGCCTTTATTAACTCTAGTTTTTTCATTAACCCTTCCTGATCTCACTATCTAATACATAAACATGATGGACGTTAATAGCATTAACAAATAAATAAATTTTCCCACTTTTATCAGGAAATTTTAAATAAAGATATCCCTTTGAAATATTATAGCTATGATAATTGAGTTTAATTCCCATCACTTCAGATATAGGGATCATCCCTTTAACTTGAGATAAATAGAGTTCTTCTGCTGATTCCAAATATTGTTATTCATTGCTCGGTAGAAAACCATTGTCAAGTTGATTCAAAATATTATTAGTAATTAATCTAGCAGTGTGAGGACAATTCCAATAACTATTATGGGCATCACTAGAACTCACA
>JFJP01012434.1_pt1 | contig 10269 bp, 10 predicted proteins | sample 431651 | NCBI WGS metagenome assembly JFJP01 (sample SAMN02602958, study PRJNA72255) | Microbial mat metagenome, whole genome shotgun sequencing project. | biome: fresh water; feature: sink hole; material: water; isolation source: purple microbial (photo- and chemosynthetic) mats found in... | reverse complement strand
AAATTCAATCACCGGTCCCACCCAAACGGCTTTCCCCTCACCCCAACCCCATTGTCCAACGTTCCCCTAACCACCGCTCTCTTCTTCAATGCGCTCTGAAGGAGCCGGGGGTTGCAATTTAAAACAGAGGCTTCGGGCTTATCCCTTGTCGGGAAGCAATTATGGCAGGAATTCCCGTTTAAGGATCGCGCGGCTGTCGTAAACAAGAAAAATGAACCGTACGGCGCTAAAGATGACCGTGAATGCCGACAGCCAGAGGATCCCGTCCTGCAAACCCTTGATCCATACCGAGCGCATATCCATATTCATGCTCTGCAACAACAGGAAGATCGCACAGGCAAAGAAAATGGCGACCTTCATGGCAAGATAAGTGACACGGGATACCGGGGATGCCACCAGCATCTGTCCCCAGCGCGACGTGTTAACCTCAAAGGTAGACAAGCCCTGACTGAAGCTCAAGGTGCGAATAAAATCCGCCACAAACGAACGCACCACATAAAAGAACGGGACGTAAAGCGGGACCAGGCCCTTATAAGCAAAAAAGATGAACAGCAGATTCTCAGTGATGCGGTCTCCCATCGTATCCAGAAGGCCGCCCACCCTCGATGAGATCTTGAGTGTATGCGCCACATAACCATCCACCCAGTCAAGGAGCGCTGTCACCGCAAGAAGGATAACGCCAAAAACCCTCGACGCAGGATCATATGCGGTCAGCAAAGCCATGACCCAGAACACCATCAGCACCCTGAGCACAACGATCCCGTTCGCAAGATTTTTATAAACAATATCTTTCATCAACTGACCATGGATTGAAGGATCGACCCGCCGATCGCACTGTACGCATCGCACGGGCTCCAGCAGGAAGGGCACTTGTTCGTGGAACACTCCGCATGTATCTTTTTCGCTTCCGTAAGCTTCCAGATCTCTTTGAGCGAAAGCGTTGTGTCCTTGATGTTCAAAAGTTTCCTGTCATAGACCGCGCACGGGAAAAGGTTGCCGTACGGATCAAGAAAACAGGTCGAGGCCAAAGACTGACACTTGACCGGACTTTTGCGGGTCTTGAGGAATTTCAGATACAGCTCGAGATATCTGCGCCGGAGAAAATTATTCAGCGACAACCCGTCCTTATCCATCGCCAGGATCTTTTTGATCTGGCGGATGACCTCGGCGTTTTCAAGCGGCGCCATCCCGTGATTCTCATAATAAAAACTGGAACGCTGGAAGATATTAACCGTCACATCATCGAACCTGAGCTGCGGATAAACGGCGCGCATCGCCAGAAAGGTCTCTTCGAACTTGTCGATATTATCATGCGAGAGCGTAAACCCGAACTGCGGCTTGACGCCCTTGATCTTCTTTAAAAGTGTGAATGTGCGAAACATCTTGGCCCAGACATCCTCCGCTCCCCGGATCCGGTTGTGCAACTCCGGCGGCCCGTCAACGCTGAGCGTAAAGACCATCTTTAATTTCTTGTGCTTCTTTTTTGTAGCGTGGACCAACTCTTCAATGCGCGGCGTAAGCGTTCCGTTGGTCGCAAAATGCAGGGCTGTCAAGCTCGGGGACGGAGCGAGCGCCGCATGCACAAGGTCTGGCAGGTCCTGGCGCAGAAAAGGCTCCCCGCCGGTAATACCCAGCCAATACACCTTGTGCGGCCGGCTGAAAAGGCGACCAAGATCGTCAGATGTCAATTCCTTCTGGACATGCTCCTTGTTCCAGATATTGCACATCTTGCATTTCAGGTTGCAGCGGTACGTGACCGCATAGGACAACTTGAACGGCGACTTTAACCGCCTGAAGTTCGACTGCGTGACCGCGCTGACGAATTTCAGCATATTACAGCGTCTCGATATTCTTGAGCTTTTTACCCTTGTACACATTCTTCACGTCAAAAATGAATTTGGCGTGGCGCGCGATCAGGGCATAGTCCACATCCGTATGATCAACGGCGATAATGACGCAATCATACTTCTTGATCAACGCCGGCGTCAGCAGGACAGAATCCATGCTGATCCCCGTGATATTCAAGTACGGCACGAACGGGTCATAATAATCAACCGAGGACTGGGCCTTGAGCAATTCAAGAAGGCGCAGCGGCGGCGATTTCCGCAGGTCACGGACATCTTTCTTGTAGGTCACGCCCACAACAAGGATGTTCGCCTTCGCCAGCGACTTGCCCTTGTCTTTCAACAGTTCCTTGACGCGTTCAACCGCATAAGCCGTCATGTTATGATTCAGGTCAGCGGAAAGACGGATGAACTTGGAACTGAACCCGTATTTCTTGGCCTTCCAGTAAAGGTACAGAGGATCTTCGGGAATGCAATGCCCGCCGACACCCAACCCCGGATAAAAAGGCATGAACCCGAACGGCTTGGTCTTGGCCGCGTCGACGACTTCCCAGATATCAATGCCGAGCTTGTGGCACATCATCGCCGCTTCATTGATCCAGCCGATGTTGATGATGCGAAATGTGTTTTCGAGCAGCTTGGTCATTTCCGCCGCCCGGGTGGACGACACGCTGTGGATCGTCTTGATGATCTGTCCGTAAAGTGCAGCCGTCAACTCCGTACACTTCGGCGTCAACCCGCCGACGACCTTAGGGATACGCGTCACATCAAAGGTCTTGTTGCCCGGGTCAATGCGCTCAGGCGAGAACGCAAGATAAAAATCCTTGCCCGCTTTCAATCCGCCGCGCTCCAGGATCGGTTGAATGAGTTCTTCCGTCGTGCCAGGATACGTCGTGCTCTCAAGGACCACGAGCGTTTCCTTACGCATATATTTCGCCACACTTTGACACGCGCTGGTCATGTACGAGACGTCTGGCGTATAACGCTTCTTGATGGGGGTCGGCACGCACAGGATGATCGCATCGGCGGTCTTCAGCAATGCGAAATCTGTGGACGCCTCAAGGTTGCCCTTCTTCACCACAGCGGCGACGGCACTGGAAGGCACATCCGTGATATAGCTTTTCTTCTGATTCAACTGATCGACCCGGCGCTGGGCGACATCAATGCCTTTGACCTTGTACCCCTTCTGGGCAAAAGCCACCGCCAGCGGCAAACCGACATATCCCAACCCTACAACAGCTACGGTCGCTTTATGCGACATGATCTTGTTTTTCAACATATGGACCCTGCCCCTTCTTCTTGTTAATTCAATGCTTCAAAGTTTGATCTTCGAAACCCATGATCTGTTGCTCAGGTACCAGTCAACCGTACGCTTGATCCCGTCTTCAAGGCCGACCTTCGCCGACCATTTTAAAGTTTTCTTCGCCTCGGAGACATCCGCCCAAGTGGCTTTCATATCCGTCTTGTGAAATGCAAACTGTTTAAAGCGCGCCTTCTTGCCCAGATACTTCTCGATCAAGCCGATCATCACATTGAGATCGTGCGGGCTGTTCCCGCCCAGATTGATCACCTTGAACCCCACCTTCTTCAGGGCCTTGATCGATCCCGCGGCAATATCATCCACATACGTAAAGTCCCGGCTCTGGGTCCCGTCGCCAAAGAGCTCAATAGGCTTGCCCTCGTCGATCCATGTCATGAACCGGAACACGCTCATATCCGGACGTCCGGCCGGACCATAGACTGTAAAATATCTCACAACTGTAACATCAATGCCATATAAATAATGGTAGGTGTAGGCCATGACCTCTGCCGCTTTTTTTGACGCCGCATAAGGCGAGATCGGTGTATTGACCGGCAGGCTTTCACTGAACGGCATCTTCTGCCCGGCATACAGGGATGATGTCGAGGCCAGCAGGAATTTTGCGACCTTGTGGCGCCGGCATTCCTCAAGCAGGTTCAAAGTCCCCATGCCATTGGTCGTCATATACACCATGGGATTTTCCATGCTGTAACGGACACCGGCGCGGGCCGCAAGATTCATCACCGCATCAAACTTGTACTTCTTGAAAATGCGGCCCAGAGGCACGGGCTGTTCAATATCACATTTCTGGAATATGAAATTCTTATACGCCTTGAGTTCTTTCAGGCGGTATTCTTTCATCCGGACATCATAATAATCGTTCATGTTATCCAGGCCGACCACACGGGCGCCCTGTTCCAGGAGCATCTTTGCCGTACGCGACCCGATAAATCCGGCCGCACCCGTCACAAGTATCGTTTTCATACACCACCACCTTTGGATAATATTATTGAACGCGCCGCAGCCGCTATCCGCCGGGCTTCAGCATCTGTCATCGCCGGATAAAGCGGCAGGGACACGCTGTTCTTCATCCATGTCTCGGACACTGAAAACCCTTTCAGGCCCAAATACCGATGCAACGGCTTATACAGCGGCCGCTCACAGGAAATCCCTTGGCGCTTCATGGCCGCGATGAACTTTTCTGCCGGAACACGCACCCTGATCACATAACGGTAATAAACATGTTCCGCTTTTGCCATTTGAAGCGGAAGCACACAGGAAAGCCCCTCAAGGGCTTTGTCATACATTGCCGCCAAAGCCTTCCGACGGGCGATAAAAGCGGGCAGCTGTTTTAATTGCGCCAGACCCAAGACCGCCTCAACGTCGGTCATTTTATAATTGAACCGTACTTTATAGTCCGGTCGATTGTCGTAACTTAAAAGATCCCGGACCTCGGCGATCATCCTGCGCTCACGCGCCACGACCATACCGCCTTCGCCGGTCGCCATCATTTTGGTCGCATAGAAAGAAAATGCTCCCATCGCACCCCAGGATCCCACAGGCTTATCCGCATAACGCGCACCCACGGCCTGGGCACAATCTTCAATGACCGGAACGCCAAGCTTCAGCAAAGGCAGAAGGTCCGCCGGTGAACCGAACATGTGCGGCACAATGATCGCCTTTGTCCGGCGGGAGATCTTCCGCTTAACATCCTGCGCAGAAATATTGGCGTCCGCTTCGTTCACATCCGCGAGCACGGGTGTCGCCTGGGCATGATTCACAGCATGCAACAGAGCCGTGCAAACATGCGTCGGAACGATCACCTCATCGCCACGCTTCACACCAAGCGCCAGAAGCGAAAGATGGAGCGCGGCCGTCCCTGAAGCCACCGCCGCCGCATCACGGAAAGCAAACTTCGCCGCAAAGGCCCGTTCAAACTTCGCCACCTGCGGCCCCATAGCGATCTGCCCCGAACGCAAAGCTGCGGCCACCGCGTGAACAGCGGCCTCATCAATACAGGGACGGGAATGAGGGATGATGGCGCTCTTACTCAATGAATTTCAAATATCTTAATGGTTTAAACCCTTCGGCATACTGGACCTTCCCCTGAAAGCCGCGAAAGTTCGCGACCGCCCGGACACTTTCGAGCATATCAAGCCCTCCGGGATGAACGCGTTCAACCTGGGAACGATGCAATTTGACCGCCTCGATCTTATCGGCCAGGACCTCGGTGATATCAACAAAGATCTCGGGATTAAAATCCAGGGACGTATAATCCTCGTAAAAAAGAACACGCGGGATATTGCGGGTCGCCGAGATCACGGCCTTGGCCAGGGCCCGGTGATCCTGATGCGAATCCTGCGGAAAATTCACATAAACCTCATCCGGCTTCACTTCATTACAAATACTTTCAATGAACGTCACCATCTCGCGGCTTACGCAAAACTGCGTGTCATCGCATTTACCCCAATAGACACGCTTGGCCCCGACCGAACGCGCCGCGGCCTCCTGCTCAGCCACACGCAAAAGAGGATCACCTCCCTGATACCCGTCGCTCATGATCAGATAAAAGACCGAGTGCCCTGTACGGGCATAGCGCATCAATGTGCCGGCACAGCCCAACTCAACGTCATCCGGATGAGCCCCTATCGCCAGAATGTTCATACCCTCTCCTCTGATTGCATGCAAAACAAAAAATTAATGATCAAGTATACCACGAATTATGCCCAGAGACCGCTCCCCATTATTCATCAGAAGGTCCAGTGTCGACATGTACGGAAAGAACTCCTCCGGAGTCCTGGCCCTCAACTGCGGATAAACCGGATGCACATAAGACTGAACCTCCAGGCCAAGTCCTGAGGCGTTCATAAGTTCAAAGTCCATATAATCCGCGCCGCCACTGCCCGCAAGATAATGGTCACAGCCCAGAGCCCGGCAAATATCAATGAGCCGCTGCGTCTTTTGTGAGGTGATCATCAAAGAGGATGACACCTCGACCCTCGTCGTGATCCCCAGCCATTCGACCAGAAGCCTGACACAGGCGATGTTAAGTTCTCCCAAGGAGGACCATTCGCGCTGATAGATCGGCTGCAAGCGCGGCCAGTACTGCGCAAAGAACGGCGCTTTCCTGTAATTGGTCTCGATCGCCCGCAAATGCTGGCTGCGCCAGTCCACAGACGGATTAAGTTTCACGTCACGGATCAACTGTCCGTGATCATGCAGGACCGGGACCGTGATCCACTGCCAGCCCTGCGCATCACGCAGACGATTGCGGTTCTGCCATTCATTCTTCTTGAATTGAACGTCATCCAGGAGCACAAAAACATCCGCCCTGTCGATCTTGTCAAAATAACCGAGCCACGGCATATACTGGGGTTGGTGGATCGCACATATCATGCTCTGTAGACCTCCTGGATCCTGTGGACCATGGCCTCTACTGTGAACTGCGCTCCGACACGCGCCATGGCTGAAGCTGCCATTCTTTGACGAAGCTCCTGCGATCCAAGCATATGCCGCATGGCTTCTACCCATGCAAGCGTATCTTTCGGATCAAGAAGAAAGCCATCCTCTCCGTCACGCACGATCGAGGGCAAGCCGCCGACGCGGCTGACGATCACCGGCAGGCCCGTCGCCATCGCTTCAAGAACTGAACGCCCCATTCCCTCATTGACCGAGGCCATCACAAAAACATCTCCGGCATTAAGAACAGCCGCAACATCTTTACGATAGCCTGAAAATATAATATTTTTTGCTGCTGCACAGCGTGCCGCCCGGTCCCTCAGGAATCCCGCCTGCGGGCCGTCACCGACAAAAACAAGTCTTGCTTGAGGATATTCCCGGATCAAAAGACTGAGCGCATCGATCAGGATCTGGGCATTCTTGATCGCCTCCAGACGTGCAACAGCCATGAACACGACCGTACCCTCCTGAAAACCAAACTCCTGCCGGCAAACCCTGCGTTCATCGCCGGAAGGCCTGAAGACCGCGCGGTCGATCCCGCTGGGGATCGCCACCCATTGCTCCCGCCTCCCGACACGGAGCGCCAGATGTTCTTCAACCCCCTTCTCCGTCAAAGCGATCAAAACCGTCGTGATCTTTGCGCTGATACGTTCAAGCATAAGGAAAAACCATGTCAGCAGCGGAGGGAAATATCCGTAGAAAACATGCCCGTGGGGGGTGTGCACGATCTTCTTTACACCGCAAACCCAGGCCGCCCAGCGCCCGATGATCCCGGCCTTGGAAGAATGCGTATGAACAATATCATACTTTTCCTGACGCATGATCCTGCACAGGCGCACAAATGCCGCCACATCCTTGAAGAATGAAACTTCACGGACAAGCTCGCCGACAAACACACACGGGATCGCATGACGGCGCAGGAATTCCTGTGCCTCACCCGCCGGATCCACGCTCAAACCGGCCACAAGCCCTACATCATAAACCGCGCGGTCAAGCCGCGCCACGGTCTGAAGCGTGTTGATGGTCGACCCCCCCGGATCAAGCCGGGTGATCACATGCAGGACCTTCACTTTACGCTGCAAAACATCTGCCATCACACAGCCTTTCCCAGATATTCATCCGCCGCTTTTAACACTTCCTCCGGTGTGATCAACGTTAACGGATTAATCCCCGACGCACGAGGCTGTTTCTGAATGACCGTAACATGCCTGCCGCGCGGACGCGTATGCCGGGCATCGGTCAACCCGAACAACACAACGACCGGGACCTCGACAGCCGCGGCAAGATGCGCCAACGCGCTGTCATTGCCGATGAACAGCCTGCAACGCCGGATCAGGGCCGCCGTCTGCCTCAAACTCAAACAGCCTGCGGCATTTATCACGCCTATGCCAACCATGCGCGCTAATTCCTCAATGTACCCCTTCTCCTGCGGGCCGCCCACAAGAACAATGTTTACCCCTGGCCTGCCGACAAGCTCACGTGCCACTGCCACAAAATGTTCCTGCGGCCAGCGCCGCGTTGCCCGCGACCACTCCGAGGACCCTGCATGGATCACGACACAACACGCGCCCTGACCGCCTAAGAATTTCTCCGCGACGAAATCTTCCTCGGCCGTCACATACAGCCGGGGTAAAAGTTCCACCGCCACAGCACCTGCCGCGCCAACAACTTTCAAATTGCTTTCGACTTCATGCGCCTGGACATCATACGTAACACGGTGCGTATAAAACCAGCCCGCCCCGCCCTTATCCTCACCTACACAAACAGGAATGCCGGCCAGACGCATCAACAAACCCGCCTTCAGAGGATTGGTCCCACTTGAAGCAAATCCAACATCAAATTTCCGCCTGGATAGATCATAAAGCAATGCGGCCTTGGCCCCAAGGGGCTGGCGCTTTTGGCGATCATGGCTTATCACATCATCGAACAGCCCTTCATGGGCCAAAACATTTTCTACACCCGGCTCGCCGGTCAAAAGCGTGATCTTCATGGCAGGCCAGGCGGCGCGCAGTGCGCGCAACGCCGGGACGGCCAGCACAAGATTCCCGATCCCGCCGAGAGATATGAACAGCGCCTGCTGAAAAGGTCCTTTAAGCCCAGGCATCAACGCGCCGCCTCTCTTAAAAGCGCCAGCATACGAGGCATGATCCTCTGCGCGCGGAACTGCTCGACCTGACACAATCCCTTGCGGATAAGCTCCTGCCGGAGATCTTTATCCGTCAAAAGACGACCGACAGCCGCAGCTATAGCATACGGCCGCTGGGCATCAACAAGGATCGCCGCATCACCCACAACTTCAGGCAATGACGCCGCCTTTGAACACACAACAGGGGTCCCGCAGGCCATGGCTTCCACCGGAGGAAGCCCGAACCCTTCGTATAACGAAGGCATCACAAAAACTTCAGCCCCGACATAAAGCAGACGGCCAAGATCCTCGTTCGCGACCTTGTCTGTAAAAATAACCCGGCCCTCGATCCCGTGTTCACGGAACATATTCATCCATGCAAGATGATCGGACGGCCTTGGTCCGACGAGCACAAGGTCCAGCGCAGGAAAATCGGAGGCCAGCGAGGAGAACGCTTCGATCAACGCCGGCACATTCTTATGTTCCTTGAAATTGCCTGTATAGAGAATATACGGATTAATGATCCCAAAGGTTTTTCTCATCGCCGCAACACGCTCAATATCAACAACCTCGCCCGGAGAGTAGCCGGAACTTACCGTCAGGGGGATAACCGCGATCTTTTTGCGCGGCACACCATAAACCCGGACAATGTCTTCGCAGGAAAATTGTGAACAGGTATGGACCTTGGAGGAAACCCCGGCATACCAGCGGCCAAAAACCTGATAGTAAAGCCAGGCCAGGACCGGGATCTTCTGACGATACGGCGGATATTCCAGGTACATCAGATCGAGTACTGCCGTGACCACCGGACATGGCGCAAAAAGAGGCGCCTTGTAATACGGCGAATAAAAAACATCCACCTGCTCGCGCCGAAGGGCAAAAGCCAACACAAGCTGATCCCAACCGAAGGTCCACTTTTCTGGAATAATACGCACCTGCACCCTGCCGGTAAAACTGAAAGGCAAAGGCTGCGCCGCGAAAAGGACGATCTCATCCTCTCCGGGGTTATTTTCCACATAACGGATCAGATCATACAGAGCCCGGCCGATACCGGTATACACACCCTTCTGGATCTCACGCGCATCCATGCCTATTTTCATAAAAGCTCCCGGTAAAGCGCCTGGGTTTCCTGCGTATTTCTTTGAACATCAAACAAAACTTCGACGCGAGAACGCGCTGATCGCCCCATCCTCAGCCGCTCTGTTTCATCCTCTATAAGAAGGATCAATAACGCCGTGAAGGCCGTCAGGTCTCCCACAGGCGCCAGAAGCCCGGTCTGCCCGTCTTCCACAAGCTCGGCATTCCCGCCGTCATTGAACGCCACAACAGGAACCGCCATAGCCATGGATTCAAGAATGGCCCGTGAACAGGCCTCGCGCCCGGTCACATTGCAGCTGACATCACAAGCCGCAAGATACGGACGGACATCATCCTGAAAACCTGTCCATACCACCTGCGGTCCGATGCCCAGGGCGTCAGCCTCTTTCTGCAAGGCCTCAAGCCGGCCCCGGCCGTGATAAGCACCACCTACCACTACGCAA
>JFJP01002439.1_pt1 | contig 10269 bp, 10 predicted proteins | sample 431651 | NCBI WGS metagenome assembly JFJP01 (sample SAMN02602958, study PRJNA72255) | Microbial mat metagenome, whole genome shotgun sequencing project. | biome: fresh water; feature: sink hole; material: water; isolation source: purple microbial (photo- and chemosynthetic) mats found in... | reverse complement strand
CTGCCGCAACTGCAAAGCGCGCATCTTCCGCGAATGCCGGGAAACACTCCCCAACGGCGAAGCTCGTCCAGCGGATGAAGTCATCCCGTTGCCGGAGCTAGAAAACGACGGCTTCAAGCGGCTGACCGAAATCGTCACCCGTACCGGCGACGACGGAACTACCGGACTCGCTGACGGCACCCGCCTGCCCAAGCATGCACCACGCATCGAGGCCATCGGCACCGTTGATGAACTCAACAGCCAGGTCGGTGTGTTGATTGATACCGCCATGGCGGAAGAAAACCGGGCTCTGCTGCGAGCTATCCAGCATGATTTGTTCAACCTGGGCGCAGAACTGGCTTGGCCGGAAGTCTCGCAAATCCAGGAAGAGCATGTGCTGACCCTGGACAAAGCCATCACCCTGCTCAATGCCGGGGTACCACCGCTGACCGAATTCGTCCTCCCCGGCGGCACCCCGGCCGCCGCGCAAGCGCATGTTTGCCGCACCGTCTGCCGTCGCGCCGAACGTCGTTTGACATTGCTGGCCGAGGAAGAATTGCTGTCGCCCAAACTCGGCCAATACCTGAACCGGCTGTCCGACCTGCTGTTTGTGCTTTCGCGCAGAATCAACCGCAATGCCGGCATGGCGGAACCAACCTGGCGTGGGCCAACAAGCCGAGAAAGTTGATACAGGCAAAGTCTCTGGCGTCTCAAGTCTTCAAATTTTCCGAGGCTTGGGAACTGTCCATGCATAACTTGGACAGTTATGAGTGTGCTGGTGGGATGCGCTGCAAGCTACCGGTAATGGAGCCGCAAGCCATTTCAGCATCAGTCGATGGCCTTCAGCACCGCCTTTGCCCGCACCAGCTTGCCATCGCGGTAATCACGCATCGCCTGTTCGATCTCGTCGCGGGTGTTCATCACAAATGGCCCGTATTGCACCACCGCTTCGCCAATCGGCCGACCGGCGACCAGGATGAATCGCACACCCGCAGCGCCGGCTTCGAGTTGCACGACATCGCCTTCCGCCAGCACGCTGAGGCTGTGTTGTGGCAACAGAGGCGGGCCGTTTAGCGAACCGATTAGTGCCTCGCCTTCGAAGACATAGATGAACCCGCGAAGCGCCGAAGCCAGCGGCAACCTGAATTCGCTACCGGGTTGCAGGCTGACATCCAGATAGCGCAAGTCGGTATGCGGGTCGTCGATGACGCCATGCTGGCCGGCATAATCGCCGGACAGCACGCGCACACAGGTACCCTCGCCCACCACTTCTGGAATCGCTTCCGAGCCAAACTCCTGGTATGCCGGATCACGCATCTTTTCCGCCGCTGGCAGGTTGATCCAGAGTTGAAACCCCCGCATCAGGCCATTGCTCTGCTTGGGCATTTCGGAATGAATCACCCCGCTGGCGGCCTTCATCCATTGCGCACCGCCAGCGCGCAGATCACCGCGATTGCCCATGCTGTCGCGGTGTTCCAGGTGGCCGTCGAGCATGTAGGTCAGGGTGACAAAACCGCGATGCGGATGGTCGGGAAAACCAGCGATATATTGCTCGGGATCGTCGCTGCCGAAATGATCGAGCATCAGGAACGGGTCGAGGTTTTTAAGCGCCGGGGTGCCCAGCGTGCGATGCACGGTGACACCAGCGCCTTCAGAGACGGCTATCGCGTTGATTTGTTGCTGGATGGGACGGATGGTCATGGCTGCCTCCTCGTTGATGGGGTCATGCCGCCACCGCGAGCGCGGCGGGCAAAACTTGAGCAATACGTTCAATGGCTTGCTGGCGACCGGTTTCGCCTTGGCTATTCAGGCGCTCGGCGGCGATCACTTCGACCTCGGTAATGCCGATGAATGCCAGCACATGTTTCAGCCAAGGTGTGGCAAAGTCCATTGCGCCACCGATCGGGGTGCCGCCAGAGGCCACCAGCAGATACGCCTTTTTACCGGTTAGCAAGCCTTGCGGACCCTGTTCGGTGTACTGAAAAGTCAGCCTAGCGCGGGCGATCAAATCAATCCATGCTTTCAGTGTCGCCGGTACGCCGAAGTTGTAGATGGGCACACCGATGACCAGCACGTCGGCGGCCTGAACTTCTCGCACCAGCGCATCCGACAGCGCCAAAGCAGCGTGCTTGTCAGCATCTCGCGCCGCCGGATCGGTGAAGTTGGCCACAATCCAGCCGCCGTCGATGAATGGCAGACCTGGCGCCAGATCACGGCTGACAACCTCGACGTTCTGATTTTTACCCAGTTGCTGAATCAGCAGATCGGCCAACTGGTGAGTGACGGAAGCTTCATGTTTTGCGCTGGAATCGATACGCAGAATGTGGGTTTGCATGTTTTTTCTCCTGATGGAGGTTGAAGGAAGGGTTGACTCCATTGTTGTCGTTGTTCCATTTTGGATAAACAATCAGTTCCGCAACGGATTGTTCTTATATAAAGAACAGAAGGAGATTCCAATGGACCGATTTGCCGACATGCAAATGTTTGTCCGCATCGTTGAAACCGGCAATATCAGCGCGGCCGCCGAACGTCTGCAAGTGGCCAAGTCCGCCGTCAGCCGACGCCTGGCGGAATTGGAAGGCCGCCTCGGTGCACAGCTTCTGCACCGCACGACTCGCCGCCTCAACCTCACCGACAGTGGCCGCGCCTATTTTGAGCGGGCGCAAACGATACTGGCCGATCTGGATGAAGCCGAAGCTGCCGTCTCACAAGCACAAGCCGCACTCAAGGGACGTCTGCGCGTCGCCCTGCCCTTGTCATTCGGCCTGCTGCATCTGACCAGGCCGATCAAGGACTTCATGGCGCTCCATCCGGAGGTCGAATTCGATCTCGACTTCAACGACCGCCAGATCGACCTGATGCAGGAAGGTTTCGACCTTGCTATCCGCATCGCCAACCTGCCCGACTCCAGCCTGATTGCTCGGCGCTTGGCGCCAATCCGACACCTCGTCAGCGCCAGTCCGGAATATCTGCAAAAACATGGCATGCCGATTCGGCCGCAAGAGCTGAGCCAACATGTCTGTCTGGCTTACAGCAATCTGGCCAACCCGGGTGTCTGGCAATATCGCACGCCGGACGGCACGCCAGGCAGCGTGCAGGTGCCGGTCAAACTGAAAGCCAACAATGGCGATTTCCTCTACCAGGCTGCGCTGGCTGGACAAGGTTTGATCCTGCATCCAACGTTCTATCTGCGCGAAGCATTGCATAGCGGCAAGCTGGTTGCCGTGCTGAACGATCATGTCTGGCCTGAAATCAATGCCTACGCGGTTTACCCGCCCACCCGCCATTTATCCAGCCGGGTGCGCGCACTGGTTGATTTTCTGGCACAACGCTTTGATGGCGAACCGGAGTGGGATCGATGAGGCTGTTTGAAACGCTCGTTTCACGATACTTTTGGAACTCGTCAGCCGGTAGCAAAGTCTTGTTTGCCACCGTGACAACCGCAATACGGAGATTCAAATTATGTTAAAGCGCATTTATGTCTGGGACTGGCCGTTGCGTTTGTTCCACTGGTTGCTGGTGACGGCAATAGTCGCGGCGTATCTGACCCAGCGAGTCGGCGCAATGGAATGGCATCAGCGTATCGGCCTGACAATCTTGGGCCTGATCGTGTTTCGCCTGGTCTGGGGCTTTGTCGGCACGCGACACGCACGCTTTGCCGACTTCGTGCGCGGGCCATCCAGCGTATTCGCCTATCTGCGCGGTGAGTGGCACGGCCACGGCCATACCCCGCTGGGCGGCTGGTCTGTCTTGCTTTTGCTGCTGGTTCCGCTCGGGATGGTGACGACAGGATTATTTGCCAATGACGACATCGCATTTTCCGGCCTGCTTTCCGCTTGGGTCGACAAGGCCCTGAGCGACAGTTTGACCAGCTTGCACTATCTTGGCTTCAACCTGTTGCTAGGCGTGATTGGTCTGCATCTGGCGGCGATTGCGTTTTACCGCTTCAAGCGCCGTATCGACCTGATTCGACCAATGATCAATGGCTGGAAAGAATCCATGGATATGCCATCTGATACGCAAAAAAACGCTCGCACCGGGTCACTTGCGCTGCTGTTTTCATTGATCGTCGCCGGGTTGGCGGTAGCTGGAGTGGCGGCGCTGGAACCGCCACCCGCGCCGGCAGCCACTACAGGCACGCCGGACTGGTAGCCAGCGAAATGCGCTCGGGTAGCGCTTATTTGGCCCGATAACGCTCGTGGCAGGCCTTGCAGGCATCACCCAGCTTGGCAAGTTGCGACTGGATGGCGATTTCATCGCCCCCCGCCGCAACCTTGGCGAGCTCAGTGGCTTCCTTGTTGAAGTTCATCGCGATTTCACGCACTTTCTGCGGCTCTTTGAAGAATTCTGATTTCAGCCGGGTTTTTTCACCGCCAATGTTCTTGTCCGTACCTGGAGCATATAGCGCGCCCATGCCTGAATTAGCGACAGCGGCAATCGCGCCAGCGGCATTGACGACAGCATCTTTATTGAAATCGCCTTCCAGGTTGCCCTTGATCTTGCCCATATTCCAGGCCATGAAGTTGTAGGCCGCTTTACGGTATTTGATCATTTCTTCCGGCTTCAGCCCGTCGGCCTGCACGCCGGAACTTAGCAACAGCGTGAGTGAAGCCAAAGCAAGTACGAGTGGTTTTTGGAGTGACATGAGAACCCTTTCTTGTTGATGAGCGTTGTGGTTTGAATGTGAAGAACCGATATCCTGTGTCTGTCAGGATAGGCGAATCGACCGCCAACAACTGGCTCGGTTCCCCGTGGTTTCGGTGGCAGAAATAAACACCGCTTAAATTATGCGGACCTGAGGGCCATCAGAATTTTTCTTATCGGCGTTGGCAGCGCGGCGCCATCGAGATCATCGAGTGAAAGCCAGATTCGACCTGGCTCTGCGGCCATCCGAGGATGATCAACCTGCAACTTCCAGGGTTGGATAAACAGGCGAAAGTGAGTAAAGGTGTGATTAAAGCCGGGCAACTCACCAACCAACGTTGTCGTATAGCCCAGACGATAGGCGGCAGTCTGTGGATCGTCTTGCTCGAAAAACTCGGGCAGGCTCCACAAACCGCCCCAGATACCGCTATTCGGACGCTTTTCCAACAGAACTTCACCTGCATGCATCAAAACCAGCATCGCGGTACTTTTCTCGGGAACATTTTTCTTCGGTCTGGCAGCGGGTAGTTCACGCTGACGACCCTGAATATTGGCCAGGCAGTCGTCGGCGAAAGGACAGCTTTCGCAATCTGGGCGCGCGCGGGTGCAGATCGTCGCACCGAGATCCATCAAACCTTGGGTGTAGGCTTGAATATCCGAATCGGGCAGCAACGATTCAGCGAGCAACCAGAGTCGACTTTCCACCGCCTTTTCACCCGGCCAGCCTTCAACTCCAAATACTCGCGCCAACACGCGCTTGACATTGCCATCGAGAATCGCGCGACGTTCGCCAAAGGCAAATGCGGCGATGGCCGCTGCGGTAGAACGACCGATGCCCGGCAGCGCGAGGATTGCTTCGATATCACGCGGAAACTGCCCGCCATGAACGGCCACAATGCGTCGCGCTGCCGCATGCAGATTGCGCGCACGACTGTAGTAACCCAGACCAGACCAGTGTCCAAGCACCGTATCCTGATCTGTATTCGCCAGCGATATCAGATCTGGAAAGCTGGCCAAAAAGCGCAGGTAATACGGAATAACTGTTTCCACCTGGGTCTGCTGCAACATGATTTCCGACAACCAAACCGGATAAGCATCACCCGTTACGCCCCCCTGCCAAGGCAAGGCGTGACGACCATGCTGCTTTTGCCAGGCGATGAGTCGACTGGCGAATTGCAGCTGAAGTGAGGATTTCATCTTGAAATTGACCTTGGCTTTACTTTGCCGCTCTGGCTTCTTGCAGCAACCCTTCGATGACCGTTTTCACTTCCTCGTTATCCCACTCGATAGCGGTATTTACCGAATAGCGAAAGTTACCCTTCTGGTCGAGCAGAAAAGTACTGGGAAATGCAAACACCTTCCAACGCGCCGATACCGCGCCATCATGATCAAGCAGCACCGGAAAATCGACGTTTACCCGCTTCAGGAAAGCCAGCACATGCTCCGGGTCTTCCTTGAAATTGATCGAGACGATGCCGAACTCTTTATCGTCATAAGCGGCGGCAAGGCGATTCATTGACGGAATTTCATGCACGCAAGGCGGACACCAGGTCGCCCAGAAATTGACCAGCGTAATCCTTCCGTGAGTCAGCTTTTGCGATTTTCCCTGCGCGTCGTTCAGCGTAAAAGCGGGCGCGGGGCGGCGCGGACGTTCGATCAAACCATAGGCCGGAGCAGTCGCTTTGAGTGGTATTTCCTTCATCGATTGAGGCTTGATCGGTTTATCACTGGCCGCCAGCAAACGGGCAGCGGCGAGCAGACGATCAGGTGTTTCGCGGATCGCCTGTTCAACTGGTGCGGGCACTTTTCCAGCCATCGCCTGCAAACTTTCACTGGCCGGCTTTTCCGTTTGCAGCAGGTAATAATCGCGCACCTCCGGTACCAGCCAGGAATAAGCTCGGCTACCCGCCGCATGCAACGTGGCAAGCAAGTTCGGCAGCCGATTTCGATTGGAACCCAACGCAGGCTGCATGATCATCACCGGCATATTGGTGGCGGCGACAATATCCATCAATTCAGGTTCTTCGCCCGCCACCGGCGTGCCCCGATACAAGTTTGGAAAAAACAACACCCCCCCCGCCACTGGGCTGGCATCTCCAACGAGTGCAGGCGAATGCGCTTGCACGCGCACTTGCCATTCATTCAGTCCCTTCAGCAATGGCACGGCCATGCGATCGCTGGCAACCAGGACGATGGGACGCCGACCGCTATTGACACCGGCTTCGAGCAAGCTGGCAACCGGGATACCATCCAGATTACGGATTGCTTCCGCAGTACGTTCCAGCATCATCGAATCGAGCAGATCAACTTGCCAAACGCTGGCCCCCTTACCCTGCAGCGCGGTAGCCAGAGCGTCATAGCGCTTGGTTTCACCATATTGATTAAGCAGCCAGATGAATAGCGGGCCACGATTGGATTCACCCCACACCTTGATGTCGAGCTTGTCGCCGCTTGGCGTTGACACGCTGAAGCCGGCATGCGCGGTGGGGGTGATCGCAACGATCAACAGCATGCCGATAAGGCGAATGAAACGGTGGAATAGCGCGGTCAGAACAATCGCGGCAGCCCGTTTGATATTGCCATAGTGAATATCGATAGGACGCCCAAACAGGCATTGATGAAGCATCACACTCTCCGTATAAGCAAGAACGATGAGCAGGTGGCGATCTACTAGGATCGACCCGATTTAATCGCGATTTATGACCAGACAGGTAAGCGCAGACACCCATCAGGCAGGCTGACCTGCTATTCAACAGGTCAATACAGGTCAATAAAGGTCAATATCAGCACATTCCAATGCCACCTTGACCATCGTCAGAACCCCGATATCAAATCGAGTTATTTTCCTCCATGTCATCTTCATTGACTCATTACCCCGCATGCTGACCACAACCAACCACGACCGTGATAACAGCGGCATGAAATATGTTTACCCGGTTATTTCGCGCCGCGCCAGCGGTGTCTCGATTGGCGTCAATCTCAACCCCAACAACGCTTGCAACTGGCGCTGCATCTACTGCCAGGTACCAAACCTGACGCGCGGCGGCCCGCCTGCTATTGACCTTGCCTTACTGGAAGCCGAGTTGCGACAGATGCTGGCAAACATTGTCAATGGCGACTTCATGACCCGCCATGTGCCTGAAAAAATGCGTCAACTCAACGATATCGCGCTTTCCGGCAATGGCGAACCTACCAGCGCAGCCGAGTTTTCAAGCGTAGTCGAATTGATTGGCCATGTAATGGCCGATTTCAATCTGACTGGCAAGATAAAACTGGTCCTCATCACCAATGGCAGTCTGGCGCACAAGGCGATCGTACAAGAAGGTTTGCGCAAGATGGCGACAATGAATGGAGAAGTCTGGTTCAAATTTGATCGTGCAACGCGCACCGGACTCAGCATGATAAACAACACAGAAACAGATCCAGAAAGTCATTATCAACGTATGAAAATCGTTGCCAGTCTTTGCCCCACCTGGGTCCAAAGCTGCTTTTTCAAACTGGATGGAGAAACGCCCAATGAAGAAGAAGTCAACGCATGGCTGGCCATGCTGACACGTGCAAAAAACGACAACCTGCCCTTGCGTGGCGTATTGATCTACGGGCTGGCCCGACCTTCTATGCAAAGCGAAGCATCACGCCTCGGACGTCTGGAAGAAAAGTGGATGCAAGAGTTGGTCTCGCGAGTGGCTGCGGTTGGCTGGCCAGCTCGTTCAAACACTTGACGATTGATATTTTTTGAAATTTTAAAAAATTCAAAAAATATTTGACTGAAAAACAGCCCAATCTGGAATAAGGAAAACCAAAAACTGATCAAACTTGGCGCCTGGATTTTCCAGGCGCCATTCCGATCCTGATTATTTCTTCTTGCCTTTCGTCGGTTTCACCGGATTGGCGGCTGCGGTCAACGCAGCACCCGCTTTGAAGCGAACCACTTTCTTGGCTTCGATCTTCATCTCTTTGCCAGTCTGCGGATTACGGCCCGTGCGAGCCTCGCGCTGCTGAACGCTGAAGGTGCCGAAGCCGATAAACTGCACGCTATCGCCTTTGGCGACGGCATCAGTAATTGCAGCAAGGGCCGCAGCAATGATGTCGGCAGTTTGCGCCTTTGTTGCGCCAGCTTTTTCAGCAACGATGTCGATCAGTTCAGTCTTGTTCATGCATGTCTCCTGACAATAGTATTTGCGGGTAAAAGCAATTTGGTGTGGTGCATTTTTTCACAAAATCCACTTCCTGCCTAAGCAACGGAAGCTTGTCCAAATCATTTAACAGCCACCTGAAAAACTCTGCTTGGGCTGGTCATGCCCCAGATTGGGTGAAGCACAGCGTAAGCGTAAGCGAGAAGCCGAGTTCAGAGAAGGGGCACACACCTGTCAAAGCCACAAATTGTTCAGTTTCTGCCTGAAAAAATGTAGCGCCCGTAAAAAAGGGGGCGATTACCCAAATCGCTGTCACTCCCCCTTCAACTCACTTACAAAATCCTAGCGCGGCGCGACTGGAACCATACCGCCAAACAAGCGCGGATCAATCATTGGAATGGACGGAAAACCCTGCTGATAAGTCGGCGCAACCGGAGCCATCTGACTGCCATAGCCAGGCACGTTGAAAATATTCCCCATGGAAGGACCATACGATTGAGGATTCGCCATGTTACCCAACCATCCACCATACCAACTCGGATTCAACGGCGCTGTCGCCATATTGAGAGCGCGTGGATCAAGCGCAGCGCCAGCAAATTTCAGATAAGTGTTGGGGTTCAATGTGTTCAAAAGCAAACCCAACGCACGCGGATCAACCGGCGCCATAACCCAACGCATCAGCTTGTTGGGGTCTGTCATCACGGTGGTTGCCGCAGAGATGAATTGCGGGTCCATCAACGCCTGCGACCAACTTGCCAGCACAACCGGATCCATCGCCTTGGCAAAATTGCCATAAGCGCGCGGATCCATCAGGCTGGATGTCGATTGCAGATACAAATTGGGATCCATCATGGCCTTGCTTGCGGCAATCAAGAACTCAGGTTCGGACACCATCGCCAGCGCTGCTATAAATTTTTTGGGATCGGCCAACATGTCACCGTTGCGGGTAAAGTCAGCCAAATATTTGACCCATTCATCGGCATTACCAGGTACCGCTGCAGCTTGTGCGTCAGTTTGGGCAGGAGCATTGTCAGATAGACTAGCCATGCTGAAAGTGGCTAGTGCGATAGCGAGAATAGTGCGGGAAACTTTCATCCTGATCTCCAATTAAATCAATATTAACAATCGCTTATGTACATCTCGCAATGCGAGCGGTGCGCATTGTGACGCCAATCCAAAATTTGGTGTCAGGAAAATCACTCGGAATTCGATGTCACCATGATGAACAAGTCGAGCTTCAAGCGAAGTCATAATTTATATGACCTGATTCGCCCATTCCCATTACGAAAAATCCCCCTAAGACCAATGTCGTAGATAAAAAACTTCAGAAGCCAGAACTTGACTGCACTGAACGCAACGCGTAGATTATTAGATTCCGTTTGAACTTTTGAAGCGGAGCGTGAATCGAAGATTCACATAGGGGGCGACCTGGCTTCGACGGGGGTCGCGAAGCAGACAAGGGCATACCGAGGACCAGTTACCTCGTAAATACATCTGGAATCTAGTAGTC
>JFJP01011364.1_pt1 | contig 10270 bp, 4 predicted proteins | sample 431651 | NCBI WGS metagenome assembly JFJP01 (sample SAMN02602958, study PRJNA72255) | Microbial mat metagenome, whole genome shotgun sequencing project. | biome: fresh water; feature: sink hole; material: water; isolation source: purple microbial (photo- and chemosynthetic) mats found in... | reverse complement strand
CGTAGATAGCCGCGCATGCTGGGCGGAATGGTGGGATTTTCGTCTAAGGCTTGGCTGGCGTTGTCGCGATATTCATTGTACACTTCATTATATGGCACTTCCGATAAGGGCGCGTTGGGGTCGGGGTTAATGCGCGCCTCGCCGACAGGCACGCCGCCTGTTGCCCCCTGTTCGTCAGGCTTGACCACTTCGCCACCCTCGCCGCCTAAATGCTCTGGTACGGCTAAAGATTCGTAATCTTTTAATGTCTCTTTGCCTGGCCCGTTATCCGTTTTCATGCTATCAGGGGCTTCTTTTTCCGCATTCAAACCCTCGGCGGGATGACCAGTGGGGTCTTCATGGCCTGCCCCACCTTGATGTCCCTGACCGTCATTTTTAGTCATAGATTGCCCACCGTTGGCCTCGGCTGAAGGGTTATTTTGTTGCTGCCGTAATTGTTCGCGTGCCTCTTGAATATTTTTCAGCGCGTCTTGCATGGCCTGTTGACCCTCTGCCGTTTGTCCCGCTTTGCCGAGGGCTTGCGCCGCTTTATCTAACGCCGCTTGTGCCGCTTGTGGATTGCCATTGGCGTTCTTCATGGCTTCTGCCGCTTCCTTAAGCGTTTGCGCTAATTCTTCATTGCCTGCTTGTTGGGCTTGTTGCGCCGCTTGCTCTAGGGCTTGTGCCATTTCTTGCGCGGCTGCGGGATTTTGCGCGGCCTCTTTGGGCGCGGCCTTGAGTAACTCTTGAGCTTTCTCCATATTACGTTGCTCAATGGCTTTGGCCAGGTCGGTGGTGGAGTTAAATTGGTTGAAGGTTTCGGCTAGTTGATTCAAGGTCGATTCTTGGGTCACTTTTTCTTCCAGATTCGTTAATTTTTGTTCAGCTTCGGCTAAAGCAGCCAAGCGTTCTGAGGGCGTTAGCTCTTCCTGCTTAAGCATATCTAACAATTCATTAAGTGTCTCGGTTAACTCTTGTCCCTCAGCCGTTTCTAGTAAGGGTTTGTCATTTAATAATTCAGTTTGCACTTCTTCCAATTTTGCCACTTGTTCTTGTAATGTTTTTTCTGCTTGCGCCTGTTGCGCTAAAATGGCGGTTTGCGGATTGGGGACGAGGAGGCCAATAATAGTGGCAATAATTAACAAATTCATTAAGCCGAGACGCGGCCATGAGAGTTGCAAGGGGAAGGTTAGCATGAGTTGAAATGATTTAAGATAGTGCAATGTATCCGTTAATTGGGCTTGGATGATGTCGGGGGCGGTGGTTTGGGGGTGCAGGGTTAATTCCCAAGCGGTGCTAAAGCGTTCATCTAAATGGGCATGTTGGTCAATGAGTTGGGCGGTGGCGGCTTGGGGGCGCGGGCGTAGCCAGGCATAAAGCAGAGCCATGATGAGCGCGCTTAAGGTGATGCCTGCGCCGAGGGCTAATAAGCGGCTGGTCTCGGCGAGGGGATAGCGGTGGCTGGCGAAGATGAGCGCGAAGGTGGCGGTTAGCCCGATGATGAGCGCGCTCACCATGAGTTGGAGGCTTTCTAGCCAGCGCAGCCGCCGTGAAACTTGATGTAATATGCGGGTTAAGGTTTCGGTCTGAGATGAGTTTGACATGGCTTAATGTTTTTGCAACGAATTACACGAATTTTACGAATTAAAAATAGGCTTTTTCGTGTAATTCGTTGCGTAAATTCTATAAATCATAGGTTGAATGGATTATTTTAGCAAACAAGACTTTCATTTACAGACCTGCCAGGTTTTTAAACCAGGGTAGCTCTCTTTTTTAGCACCGAGTAGGGCAAATGTCCGATATTACTCTCTTAATTTCTATGCTACAATGAACGTAGTTTAAATGGTTTAACAAAAACTAGCTAAGGAGAGGTGCTAAAATGAAATTTGACTTAATTAGCCGACTAACTTTTTTATTATTTGCCCTGTTTATGATGGTGGGGTGTGGGACTCAACTCGCCGATTCTCAAGTAACTTTATCTGCAAGTAATGTTTCGTTACAGCTTGAATGGGTGCATCAGGCGGAATTTGCGGGCTATTATGTGGCGAATCAAGAAGGGCTATACTCGGCTAATGGCCTGGAGGTTAAAATGATTTCGGGCGGGCCAACGGTTAATCCGATTGATAAAGTTGCGCTCAAGGAGGTGGATTTTGCCATTATTAGTAATCCAATAGATTTGCTCAAAGCGCGCCAAGCGGGGCAACATGTGGTGGCGGTGGCGGCTCTGTTTCAACGTGACGCGAATGTTTGGATTTCATTGGCTGAGAAAAATATAACGACCCCTCAAGCCTTAAAAGGGCAACGGGTTGGTTTAAAAACTACGGCCATGACCTCTTTTGAATTATTATTAGCTACTGCTAATATGACGTTGGCGGAGGTGCAAATGGTTCAATTAGCTGACCCCACGATTCGACCTTTGGTGGCGGGTGAGGTGGATGTTTTACTGGGTTTGGTTATTGATGAACCGTTATTGGCCCGTCGTCAAGGGTATAATATTAATGTGCTTACTTTGGCTGACCAGGGAGTTATTTTACCTAGTGATTTGCTGATTGTCCATGAGGATTTATTGCGTGATAAGCCTGATTTAGTTAAACGATTTGTGCAAGCCTCGCTCAAAGGGTGGGAAATGACCATTAATCAACCGAAATTAGGCTTAACGGCGACCTTGCGAGTTGATGAGACTTTAAATGTGACGCAACAAACGGAGATGTTAGCTGAAGTAATTAAACTCATTCAACCTGATTCCAATGCCATTGGTTTTATGAATGACGACTTGTGGACTAAAATTATACAGTTGGCTTTAGCACAAAAACTTGTTACTCAACCCATAGAGCCACATCAAGCCTATACAACCCAATTTTTGCTACCCTAAACTTGACGTAATGAGATGGTAGTGGATACTTAGTGTATAAGCTATCAGGTTTGAGAGAGGATTATACGGCGATGAGCCAAATAACTGATGAAATGAGGTCACATACTCCAGATGCTGCACGGCAGAACTACCCCTGGGGAACTTCATCTAGCTTAAGAAAAACGTTGTTGCTCAGTTTTCTATTGCTTTCATTGATTACGGTTGTGGCACTTTTAATGATAAGTGTGACTGTTAGTACCACGACCTCTCAAAATTTGGTTTTTGATGAATTGGTGGCTGAAATTGAGTTAAATCAACAAGTTATTAAGAATTGGCTAGATGAACGGGTGCGAGATTTGGCTATTATTATCAATAATCCGTCCGATGTGGCGGGGGCGCGCCAACTTTTGCTCAAACACAATAATTCTGTTAATTATCAAACATTTCTTTATCGTTTACAGGTGGAGGCTGGGCCAACGAGCCGCTTTGCCGAGATTTTTTTATTAGATTTGCAAGGTAACGTTATTGTTAGTACGAATAAAGAAAATCAGGGGCAATCTCAGGCCAAGGAGAGCTATTTTCAAAATGGATTGTTAGCTCCCTTTATTTCCAGTCCTATTGCTAACACTCAGCAAGATGATTATGAAATCATGGTGGTGGTGCCTGTGCGGGATGAATTTGGCGGGGCGATGGGCGTTTTGGCGGGCCGCTTAAAAGTGTCTCAGATGTCTAAGGTGGTTTTTACGCGGGCATCCTCAAACCAAACGGGTGAAATTTATTTGGTGAGTAAAAATAAACAATTATTAACGGCCACTCGTTTTGAGGCTAAATCAAAGGAAGTTAATAGTTTGGGCGTGATGAATGCTTTAACGCCTGGCCCTTATCGCAATGGGCAAAATATTTATAAAAATTACAATGGAGTGAGTGTGGTCGGGGTATATCGTTGGCTGCCTGATTTGGAAGTGGTGTTATTGGCGGAACGCTCTGAGGCTGAGGCATTATTGGGTGTAAATAGATTGGTGACGATTCATTTCGCAACGGCCCTGGTGGTTTTTCTGTTAGCGGCGGCCTTTGCTTGGTTTACTACGGCTCTTATTGTGCAACCGATTATTACTTTAACTAAAGCGGCGACGGCTTTAGCGGAAGGGAGTTGGCAGCCGATGTCGCCGCTGTCCCGTAGGCGCACGGCGAGTGCGGAAGCTATGCAAGCTATTCTGACTCGTAGTGATGAAGTGGGCGAATTAGCGCAATCATTTGATGGCATGGCGAAACAACTTCGTGAATCTTTTATGACGTTAGAGTTACGGGTTTTGGAGCGTACGCAACGCCTAGAGGTGGTGGCGACGCTGAGTGAGCGATTTAATGCGATTCTTGATTTAGATATATTACTTCATGAATTAGTCCATCGCGTGCAAGAAAATTTCGATTATTACTATGTGCATATTTATTTGATTGACTCTCACCATGAAAACTTGGTCATGGAAGCGGGTGTGGGGCATGTGGGTACGGAATTGAAGGCCAAGGGGCATTGGATACCGTTGAACGCCAAAACTAGTTTGGTGGCGCGGGCGGCGCGGACAGGTGAAGTTGTAGCAGTTGGTAATGTGCGTGAAGCTCCTGATTGGCTACCTAACCCTTTATTACCTGATACGCAATCAGAAATTTCGGTGCCGATTGTGGTTGATGATGAAGTGGTCGGGGTTTTAGATGTGCAATCCAATAAGGTGAATGGTTTAGATGAAGGAGATGCCACATTATTACGCTCCTTGGCTAATCAAGTGGCGGTGGCGATTACCAATGCCCGTTTGTTTGATGAAATTGAACATCGGGCGGCGGAGTTAGCCCATGCCAAAGAGGTGGCAGAGTCGGCTAATCAGGCTAAAAGTGAATTTTTATCGAACATGAGCCATGAATTACGGACTCCCTTGAATGGTATTTTGGGGTATACACAAATTTTAAGCCGTAATAAAGCGTTAAGCTATCAGCAGAGAGATGGCCTGAATATCATTCAACAAAGCGGCGAACATTTACTGATGTTAATAAATGATATTCTTGACTTGGCTAAAATTGAGGCGCGCAAATTAGAACTCTATCCGACCACCGTTAATTTAACTGCTTTTTTAGAGAGTGTGGCGGCCATTATCCGACTGCGGGCGCAACAAAAACACATTACTTTTATTTATGAAGCTAAGGCTAATTTACCGCTTGGCGTTGAAGTGGACGAAAAGCGGCTGCGGCAATTATTACTTAACTTACTGAATAATGCGGTCAAATTTACCGACAGCGGGGCGGTCACATTACGGGTTTTACGGCTTCATGATGGCGTATCTGCCGATGGGGAGGAACTCGTAACGTTACGTTTTGAGGTGATTGATACGGGCGTAGGAATTAGTGCCGAGCAGTTGCAACACATTTTTTTACCCTTTGAACAAGTGGGGGATTTACAGCGACGGGCGGAGGGGACGGGCTTGGGGTTAGCCATTAGCCAACGGTTAGTTCAGGCCATGAAGAGCGACTTAAATGTTAAAAGTCAATTGGGGCAGGGCAGCACTTTTTGGTTTGATTTGGCGTTACCGACGCGGGTGGTTTTGGCTGATAGTCGGCCTCATTTAGATAAACCGATTGTGGGTTATCAAGGAAAACGGCTAAAATTATTGGTGGTTGATGATAAAGATTACAATCGCGCTGTGTTGATGCAGTGGCTAGAACCGTTAGGATTTGAAATATTTGAAACCAAAGACGGCTTGCAAGGACTACATTTAGCGCAACAAATGCCGCTTGATGTGATTATTACTGACCTGATTATGCCTGTGATGACGGGCTTTGAGATGGTGCAAAAGGTGCGGCAAACGGTTGAATTTCAAAAAGTTATCATTATCGCCCTGACCGCGAGTGTATTTGAGGAAGACCAACAGCAAGTTATGTTGGCGGGTTGTGATGCTTTTCTGGCGAAACCCGTTAATTTTCATAAATTACTGGAGTTGTTGCAAAGTTTATTACACTTAGAATGGCTTTATGAGGAGTCTCCGCTTGAAAATGAAATAAAATTTAATATATTGCCCGCACTAACCGCCTCTCGCTTAGATGCTCTTTGGCCGCCGCCCCAAGCGGAGTTGCTGATTTTAATGGAGTTACTTAAGTTAGGGAACATGCAGGCGATTGAGCAATGGGCGAGTCGTCTTAAGGAATTAGGCGCATCTTATGAACCTTTTGGGCAAGTTGTCCAAACATTGGCTAAAAATTACGATGAGTATCGGCTATGGGATTTAGTGAAACAATTTGGCACTCAGAATAATGAGTTGGAGTTACTCGCTAAAGTTGGGGTAAAAACTCAAACACTTTCCTCTAACGCCCTGCCCGCCACGCCCACTTCACCGCCTCCTTTAGCTACGCCGCAAACGATTTTAGTCATAGATGATAATCCTATTAATTTAGGCGTTTTGGTGGAGTATCTGGCGAATTATGGCTTTACCATTTTAGTGGCGCGTGATGGTTTAAGCGGGTTGGATAAGGCGCAATTGGCACAACCTGATATGATTTTGTTAGATGTGATGATGCCAGGGGTTGATGGCTTTGAAGTGTGTCGGCGGCTGAAGGCCAATAAAATCACCCAAAATATTCCCGTGATTTTCATGACGGCTTTAACGGAAACTAATCATAAGGTACAAGGCTTTGCTGTCGGCGCGGTGGATTATATTACCAAACCATTGCAACAAGAAGAGGTCTTGGCGCGGGTAATGACCCATTTACAGGTGCGCCATTTAACCCAACAACTCCAGCAAGCTAATCAAGAATTACTTAATATCAATACAGATAAGGATAAATTTTTTTCCATTGTCGCCCATGACTTGCGCGGGCCATTTTTGCCATTATTGGGGATGTCTGAATTATTGCCTAAAATGATTGATTCAGGTAAGTTAGAGCGCGTTAAAACCATGAGCGTGGGGATTCATCAATCGGCGCAAAACATTTTTGATTTACTGGAAAATTTGTTACAATGGTCTCGTCTCCAAATGGGGCGCATGGCTTATCAGCCGATTCAACTCAATCTTAATCAAATTATTCTCAAAAATGTGGAGCTATTGGGGGAGGTGGCGCGGGACAAAGCCATCTCGTTGCAATATTTTTTAACGGCTCAATTTGTGGTCTATGCCGATGAATACATGGTGAATACCATTGTTCGTAATCTTATCTCTAATGCCTTGAAATTTACACCTGCGAATGGACAAGTTATATTACAAGTTCAATTGATAACGGAGATGTCGTTGTCAGGCCAGAATTTATTTGTGGAGATTGCGGTTATTGATACGGGCGTGGGGATTAGTCCTGTCAATATTCAAAAACTCTTTCGGATAGACACCCACTATAGTACGTTAGGCACGAGTAATGAAAAGGGGACAGGGCTAGGGTTATTGATGTGTTTTGAAATGATTAAGAAAAATGGCGGAAAAATTTCGATTGAAAGTCAGGTCAATCAAGGTTCAACCTTTAAATTTACATTGCCAATTGTTTCGATTACACCATTTGCGAATGGTCGAGATGGCGAGACGGCAAATGAATCTGGCCTATTCGCCATCTCGCCTCTTGCACAGCCTGGCTTCATTCTGCCGCCCCCGTCTGAGTTGAAAGTTCTCTTAAGTTTGGCGGTGGTGGGTAACATGCAACGGTTACAGGCCGAGGCGAAACGGATTGAGGCTCTGGACGAGCGTTATAAACCTTTTGCCACCAAGCTATTTGATTTAGCTTATAATTTTGAAGATGACGAAATTTTGAATCTACTTGAAAAATATATCTCGGAGTGATGAACTATGGCTTACGAAGTTGAATTAAAAGCGTATTTAACTAACCCCACGAAAATTGAGGCGCAGGCAGCCCAAATCGGTACATTTCTTAAGGAAACGCACAAGGAAGATGTCTATTTTCGGCCACGCGGCGATGGTCGCGCCATGCCGACTGACCGTTATCGTTTGCGGCGCGAGGGCGGGCAGGCGGTGGTCACGTTCAAAAATCTGCTGCAAAGTGGCGGGGTGGAAGTGAATGATGAGATTGAATTTGTGGTGGATGATGCCCATGCCTTTTATCAATTTGCCGACCGTTTTGGCTTTGAACCTTTTGTGGTCAAGCGCAAAATCTCGCGAGTGTATGAAGTGGGGCGGGTGCATGTGGAGTTGAATGACGTGGAACATCTGGGGTATTTTGCTGAGTTGGAGATTTTATGTAATAATGAGGCAGAAATAGCGGAGGCGCGGCGGGAAGTGGCTCAGGTATTATTGCGGCTAGGGCTGAAAGAGGCCGACCTAGAGCCGCGCCGTTATATTGAATTAATTCAAGCGGCCTATCCCGTGCAGTATCAATTTGTAAATGACCGTAATATGGATTGGCCGTTTGTCATTGGTCAATAGTTATTTGTCCTTTGTCCTTTGTCATTAGTCATTTGTTTCTTGTAGAATGACCAATGACCAGTGACCAATGACCAGTGACCAGTGACCAATGACCAATGACAAATAACAAAGGATAATATGATGACAGATGAAACTAAAATTACGGGGCGTGATTTATTAGCGGAGGGGTGGCAACCTGGCCCTGCCCTGGGTGTGGCGTTGGAGCTTGCGGAGAAATTAGCGCAAGACAAGCTCAATTATAATGAAATATTAAGCCGATTAAATCAGGTGCGCCTCACCCCTGCCGATTATCAAAATGACCCGTTGTATGGCGTGTTGGCGAAACCCTTCATTCAATTGGCGGTTTTGGAGGCGGTGCCTCCATCTCCGATTCGGGCAACACCCGTGCCATTTCGGTTATGGGGCGATTATTTTGAACCTGAGACATTACAGCAATTGACGAATGCGGCTCATCTGCCCATTTCCCAATCGGCGGCTCTTATGCCTGATGGACACCCTGGTTATGGCTTGCCGATTGGCGGCGTGGTGGCGACGGTGAATAGTGTGATTCCTTTTGGCGTGGGCATGGATATTGCTTGTCGGATGCGCTTGACCATTTTTGAGGAGCAGCCGCGCATGTTGAAATCTCAGCGGGAGCGATTGCAGAAAGCCCTTACATTTAATACTCGTTTTGGCATTGGCGAACGTGATGGCGAATGGCAGCCAGGCCGTCGGCGGCAGCATGAAATTTTAGATGACCCGCGCTGGCGGGAGTCTTCTGTTTTGCGCCACCAATATGATAAAGCGGTGCGCCAATTGGGGACATCTGGCACATCTAACCATTTTGCGGAGTGGGCTGCTTTGACCGTGTTGGAGGATATTCCCCGTTTGGGTTTGCAGGTGGGTGACGAGCGACTCTGCTTTGTGACCCATTCGGGTTCACGCGGCGTGGGCGCAACCATTGCGGAGCATTACACGCGGGTGGCGAAGGAGTTGCACCCTGAATTGCCCAAGCAATATGAGCAATTGGCCTGGCTTGATTTGGATACGGAGGCGGGGCAGGAATATTGGCTGGCGATGAGTGTGGCGGGTGATTTTGCCGCCGCCAATCACCGCACCATCCATGAAACGGTCATTGCGGACGCGGGGTTAGAGGTAGCCGCATTTGTGGAAAATCACCACAATTTTGCCTGGAAAGAGCTTTATAACGGGCAGGAGTTGATTGTTCACCGCAAAGGGGCGACCCCCGCGGGGCTAGACGTGTTAGGGGTTATTCCTGGCACGATGGCCGATAAAGGGTACATTGTGGTGGGGTTGGGCAATGAGGAGTCGCTTAATTCGTCCAGCCATGGGGCGGGGCGGCCACGCTCACGGACGGCAACTAAGAATTTAATTACGCGTAGTCAACGGGATGCCTACCTTAAGCAGAAAGGGGTGGAATTGCTGAATCCTGATGCGGGGGTGGATGAAGCCCCGCAAGCCTATAAAGACCCCGCGGTGGTTATGTCGCAGCAAATGGATTTGGTGCGCCCGATTGCCACATTTCAGCCGTTGATGGTGATGATGGCGAGTGATGATAAATTTGGGCGGAAGAGACGGAAGTGAGAGGTGAGAGGTGAGAAGTAAGAGGTGAGAAGTAAGAGGTGAGAAGTAAGAGGTGAGAAGTAAGAAGTGAAATGTGAACGGGCATGTCTTTATTGAGACATGCCCGTTTTGTTTTCTGTCCTCTTGGACTTCCGATGTCGTCAAGACATTGGTAGTCTGGAAAATTTTTGCACAGCTACTCAGATTAACCGCAACCACCGCCCTTCGCGGCCTTCTTTTGCTGTAACTTCACTTTAGGCGTGTATTTCAATTCTTCATATCCCTTTTTATCAGGTTCAGCCGCCACCTGATTAGACCCCAGGGCGGCGGTGAAACTGTAACGCAAACTCTCTGCCGAGAGGGTTTCATCGGCGCAGGTTGTGCGTTGTTGAGGGCCAAAAACGTCTAGCCAACAGTTAACCCCACCTTCCAAAATATAAACATTGGTCACGCTGTTAGCCATTAAAATTTTCCA
>JFJP01044036.1_pt1 | contig 10271 bp, 3 predicted proteins | sample 431651 | NCBI WGS metagenome assembly JFJP01 (sample SAMN02602958, study PRJNA72255) | Microbial mat metagenome, whole genome shotgun sequencing project. | biome: fresh water; feature: sink hole; material: water; isolation source: purple microbial (photo- and chemosynthetic) mats found in... | reverse complement strand
TTATGATATTTATTAAATCTTTAATTCATTTAATTATATTTGATTTACAGTCAAAGGATTAAATTCCTGATAAAAAAATATAGATCCTTATTGTCGGAATAAAAATGAAAGACACGATTTACCTATCCGTTCTCGACTCACTGGCAGTTGGATTCGCACATTGCAGATTACTGTCCGACGCCAACGGATCATTGGTTGGCTACACTATTATTGAAGAAAACAGTGCATTTGAATTGCTAACCGGCCTGTCGTCCTCTGCGATCGGGGGCAAGAATATAATAAAGAGTGCAAGACACTTAGGGGAATATGGACTTGATGATCTGATCCTGTTTTCTAAAACTGCTGTTTCGGGAGAAGGCACAACTAAGGAAAAATTTATAAAAAAAACAAATAAATGGTATGAGATCAGGGTATTACCAGCAGAAAAAGAGCAATTCATAATCCTTATTTCCGACCTGACAGATTCAAAACTCGATACAGTTAATAAGGAAGAACTTGTAAATATCAGTAATTCGTTGCTTAACTCAGACAGGAAATTGCCTGATCTGGATAAACTTACGCATGATATGTGCAGGATAGCAGGAGCAGAATTCGGAGTATTCAATCTGTTTTCCGACGACAGGAAAAAGTTCCGGAACATGGCTATATATGGAAATCCCGGATTGATTTCCAGTGCATACAAACTGCTCGGGTTTTCGCTTGTTAACAAAGAATGGGATACATCGCTGGTTAGGTTTAATACTATTAAGGAAGAACATATTGTGAGGTTCAGCTCACTGTCGGAACTGGCTACCGGTGTTATTCCCGACCAACTATGCAAGACAGTATCTGCTGTACTTAACACCGGTTCTGTTTATGCTATTGAGATCGCTGCCCATTCAGTAGTAATAGGCGATTTTATACTCCTATTCCGCAAAGGCAATGAGCTTCAGAACAGGTCGATAATATCGGCATTTGCCAATATGGTAGGTATTGCAATTAACAGGAACAACACTGAAAATGAAAGGAAAAAAAGTGAGAGTAATCTTAAAAATTTCTTCAATGCCGGAATTGATTTCCATTGGGTTTTAAATGAAAGGGGCGAGATTATTGAGGTTAACGAAACAGTAATAAACAGGCTCGGATACAAGGCTTCCGAACTGCAGGGCCAGCCGGGGATGATAGTTCATCCGCCGGAGATGAGGGAGGATGCCCGCAGGATAATTGAATCGATGCTACAGGGGGCTAACATTGCCTGTAATATACCTCTCAGGGCTAAATCAGGTCAACTTATTCCTGTTGAAACATATGTATTTAAGAGTGAATGGAATGGCCAAATGGCGGTTTTTGGTATAAGTAAGGATATTTCAGAACTTAAACTATCCGAGGAGAAATTTTCCAAAGCCTTTAATACCAGTCCCGATATAATGGGAATCAGCGATCTTGCAACCGGCGTTTATGTTGAAGTAAACAAAGCCTTCTGCGAGATCCTCGGTTTCACACAGGAAGAGGTCATCGGAAAAACATCAGAAGAAGTACTGAAATTCGGAGTTGAACTGAGAAAAAGTCTTCTGGCAAAAATTAAAAAGGCTGGCTTCTTACGGAATGAGGAAGTAATCATCAACACAAAAACAGGAAAACCACTTAACATACTACTCTCAGCCGAAACAATAACAATGGCCGGCAAGGATTACAACCTCACTGTTGGTGTTGATATCACCTCCAGAAAAGCTATGGAGATCTCTCTTAGGCAGAACGAAGAGAAATACAGGTCGCTGACAGAGAAAATGAGGGATGTGCTCTGGACCACCGACCTGAATTTCAATACAACCTGGGTTAGTCCTTCTATCTATACAATTCTCGGATTTACTCCTGAGGAGCGGATTATGCAGAAAGCGGAAGATCAGGTTACCCCTGAATCATTAAAATATGCATTTGAATTACTGTCGGAACAATTAAAAAATGATAAAGAGTCTGACCCTGACCGTACCATTGCCCTTAAAATGAATTACTTTCATAAAGAGGGGTCTGTACGGGTTCTTGAAAATATGATGTCGTTCATACGCGATGACTCAGGAAATCCGGTGGCAATACATGGATTGTCGCGCGATATAACAGAAAGGCAAAAGGCCGAGGAGGAACTTGTAAGGGTAAATGAGAATCTGCGACAGACAGGCCTGATGGCAAAGGTTGGTTCATGGGAGGCCGATTTCGTAAATGGCACACTGCACTGGTCGGATATTACAAAAAAGATAATGTCAGTACCTGAAGACTATATTCCGCAGCTTCGTGAGGCAACTATTCATTACAAGGAAGGTGATAGCCGCGACAGGATTTTCAGGCTTGTGGAGAATGCCCGTACAACCGGTGAACCATTCGATGATGAGTTCATCGTAAACGCATTTGATGGCACCGAACGACATATAAGGAATATTGCCAAACCTGTATTCAAAGACGGGATCTGCATAAGAATTATTGGGACCTTTCAGGATATTACCGACAAAAAGATTTATGAAAACAGGCTCAGGAAGAGTGAGGCCAATCTGAAAGCTATTATTGAGAATACTCTCGAAAATATATGGTCGGTGAATACGAATTACGAGGTGGAGTATGTCAATGAGGTGTTTTCAAGGGCTTTTTTCATGACTTTCGGTGTTGAACTTAAAGCTGGCATGAACATTATACATGCCCTTCCTGAAAACCTGAGGGCTCAATGGAAAGAAAGATACGACAGAGCTTTCCTGAATGAACATTTCCTCTTCGAAGACAGGATAATGGTAGGCGGCAATATCATCTATGTCGAAGTGGCAATGAATCCGATAATTGTCGATGGCAGGATTGTGGGTGTGGCTCTGTATGGAAAAGATGTAACAGAGAAAATGATTTCTCAGCTGCAGCTGCGCTACCAGGCTGATCTGCGCCAGCTGCTGGTTGAACTCTCATCGGGCTTCATCAACCTGCCTGTCGGTAAAATTGAACCTGCAATATCCGACTCACTTGAGAAAATTGGTGAGTTTGTCGGAGCCGACAGATCCTATGTTTTTGAATTTGACACAATAAATAAGAGCGCCAGCAATACTATTGAATGGTGCCGCCACGGAGTTGAAAAGCAAATAAACAGACTTCAGAAGATCCCTCTGTCTAAATACACAAATTGGGTGGAGATGCTCATCAGAGGCGAGTCGGTGAAAATCAGCAACGTCAATGATATTGCCGATCCTGTTTTGAAAGATATTGCACTGATCCAGAATGTAAAAAGTTTTCTTACGATACCACTTATCATGCAGGGTCATTGTATGGGGTTCGTTGGTTTTGATTCTGTTTCCGATTTTCATGAATATACTGATATTGAACACCAGCTGCTCCTCGTATATGCACAGACGCTGGTGAATGTGATGGAACGCATGGAGAAGGAGAGGAAACTGGTGGAAGCAAAGGAAAAAGCAGAGGAAAGCGATCGTCTTAAATCAGCATTCCTGGCTAATATGAGCCATGAGATCCGAACCCCGATGAATGGTATCATAGGTTTCCTTAATCTTCTGAGAGAACCCGATCTTTCAGATGAAAACAAATCAGCATACATCGATATCGTTACACAAAGCGGCCAGCGTCTTCTTGATACCCTGAACGACATCATTGAGATCTCTAAGATTGAGTCAAAGGAGATGAACCTGAATATCTCAGATGTGCCCACAGACAAAATCCTGGAATATTTCCTGAACTTTTTCCTTCCACAGGCAAGTACAAAAGGCATTATACTGAAGCTGTCTGACCATCTGAGAGGAGGCAGCGCTATTCTGAAAACCGACAGGAACAAACTCGAAAGTATGATCTCAAACCTCCTGAAAAATTCTGTCAAATTTACCTCCTCAGGGTATATTGAATTCGGTAATTATACAAGTGATAATACCCTGGTATTCTATGTAAAGGATACCGGATCAGGCATCCCGGAAAACAGACTGGAAGCAATATTCGACCGTTTTGTTCAGGGCGATATATCATCAAACAGACCTCATGAGGGTTCCGGACTAGGCCTTTCTATTGTAAGGGGTTATGCTGAACTGCTTAACGGTAATGTATGGGTGGAATCGGTGTATGGAAAAGGGAGTACATTCTTTTTCTCCCTTCCGTATATATGCGGTTCCGACACCGAAATCAGTAAATCAGCAGAAGACTTTAATATACCCGAAGGTAATGCCAGTCTGAGTATTCTTATTGTTGAAGATGACAGATCAAGTTATCTCTATCTGGAAAGAATTTTAAGTATGGAGGGGTACAGGACCTTCTGCGTTTCCGATGGTTTGGAAGCAGTAACACAAGTAAAGGATAACAATAATATCGGATTAGTGCTTATGGATATTAAACTTCCGGGAATCTCTGGTATTGAAGCAACCAAAAGAATAAGGGAATTCAATAAAAAGATCCCCATCATAGCACAGACTGCCTATGCCTTCGCAGGCGACAGAGAGGAGGCAATGATAGCAGGATGCAGCGATTACATCTTAAAGCCTGTCAACAGAAGTGAATTGCTGAAGCTTATCGTTAAACATACGAAACCCGTAGACCTCGCTTAGCGCAGGGTAAAATTGGTCGATTCGGTCACGTCATTTGGCTGCGCCGTCATTTGCTTCGCGTCATTTGCCTTCGGCGTCATTCGTTGTCATCGATTGTACTACGATTGAATGACAATTGAATGACAATTGAATGACTATCAAATGACCATTGAATGACCATTGAATGAACATTGAATGACTATCGAATGACCATCAGATCTTATTGCTGCGTTGTAGTTGTTCCCGAGGTTTCGCCTCCGCTCTTCAAGTCGTCGTTCCTGATACCTCTCCGGGCTTTCTTCACCTGAAGATCGAGCTTACCGAAATTATAGGCTACGTTTATCCTGAGGTTTTGAGCCGGATATGAATTCTCCATATGCGAAAAGAATGTTATGTCCTTCGATTCGCTTGTGTATTTCTTCCTGTACCAGAACGGGTCGGTGGCGGAGACAGAGAGCATAAGTTTGCGCTTCAGGAAATATTGCGAAAGGCTTAAACCTGTGTAAAAGAAGGAAGAAGACCTTCCCTGCAGCATAATGCTCGAAGAATATAATCCCACATTGACATTTACAGAGCCGTCTTTCCAGAGTGTCCTCCTCCCTCCCAGGTATCCCTGGTAGCTAAAGCCCTCGTTATTTATAGAATAGGCGGTCATAGCTTCAAGCTTACTGTAGGTTACTCCACCGTTGAAAAAGACATTGAGTTTACCGGAGGGACGGTATGAGAGATAAGTGTTTAATCTGTAAAGCTGATCCTTTCCGATGTTTTCGTAAGTACTGGCTGTAGATCCGTTTGATTCAACTCTTGAGATCCTCTCGATTGAGTTATTTGCAAAACTGGAAGATGATGTAACTGAAAAATTGAACTTAGGTGCGAAATATGTATAACCAAGCTCGAATGAATGCGATACTTCCGATTTCAGCATGGGATTACCATAACTTATATTGAGCGAATCGCTGTTGTTAACATAAGGATTCAGATACCAGATCCCCGGCCGCGACAGTCTTTGGGTATACGATAGCTTTACTGTTTGGCCCTGTTTCGGCATATATGAGAAAGTGATGTAAGGCACCAGATTGAAAAGTCTGTTCGTGAAATCAGTGTTGATGCCTGAAGTCCTTGATGTCCCGTCATTCCAGGTCCGCTCAAGACGTAACCCCGCTTTCGTGCTGAGTTTCTTCCACTTAATAAGATAACCGGCATATAATCCCATAATATACTGGTCATAATCGAGGTCATTTACGTTGTCGAGTTTTATGTTGTCGCGAATGATCTCAGAACTGCTTATGTTTTGCCGTAAGATGAATTTCAGACCACCTTCAATCTGGTGTTTTTTTGTAATCGGATCATAATAATCTGCCTGGAATGTCTGCTCCCTACCCACAGCATCATTCTCAGATACCTGGCTGTACGAAGGATAGCCGATTATGCCATCGACACCGGAATTATTTCTTGTAAACCGTGGATTATTATCGAGTTTGTAAGAGAAAGTGAGCGATTTGTCGGGCTTCTTATATGTCTTCTGATAGTCGATATTCCCTGAGAGGAAGCCGGCTTTGTTACTGCTGTTTATATGATTATTATACAACCGTGTAATATCATTATCGGTATTCATGTACTGTGTCTCGGTGAAGCTTTTATTCGTGTAGTTGCTCTGAGATCCCCAGAAAGAGAGGCTGATAAGGTTAAGTGAATCAATGTCATAGCTTGCCTCGCCCTGATAACCGTTAGATAGTCCCTTATAGTTGCTGGTGCCCTCCGAAGATGAATAATGATAATCTGAATTATTAAAATATTCTGTATTATTAATTGTACGCGATTCGGGCTGAATGAACTGGCTGCCGTAATAACGTGATGATAAACTGAATTTTTTAATCTTTACAGCCAGATAGGCTCCCAGATTAACACTTCCCCGGGCATCCACACCCGTGTTCAGGCTGCCATTGTAGCCATTGATTGTTTTCTTGGCTGTTATGATATTGATTATCCCCCCGACACCCTCAGCATCGTATTTTGAAGAGGGGTTGGTGATAACCTCTATGTCTTTTATTGTATTGGCAGGAAGACTCTTAAGCGCCTCCTTGAAGTTTGATGACATCATCGAGGAGCTTTTACCATTTACAAGTACCTTAAAATTCGACTGCCCGTTAAGAGTTATGTTTTCTTCGGCATCAACCGTAATCAGCGGCACTTTACGAAGCATTTCCAGTGCATTGTTAGCCTGTGCCTCCGGATCAGATTCCATACTGTATGTGATCTTATCGGGATCTATTTTTACAAGTGGTTTCTGAGCTGTTACAGTAACTTCTTTAAGCATAACCCCCTCTTCCATAATTAGTTTCCCCAGATCGGTTTTCGGCTGGGATACCACTATTGGAATTTTGAATTCTTTATAACCTACAGAGGAAGCCGTTAAGATATATTTAAGGGGGGTACTCAGGCTGACAGTAAACTTACCCGAAGCATCGCTGGCCTGTGCCTTTACTATTTTTAAACTATCGTTTTTTATGATAACAGTGGCAAAGGGAACACCCTTACCCGTAAGTTTTTCAACAATCTGTCCGCTCACCTGGTAACTGGCAACTTTATTTTGTGCCGGTAACAGTAAGGAAACAGAAAGGCTTAACAATAACAGACATAAATATTTCATAAGAAAAGTATAAATGAATTAAAATGAATGAATACTGTGTTTAACTTAACTATAACGAATATATAACTAATTTATTAGTATTACAAATAAATAATTAGTTAAATACGGAAAGGGTATGCGGCTTGAGGTGAGGATTCCCAGGATAGTTACATCATCTGTCTGATCATGATCACCCTTCCATTCTTCGAAGGTCTGATTAAGAATTAGTTTTTGCTCGCTGAAGGTTTTATCAGAGATTTCGCAAATAATTGATTTAAGCCTGGCACTTTTGAACTTTTTATCACTCTCTCCACCAAACTGATCTTCAAATCCATCAGTTATCAGGTAAAGAGTATCTCCACTTTCCACATCGAAAGCATGATTGGTAAATGGCTTCATATTTTCATATATTGCTACCGGCATCTTATCGGAAGGCATTTCCTTTAATTCTTTATTGCCTTTAACAACTATCAGTTTATTGTTTGCGCCGCAGAACTGAGCCTTATTGGTTCTGGTATCAATAACGCATAATGCAATATCCATTCCGTCTTTCTGTTCTCCGCTTGTCCCCTTCTGCTGTAAAGCTTCAATAATTTCCATCCTCAGGTTTTCAATAATATCACTTGCCCTGGTAACCTCTTTCTTTCTTACTATCTCATTCAGAAAAGATATACCCAGCATACTCATAAATGCACCGGGAACGCCATGGCCCGTGCAGTCAGCCACAGTAAATATCTTCCATCCGTTGATTACTGTGCCCCAGTAAAAATCGCCAGAAACGATATCTTTTGGTTTGTAAATAATAAAATGATCGCCAAAAATTTGTTCCGCGTGATCTCCGTCAGGCAACAGTGCTGTCTGGATTCTTTTTGCATACCTTATGCTATCTGTTATTTCCTTTTTCTGTTCTGTTAGTAAAACATTCTGCTGGCTCAATTTATCGCGCTGTGATGAGATCTCGTCCTTTTGCTGCTTAATCTCATTGTTCTGTTTTTCGAGAAGTATATTGGCTTTACGCTTCTGCCTGAACATCCTTAAAATTATCATTGAGAACACCAAAACTATCAGTAAGCCTCCAACAGCAGAAAAAATTACGATCTGTTGTTTCCTGTTCTCAGCAAGCTGGGCTTCAATTGTCTTATTATCCAGCTCTTTTTGTTTTTCCATTTTTTCAATCTGAAGTTGTTTCTTTTCAGCTTCATATTTTGTACTCATTTCAGTAAGAGCCCTGGTTTTTGCCTCGCTGAACATGGAGTCTTTTGCAATATTATATAACTGTGAGTATTTAAAAGCTTCCCTGTAATTTCCCAGCCTTGAATATACTTCCGACAGAGTATTAGTTAAGTCTCTTTGCTGAGGAAGGGCTTTTGATTCAAGACTCAATTTATACCCTTTAATACCATATTTCAATGCAGAAAGCAGACGTTCATTACGGTGCTTGTCGCTAATGCCAACTGTTGAATCGGCAATAACCAGATTAATAGCCGCCAGTCGGAAGTTAACCAGGGTCAATCCTGTTTTAGTTCCGAGCTCTTCCATTATATTAAGGGATTTCATATATTCAACCAAAGCCTGGTCATATTTACCCTGTTTTGAATATATGTTTCCAATATTAGAAAGAATAGTAGCAACCGATTTTCTTTCACCCATCTCCTCACATATTTTGAGTGATTTTAAGTAATACTCCATTGACTTTTCATAAGTTCCATTGGAATAATAGATATTACCAATGTTATTATAAACTAAATACATTCCTTTTTTTGAACCCAACGCCTCCTCTATTTTCAATGCCATCAGATAATACTCTATTGCCTTATCATCCATACCCTGGTCTTTATAAGTCAAACCTATCCCCGAATAACAAGCAGCCATAGTATTCTTGTTTCCCATCTCTTCTGAAATCTTCAAAGACGACATGAAATATTCAACTGCTTTATCAAATTTACCTTGCACCCTGGAGACCTCGCCTATATTGTTATACAGAATTGCCAGTGCCATCTTGTTGTTAAGTTCCTTAAATATATTGAGAGACTTTAAAAAATAAACGATAGTACTGTCATACAATCCTTTATGAAAATAGGTTATTCCAACATTATTATAGCATTCAGTCATCGATCTTCTATTCCCGGCAGACTCCGAAATTTTCAGTGATTTACTATAATATTCTAATGCCTTCTCAAAATCCCCTTTGTCAGAATAAATAGTGCCGATATTATTTAAACAATCAGAGATTCCTACCTGATCTCCAACTTCCTCAAACAGTATCAAAGCGTTGGAGTATAGTTCTAATGCCTCGACAGATTCACCTTTCAATTTGTGGACATAACCACTATATTTATAAGTTGTAGCTATTCCCTCTTTATTACCGATATTCTTATCCACTTCGAGTGACCTGGAATAATACTCAAGTGCCTTATCATAATCGCCTTTATTTCTGCTTATATTTCCAATAGTTGTGTAACAGGACGCCATTCCTTTCGAATCGTTAATTTCCTCACTTAAGAAGAGTGATATTAGGAAATACCTTAAGGCTTTATCATCATCCCTATCTAAATAAATAAAACCTAAAGATCTCAATGATTCCGCTTTAAGCATTTTAACTGCTTTTCTTGTTTCAGGTGAGGAGGAAAGTGAATCTGGAGTATTATTTGAAAGATTGAGGGCTTTTTGATAATAAACAAGGGCACTGTCAGGTAATACAGTTTCATACTTATCACCAGCCTTAAGTAAGATGGAAATTCTGGATGTGTCATTTTTTGCCTTTGATAAAACATTTCTAAGGGAATCAACATTAATTATCTGACCATTTACTGTTGAAATTGTCAAATAACAAATAATGACTAAATGTGAAATGAATGACTTTTTCATATCCATTGTTCTTTTGTTGTATTTTGAAGATGCTTTGGTAAATAAAAAATAGAAATAAAATAACGTACCCGGCTTGCTGATAAAGATAAATACTCTTTTTCATATCCAAGTTATAAAACAATTTTAAGTTGAAGAAATTTATTTTTAGTAAGGGAATTCTAAGTTAAAAGGACCCGACGTATTAGAGGGACTACTATTGGCTGCCAGCCAGTAATACAGAGCTGAACAAGATTCTTTTTGAT
>JFJP01008436.1_pt1 | contig 10271 bp, 9 predicted proteins | sample 431651 | NCBI WGS metagenome assembly JFJP01 (sample SAMN02602958, study PRJNA72255) | Microbial mat metagenome, whole genome shotgun sequencing project. | biome: fresh water; feature: sink hole; material: water; isolation source: purple microbial (photo- and chemosynthetic) mats found in... | reverse complement strand
CGCCCGGTGGTCAGCCACACCGCCACGCCGCTGTTTCGCGCCAGCGCCTGGGTGGTGCTGGCCTGCAGCCTGCTGGCGATGGGTTTTGCCCCCATGCTGGGCCAGTTTGCACCGCTGTCGTTTGCGCACGACTTTGTCGCCATGGCCTACACGCTGGGGCTGGCGCGGCTGGTGCTGATGCTGGCCGCGATGGACGTGGGTAGCCCGTTTGAAGGCATGGGCGCGGCGCGTGAAGCCATGTTTGGTGCGTTTGCCGAGCCGGCGTTGTTTTTGCTGCTGGGCATCCTGAGTGCCGCCACCGGTTTGAGCAGTTTTGCCGACCTGCTGGGCCAACTGCACCACACGCCGTATTACGCGCTGATCGTGACACCGCTGGGGTTGGCGCTGCTGATCTTGCTGCAAACCGAGGCCGCCCGGGTGCCGGTGGATGACCCGCAGACGCACCTCGAACTCACCATGATTCACGAGGTGATGATCCTCGACCACAGCGGCCCCGATCTGGCGGCCATGCAATACGCCGCCGGACTCAAGCTTGCGCTGTACGCCGGACTGATCGCCACCTTGCTCAACCCGTTTGATCCGCTGCTGGCACCCGTGGCGGCGATTGCCACGTCAATCGTTCTGATGCTGACTGTGGCGCTGGTGGTAGGTTGTTTCGAGTCGCTGATGGCACGGCTGCCGCTCAAATGGGTCACCGGCTATGTCTGGGCGGCGGGCTGGCTCACGCTGCTGGCCGCTGCCGTGGTGGGCGTGACCGGGGGCGGATTATGAACGTAGCCAACAACCCGACGCTGGCGTTGATCGCCTGCCTGCTGGCGACGGTGATTCCGGTGTTTTTTGGTCGGCTGGCCCACACGCCCACTTGGCTGAGTCTGCAAGCGCTGGCATTAGGCTGGCTGACGCTCAACCAGCACCACACGCTGGACATGCACGCAGCCGCTGCCGGGCTGGAGATTTTGCTGATTCGCGCCTGGTTGGTGCCGCATTTGCTGCGTCGCACATTACGCACCACACCAGCGGCTGAGCTGGAGGTGATGCCTTCAAATTTGTTTGCCTGGGGTGCAGCGGTGGCGCTGATCATTTTGGCGTTCCAATTTGGCGACGGCGCGCGTGCCGATGTGCGCGCGCTCACGCTGGGGGTGACAGCGGCCACGGTGACGATTGCCTTTTTGGTGCTGGCCACCAACCACCAGCCAGTGGCGCAACTGGTGGCGCTGCTGTTCATGGAAAACGCGCTGGCGCTGTTTGAGTCGCTGATGCCGCAAGCCTGGCCGTTGCCGGTGCATCTGGCTGTGAGCGGGGTGTATGTGGGTACGGTGGCCGTCGGTAGCTGGCTGATACGGGGGCAGCATATTACAAACGTTTTAGCCGTCCAGCCCAAGCAGGACGTGCAGTGATAGCTACTTTTTTCTTGGATTGGAGTTGCGCATGACTGCTCAGACAAGCAACACGGCCGTACCTTCAGAACTACTTGATGCCCTGCGCAGCCTGATTCAGCAGGGCCGCCAGCAAGCCCTGCGCGCCGTGGACATGGTGCAGGTGCAAACCTGCTGGCAGGTAGGCTGGCATATTGTTGAATTTGAGCAAGGTGGCGAAGCGCGCGCCAGTTATGGCAAAAAGCTGTTGCCGCGCTTGGCGCAGGTATTGACGCGCGAATTTGGCAAGGGGTTTGATGCCACCAATTTGCGGCACATGCGTGCGTTTTACCTGGCATTTCCAATTCGCGACGCAGTGCGTCGCGAATTGAGCTGGACGCACTATCGGCTCATGCTGCGCGTCAGCGAGGCCAAAGCCCGCGATTGGTACATGAACGAGGCGGCCACGCAAAACTGGAGTTCACGCGCGCTGGAGCGCCAGATCAACACCCTGTATTTCGAGCGCCTACTGCTCAGCAGCGACAAAGCCAGCGTGACCGCCGAGGCCAATGCCAACCTGGCGGCCTTGCCCCAAACACCCCGCGAGTTTGTGCGTGACCCGGTGCTGCTGGAGTTTTTGGGCCTGCCCGGCACCGGCAAACTGCTGGAGTCCCGGCTGGAGCAGGCGTTGATGGACAAACTGCAAGGCTTTTTGCTGGAGCTGGGCAAGGGATTTGCCTTTGTGGCGCGGCAGCAGCGCATCAGCACCGAGACCAAAGATTTCTACATTGACCTGGTGTTTTACAACTACCTGCTGAAGTGTTTTGTGCTGATTGACCTGAAAACCGGCGACCTGACGCACCAGGATGTCGGGCAGATGGACATGTATGTGCGCATGTACGACGACTTGCGCCGTGGCCCCGACGACAACCCGACAGTGGGCATTTTGCTGTGCGACCACAAGGACCAGGCACTGGTGCGTTACTCGGTACTGCATGACAGCGAGCAGATTTTTGCCAGCAAATACCGGCTGGTGCTGCCCACAGAAGACGAGCTGCGCACTGAGATCACGCGTGAGCGCCAGGCCATTGAAGCTGCCAGTCGCCTGGACGAGGAGCGTCATGACACTTCATTCTGAATCCCGGTCGATTGGCACATATCGGGTTGATGAAGCAAGGCCCGGCAAACGTGTGAACGCGTTGGTTCGCTTCATGAAGGGTCAACACAAAATTGGCCTCTAGCCCAATAAGGACGAGCGATGACAGCTACTCTTTCAATAGTTAACCCAGCCCCGCTTCCAGCTGAAGGTGCCGGTACCCGCTGGGTGGCACCGGCGCTGGTGGGCGCGGCGGCGCTGATGTGGCTGGCGGCCATTGCGGTGTTTGTGCGTTTTCCGCTGGTTGAATTGCCACGGTACTTTGCCAGCCGTTACCTGGTGCTCGATGCCACCTCGCTGCTGTTCATTGTGGTCATCAACACGGTGTTTCTGGGTATTTGTGTGTACCTTTACTCGCGCGAACGCAACACGCCGGCGCTGATGCAAGACATCCGCTCGCGCTCAGGGCTAATGCTGCTGATGATGGCCGTCATCAACGTCGGGCTGATGGCCAACCACCTGGTGCTGCTGTGGGCGCTGATTGAGGTCAGCACCCTGTGCGCCGCGCCGCTGGTGGCGCGTGGCGAGGTGTCCAATCCGCGCGCGGTGGCCTGGCGCTACATGCTGTATTCGAGCATGTCGTTGGGCGTTGCGTTTTTGGGCTTCATGTGCCTGACGCAGTCGGCTAATGTGCGCGGGGTCGAGATCAGCTTCATGGTGGACCAGTTGGGCGCGTCGCTGACCCACGCGAGCGATGCCTGGCAGCACCTGGGCCTGTCGTTCATGCTGTTTGGCTTGGGCAGCAAGCTGGGGCTGGCACCGCTGTATGGCTGGCTGCCCGAAACCTACGAGGCCGCGCCCACCACCACCAGCGCCATGCTGTCGTCGATCCAGTTCAACATCAGCGTGGTGGCGGTGTTTCGCATTTTGCAAATATTTCACGGGCTACAGGCCAACTTCATTTCGCAAGAACTGCTGGTGATGGGCTATTTGTCGCTGGTGGTGGCTGCGGTACAAATCATGGCCAGCAGCAATTACAAGCGGCTGATTGCCTATGCCTGCGTCAGCTCGTCGGGTGTGATTGCGCTCGGGCTGTCGGTGGGCAAGGCGGCGGCTTACGGCGTGGTGCTTTACATCGTCAGCAACGCGTTTGTTAAAACCCTGCTGTTTTTGACCGCCGGGCGGATGCGCTCGGTGTACGGCACGCACGAGGTGGGGCCCTTGAGCGGGGTAATTCGCACGCTGCCGGTGGCCGGGCTGCTGTTCACGCTGGGCATCTTTGCGTTGCTGGGTTTTCCGCCGTTTGCCAGCTTTTTGGCTGAAATGCTGATTCTGTCGGGCATTGTGCAGGCAGGTAATTTGATGGCGTTCACGCTGATGTGTGTGATGCTGACGGTGATTTTTGTTGCCACCGGGCGCACCGTGTTCCCGATGCTGTGGGGCCAGCCCAAGGTACGGGTCAACGCGCCGCCGCAATCATGGTTCACGCTGCTGCCCAAACTGGGTTTTGTGGCGGTACTGGTGATGCTGGGCACCTACACGCCCGATATGTTCACCGACCTGCTGCGCGCCGTGGCGGTGTCGATTGGGGGCTGAAATGACACACCACACCACCAGCACACCACTGCAACCCTGGCTGCAATGCGACTCCGGCATCCAGGATTTGCTTCCAATAATAGAGTTGGTAGCGCAAGTAAAGAAAGGTCTAGAGGCCAATTTTCATCTGATTTCATGGTTTGGCCGCGCCGCCCGCGCCGATGAACCCGCCGGGGTCATCGTCACGGCCGTATTGCTGCCACCGGGCGAGCCGCTGCGGGTGTTGCGTGGCCACGCGACACTGGGCCAGAGCTACCCCAGTTTGACCGCCGACTTTGCTGCCGCGCAAATTTACGAGCGCGAGCTGTGGGAGCAAACCGGCCTGCTGCCCGACGGCCACCCCTGGCTGAAACCGGTGCGCTTTGAAGGCGCACGCCAGCAGCAAATGGCCGACTACCCGTTTTTCAAGGTGCGCGGGGCCGAGGTGCATGAGGTGGGTGTCGGCCCGATCCACGCCGGCGTGATTGAACCGGGCCACTTTCGCTTCATGTGCCATGGCGAACAGGTTCACCATCTGGAAATTCAGCTGGGCTACCAGCACCGGGGGGTCGAGGCGCTGTTGCTGCGCCGGCCACCCAAGCAGCAAACCGCGCTGGTCGAATCCGTGGTGGGCGATATGCCAGCGCACTGGAATTTATGACAAATCAGCCTGTAGCGCATGCTGCGCTTGCGTCACGCGCTATAGGTTTAGAGATGGAGCGACTCGGCATTCACCTTGCTACGCTGAACGGCCTGGCCACCGACATTGCCTATTTGCAGCCCGCAGGCACTTATGGCAGGCTGCGCACCGCCATCATCAATGCCAGCCAGCGCGTCTGCGGCAACCGCTTTGGCCGGGGCTGGATTCGCCCCGGCGCGGCCAAACCGATAGGCGAGGCGCTACGGCAAGACTTGCTGGCCACGCTGCGCGCTTTTTTGCCGCATTTTCAGCAGGTCAACGCACTGCTGCGCACCAGCCGCAGTGCGCAAGCGCGTTTTCAGGGGGTGGGCATGGTCAGCACTCAAGCCGCGCGAGAGCTGGGCTTGACCGGGGTGGTGGCGCGCGCCAGTGGTTTGGCGCTGGACTTCCGCCACGCCTTGCCGGGCGCTTTTTACGCCCAATACCCGACGCAACCGGTGGCACAAACCAGCGGCGACTGCTGGGCGCGCACGTTGCAGCGCATGGCTGAGGCAGAAAACAGCGCGCAGTGGCTGATCGACCGGCTGTCAGATGTGTCGCTGAACCTGTCCGATGCCGGGGCGGCATCCAGTGCCAGCCCGGTGCAGACAGGCGCTGGCCAGCCAGCGGGCACACAACTCGCACCGGCTTTTGATGCAGCAACGGGCCAAGGCGGCACGTCACGCCTGTCACCGCAAGATAAAACTGCCCAAACCGAGCCGCTCATGGCATTGGCCAACCGGGACGACTGGGCATTGCCTGCCAACACGCTGTGCGTGTCGCTGGTCGAGGGCGTGCGCGGGCCGGTGATGCTGGCGCTGGAAACGGACAGCGCCGGCCAGCTGATCCACGCCAAAGTGCAAGACCCGTCGTTGGCCAACTGGTTTGGCCTGGCCTGGGCGCTGCGCAACCAGGTCATTTCTGACTTTCCGATCTGCAACAAGAGTTTCGATTTGTCTTATTGCGGCAACGATTTGTAGCCGTTTCTTTTGTAGCCGTTTACCAGCCCACATCCATGTTCAAGAGCATCGCCGTTCGCCAGTCCCAGGGCACGCAATTCATTCCCGATCTGTACGCCGCGCAACCTGGCGGCTTTCGCGGCAAGCCAGTGATTGCCAACCTGCCTTGCACCGGTCATGCGCAGGGCGGCGACACCCACGCCGCCCACGACGCAACCGCCCTGCCCTGCCGCGCCTGCCAGACGGTGTGCCCCAGCCAGGCGATTACGCTTCAACCCAACACCCCCGACCCGGTGGCCATTGACCTGGGCCGCTGCGTGCTGTGTGGCGACTGCGCGCCGGTGTGCCCAGCGGGCAAAATCAGCTTCAGCAATGACGTAAAAATTTGCAGCACCCGCCGCGAAGCCCTGACGGTCAGCGCTGCGCACCCCAACATCGAGCCCTTGAAGGTCAGCGCCGAGCTGAAAAAACGCTTTGGCCGCTCGCTCAAATTACGATCGGTGTCGGCCGGCGGCTGCAATGGCTGCGAGATGGAAATCAACGCCTGGGGCAATGTGAACTTTGACCTTGGCCGCTACGGCATCGATATCGTGGCCAGCCCGCGCCACGCCGACGGTCTGGTGCTGTCTGGCCCGATCAGCCGCAACATGATGGAAGCCTTGCACATCTGCTGGGACGCGATGCCCGCACCCAAACTGGTGATTGCCGTGGGGGCCTGCGCCATCTCGGGCGGCGTGTTTGCCCAAAGTGACGCACTGGCACGCGAATTTCTCGACCACTACCCGCCCAGCCTGTATGTGCCCGGCTGCCCGGCGCACCCGCTGACGTTCATCAGCGGCATCATGGATTTGCTGGGGATTGGGCGCTAGCTCAGACACCGACACCACCATTGGACTGGCACACAGTCACAAGCCTGGCATCAATACTCTCTGCGCCCTCCTGCAACTGAGTAGTTTTCGGGATCGAGCGCCGCCTCGCTGGCTTTGGTTACAAAAATCTTGGTAGGGGTGTCACCCTCCAGATTCACTCGCAGATATATTTCTTGGTATTTCGTCCAGCTTTTATCGAACTGCGTTTTCAGGTCACCAAAATTGACGGCAGTATCACCCGCCCGCATGATCAAAAGAATCAGTTGTTGGCTTGCGACCAATGCTCGCTGGTACTGCGGCGCAGTCCAGTTGGCTAGCAGGTCAGACTGGTAATGGCTCATCACCGGCTCGTTGTTGCATTTGGCACCAATGGTAGGTAACTCAGGAAACAAGCCAATCAGCGTGGCATCACGCACCATTACATACTCATACAGTCGGCAAATGGCACCAGCATAAGACTCGCGGCGCTCGGCATGCCGGGCAGTGTAGGAGTCCTGCATGGCATGCAGTGCAAAACCAATCGAAAAACTGATCTTGAAGGTGTCCTTACCATACAGCGGATCGCGGCCACGAATGGTGTCCATCAAGGCCAACAGCCGAGGCGTGCTGGCAGCACCGGAAGGACCCAGCGGTGACTGCGCACCGGCCACAGCCCAGGGCGCAAACCCCGCAGCAGGCACTGCCATATTGGTGTTGCGGCTCTCGTGGCCGGTAAACCCACACGGGGCCCAAGATCCCGGGTTTCCGGGTGGAATCTTGAAATTGCGCCGCAACTCGAATATCTGCTGGCAGGCAAACCCTCCCAGGGTTTTAACCCAGGCAATGCTTTTTTCCACGGCCTCCTTGCTGCCGATAGATTCGTTATCGCGCATAAAGTGCGCGTAACTGTCCCAGAACAAATAGCGGTCAGCCTGCACCGCCGTTCCGGGAAGCTCGTTTGGAAGCCAATGGCGCAGGTAAAAGGGATAGCCCAAATTGTCGGCGGCCTGTTGCGTAATGGTTTGGTGACCCTCAGGTTTCATGGCGTTTTCTCCAGTTCAAGTGAGCCGCCAGTGCGTTAGGCAGAGGATGTGCCTTTGGCATTGGCCGCGTTGGCAGCTAAAAAACCGCATTGATAACGGCATCAACCTGCCCCCTAAGTTGGCACAAACAAGCACCGCCATCGCATCGACCCGCAAAAACCAAGCTGCGGACCAAATTTGCAGCGGTGCAGCCAACCTGTGCCAATATATTCCAATCTCGCAGCAACATCAATCCCGGCTATTGACAGATGTCAACCAGATTCCTGATTGGCAAAAACGTTCAGCCGCTTGGTATTTCAGAGAGATTCGCAGCTAGCGCCAAAGGCTACCGCGAATTTGGTCTGCGCACCATCCCTCTCAGGTAATTTTCGGCTTGGACGATGCCAAGTTTCAACCTGGATTCCTCAGTTGGACGCGCCCGAGTGGGCCGCTGGCGGCGTGTCTGGGTAGGCGCGACGACGCAGTGGGCTCCTGCCCACAAGGAGAAGCAACGCCCCCAGGCGCGTTGCCAGTGACTCCATCGGGTGATCGAGGTCGAAGCTGAAATCTTCAATTTCCATATGCACTTATTGATTAAAACAAGCGGTCAACTGAGGAATCTAGGTTCAACGCTTTGTGCAGATGCGCGATGCGCCCGTGACCCCACATATAGAGCTGGAACGGCTGATGGCTGTCAAACCGGTCTGGCTAACTTGCTGAAACTTTGTAGGAGCGGCGCAAGCCGCGAACCCTGGCATTCGCGGCTTGCGCCGCTCCTACAGAACATCATGCGTTGTTTCACGTTAACGGCGTGAATGTGGTCTTTTGCGCACCGCAAACGCTGCTGCCAACACACGGTTGCGATGGTTTTGCCAACACAGAGTCGGAGCTTGATGCCTTGCGAATGCGTCGTACCTATGTCAACCAACTCAATGGTGCCAGTCGCACCTTTGTACCGGTTGATGCACAGGATTGCGATCAGGGCTTTGCTAGGAGGCTGTCGGACTTGATCACTAAGTCATTGATTTATAAAGACATTTCAATTTTTCGAAGTGTCGGGTTACGCGCTTCGCGCTAACCCGACCTACGAAGTCTGCAACAATTTTGTTGGCCTCTGGCGTTGATAAGGAGTTGCGCACAAATTTCAATCTACGCCGGGGCATGACGCGCTGGGATCGTTCACACGGGGTAGTAAACAGCAGCTTGATCAAAGCGGGTCACCTTCAGGCATGCTATTAACTATGAAGCTTCCAGCGCTTTATTTATAAGGGCTAGAGGACAATATTGTATAGATTCAAGGTGATGGTAACTCGACCGTGGCGGTCATGCTGCGCTCGACGTAGCCGATGCTGCCGGGAACGCCGCCAGAGGGAAAGGCCCGCGAGGTGATGGTGTAGATAGTCACCGACTCGCTGTCCATGTAAGACACCTGACCGCACGTTACTTCGACGCTGAACCCACCGTCAAATGGCATCAGGGTCGTGGACGCGTCACACGTCAGGGTCCCGACAGCTCTTGCCACCCCCCACTCCAGCCCGGCGCGCGCCGCCCAGAAAGCCCGCGAACCTTGCAAATCCTGTGCTGCCGTGAGTTGCTGGGTGTTGGAAAACATCAGCATAAAACCACCCAGCGCGGCCAACACGATCACCAGAAAGATCGCAGCAATGGCGGCAAAGCCAGTTTGACGGCATTGCTTTCCACCGCCACCCGGCTGCGCAGGGTCAAATTCCACTCGCTGGCAGCCTGGCTGTCGCCCCGTCTGCGGGTGGCAAAGGGCTGTATTGGGGGGTTGTATGCGGCACCGTTTCATGTTACGGGGTGGCTGGGCTGGCCTGAAGTTAGTTGAGCCGGAACACGTCGTCGAGCGTGGCAGCATCCAGAATGTTGTCGGCCCAGGTACCAAGCTGCTCAGGCGTGGCCTGGGTCAGGCGGGCCTGAACTGTACGTGACAGCGGGCCAAAGCGGCGCGACAGCAGGCCAATCTGGCCTTTGATTTCACCCGCCTCCCAGCCGAGCTGGTAAGACGGTAACTGGCTGAATTTGACTTGACTGAGCATTTTCAGTTCCTCTTTAACGATGTATCCAAGGTTGCGGCTGTCTTGGTCGCCCATGCGTGAAATGCCTTTGTTTGGTTGAAAACCACACTGCTTGCACCAGCGTTTGCCGACCTGGGAGAAGATACTTTTTATAGCTTCCTGCGCAATCAAGACAGGGGCTACAGGCCGATGCAAAGGCCGCCTCAGCCCGGTGCTGGCGGCTGTGTGCCGGTCAAGATCAATTGAGTTTGAAAACCTCTTCCAGCGTGGTGGCATCCAGAATGTTGTCGGCCCAAAACCCAAGCTGCTCTGGCGTGGCCTGGGTCAGGCGGGCTTGCACAGCAGGTGTCAACAGGCCAAAACGGCGCGACAACAGGCGCGTCAGCAGGCCGACCTGGCCTTTGATTTCGCCTTTGATTTCGCCTTTGATTTCGCCTTTGATTTCGCCTTTGATTTCGCCTTTGATTTCGCCCTTGATTTCGCCTTTGATTTCACCCTCTTCCCAGCCAAGCTGATAGGAAGGCAGTTGGCTGTATCTGACTTGAGTGAGCATTTTCAGTTCCTCTTTAATGATGTTTTCAAGGTTGCGGTTGGTGGAGAGTATTTCCAGCATCCGCAGGTAACTCCGCAAGCGACTCTCGTTGTCGGCAGTGAGCTGGTGCAGGCGTTGCAGGATGAAATGTACAACTTCGCCTGCCGGG
>JFJP01006076.1_pt1 | contig 10271 bp, 9 predicted proteins | sample 431651 | NCBI WGS metagenome assembly JFJP01 (sample SAMN02602958, study PRJNA72255) | Microbial mat metagenome, whole genome shotgun sequencing project. | biome: fresh water; feature: sink hole; material: water; isolation source: purple microbial (photo- and chemosynthetic) mats found in... | reverse complement strand
GCTCCGCCTGGCTCAGACGGGCAAACAGCGGCAGCACTTCAGCGCCTCTGAAGACAGGTTGGTGGCTCAGGTGGCCACGCAGGTGGTCAGCGGCCTCGCGGATTTCACGCTCGCCGGGCAAAAACACCAGAATGTCGCCGCTGTTGTGTACATCGCGCCAAAGCTCGTCCACCGCATCGGCAATCGCGTTGTTCAGGTCGTAGTCACGCGATTCTTCAAACGGGCGGTAGCGTTGCTCCACCGGAAACATGCGGCCGGACACCATGATGATGGGCGCAGGCCCATTTTTTGAGGCAAAGTGGTCGGCAAAGCGCTGGGCATCGATGGTGGCTGAGGTCACCACCACTTTCAGGTCCGGCCGGCGCGGCAGGATCTGGCGCAGATAGCCCAGCAAAAAGTCAATGTTCAGGCTACGCTCATGAGCCTCGTCGATGATGATGGTGTCGTAGGCTTTCAGCAGCGGGTCGGTTTGTGTTTCGGCCAGCAAAATGCCGTCGGTCATCAGCTTGACGGAGGCATCACGCCCCAGGCGGTCTTGAAACCGCACCTTAAAACCCACCACATCACCCGGCGTGGTGTGGAGTTCTTCGGCAATGCGTTTGGCCACGCTGCTGGCGGCAATACGTCGTGGCTGGGTGTGGCCGATGAGCTTGCCACGCGGTGCCGGTCGGCCGTCCGCCAGAGTCTTGGGGTAGTTGCACAGCCCGCGCCCCATCGCCAAGGCAATTTTGGGCAGCTGGGTGGTTTTGCCGGAGCCGGTTTCACCACAAACGATGATGACCTGGTGCTTGTCCATCGCCGCCATGATTTCCTCACGGCGTGCGCTGACGGGCAGGGATTCGGGGAATTCGATTTTCAAAGGTACAGACATGGGGTCGCAATTATCGAGGTTGCGTCAGTGAGCGGCAGATTGGCAGCTGGGGTCATTTGAGAAAGTGACGCCTACCCCTTGTGGAATAAGATCGGCAAAGTCATCATTCAGCCTATGCATTGCTCAACAACGGACCCCTATCCACTTTCGACCATGTTCGAGCTTTATCCGATAGGAACCTATCGGTCGAGTCACGATGGTCGGATGATTCGCGCCAATGCTGCACTTTTGAAACTCAACGGCTACGACTCAGAAGCTCAATTGCTGTCAACTTTCAACGACTTGGCACGACAGTGGTATGTCGATCCCAACCGTCGCGATGAGTTTATGAAACTCATCGAACAGGACGGTCACGTTTTGGATTTTGTATCGGAAATATACCGACGCAAAACGGGCGAGCGACTGTGGGTGAAAGAAAACGCCCATGTCTTGCGCGATGCGAACGGGAAGATCTTGTTTTATGAAGGTACGGTGGAAGATATTACCGAGCGCAGGCGCATGGAAGAGGAAGTGCAACAGCAGGCGTTTTACGACCCCCTGACACAGCTGCCCAATCGCCGACTCTTCAATGACCGTCTGAGTCAAACACTGGCACGTGCCAAGCGTGCACAGTCGCGCTTCGCATTGCTGTTTATCGATCTGGATAAATTCAAATCAATCAACGACAAGTACGGTCATGCGACAGGCGACTGGTTGCTGGAATCGGTGGCGCGGCGCATTGAGAGCTGCCTACGGGCTTCCGATACGGCGGCACGCGTAGGTGGTGACGAGTTTTTGGCTCTGTTGCCCGACATACTGACATCGGAGGATACGTTGGCCGTTGCAGACAAAATTCGCATTGAATTGGATCAGCCTTTTATCACCCCCAGCCAGATGTCGCTGCGATCCTCGTCAAGTATTGGCATCGCGATCTACCCCGATCACGCCCATACCGAGCAGGAGTTGCTGCGATTGGGTGACCGCGCCATGTACCGCGCTAAAAATTCAGGTGGCAATGACGTCAAGATGTGCACCTTGAGCACAAAACCTGATGACACGGCTGACATCAACATCGCAGGCCAATCGATTGACACGTTGACTTGGAAAACCGCTTTAAATTGCGGACAACAGACCCTTGACAGCGAGCACCGCGAATTGTTCCGCTTGGCCAATGTTCTCATGGAAAAGGCGGCACGCAGAACTGAGAAACCAGAGCAGTTTGAAGCGGCGTTCGATACGCTGCTGGTGCACGTGGTGGAGCACTTCGCCCATGAGGAGGCGATTCTTCAGTCGCATGGCTACGAATACTTCGAAGAGCACGCAAAAATGCATCGGGAACTGATATCTAAAGTGCTCAAACTTCGTCATCCCGTCGACCTGCAGGTCGGTGTACCGATCTCGGAACTGATTGATTACTTTGCCATGGATGTCATTGCCGGGCACATGATGATCGAGGATCAAAAGTTTGCGAGCTTGTTTTTTTGATGAGACCGTGCGTCTCTATGGCGCAACTTGACATCAGAATTCAAAGTTGCTTTGGGTGAGTAGACCCCCTTTCAGAACAAGCGCTGAATGCTCTATTATCAGTAGCAGCGTAACCGTCGCTTCATTCCCAATCCATGCTTTCCATTTCCATCGGCCCCTTGGCGCTACCTGTTCTGCCCCTGATCTTGATGCTGGCGGTGTGGAGTTCGGCCACCTTGGCACGACGCCTGGCGCCCACAGAATTCGCTACCCACGTCGACAACATGGTCTGGAGCGCGGCGGGCTTGGGCCTGCTGGCAGCCCGGCTGACCCATGTGTTGCGTTATGCCGATGCTTACTTTGCCAGCCCTTGGTCACTGGTGGATGTGCGTGATGGCGGATGGTTTGCACCTGCCGGCTGGGCCGCTGCCGGCCTGTGGCTTGCCTGGCGTGGCTGGCAGCAAGCTCAGATTCGCCGTGCAGTGGGGCTGGCCGCCTTGTGCGCTGGCCTGGTCTGGTCGGCTGGCCTCACGATGGTGTGGCTGGCAAATGACAAGCCAGCGCAGCAACAAGTACCCCATGTGATGCTGACCGAACTGAGCAGTGAGCGCACGCTGGGCCTGCCGCAACTCATTGCGGGCAAGCCGACCGTGGTCAATTTGTGGGCCACCTGGTGCGGGCCCTGCCGTGTCGAGATGCCCACGCTGGCCGCCGCGCAGCAAGACACGCCAGATGTCAAGTTTGTTTTTGTAAACCAGGGCGAGCCAGCCACCGCGGTGACTGCATATTTGCAGCGTTCCGGCTTAAATTTGTCCAATGTATGGCTGGACCCGACCAGCAGCCTGGGGCCAGCTGCTGGCTCTCAGGGTTTGCCTACGACCTTGTTTTTTGATGCCCAGGGTAAACGCGTGGATGCCCACTTTGGCATCCTCAATGCAGCCGCCTTGCAGGTGCAATTGGATCGCTTGCGCAAACGTTGAGAGTCTCACAATGTCAGAACACAGGTGGATTTTGATGACCTGTGTTTGTATCCGCACTCCGCAACCGCACAGCAGCTACACTTTTCGACGTTATCAATTGCTGCAGCAACGCCCCTTATGAGCCTCCCCTTCAATTTCACTTTCGTTCCCTGGTTTCGTTCGGTGGCGCCTTACATCCACAAGTTTCGCAACCAGACCTTTGTGGTGGGCGTGTGCGGCGAGGCGATTGCAGCCGGCAAGCTGCCCAACCTGGCACAAGACCTGGCCCTGATTCAAAGCATGGGGGTCCAGGTGGTGCTGGTGCACGGCTTTCGACCCCAGGTCAATGAGCAGCTCAAGGCCAAGGGGCACACACCGCGGTATGCCCAAGGCATTCGCATCACCGACGAAGTGGCGCTGGACTGCGCTCAGGAGGCCGCCGGCCAATTGCGCTACGAGATTGAAGCGGCCTTCAGCCAAGGCTTGCCCAACACGCCCATGGCCGGCGCAACTGTTCGCGTCATTTCGGGCAATTTTTTGACGGCACGACCGGTCGGCATTGTCGACGGCGTGGACTTTCAGCACTCGGGTCTGGTGCGCAAGATTGACACGGCAGGCATCACGCGCTCGCTGGACATGGGCGCGCTGGTGCTGATGTCGCCTTTTGGGTTTTCGCCTACCGGCGAGGCCTTTAACCTGACCATGGAAGAGGTCGCCACGTCGGTGGCGGTGGCGCTACAAGCTGACAAACTGATCTTTGTCACTGAAATTGCCGGCATTCCCACCCATGTGGGCCAGGCCATCAGCGAAGATAACCCGATTGACACCGAGCTGCCATTGGCAGCTGCCGAGAAACTGCTGGTGGACCTTCCCAGCGCCGACAAGCCCAGTGACACCGCGTTTTACCTGCAACACTGCGTCAAGGCCTGCAAGGGCGGTGTCGAGCGCAGTCACATCATTCCGTTTGCAGTAGATGGCTCCATTTTGCTGGAGGTCTATGTGCACGACGGCATTGGCACCATGGTGGTCGATGAAAAGCTGGAAAGCTTGCGCGAAGCCAGTGTCGACGATGTCGGCGGCATTCTGCAGCTGATCGAACCGTTTGAAAAAGACGGCACCCTGGTCAAGCGCAGCCGCACCGAAATAGAGCGCGATGTCGGTCTGTACACCGTGATCGAACACGACGGGGTGATTTTTGCCTGCGCCGCGCTGTATTCGTACCCTGAAGCGCGCACCGCCGAAATGGCCGCTCTGACGGTGTCACCCGAGGTGCAGGGCCAAGGCGATGGTGAGCGGGTGCTCAAGCGCATAGAGCAACGCGCCAAACTCGCCGGGCTGGACAGTATTTTTGTCCTGACCACACGCACTATGCACTGGTTCATCAAACGTGGCTTTGTGCAGGTGGACCCGGATTGGTTACCCGAAGCCCGCAAACGCAAATACAACTGGGACCGCAAAAGCCAGGTTCTGGTGAAAAAAATTGGCTGAAATGCCGCCATGCTGGTGTCAAACGCGCATGAGTCTTGCTTTACCCTTGACGTTAAACACCATTACTTTTATTTCTCAAAACAACAGGAAAATTTCATGAGCTCTCTGAACTTCATTGGCGGCGAAAAAGGTGGCGTGGGCAAGTCTGTGGTGGCCCGGGTACTGGCCCAGTATTTCATTGACAAAGACCAGCCTTTCATCGGCTTTGACACCGACCGCTCACACACCTCATTCACCCGCTTCTACGCCGACTATGCCAGCCCGGTCATTGTGGACAGCTATGAGGGCCTGGACAGCATTGCCAGCGCTTTTGAAACCACCGACAGTGAAGGCACGCCGCCCCATGTCATCGTGGACTTGGCTGCACAAACTGCAGCACCCCTGGCGCGCTGGATCAAGGACTCGGATGTGTTTGCCGTGTTGGCAGACATGGGCATCACCGTCAACTTCTGGCACGTGGCGGATGCCGGCAAAGATTCGGTCGATTTGCTGGGCCGCTTGGTGAATACTTTTGACAATGGTCCGCGTTATTTCGTGGTCAAGAACTATGGCCGCGGGTCGGATTTCTCGCAGCTTGACACTTCACCCGCGCTGGAGAAGGCCTTGTCCCTGGGGGCTCGCGTCATCAATTTGGCGCAGCTGCATGAGGCCAGCATGCGCAAGATTGATCGCCAAAACGCCAGCTTCTGGGGTGCGATTCACAACCGCTCAGAGGCCGATGCATTGGGTTTGCTCGAGCGTCAGCGGGTCAAGACCTGGCTCAAGAAAACCTACGACACCTTTGACGAGATGGGCCTGTCAGCCTGAGCCTGGTTCCCGGCTGGATCCCGGGTACAAAGTCGACCGGAGTTGACTTCAGTCAAGCAATGACACCCTCGTGCTGTTTCACAATGGCATGAGTTTTATCTTTCGAGACAAGCCATGACTGAACAAAAAATTCTTCTGGATCCGGCCAGCACGCCCACAACCGGCTTGCCAGCGGCACCGGTGAAGACACGCCGAAAGGCGACCGCCTCAAGCACGGTGCCAACGGTGCGTCGCGCAGCCCAAGGCGACACCAGCGGCGCCAAGAGTGTCCGGGGCATTGCCAAGCGCGTGGTTCAAACCAGTGTGGATGCGGCGCAGAGTGGCAAACAAAGCGCCGTTCGGGACATCTTGACCCACTCCGTGGACAAAGTGGATGCCCTCAAAACCTTGCTGGCCGGCAGTTCTGCCGACGACGTCGCAGCCATCCGTCAGATGTTGCTGGACAGCCAACTCAGCCCCAATGGCAAGTCCACCAAGCCCGACGATGAACTGGCCAGCGACTGGCGGACCGGCGGTTACCCGTACAAAAACCTGATGTCCCGGCGGCGCTACGAGGCAGAAAAATACAAACTTCAGGTGGAGTTGCTCAAGCTGCAAAGCTGGGCCAAAGAGACCGGCCAGCGCGTGGTCATCTTGTTTGAAGGGCGCGATGCCGCGGGCAAGGGCGGCACCATCCGGCGCTTCATGGAGCACTTGAACCCGCGTGGCGCACGCGTGGTCGCCCTTGAAAAACCAACCGAATCTGAAATGGGTCAGTGGTACTTTCAGCGCTACGTGCAACACCTGCCCACCGCTGGCGAGATTGTGATGTTTGACCGCTCCTGGTACAACCGCGCCGGGGTGGAACGGGTCATGGGATTTTGCTCGGAAACACAATACCAGCAGTTCATCCATCAAGCACCGCTGTTTGAGCGCCAACTGGTGCAAAGCGGCGTGCATTTGATCAAATTCTGGTTTTCGGTCAGCCGCAAAGAGCAGCGCCGCCGATTCAAAGAGCGCGAGTTGCATCCGCTCAAGCAGTGGAAGCTCAGCCCAATTGACCTGGCCTCATTGGACAAATGGGACGACTACACCAAGGCCAAGGAAGCCATGTTTTTTGAGACCGATACCGCAGACGCCCCTTGGACAGTGATCAAGTCAGACTGTAAAAAGCGGGCGCGCCTGAATGCTATGCGTTATGTGCTGCACAAATTGCCATACAGCAACAAGGAGTTAACCAACATTGGTGCGCTGGACACCCTGTTGGTGGGTCGTGCTCACGTGGTCTATGAGCGGGGTGAGCACCCAGGCAGCGCCCTGCTTTAGCGGGCGGCAGACACCAAGGTCGCGTCAGAAGGTGCGGCGCTTGACCTGACGCCAGAGGATGGACACGGCCAGTGTGCCAATCAGGGTAAAACACACAAAGGACCAATTGGCAATGGAGCCACCCAAAAAAGTCCAGTCGACGGCAGAACAATCGCCACTGCCCTTGAAGATCATCGGAATCGCGCGGTTGAGCGGAAAGCTCTCGATCATGCCGTAGAAGTCACGCCCGCAAGTGGCTTCCTGCGGTGGGTACCACTGCAGCCAACTCTGGCGTGCAGCGACAAAAGCACCAAAAGCAGCCGCTAACAGCAACAGCACTGAACCACCCACATGAATAGATTTTTTGCGGCTAGCCCCCGCCACACCTGCGGTGATAGCTACAAATAACAGAGCGTAACGCTGCACGATGCACATCGGGCACGGCTCCAGGCCAGTGCTGTGCTGCAGGTACAAACCAAAAGCCAGCATGGACACGCAACCTGCACTCACCCAGAGGTAAACGCCACGCAGCTGACGGTCAAGCACCCGTGTAAAAGTGCTCATCACACGCTTACTTGGAAGCTTCGTCCAACGCCTTGCAAGACGGTGAGCACACCGCTTGAGATTTGCCCAAAATCTTTTTGGAGATCATTTGGGATCGGGCGCGATGCTTGCCACACAGGAAGCAAGACATGGTCGCCGCTCCGAATGAGGTCGCCGCCGTGAAGGGCGAACCCGACACTTTGGATTTGTAACGCAGGCCATCGGCCACGATTTTGGTTTTGGTATCTGCTTTTGCCATAGGGTCGGATTTTACGTCAGAGCGTGCTTGGACCCAAAAGCTTGATAAAGTTCACCTTTTGAAGACACATAAAAGGTAAACCATGGCGCGCACTGTGAAATGCATCAAACTGGGTATTGAATCTGAAGGACTTGACTTTGCGCCTTATCCTGGGGAGTTGGGCAAACGCATTTGGGAAAGCGTTAGCAAGGAAGCCTGGGCGCAATGGCTCAAGCACCAGACCATGCTGGTCAATGAAAACCGGCTGAATCTTGCCGATGCCCGCGCCCGGCAATACCTGGCGCGCCAGATGGAAAACCATTTCTTCGGTGGTGGCGCCGATGCCGCCCAGGGTTACGTTCCGCCCGCAGCCTGACACTCTTCAGCACACGCCTCTTTCCGCTTCTTTTTACGCGTGGCAATCCACGTGATGGGAATTGACCGGGTGCAGCAAGATAAAACAGTTGGAGTTTGGCAGGACCTGCCAAGTAGGCGGGTGTTGGACACCGATTTCAACGACGGCCAACATTTTTTGACCACCTGGTGGGATTGGCTGCAAGACTCCCGACGCCCTCATGTGCTGCACTACGTCGCCCTGTGCCCGAGTGCACCCGACCCTCAGAATTGCCTGCACCATGCTGACCAGCGCGATGGCTTGCACGCTCTGGGTCAAGAGCTGGTGAGTCAGTGGTTCGGGCTGCTACCCGGTTTTCACCGGTTTTTGCTCTCCGAGGGCCGGGTGATTTTGACGCTATGCGTGGGCGATGCCCTGCAATCACTGCGCCAGCAGGCATTTCAGGCGGATGACGTACTGACGTGCATCGACGGCGACGCAACGCTTGGCGCTTTTGATGCCCAATCCCTGTGGCACATCAAGGCACTGGCGCGGTGTTGCCGGCGCGGCACCCAGTTGCGGGGCCGTGCCACCGCACCACCCCACCGTTGCGCTGAATGGTGCAGTCACCTGAAATCATGTGGCTTTGAAAGCATCCCACCAGAGCCGGCGCCAGATGCTGCAGCGCCTGACCCGCTGGCACTGATTTTTAACCCACCCTGGACGCTGAAAAACACGCGACAACTCATCGCGACAGAGGCTTTGCCAGTGCAACGCTGTGTGGTCATTGGCGCTGGCCTGGCGGGGGCCAGCGTGGCGGCTTCACTGGCACGCCGTGGCTGGCAGGTGCACGTGTTGGACCAGGCGCAGGTACCGGCCACCGGCGCATCGGGTTTGCCCGTGGGTCTGGTGTTTCCTCATGTCTCCAGTGACGACTGCAGCTTGTCACGTCTGTCGCGCGCAGGTGTTCGACTGACGCTGCAACAAGCCCGCCAACACCTGCAAGAGGATCTGGATTGGTCACCCAGTGGTGTGCTGGAGCGTCAGATCGGTGGCACACCCCAACTCCCCAAACACTGGCCCCTGGCAGGAAAAGATTGGTCCATGACCAGTGCCGAGGCAACCACCTGCAGCGCTGCCCCAGACATCGGTTCTGGCCTTTGGCACAACAGCGGTGCTTGGCTCAAGCCTGCTGCGCTGGTACGTGCCTGGCTGAATCTACCTGGCGTGACATTCCAAGGCCAGGCATGTGCGCACCACTTGCACCATGACAACGGCGTTTGGCATGTGCTGGACGCCCAGGGTGCCCTGTTGTGTCGCGCGGAGTGCGTGGTCTTTGCCAATGCCTGCGGCGCTCGCGAGTTGCTGCAAACCTGCGCGCGACATCTGCCAGAGTTGGAAGAAACATTGCAGCGCCTGCCTGCGACACAGGGCATGCGTGGCCTGCTAAGTTGGGCCGAACACGCGGACTCGCCCGACGCGGTTTTTCCAGCATTCCCGGTCAATGGGGCTGGCAGTTTGATCTCTCACGTGCCGCTGGATGCAGGTACCGCCTGGTTTGCCGGGTCTTCTTACCAGCCAGCGCATCAGCCAGAGCGCAGTGACGCAGACAACCACGCGCACAACCTGGGCCACCTGCAGCAACTTGCGCCCGACCTGGCAGCGGCGCTGAGACCCGTTTTCGAATCCGAAACACTGCAAGCCTGGAAAGGCACGCGATGCGTCAGTACCGACAGAATGCCGCTGGTCGGCCCGCTGGACAGTGGCCCCGAGCCCAGCTTGTGGCTTTGCGCTGCGCTGGGCTCCCGAGGCCTGAGTTTTTCAGTGTTGTGTGCCGAACTGCTGGCCGCCCGCATGGGTGCTGAGCCGCTACCGGTGGAAGCCAACCTGGCCAAAGTGCTAGACGCCCTGCGCGCTTGAAAGGCGTGGCAGGTCGCAGTCGTCAACGTTCCTTGGAGTAAGGAATACCCAAGGCTTTGGGAGCCACGGCTTGGCCCATCACACCGGCCAACAACACCACCGTCAAGACGTAGGGCAGTGCCTGAATGACCTGCACCGGCACCTCTCCAACACCCGGTACCTGCACCCCTTGCAAACGAATCGCCGCAGCATCCAGAAAACCAAACAGCAGACACGCCCACAGCGCCTTCACCGGATGCCACCTGCCAAAAATAAGAGCAGCCAGCGCCATGAATCCGCGGCCTGCGGTCATATTTTGTGAAAAACTGGCACTTTGCGCCAACACCAAATAACTGCCCGCCAGCCCGCACAACATGCCATTCAAGGTCAGCGCGGTATAGCGTA
>JFJP01041052.1_pt1 | contig 10272 bp, 7 predicted proteins | sample 431651 | NCBI WGS metagenome assembly JFJP01 (sample SAMN02602958, study PRJNA72255) | Microbial mat metagenome, whole genome shotgun sequencing project. | biome: fresh water; feature: sink hole; material: water; isolation source: purple microbial (photo- and chemosynthetic) mats found in... | reverse complement strand
AATATTGGTTGAGCTGTCAAGCTGCTCAGGTTCGGTTTCCACAGGCTTTGACAATTTTTCCTGATCAGAAGTTTCTTCTACCGGCGCCTTAACAGGTGCCTTAGCCTGTGTCGTAAGAAACGCGCTGGTCACGGCGGCTAGTTGCGCATTATTGTTAATTGGATTAATCGAATTATCACTCATAGCTCACATCCTTTCTCTGCATCCTTGCAGGGGGAAGTACAATTTTTTTCAAGTGGGTCAAGCCTCATGCTCGACCGTCAATCTCACTGTACAGAAGCCAGGCGCTGCCCGGTTTTAGGCTGAAGCGCTGGTAGTTCCATAAATTGAATCCAGCATCTGTTGCTGGTAACCGTAGTCAGTCAGTTGATTTTGATAGCCGAGATACTGGTTGAACAGTACTTGCTTGCGGGCCGTCAGCACCTCGTTGTATTTCGCAATACGCTTGTCATAACTGGCGCGCTGTTGGTCTAAGGCAGTCAGCGTATTCGACGCCATCCCCGTGCTGCCGGAAAAGCGCGAAACCAGGCTGTTGATTTCGCCCAGTCCCGTATCCAACAGCGCAGTAAGATCAGCGGAGTGATTCTTGAGCGCATCGTTGAATTTAGTGCTGTCGAAGGTTAGTTTCATATCTTTATCGAAACTGAGACCGACCTCCTCCAGTCGGGTGAAACTGCCGCTGTTGGTGTAATTCCGGTTCATGCGGAAATACATGTCATTGCGGAAACTGCTTAAGGTCGCATCGCCTGATAACGCTCCACGCGTATAGGTGGTCTTCTCGCCCTCTGTTTTTGAAGTGCTGGCTAATTTTTGAGAGAGATGCGTGAATGTAGTATTGAATTTGCTCACCAAAGTAGTCATCAAGCCCGTGGCTTTATCAGAGGAAGCAGAGACACTCAATCGGGCAGTCTTCCCTTCCGCATCAGATGACAGGTTGAGTGTCACGCCGTCGATCACATCCGTCAAGTTAGTGTTGCTGGCCCGCGAAACATCCACACCATTCACTTTGAATTTGGCATTCTGAGCAACTTGCAGCGCAGCGCCAAAACCAAGAAGATTGTCACCGTCACTGAAGAGCAAACCGTGGTTTTCACCACTCTGGACGCCCGTAAGCACCAACTGATTGGAAACGATGGAAGCCTTGAAGTCGCGCCCCTCAGGTTGGAGAGCTGAGTTGATCCCTGCTGCGATAGTGCGTTGGGTGTCAGATGCGCTGATATTGACAGAAGTACCCTTGGCGGTATAGAGCGGCAAAGATGTACTTCCAACAGCACCAGAGGAACTCAGGGTCAATTTCAAACCGCGCCCGCTGTCATAATCGCCATCGGTGAATGTCTGCCAGGTTGAAGTGTAACCAGAGCCACTTGTGTTAAGAATCGACATGGCGCTGCCGTCAGCATTGACCAGGCGGAATTGGCGTTCACTGCCCGAATCACGAATCTGCACGCTGTAGTTGCCCGTACCCAATTCACGCTGACCGTCTGCCACGGTTCCGAGAGCCACGGCTGACACTGAAGTACTGGGCGAGGTAAAGTCACCCAAGGCAGCCACGCCCGTCCCGCCAAGCCAGAGGACACCGCTTTTGTTCAGCGCCACATCTGAACTGGTAGAAACCGCCGAGGCCCGGCTTTCAACCTTGGCAAGTTGGATACCAGAATTACCGGTATAACCGGAGAAGTCATAATCGGCTGAAGCTGCGCTTTCAGTGGTAGTGGCGCTCAACACAGTACTGCCGGCCGTGCCAGGAGTGACAGTGGCTTTGGCAACCAAATTCATTCCAAAGCTGGACTGGCTGCTGATCAAAGCTTGAATTGCGCTCTGCAGCGAATCAAGATTTGATTTCACATCCGTATAAACAGCGCGCCGTATATCGATCTGATCTTTCTGAGACTGCACTTTTTTAAGCGGATTACTTTCCGACTCGATAATCGCTTTGATCGCCGTTTGGAAAGTGGGGGCCAATTTCAAGAGGGAAGAATCTATGGGTGTGATTGCCATTTTTACCTTCTTAGCCTGCTGACATTATTCGGGAGAAGCCGGCATGGAGCAGGTCAAACCATACCGTTGGAAAGCTATGTCGGGGAGGCGCTTGGCGCCTCCCCGAAAAAGTTCCGAGCTGTGATGAAGTACCAGTAAATCTTAGCGGAAGAGGCTCAGTAAGCTCTGGGGAGCCTGGTTCGCCTGCGCAAGCATTGCAATCGCTGTCTGTTGCAGGATGGTGTACTTGGAAGCGTTCATTTGTTCTTCAGCCATGTTCGCGTTCATAATTCGGCTGTAAGCGCCTTCCACGTTGACCTGGGCATTCGCAACCTGTTCTGACTTGAAGTCAAGACGAGCCATCATGGAACCAAGTGTGGATAAAGCTGAGTTGACTGCGTCCAAGTTGGTGGTCACATTGGTCATATAGGTTGAAGCTTTTGCAGCGGTGGAAACGTCCACGCTGTAATCGTTTTTGACAGCCCAGTCAAACTTAGTCTGACCAGCAACAGGAGCAGCATCAAAGGTCAAGCTGATACCACGTCCCGTATTGTAGGCTGCATTCCAGTCACCGTACGCCACTGTGCTGGTCGGATTCGTCGTGCCGTTGGCTCCATTTGCGTCAATGCCAACTGTTTCACCGGATCCGGTCTTCAAGTTGAACTGAACTTGATTTTTGTGGACGTAATCAAGGTTGTATGTCTTGTTCGCGCCGGCAGCAATTGCGATCATTGCGGCTTCTTTGGTAGCGAGATCATCGGTGCCAGTAACATTCAACTTTAATCCATCAGTGCCAATGGTGTTACTTGCATTCAATGCAAGGATCGTGTGCGTTTGAACTGCCCCACCATTAACTGTGTAGCTCAACACATCAGTCGTCGAGTTGTAACCAGTCACTGCAATGGCATTGGCTCCACTGGAAAGTCCCGCGGTAGTCTCAGTCGAAGCAATGAAGGTAACACCAGCATCGCCGCTAAATTGGCTGGATGTGGTAACTTTGCCAACGGTCGCGCTGGCGGCTGTGCCGAGGATTTCTGTGACATAGGAACCGGTGCTAAGCTTGCCGAGTCCGGTAAAGGGAGTAGAACCACCCACCAAGGTAGGTCCAGACGTGACACTTGCACTGTCATTGGCAACTACTGAAGAAACGCCCATGGTTGTTGGATCGAACTTGGTGAGCAACTGCCATTGTGTGTATTCGCCATCATCCACACCGGTTTGGAAGCGCTTGTCCACCGTGCCGTCCAGCAATTTGACATCGTTCCATTTGGTTTCCTCTACCATTGAGTCGATCTGGCTGGCATAAGATGAAAGCTGTGTGGCGATAGCCGCACGTTCGGTCGAGCCCAATGTGTCAGAGGCAGCCTGTTCAGCTTTGTTGCGCATCTGGATCAGGATGTCGGTCATCTTGCTCAAACCTGATTCTGCAACGGAGAGCATGTTATTTGCATCACCAATGTTACTGAAGGCCACTTTCAGACCTTCCGAGCGGGCTAACATTTTGGTGGCGATGGTCAAGCCAGCGGGGTCATCGGAAGCGCTGTTGATGCGCTTGCCGGTTGAAAGACGAGTCTGGTGCATAGCGAGCTTTTGGTTGATCGTCTGAAGAGAGTTCAAGGCGTTAAGAGCGCCGATATTACTTGCAATACGAGTTACATCTATGTTTGCCATTTCAAACCTCCATGTTTGAATTATGTTTCGAGGGGATCCTTCCCCTCTTTGAATTGAGAGAATGTGGTTGAGTTCCAGTGGTGCTATGAACTATTTTTCGGACATTGTGTTCAAAAGTAACATTAGTTTATATTTTTTGATATTCACCTCTGCCGTACTTTTTTTGTAATTATCTGTTTTTTTCTTACTAATATAGTTTCGGCAGTGAGGCTCTTTACTTGAGCGTTAGAAAGCGAATTTGCGTAAATATGGCGTTAATTTATTTGAAGAAATATAGGCGATTCAGCCTAACTTGCGATAAATATAACGCCCGCGCCACACCACCCAGCTGGAAGCTGATTCAGCACAAGCTGACGGCATGGGCATCCCTACCGGCTCCTGCGCTTCCGAGGCTCATGCAGAGCACCAACCTGCCTGACGAAAAGAGCATCCGTCCTTAGCAGGGCAAGCACAGTTTCGTTTTGTGGAGCCAGAGATTGGGCTTGTCCCAGCCGCTGGCGTGCTCCAACTTTATCCCCGTTACAGAGCATAACCTGAACAAGTTCAAGCAGCGTATTTACATCCCCCGGCTTACATTTAACGCCCGCTTCCCATAAACGCACAGCTCCTGCATAATCTTTCTGTTCCAGCAGATGATCTGCCAATTTCTTGACCAAATTAACGCTAATTTGATCTGGCAATTCCCCACCCAGTGTTCCAGCCAGATCCACTACAGGCACTCCTATCTTAAGCGCTTCATCCCAACGTTCTTGTCCGATCATGGCTTCGACCATAAACGCCAAAACATTCAGATCGTGAGGACCCATATCCAACAGTAGACGGCAGGTACTCTCAGCCATCAAAAAGTTTTCGACGCGCAGGAAGTAATAAGCCATGCCAAACAACACCATATAACTGTTCGGAGCAATTTTCCAGGCTTGGGACAAACCCTGCCAGGCGTTGACAGGGTCTTTTAATTCCAAAAAGACTTGAGCCAGGCTTACATAATAGTTAACCCTATTTGGAGTCACCCTTAGTTTACGCAGAAGCACAAGTTTCCTTTCTTCAAGATCACCCCTTTTTTCAGCATCTTCAAGTTGACGGTTGGCAGTCATACAAGCAACGAACTCAGCCCGGAATACGACCTGAGCAGGCAGAGTAATATCCAAAGTCGCTGGTCTGCGCTTGCGTGCCAGAATTGCCATTTTTTCAAGCAAGCTGCTGGATTCCAGATGCAGGTTTGCTTCCTCAAAAAGCCTAGCAAGATTTTCCAGCAGGGTCTTGTCTGGATAAGTCGCCAATTGGTTAACAACCTCAAAACGATTTTGCAACCACGGGGCGCTAGTATCGCCCCGCCCGCGTTGTGACTTTAGTTTGAACTCACCAGCAGAACGGCAGAAATAATGGTTGAGCTGAATTTTTTCAATGTGGTTTGGAAAGTGTTGGAAATCTACACGTAAATGACCTTCATTAACACACCAGGAGTTTTCTTTGAAGGCAAATTCATGTGGAGATTCGGGAATCAGTACACGAGCAGGCTGCACAATGCTTTTCACAAAGGTATTTAAGAAATAAGTTGGGTGGGTGCGCAGAGTGTACGCCGCGATCTGCCCAACAGCAGGGCGTTCCTGATATCTACTGGAGCCAAAAAACAAGGAGCTGACCGCCAGTCCAGCGTATTCTTCATAGCTCTTGAGCAACTCTTTCAAATCCAGACTGGTTTTCGGAACCAGGAATTCATCAGTATCAATGAAACCCATCCAGCGGGTATTAGCGCCAAAGGTTTTCAGACAATGATCATAAGCATCCAGTTGAATAGCCTTGCCTGGGATGTCCATCACCAGCGCCCAGCCAAGATCGATGTACTCCTTGAGAGTTTCGCGTAAACCGACCTGACTTTCATTATCATAAATATAAAAGCGATCCACCCCCATCAGGATGTGATAATCCAGCCACTCGGGCAGGTAATCGTTCTCATCTTTACAAATCAGGCACAAACTCAAATAATCCATAAAACACCTTAAATAAATTTAATCTGCATTTTTTGGAACACTAAGAAGCAACCCGCACCTGTGCAAACAGTCGGAGTACTTCGCTATTTTGCGGATCTAGCTCACGTGCCTGCGTTAATAACAAACGGGCGCGAGTCTGATCTCCCTTAAACAGCAAGGCTCTGACCAACTCAAGCAATGTTTTTATATCCCCCGGCTTACATTTGATACCAGCTTCCCATAAACGCACAGCCCCGGCATAGTCTTTCTTTTCCAACAGGTGATCGGCCATTTTCTTGACCAGATAAATGGCATTATCCTCTGGCATTTCCTCGCTCAGGCTACCAGCCAGTTCCACTACCGGCACTCCAATCTTAAGTGCTTCATCCCAACGACCCTGCCCGATCATGGCTTCTGTCATAAATCCCAAAACACTTAGATCGTAGGGACCCATCTCCAACATCAGATGGCAGGTGTTCTCGGCCATCGTATAGTTCTCGACCTTTAGAAAATAATAAACCATGCCAAACAGTGCCATGTAGCTGTTCGGAGCGATTCGCCAGGCCTGGGTCAATATCTGCCAGGCGCTGGCAGAATCTTCTAATTCCAGAAAGACTTGTGCCAGGCTCACGTAAAGGCTAATTTTATGTGGAGTTTCTTTTAATTTTACGAATAACAGACGCTTCCGTTCTTCTTGATTACCTCGTTCTTCAGCCTCTACAAGCTGACGATTGACGGCCAGCCAGGAAACAAACTCAGCCCGAAAGGTAACTTCAGCGGGCAGAGACAGTTCCAAAGGCGGCGTCCTGCGCTCATGCGCTTGGTCTGCCATTTTTTTCAACAAATTAATGGGTTCCAGGTACGGGTTTACATCCTCAAAATAACGTGTGAGATTATCAAGCACGGTTGTATCCGGATAAGTAGCCAATTGGTTGACCACTTCGAAGCGACTACGCGCCCAGGAATTACCAGCATCGCCTCTCCCACGGTTTAATTTCCGTTCCAACTCACTAACAGACCGGCAAAAATAATGATTGAGCTGGATTTTCTCGATGTGATTTGGAAAGCGCTGGAAATCGACCCGAAGAAAACTTTCATTGACACACCATGAATTTTCTTTAAAAATAAAATCATGTGGAGAGTTCGGCATCATCACCCGTGTGGGCTGCACAATACATTTCACCAGAATATTTACCGAGACAGTCGGGTGGGTGCGCAGGGTGTATGCCGCAATTTGCCCGGCAGCGGGGCGTTGCTGATGCCCGCTGGAACCAAAAAACAAGGAACTGACCGCCAACCCACCGAACTGCTCATATTCCTTGAGCAGTTCTTTAAGATCCAAAGTGTTTTTTGGAACCAGGAACTCATCCGTATCGATAAATCCCAGCCAGAAGGTATGTGTTCCAAAGGTTTGCAGGCAGTGATCATAGGCATAAAGTTGAACAGCTTTACCCGGAAAGTCCATCACCACCACCCAACCACGCTCAATATAATCCTTGAGACTCTGGCGCAGGCTTATGCGGCTTTCATTATCATAAATATAAAAACGATCCACACCCATCAGGATGTGGTAATCCAGCCACTCTGGCAGGTAATCATTTTCATCTTTGCAGATCAGGCACAGACTCAGATAATCCACGGTCGGCCTTTTGATATATCATTTCGTTTCATAATAATAAGATCATCAATTAACGGGTTTAAATCGTATTTGGAGCTCATTGTTTTAAGAATCGCACCCAATCTTTTGCCACGGTATTCCAATCATAGTATCTGGCAACCGTCAGGTTTTGGAGAGCTTTTTTCTCGTAGTGTTCATTGTCTTTAAACATCCGGATAACCTCTATTATCCATTGATTAAGCCAACCATCGGTGATGGGCACGAGCGGATTCTGCCAGGCTATTTCGGACATTCCACCCAAGACAGTACTGACGACAACACAACCCGCCGCCATCGCCTCCATGGCTGTAATAGAGCAATTCTCAGGGAATATGCAGGGATAAGCCAACACGCGGCACTGTTGAGCCACACTCCGCAACTCAGCCTGACCCAATGACCCGTGGTATTTGACACCGGGCATGCTTTGGGCTTTTTCGTAAAGAGCGTTGAAGACAGCATCTGTTGTTCCTTCAGGATCGTAAACTTTCATCGAACTGCATATATGCAATTGAGCTTGAGGAACAGCTTGAAGAATATGCGGCCAAGCCAGCAACAATAATTCCAAACCCCGAAATGGAGTCGAAGAATAATACGCCCAAGGTTTACGCGCGGACAATCTGTCGGGATGAGGTTGGAAGCGATGCAGTGGAATCCCGTTGGTAGTCATAATGATCTTATTCAGGGGAACATTCATGGTCGAGATCCAACGTTGGGCAACATAATGAGAAAGCAGGATCACTCCGTCTAACTTGTCGTAAATTGGTTTTGCTATCTGTGGGTCTTCCAACATTTTGACAAATGGCTGATCGATATCATCGTGACACCAAAGATAGTTGCGATTCCCTGGATAAAGCCCATTATGAAACACCTCCCATACACGCAGGGAAATAAAAATATCACAGTGGTGCTGGGCAAGCTGGTTAATGTCAGTAATGATCTCTACTTTTTCTCCTAGGCGTTTTAACGCCTGTGCCAGCCTTAGTGCCGCAGTTTCACTGCCACCCAGCGGGTGGTTTTCTGGCCATTCGAGATCTTGTAATACGTTCCCGTGGGAAGATGATATAAAAATTGTGATATTCATTTTACTCATGCTCCTAACTTGGACAAGTTGAAAAAAATACAACGAAGCTTGCAAATGTTTTAAAGGTTTCTCACCCTGGCACGACCCGCTACGGTAAGCGTGACGATTGAGTGACAAAAGATGAACCAAGCGAGACGGACTGAATTTTGAAAGTTATACATAGTTTATGTTTTGGTTAGATTCATCCGGGGGAGAGCCTGCATCCAAGTATCAGTGGCGTTGATTACTGGTTCAAAACCTGTGATATTCAGGTTAAATTCTCTTGGAGCACAGATCATGTTTGATTCGGGGTGAATATTGGACCATATATTTTCTTTATTTTGGAAGAAATTATCTGGATCGTAATAAGAGGAAAAATGCCACCAGCAATTGTAGCCAAACTCGAACAGCATCTGGACCATTTCCGGAGCACCTTCTTGGGTATTGTTTTCGACAAATAGAAAGGGACGGCAATTTCGGATGGTTTTTTCGGCTCCAAGCAGTACTTTTAGTTCCATTCCTTCTGTATCGATCTTTATCAGATTGCAACGCTTCAATTCAAGGGCATCCAGCGGCAACACTTTTACCAGGTCACCAGCAGAGTGACCTTCAATGTTTAGACAGCCAAAATTCTGTGCGACAGAGGGATCGAGCACAGGAATAATTGTTTCGCCAATCCGATCACCGGCTCCCACTTGCATGGGAATCACATTCAGCAGTCCATTCAGGGCAATGTTGGCGCACAAGAATTCAAATGTGATCCGCTGCGGCTCAATAGCGAATACCATCCCGCTTGGAGTTACTTTTTTTGAAAAGAAAACACTGTGCGTGCCGATGTTGGCGCCCACGTCTATGACGACATCTCCGCTTTTTAACACTTGCCCCAAACAAGCCAGTTCGGCTTCGCACCATTCCCCATAGATGTCCATTGCGCGTCCAATAAATAGATCATTTAAGTTGTACATAAACAGTCCATGGCGGCACTGCTTAATGGAAACATAGCCATTCATCAAGAGAGGCGGTTGGAGTTTTATTCTCGGTTGGGCAATTGATTTAGAATGATGTTTACTCACAGACATTCCTTTTCGGACTCATCCATATTTTTTGAGGTTATCACTTTTCGCAGTATAACAATCCTTTTCATTTTTAATGATAAAAATTATATAAAAACAGCACTACTTGACAACCGCACAGTATGAGAAAAAAAATAACGGGAATTGATGGGAGATGAAAGTTGAAAAAGTCATTATTGATATAATCATTTTGGATGAAGGAGAAGAACATGTTTAATAACCTGTCAACTGGCTGGAAGAACACGCTTCAAATAATTTTTGTATTAGTGTTATGTGGTGCCGCCATTGCCCTCCTGAATTATATGGGCGCAGCGAAACCTGCCAAAAGCATCCACAGCGTTCGTTTTGAAGTGCAGGCATCCGGTGGGTTTGCTATTATTACCCTGCAAGGTGGTGATGTCATCATTTCAGAGCCGACAACATTCACGGTACCCTGGTCTAAAACGGTAAAAATAAAAAGCGGCACAGAAGTCTATCTGACAGCTGTAAACCCGACTGCAACCGGCGAATTAACCTGCACAATTACCCTGGACAAAATAAACTGGAAGACAGAAACAACCGGCGCCCCCAAAAATGGAGTGGCATGTGCGGGGATTGTTCCTTAAACTCCTACTGGAAAGTTTTTTGAAATTCGTTTTTTTTACCACAGATGAACACAGATAAAATGGATTTAAAAGTGCTCGCATAGGGGCTTTATCCAAAAATCAGTGTTCATCTGTTTTTATCTGTGGTGAATATTGATTTATAAAACACTTGCGCAGGCAGATGTGCATCGCGGCTTATTCGCCCTTTTGCAAGAAGTCTACCTTCGGAACTTCAAGTTCAGGCGTCTTCAAATTAGATTGAAGTCCTTCGCGAAGGGCC
>JFJP01034138.1_pt1 | contig 10272 bp, 9 predicted proteins | sample 431651 | NCBI WGS metagenome assembly JFJP01 (sample SAMN02602958, study PRJNA72255) | Microbial mat metagenome, whole genome shotgun sequencing project. | biome: fresh water; feature: sink hole; material: water; isolation source: purple microbial (photo- and chemosynthetic) mats found in... | reverse complement strand
CTGAATCTGCGTCAGCAGGAGAGTCAGAAAAGGCACCACAAAGTCGCCCATGCGGTTGACGATCTGGACGAAAAACACGGCCTTCACGCCGCGGCTCAAGAGGTTCCACGAAAACATGCCCAAGGGTAGCCTATCCTCCTTCGCCTTGCCAGTACGTCGGTTTGCCCTTACCTTGTGTTCATGAACAATCTGAGCAGCCAAACCCGGTCTTTGGAGGACGCGTACTTCCTCAACGAAGACCAGATGATGATCGACAATCTCCGCAAGCTGAAGCAGCTGGAGGAAACCAGGGAAAACCTGAAAGCGGTGTCGGGCATTACCGACACCGAGGTGCTCGACAAGCTGGTCAAGCTCGACATTCACCCGCAGACCCTGAGCTCGCTGGCCGTGATTCCCTTGGTGGCCGTTGCATGGGCCGATGGATCGGTCGACTCCAAGGAGCGTGATTCGGTGCTGACGGCGCTCAAGACGGCCAATTTTGCCTCGGGAATCGATCTGGAACTGGTGGGCCACTGGCTGGAGACCAAGCCGAAGGCCCAACTGCAGGAGGCGTGGCTCACGTACTCCCGCGCGCTGGCGGCCGAGTTGACGCCCGAGCAGCGCCACCACCTGCGCGATGAGCTGCTCGACCACGCCCGGCAGGTCGCCCAGGCCTCCGGCGGTATTTTGGGCGTGGGAAGCATCAGCGCTGCCGAAAAGGCCCTGCTCGAGAAACTGGCCTCCGCGTGGACCTGAGGCGGGCGGCGACGCTTGTCGCTGTTCTGTTTCTCGCCGCCTCGGTTGCCGCTCAGGCGGGACTGGCAGGAGCGTCGAGCCTCTACGTTCACGGCGGCGGGGACACACCCTCGCGCTGGGCCGATGCGATGGTGGCGGAGTTTGGTGGTTTTGCCCTCGACTGGACCGAGCTCGCCAAAGACCGCATGGCCGCGCCGGCGCGGGGCTACCGCCTGGGTCGTCAGTTGGCGTCGCAGGTCACCACCACGCCGTTGACCATTTATGCGCATTCGGCTGGTGCGTGGGTGGCCCAAGGGTTGGCCGACGGCTTGGCGTCCATGCCCGGAATGCCATTGCCCACCGTGGTGTTTCTTGATCCATTCACCGCGTACTCCCTGTTTGACTGGGGCGCGGGTGCCAAACGCCTGGGCCGGAACTTCGCGCAGGTGACCACGTACTACACCACCCTCGATCCCGTCCCGTTCACCCGGGGCAAAGTCGCCGTGGGTGAACGGATCAATCTCGACGCTGACCTCGCTCCGCTGGTCAAGGGAACCCCCGCGCACTGGGCCGTCGTGGAATGGTATTTCGCCCAGAACGCGTCCGCCGGGCATTGACCCCCACCCCGGGCGCCTCTATTCTAGGCGCGTGGATCAATCCTCCCGCGTTCCCAAGCCGGCTCACGGTCGCTTTCTGATCGACTACCTCGTCGAGCGGTTCCCGTATTTCGACCGGCACGCGTGGGCCGAGCGGATTGCCGAACAAAGGCTGACGCTCGACGGCGAGCTTGCCACGGGTGACCAGAAACTGCAAAAAGGGCAGACGCTGACTTACCGCATGCCCGACTACCAGGAACCCCCGGCTGACCTCAACTGGTCGGTGGCTGCCGAGGACGACCACTTCCTCGTCACGGTCAAACCCGGCAATCTGCTGGTCCACCGGCAGGGCAAGGCCTACATGTCCAACTTGGTCTATCTGGTGCGGAACGCAGGGAATCCCGCGTGGATGGCGGCCGACCCCGCCCACCGCATCGACCGGGAAACCTCGGGCCTTGTCCTGTTTGCCAAGGACAAAGCGGCCCTCAGGGCCGTCCTTGAGCTCTTTGAGACGCGGCAGGTGACCAAGGAGTACTGGGCCATTGTCGCTCCGCACGCGGGCGCTAGGGTGCCTCGCGAAGGCGAGGAGGGGACCATCGACCTTCCCATCGGGCGCACCGAAGACGCGGTACGGGGCCCATACCAGGCGGTGGGCGTTCCCGGAGCCCGCGCGTCGGTCACTACCTGGGTTTGGGGCGCGGAGGTTTCCCCGGGGCACCATCTGGTCATCGCGAGACCCGAAACCGGCCGTACCCACCAGATCCGGGTCCACCTGGCCGCCCAGGGCTGGCCTTTGGTCGGCGACAAGCTCTACGGCGGCCCACCGGCATCACGGCACGCCCTCCACGCGCGGTCGCTGGGTTTCGTGCACCCGGTTTCGGGCCTGGACGTCCGTTACGAGGCCCCTTTGCCTGCGGACTGGGCAGGACTGCTTTGACTTCCGCCTTGAGTTGGTTATTTTTCTAGGATGACGCACTTCAGCACGGATTTTGTGATGCGAATGATCGACGACATTGCCCGTCTGACGGCCCAAGCGGTGACCATGCATCAGCTGGGGCTCCACGACGACCTGGTGACGCAGTTGGCGATTCTCGATGAACAGGCTAACAAGCTCGACCCTGAGGCGCGCGCCCGCGTTCAGCCCGCGCTGGAGCGGTTACGGCAGCAAGTTCCGAAGAGCTGATCGATCTCCCGTCGCTTCTCAGGGCCGGCGAGCCACCGCGAACAGCACCCGCGCCTCTTGGGAGTTCTCCGGACCCAGAACGTTTTCGTGCACCTGGATGCCGACGAAGCCCGCAGCCGACAGCACCCCGGTCAGCGCTTGGGCGTCGAACAAGAAATCGCGCAAATAGAACACCCTCGGTTCGCAATTGCCCGCGTCCCAAACGGCAATGCGGCGAGACACGAGCCTAGTTGACGGAACCACCACTGTGTCTTCCCGAAGCAAGTGTTCCCGGGGGCTCCAAAAGCCCGGCGCTTGCCAGCTGACAGCGCCGATGTTGGCCGTGTCGTCGGCGATTCGGGGGCCCCAGACGTCGAACACGAACGTGCCGCCGGGCCTCAGTGCCTGCCAGACCCTCGCGAGCAGCGTTTCCCGTTGCTGTTTCGTCAACGCTCCGAAATCGCACCAGATCATCAGGGCCGCGTCGAAGCGTTCCTGATCCTCGAGGGTCAGGTAGCTCTGCAGACGGTACTCGAGGGACAGACCTCGCCGGGCCGCTTCGGCACGGGCATAGGCAAGGGACCGCGGTGAAAAGTCGATTCCCGTCACCCGGTGCCCACGGCTGGCCAGTTCGGCGGCGTAAAGTCCCGGACCACACCCGAGGTCGGCAACGTCGAGGGGGTGGGGTGACCTAACAAAGGCAACCTGCTCCAGCCAACGCAACGTGCGCTCGCGCAGCTCGGGCCGACGGCTTGCGGCGTCGTGCGAAGGGTCGAGGTGCGCCGCCAGCATCTGTGCCGAGATATGCTCATCGTCCCAGAAAGGCGCCGAACTCAGGGTTTCCGGGTCGAACACGTCGGGCAAGCCCCCAAACGAGGGCGAACCGAGGCGGTAGTGGAACGCCTCGCGGTGCAAGGTCAGCCCCACCGACTCGGCCAACGAACGCGAAGGCTGGTTGGTCGACTCGACGTGGTAGCGAACGCGGTGGCCTTTCGAAAGGATCGACGAAACGGCCGCAGCGACCACCTTTTGGGCGAGACCCCGGCGCCTCCAACCCTCGAGCGTCCTCACAGCTCCCACCTCCCAGACCGAGCGGTGATTCGGAAAAGCCACGGCGAACGACCGCGAAGCGCCCTCGACCGGAGCGGTGTACCACCGGGCCCCCCTCGCGGCCAGATCGTCGAGTTCCGCGTCGGTGGAACCACCAGCCCGCAGTTCGGCGCGAAGCGGGGCGTCCAGAGTCAGGTGCTCGATCACGTCGGCCCCGGTTGAGGCCGTCCGCCGAGTCGCCACGTCGGTGTACCAGAGAAACCGTCGCATCGGTTCCCAGCCCAGCTTCGTGCCCAGCCAGTCTTGGGCCCGGGGGTCCGACGTTTTGAGGATGGTCACCTCCGCCGGTACCTGCGCGAGCAACGCCGGAAACAGCGAGGCGTCGGTCCCATCGAGAAAGGCGATGTGCTGGGCCTCGGGGTAGGTCGAGCGGTCCCACGCGAACAGGTGCGCGGGAAACTGCAGCCACGAGGCCCAACCCTGCGCGGACTCCTGAATCTCCACTTGGGCCTGCGGTGCAAAAAGGCCCAAGAACTTGAGCGTCATCAGATGGGTATCGAGCTCGGTTTCGAGCAAACGCGTAAGTCTGGTCTGATCGTGGGTGGTCATCCCGGGAGTATAGCGCGGAGTCGGGCGTGGAGGATTGTCCATGGTTCTGTCGGCACAAAAAAACGCAACTAGGCCGCTCGCCCGAGTCGTGTTACTCTGACGTCCATGGTACCAAGACCGGACCTGATGTCCGAACTCTCTCGCTTCTCCAGGATTTTTGGCAAAAGTGGTCCCAAGGCGACCATCCTCGTCTTTTTTCCCTTTGTCCTGATCATTGCGCTCTCCACCTTGGCCACCACGCTGGTGCTCTACCTGTTCTTCACCAATTCCACGGCGGAGTTGTTATCGCAGCGGACCCTCGAGGGCCTGCATTCTTCCCAGGCGGTCTTTTCGCGCATCCATCTCGGCAGCTTCCCTTCGTTCCTGCATCTGGACGAGGATCCGGACATCCACGATTATCTGGCCTATCCCGCCTCCAAAATCAACGCTCTCAAGGCCTTGGTCAAGATCGACAAAGTGGCCAGCGAGAACAGCCTGGTCGACTCCATCTTCCTCTGCAACCCTGAAGCCGGCGTGCTCTCCACTCGTTTTGGATGGGAAAAGCTCAGCGGGCGAAGCGACCCCGACCTTCCGGCTTTGCTGGAGAACATCCGCCAGATCGGCCTCGGCCGCTACATTCCCCGCCAGGCCAGCTTTGGCAGTGCAGGGCAACCGGCCAACCTGTACACCATCATCTTCGGCAACCTTCCTGCACCGGGAAACGCAATGCGGAAAGCCGTGGTGGTCAACCTCTCGGAAACCAGGATCCGCGCTCTTCTGGAACCCCGGAATCCCCAAGCCCTATCCCAGATCGTCATCCTTGACCAGCGGAATGGCATCATCCTGACCCATCCGCAGGCCAACCTGTTCGGCAAGGCCATCGCCGCCGACCAACTTCTGTCAACAGTTGCTCGCCAAGAAGGGGCAGAAGGGGCGTTGCGCCTGGACGATCCAACGGGATCCTTTATCTTGACCTGGTCCGACCAAGCCGACATGGGGTGGCGCTTTGTTTCTTTGAGCGCCGAGGACAAGATTTTTGGACCGCTGAGGTCCATCCGCGACGTGGCGATTTTGGTGGCCCTGATTGTGCTTCTGACCAGCTTCACCTTTGCTGTAGTGGCGGCCGTCCGCTTGGATAGGCAGCTGACACGTCAGCAGCACGTGGCGAGCTTTTTGCGCAGTGACAGCCTGGACAACCACGAGCCTCATCCCGATCGTCTGTTCGGGGGCGACGGTCCCTGGCTGGCCAGTTTGGTCAAGATCGACGGCTACCGCCGGTTGAGTCTGCGTACCAGTGAGTCCCACGCCCGCAAACAAGCGGAACAGCTCGGACACCTGGCGACGCGGATTTTCGGCAAACTGGCCGTCTGCCGCATGGAAGACCACGTGTTCCTCCTGCTGGAACGACCGACCGAATCGAACACCCTTTTGGACGAGCTCAGGCAGGCCTTCAGCCGGACCGATGCCCCGACGCTCAGCGTGCTTCGCCATCGGCAACCCGTGCTCAGCGCGGACCTGCCGCACCTCTGGCGTCAGGTTTCCGAGGTCGATGTCGGTTCTTTCGCCCGGCGGAGCGGCGAAGTCCATGATATGGCAGACCTCGTCGTTCCAACGACCGGGGAGTTCGATATCGACCAGCTTGACCTATCCCGGTACGAGAACGCCCTGCGCCTGGACAACGGTCAGGAGGCTGCCCGGGTGCTCGACCAGCTCATGGACAAGGTGGCGCAGAGCGGCAACCGGGAAATCTTCCGTTACTTGGTATCGACCCTGAGTTACCGGACCGTGAGTATCCTTGGCAGTGATGCCGACCTGCTCTTGGCCAGCGGGGCCGATGGTTTGCGCCGGGACTTGTCGACGGCCGAGAATCTCGAGGACCTGCGCTTTTCGCTTGCCCCTGTGTTCCAAGCCATTGTCAAGCGCGCCGAATTGCATAATGGACAACGTCAGCGCGAAACCGTGCGGCGAATCAAGGAACTGGTGGAGAGTTCCCTGGCGGATCGCGGCCTCGGGACGGCTGGCCTGGCCAAAACCGTCGGGCTCTCGGCCCATTATGTGCGTGATATCTTCAAACAGGTCGAGGGACAATCCCTGTCCAATTGGGTCGGCCAGCGCCGGATTGAGGCCGCGAGCCGGTTGTTGCGCGAGACTGATCGTTCGGTACGCGACATCTGTGATAGCACCGGGTTTATCAATTACTCGTACTTCTTCACCTATTTCAAGAAGGCCACGGGCCAGACCCCCAACGATTACCGCCAGAGTTTCCGAACGTAAGGACTCGCTCGGTCACAACGCGGGCCTTTCCAAATCACACTCGTTTTTCGAAGGCGGCAATCGGGGTTTTTCCAAGGATTCCGCTGTTTTCCAAGTACCTCGATTTTCCGAAGCCGTGGTTGAATGAATACAGATTCCAACATTTCGGAGGACACGTATGAAAGTTTTGTTAAGGTCGGTCGTAGCGTTGCTAGCGACTATCACCCTCGCGGCCACAGCCATGGCCGCCGAGACCATCACCGTCTATTTCTGGGACGACCCGTCGATCAAACCCATCGTCGAGGCCTTCAACGCGGCCCAGACCAAAGTCACGGTCGATATGAAGATACTCCCTTCCGCGGACTATGAGACCAAGCTGACCACCCTGTTGGCTGCCGGCAGCGAAATGGACGCCTACTTTCAGAAGCGACAGGCTGACATGTTCGCCCAGAACGAAAATGGCTTCATCGAACCGCTGGACGCCTACTTCGCCAAGACCAAACTGGACCGTAAGGCCGTCGACGCCTACAAAGATGCCGTGATCGTTGACGGCAAGATCCTGGCGGTCCCGTTCCGTGGTGCCTCGTACTACACGTATTACAACAAAAAAGTGTTCGCGAATGCCGGCGTGCCGACACCCGATACCTTCGTCAAGAAAGGCGAGTGGAACTGGGCAAAGTACCAGGAAATTGCCAAGAAATTGGCGACCGGTGACGGTAAGGTCTACGGCGCTCTGCAATACACGTGGGGCCCGCAGATGATGATCCCTGCCTTGCAGAAAGGCAATTCGTTGATCAGCCGCGATGGCAAGCTGACTCTCGACCCCGTTGTCTACCAGGGCCTGAAGCTGCGCAAAGAACTGGAAAGCAGCAAAGCCATGATGGGGCTGCTGGACCTCAAGATCACCAAGACGCACTATTCGAAGGCGTTCTTCGACGGCAACTTGGGGATGCTGATCATTGGTGAATGGTTCCCCGGTATGCTCCAGAAGGCCGACACCGACAAAACCATGGTCGGCTTCACCTCGGCAGATTGGGCCATCACCCGCCTCCCGTACGACGGTAAAGACTACGCCACCTTTGGCAACCCGACGTTCACCCACGTGGCCGCCCGTTCCAAGCACAAGGATGCCGCCTTTGCCTTTGTTCAGTGGCTGGGTAGTGCAGCCGGCGCCAAGGCGGTGGCTAATGCCGGCCTGTTGCCTGCAACCATTACCCCCGAAGTCAAAACCATCCTGGGAAAAACCATTTTGGATCCCGGTTCACTGAACTATTTCACCGAGACCAAGCGGGTCATGCCCCAGCTGATGAACAAGTACGGATCCCAGGTTGAAGCGGTCATCAACAAGGTAGCCGACGACTACCTGTCGGGCCAGCTTGCCGACGCCGACCTGCCCAAGCGCTTCACCGATGCCCTAACCACCGTGGTAAACGACCTCAAGTAAGTCTGATTGACTTCCGGGGGTCGCACTGTGGTGCGGCCCCCGCTTTGGAGATTGCATGAAAAAACTGAACAAGTCCCGTTGGAGGACTGTCTTGATCTTCCTTCTACCGAGCCTTGCCGGTTTTATCGCCTTCCTCGTCCTGCCCATGATCATGGCCTTAGGGCTTTCCTTCACCAATTATTCGGGCGGGCCCAAGTTCAAGTTCACCGGACTCAATAATTACATCAACGCGTTCACGAACCCCACCTTCCTTTCGAGCCTCGGTGTGACCGTCAACTTCACTGTTTGGACCGTCGCCCTGCAACTGCTGCTGGGTCTGACCTTTGCCATGATCCTCAATCAGAAGCTTTTCGGTAGGAATATCTTTCGCAGCCTCATCTTTTTGCCGAACGTCTTGTCCTCTATCGCCGTCGGCATTGCCTTCATCCTGATTCTCAATCCCGACAAAGGCCCCCTCAACCAGTTTCTGGCCAGCCTCGGCATCGAGCCTCCGCGCTGGCTCGGCGCGGTATCCTCCGCGCTACCGACCATCATCATGGTTTCGGTCTGGCAGACCTTTGGTTACTACATGATCTTGTTTTTGAGCGGGCTCCAATCCATCGACAGTTCCCTTTATGAAGCGGCCGAAATGGATGGCGCCAATGCGGTGCGCAAGTTCTTTGCCGTCACCATACCCTGCCTGACGCCGGTGATCTTTTTCAGCGTGACCATCGCCATCATCAACGCCTTCAAGATCTTTGACCAAGTCTTCATCATGACCGGAGGACAGATGGGCGGTGGCCCGGCTGGGGCCACCAACGTGCTGGTGCTGGACATCTACCTCAACGCCTTCTCCTTCCTGAAGTTTGGATACGCCTCGGCCGAATCGGTGATCCTTCTGGTGATTGTGCTTGCCATCACGGTGATCCAAAACCGTGGTCAAAAAAAGTGGGTGAATTATGACGTTGTCTGAGCGACTTCCGCGCCTGGTGGGCCGCACGGTGATCTACCTGATCCTGATCGTCACGGTCACCCTGGTTGTGGCGCCCCTCGTCCTTATCGCCTCCAATTCTTTCAAAACTGAAATGGAGATTTTCAGCTACCCGGTCACCTTGTTTCCGGTCAATCCGACACTCGAAAATTTCAGTCGCCTCGCGGCCAACTTTCCGCTCTACATTTTCAACTCCATTAAGCTGACGGCCATTATCGTGCTCATCCAGCTCGTCACCGCCACCACCGGCGCGTACGCCTTCTCCAAGCTGATCTGGAAAGGTCGCGATTTTGTGTTCATGCTTTACGTTGCCTCGGTGATGATCCCGATCCAAGCAATCATTATTCCCCAGTTTCTGGTCGTAAAGAACCTGGGACTCTACGACAGCCACCTGGGCATCATCCTGGTCTCGGCCTTCACGGCCTTCGGCACCTTCCTAGTGAAGCAGTTTTTCATGACTGTTCCCAACAGCTTCGTCGAGGCCGCCCGCATCGACGGCGCCAGTGAGGGCTCGATCTTCTTCCGGATCATGCTGCCGTTGTCGAAACCGGTGCTTGCCACCTTGGTGATCTTCAGCTTCCGCTATTTCTGGAACGACTTTTTCACGCCCCTGATCTATCTGACTTCGCCGGAACTCAAGACCCTGCCGTTGGGTATGGCGGACTTCGTCACCGAGTACATGGTCTACGTGGGGCCCCAGATGGCGGCTTCGCTCATCTCGATCATCCCGGTGATGATCATCTTTTTCTCGGCCCAGAAGTACTTCGTTCAGGGCACCATGTCCAGCGGCGTGAAGGGTTGAGGCGGGTGAATGCAACCGTTTGATCTTCCGGCTCACCACAATCCTCTGGTGACCCGGAGCGATGTGCAAACTCTCTTGGGCCAACTTCTGCAACCGCTGGCGACGCGCTACATCAATGGCTCGGCCGGGTTTCATTTGGGCAACAGCTCGGCCCATTATGCCGCACGGGTAACGGCCATGGAGGGCTGGAGCCGCATCGTCTGGGGACTGGCTCCGTTGGTGGCCGGGGGAGGAACCTGGGCCGGTTTGGACCGCCAGGTCGACGGCCTTTGCCAGGGTACCAATCCGGAACACCCGGGGTATTGGGGTGAACCCGTCGACTTTGATCAGCGGATTGTCGAGATGGCGGCCATCGCCTTGGGTCTGCTGATCGCACCTGCGGTTTTCTGGGACCCTCTGGAAGAGACAGAAAAAGATCACCTGTGCGCCTGGCTGGACTTCGCCAACTCGCGCGAACTTGTGCCCAACAACTGGCAGTTCTTTCGGGTGATGGTCAACCTGGCCCTTCTGGAGCGCGGTCAACCGCACAACCAAACCCGGCTGCTAGAATCGCTGGACTTCATCGACAGCCAGTACCGCGCCGACGGCTGGTACGCCGACGCCGGTCAGTTCGACGACTACAATCCCTTCGGGTTCCATTTCTACGGCTTAGTCTACGCCCGGTTCCAGGCCGTCCGCGATCCCGAACGGTCG
>JFJP01027681.1_pt1 | contig 10272 bp, 7 predicted proteins | sample 431651 | NCBI WGS metagenome assembly JFJP01 (sample SAMN02602958, study PRJNA72255) | Microbial mat metagenome, whole genome shotgun sequencing project. | biome: fresh water; feature: sink hole; material: water; isolation source: purple microbial (photo- and chemosynthetic) mats found in... | reverse complement strand
AAACTTAAAAAAAAAAAAAAAAGCCGTTATAAAAAATTGAGAAAATAATTAATAATTTAAATTACAACAAAGAAAATGAAAATTTTTTTAAAGAATTTATGAAAATCTTATTTACCAAGTACAAATAAACCGAAAAAAAATAAAAAAATTTAAGTTTTTAATTTCATTTTTTTTATTTCTCAATCCAAATTAAAATAATTTTATTGATTTATTTTTTCTTCTCAGAATGAATGATTTATTTATTTTTAAAACATATTTTCTCCCACACCGCTGCAATGAGCTTCAAATTTTTCAAGATCAGTTGGTGTCATAATCAAAGAATTATTTATAGTGGAAATGTTCAAAGAAAATTCGTTCATGCTACATTCGATTTTTTTTATCTCTTCAGGCTTATAAAATTTTAATCTTTGATAAAATTTCAGATTTTCAATAAAATCATAATATTTGTCAATAATATATCCCAAATGAAATTTTTGAGAATTTTCCGACAAATAATTATTAAATATCACAATAATATCTCTCAAACTTTGCAAATCAATAAACATTTTTTCTTTTATTTCTTCCAGAAAACTTTCTTTTTCATTCAATGAGAGATTAAATCCTCTAATTGTTTTTAAAAGCTTTAAATTTCCGTAGGAAAACAGCAGAAAATTTATTTCAATATGGTTTGTTCCAAAGATCTTCCTTTTAATTTCTATTTCTTTTTTTGCGATTTCAACAGATTTTTCACTTTTTTTATAAAAACGAATCATTTTAGAAAAAGAAAATGAAATTTCGGGAAAAATTATTGGAAATTCTGCAGAAAATTATTCAAATCACATAATTCTTTTAATTCTCTTATATCTGAAGCTTGATTATCAAGAAGTTCAAAGAGTTTTAATCGAGAATTCCAATGAACATCCATATTATTTTCCCCTAATAAGTTTTTCTCTCCAACAACAATATTCAGTTTTTTTAAGATTTTTTTTATATTTTCTATTAGAATTTTGATTCTCTTTTGATAATTTTCATATATTGAGCTCTTGATCTCATAGTTTTTAAAGAAAAATAGGATTAAATTATATCCTTTTTTAAAAAAGCTTTTGGACTTGATGAGATCATTTTTGTAAATTTCTCCACAAAGTAAGTAAATTTCAGCTTTCATTAAGATTGAAAACTCATTATTTTCGTTTTCAATATCAAATGAATTTATTGTGAGAAATTCATTGAGAATTTTAAGAGCAGATTGAGTCTCTTTTTGATTGTAATATAAATGAGAGCATTCATTCAAAGTCCTTAAAAACTCGGAATTAACTGCTAACTCCATTAAAAGATTATCTGGTTCATTTATATATCTACTGAATTGTTGAACCGTTAAACTCTTCTTTAAAAGAAGGCTAAATGGATCTAAAAGTTTCATCATAAAAACTTCACTATTAAATTTTTCGTCATGAAGGTTTTGCAACTTTTGGAAGCCATAAGAGAAAATATTAAATAGAGGAAAACAATCAAACAAAGGATTTTGAATATTCTTTAAAAAAACTTGATCGTAAATTTCTGGATCATACATGTTTTCCATTTTGTTCGCTATCATTCTGATGAAAGAAGGATTATTTAAATAATTTTCTTTAAGAATGAGAAGTCTCATTTTTTTGAAATCTCTCTCTTTTCTATAGATGTTTAGAAGAAAATTTTGACAAAAACAAACTTGGAAAATCTGGCCGAATTCTTTTTGTGAGAGAATAATTGCTTCTCTCATCGATTTTTCGGCTTCTTCGAAGCGTTTTTCCTTCTCAAATTCAATTGCTTCAGGAATCAATTTATTTATTTGAGAAATGGAATAAAAAATATCTATTTTGCGTTCATTTGATATAATACGAAATTGAAACAGCTTTTCTAAGAGTTCACGCATCATTTTTTCCCATGTTTCATCGATTATTTTTTCTCTATTTTTTGGAGTTTCTTTATTTAAAATTATGAAGTTTTCTTTTATATAGGTTCGAATTTTGAAATTTTCTGCAATAATTTGGCGTGAACTCTTTTTATTTTGGATAAAAATTTCATAATTTTTTTCGTTTGGAGGATATCTATCAAATGCTTTTATTTTTTCTTCGAAGTAAATAAAACGTTTTCTGTTTTTCACTTTATTCAGCATTTCAAGTACCAATGGAGCCAAATTCGGATAATTTTTTCGAATTCTATAAGGAAAATTTTTTTTATTGATTATTTTCACAATTTTATTTGAAGAAAGACCCATCATTTCCAATATAGTAACACCTAATGAGTAAACATCAGATAAATATGGGTCAACAATTTCTTTCTTATGATCAAGAATTTCTTTTGCGCAATAAAATTTTGTATATCCTTTAAGATCATCCCAGTAGATTTTATTTAAGTTATTCAAGTATAATGATATTCCAAAATCTGTAATTTTGTAAAAATATTCAATTTTTCCATTTATTTCTTTTTTGAAAACTAAAATATTTCTAGGCTTTATATCGCAATGAGCATATCCATGCTTTTCTAGCAAGGCGAATCCTTGAAGCAAATGATATACATTGGAACAAATCTCTGGCTCTTTATAATAGCTTCTGTTTTTTGAACGGAAGGAAATCACATCATCTAAAGAACATAACCCTTTCTCCAATATCAAAAAAAACATTTTTTGTTTCAGTAAAAAAATTGGTTTTTCATCATTACCGAGCAAATTAATAAAAAACCCACCAGAGTCAATTTTTTGGATGTTCAACGTTATTTGGAATTCCTCATCAAATGCTTGTTTTGCTCGCAGATCATTCCCATCTCCAATTTCATATAGGCTTTTTATAATAATGTCCTTATTTTTATTCTCATTTGCATTTGTTTGAGTTAATTCAAAAATTCGCACTCTTTCATTTTTATATATGCTCCCTTTAACGCGATAGCCATCGAGATTGAAAGAATTTTTTTGTTTTGCATTAAGATCAAATACAGGTTTGAGAAAGCCTATTAATGGAACAGACGTGTTTTTGGTGAGCGAATTGACAGCAGTTGCAAAGAATTCAAAACCATCTGAAAAATTATGCATAGTACAAAAAAATTTAAATTTTTTTTTAAATTTTGATAATGCAATTTTTGAGATTTTTAAAATTCATAATTTAATTTGTGATAATTTGAATTAAATCATGTAGAAAAGGGGTGTTATAAATGACTTGATTTTAATAACAAATTCGAATGAAAATAATTTCCTCATTGATTAGTTACTGTAATATTTATTTTTTTTAAGAATATTTTAGCAAAATTTTATCATTTTATTTTAAACAATTAAGAAAAATTTTTTTCTTCTTATCATTTTTTTTGTTAAACTCATTTTATATTTTTTCTTTTTCAAACTTTAATTTTTTTTGTGACTTGATCCTTAGGGAGGCTTATCCACGAATCAGTTTGCCTAAAAATCTCTATAATTAAAAAAAGTCCAAATTTTTTTCATTTACTCATAAATTTTTTGAAAGGTTTCCTTTGAGATATTATCCACCAAAATTTGGTATTTGTCTTTTTCAGTCTATAATAAAAGATTTTTTTATTTTTAAAAATATCCTTTTCATACTTCTTTAAAAGCATCAGGACATTCATCTTGAATAATCTTCACTATTATTCCTAATTGTTCTTGACTCAATAGTTTAACTTTTTGGCTTAAACTGAATTTGTCTTTATAGGGAACTAATTCCTGATCCTCATTTTCACCTTCATTTTCATTGCCTAACTCATTGAATTCCTCATCACTGCCACTAAAAAAGATAATTAAACATCAAAATGTTAATTTACTTGTTGTCTTTTGAACCTTTGATCACAGTTTCTATTAAAAATTTGATCAATTTTATGAATAAATTTAATATATAGTGAATTTTACTTATAATTATTGAAGGGAGGAAATTTTTGATAACTTTTCTCATATATTTTTCCAATTTATCAGCTTTTTTATAAATCCACTTTGCAAAATTAATTGTTAAATTGATCAAAAACTATAAAAATACAGAGCCTTCTGCGTTGTATAATTTGCAATTATCCCAAATCAATTGTAAATCATTCAAAACTTCTTCAACGAATTTGTATTTATTGGACCTGAAGTTCTTTTTAACGCTTCCTAGATCCATTGGATGTTTGACAATCTGAGGGTAGTCAATCAATCCCAAAGCTATAAAAAGGAATGAATGATGAATGAAATAATTTTTTCTTTTACCTTTAAAATCAACAGGTTCACGGAAATCTAAAGAATCGCTGTTGTCGATCAAGGAATTTATAATAGACGTCAATCCTTTGCTACCTTCTTTGTCCAATTTGGTTTGGCTTTGAAAATGAATAAGAAAAAAATTTGGCGGAAAAAAATATGTTTTTGTGTTCACAAATTATTTCATAAAAAATAATAAAATTTTTCAATTTTTGTGTATGGGGCACGATGGGTCAAAGCAAAAGAAAAATTTCAAAAAAAAATCAAAAAACCTTGTTAGTCCAAGACTGGTGCTCATTTTTATTCGAAATCAATTTTTTTTTTATCTTTAATGATATTTTTTAATTTTTTTTTTGTAATATATTGCATATGCATAAAATACAATAACGATAAAAAGCGAATATTCCTAGCCTTAAAAATTAAACAACGAAAACATCATAATAATCCAAACAACAATGGGGAATTGCAATGCCTCGTGTTTCTCCAACGAGAAATACATCACCCAACCCAAATTAATAAACGTTCAGGATATAGAAAATATCCTGGTCTCTCGCCATTCCATTTACAAGGAAAAATCTTTTTCGCATGAATCCCACTCTCCTCAAAGTTTTTCAAACATTAACATTGAAAACATTACTGTAAAAGACCAGACCATAAATGGCTCGAAATTAGATATTCTTCAGCCTAAATTGGAAAAAAAAATAATAGTCCCCAATCTGGTGAATATTTCACTTTCGCCTTCTTCTTTTCAAAAAACTCATAGCTCACTAAAAACCAATGAAGATCTCATTAAATCGACTCTCGGAATCTATGAGCTTCGTTCTCTCCCCCCCATTTACTTTTGCAATGGATCTATCTACATAGGCCAATGGAAAAACGGATTAAAAGAAGGCTGTGGAGTATTAGCATGGCCTGATGGTTCGAGATATGAGGGGTCCTTTATTAATGACAAAGCCAACGGTTTAGGGAAATTGACACATGCAGAAGGCGATATTTATGAGGGTCAGTGGATTGATGATAAAGCAAATGGACAGGGAACTTATTTATATGCAGATGGAAGGATTTATAAAGGAAATTGGTTAAATGATATACAGAATGGAAGGGGCCTTGAAATCTGGCCTGATGGAGTAAAATACCAAGGGGAGTTTGTTGAAGGAAAAAAAAATGGTAATGGGATGCTATGCTTTGCTGATGGTAGTGTATATCAAGGGGATTTTCTGAAAAATGAAATTGAGGGGTTTGGAGTACATTTGTCTGAAGAAAAAACCTATGAAGGATTTTGGAAGTGTAATAAGATGCATGGTAAAGGAAAATTGTTGTATAATGATGGAAGGGTTTATGAGGGAGTGTTTCAAGAAGATTGGTTAGAGGGGGTGGGACGATTAAAATGGAAGGATGGAAGAAGATTTATTGGTGAGTTTAATGAAGGGAAACAACATGGGAAAGGTGTTTTGATTTTGAAGGATGGAGAAAAGAAAGTTGGAGTGTGGGAAAAAGGTAATAAAAAAAGTTGGCTGGAAAATGAAGAAGAATATATTAATGAATGTTTGGAGTTTGAAAAGAGATTGGTGTAGATATGTACAGTTTTTTGTTGCTGTGTTTGTTTATGGTTGTACTAACAATATTTTTTTTTTTATTTTAATTATGTTTATATTTTTCGTTGCGATTTACAAAAATAAAAAATTCAGAAAGAAAAAAAAAGTTGTTTAATTAATTGTTAATTTTTTTTAATTAAGCAAAAGGTGTCAACATGAAATGCTGAGATTTCTCCCAAAAGTCTTCAGTTTTCTCATTCTCTCACTTTTAATAAAATTTCCGCAAATGGTCTCAATTATGAACAAAATATGACCATTAGTTTCAAATTTTAAAGTAGAGTCATCTTTTTACTTTAATCTGGATTCTGCTGAATCGACAATTTAGCCTATGAACGAAATTTTACCAGTAGTAAATCCAGAAATGACAAGGATTGGTTTTAAAACTGGGAAAATTGCTGAGCAGTCGAAAAGCCAAAAGAACATAATTATTTTTGTAAAGGAAAATGCCTTGAGAAGCAAAATTTTGGTTTTTTATTAAGCATTTATTATAAACATATTCTTTTGTTTTTTAATAATTTTGAAAGTTTGTTTTTTATATTAAAATAAAAAAAAATATTTTTTTCAAATAAATAACTTGTATAGTTAAAAAACTTAAAATTGTGCAAATTTTGTTTTGAGATTAGAAACAAATTCAAAAAAAAATAAAAAATTTCATTGATTTTTTTTTTTTTTCATTAATTTTATTCAAACAGAAAAAAAACTCATTTCTCAAATAAACTAACTCTCCTTCTAAAATGGACTATCGCGACCGTGCGACCTCCCTAATGAAGAAAAAGGAGGAAATAAACATGAATTCCCTGAAGAATCGCAATACAGTGAAGCTTCGTTCTCCCCCTTCTCTGGAAATCTCCAAACTCTCTCAAAACAATGAAGAAAACTCAAAAATCTACGATAAAAAAACGCTTATAAAAGACCAAAAAACTCATCGAATTTCAATGAAAGAATTCTCGGAAATCGACGATAAAAATGATGATAAAGAGGAGAAAACTGACTATAAAAACGACGATAATTCAAGTTGTCATCATAATTCTTCACTAAATTCCCCAAAATCATTGAAAAGTGTTTTATCGATAACTGATCGAAAACACCTTGATTTTAACATAAAAAAGATGATAGAATTGATAGAAAGCTGTTGCACAAACCCTTTGAAACAGGTGGAATGTATCGTAGAATTGTTCAAAGGCGTCGATTTCATACTAAATCACGAGAATTTATGGCCGGATATCTTCAAATGCGATTTAAATGACAAAAATTCCCAAATAAGACTCGTATTTATAAAAAATTCTCCTGAACCCCTAAAAATTCACTTTTCTTAAAATAAAGGCAAATGATATGGACTATTTCCTTCACAATTCTCTGATCCTGATCGAGAACCAAGAGCAGCTTCGTACCTCTCTCCTGAGCATTTTGGCCAATATGGCTGTAATAAACTACCCCCCCAAAGAGAGCCTGGGCTTCAAATGCCTTAAATCATTGAAAGAACTGATCAATAACGATAATCCACTGGTGAAGAATTTAGTGATAAATACGTTGAAAAACGTGATTGTGCCACTTATTAAGAAAAAGGACCTTTTGAAGATTTCTTATAATATTCTCAATGGTTTCAACGTGATTTTAACCAATTCCTTTAATAAAGAAGGCTCTTTGTTCGAGCCAGAGCTCATGGCTTACGGCGCTGAGTGGATTGTTCAGATAAAGAACGCAGTGGCAAAGATCACTAGCGCAGAGGCCCTGCAGGAATATCTGGAGAAACATGAGGAGTTCTGCTATCATGATGCTATTATGAAGTTTTTTTAAATTTTTAAATTTTAAGAAAAAATTGCGTATTTTTCATTTTTTCTCATTTTTTTTCAGTTTCCTGAGCAGTTTAACAGTAAAACGTGAATTCGCTGAGTCCCTTTCCCAGCTCCTCCTAATAAATAACCTAACGTCTCTCTTCGACCTTTATTCACAATGGAAGGTCTTCAAACTAGAAGAAAACCGTTCAAAATTCAAAACAACGATATTTGAGCGCACCAACTGTGTGCTCCAATTGATCATAAACATCGCTCCTTTCCTCACTCTCGAAGCCAAGCCAATACTCTCCGATTTCGTGAACCTAGTCCTCGAAAAAAGACATATCGAACCGCATCTCAAGGACTTCATCACAAAAAGCGAAAATTATTACAATGGAAAACTCTCAAAAGACGAGGAAATCGTTGATTTGCAGTTCTTTTACCAGAATTTGGCAAATTTGATCACATGTTATGCCAAATTGCTGCGATTTAAGGACATTACGATATTTGAGTTCAGAGAAGAGGCGATATATCGTACCTGTGCTTCTCAGGTGCTAAATCTATTGAATTATGCTAAAATAGACCCAAAAGTCCTTTCTTCTTGTTCAAATTTCCTTTTTGAGCTTTTACGTCATCCAAATCTCGAAAATGATGGTAAAATTCTTGTGAATATCGCTGGTTTTCTCATGGATTTCTTGCCTTTGTTATGGTTTTTAGGAGGAAACTACTATGAAACCCTGTGTATGATGGGGACTTTATACTATAAACCTATTAAAAACGACGATGAGGAGATTGAATTCAGCGAATTCATCAATGAACAGAGGGTTTTAGTCATACAAGAGGCCTTTTTCCATATTATAAGGGTTTTTAAGTTTTTGTCGAATTTTAAGGCTCAAAACTCAAAAGGGACCAAAACTGCGATATTTTGTGCTGATTTATGTGGGAAATTGAACTTTTTAAAGGAGAGGAACCCCGCTTTGTTTAGGTCTTATGAGATACCCAATGATAATGTGAAGCTGATGGTTTGTAGGACCTTTTGCTGCATTTTCCCAGGGGGGTGGGCCATAGAGGAGATAAAGGCGCTGCAGGAGATTGTGAAAGGGCTAAAGGACTTTAAGAAGAAAAATAGTGATGAGGTATGTTTTAAAGAAATTTTCTTTTGTTTTATGAAGTGAATTTGGGGGTTTCGTAGATTATCGCGGAGATTTTCCTGATTTTCAGCAAAATACTCATGTTTTATCTGCCTTCTATGGAGAATATCTTCTCTGAGCTCATAGAACTCTGCTTTGAAATGTATTAATTTCCTTAATTTTCTTTAAATTTCTTCAATTTTCTTTCGATTTCTTCAATTTTCTTCAATTTTCTTAAATTTTCTTCAATTAGTCTCTTGAACAACATGGAGCGAAACTTTAAAGACCTCCCTGAGCTGAATGCCCGTAAGATCCAGATCTCAGTCTCCTGTATCTATTTCCTAAAGCGGGCTTCCTCGATCCCTGACCTTCGCAATTTTTTCCTGACTCCAAAGATCCTTTTCCTCACAAAAAAATTCTTCTTTTTTGAGGAAAAATTCATGACTGAAACAATGACCCCTTTGCTGTTAGAAGATACATGGGCCTGTAGTAATATCGAACATTTATTGCAATCCACAGCAGGAATTGAACAAATTCAAGCAAATTCCCTCTTAGGTTTTCGCATAATATCACGAATAGCCGATATTCTCCAAGAGAAGATTCTTGTGGAAAGCGATGAAGATCTCGATGTTTTAGAAAGGGAATTCACTGAAGACGAAGAGAAATTTGAGGAGGAAACCGAGGTTTTTTACCAGTGGTTTCAGCCGAAAAGTTCGGTTCTGGTGAACCGAATCCGAGGGTTTTTCGAGAGGAATTTCATCAGTAAGGTTCGAAACGAGCTTTCTACATGGAATTATGGGAATAAATCGGTTTTTATGAGTAATATGGCGAAAGCTGCAAGGAATTTCAGGAAAGACGATTATTCAAAAAACAAAGTGCTTTATGAAGAAAATCTCAATTTTAATGGTCAACAGATCGTTTATCGCCTTGCGATGTTCGTACTTATGAAAGAGAAGAACTTTCAGAATAAAAGAGAGTTTTTAACGAAATTCTCACTTTCTGAGAAAATCGAAGATTTTATACAAAAAAAAATTAAAGAAATCTCCAATAAAGAAAAACCTGGAATTTATGAACAAATCAACCTTAAAAACCCCATGGATTTCGATGCCAAAAAACTCAGGGGAAAGGAATTGTTGGAGATTTCCTTTCAAAATACCAGATTACCGTGCGAAATAGAGCTTTTATCGCTATATCGTGAGCAGTTTTTCGATTTAAATCACATGGTTTTTAATGGAAAATCTGATGAAAATTTCATTAAAAATAAGTCTGAAAGTCCTTTAAAAAAAAGGGTCGCATTTGATTTAATGGAAAGTTTTAATGATAGTTTTGAAAGGAGTCAGAGCTCGTATGTGAAGGAGAGGAGCAGTGTTAAGCCCATGATAAGCAGGGAGATATTCGTTGAGAATGCTAATATTCTTAATAAGAAAGGGGTCGAGAAATTGCTGGAGAATCTTAATAGCAAGGCTTTTGAAGATATTATCTCGGAAATCTTCGCGTGTAAATTTTGCTTTTATCACTTTTATCACTTTTATCACTTTTATCACTTTTATCACTTTTATCACTTTTATCACTTTTATCACTTTTAT
>JFJP01006075.1_pt1 | contig 10272 bp, 9 predicted proteins | sample 431651 | NCBI WGS metagenome assembly JFJP01 (sample SAMN02602958, study PRJNA72255) | Microbial mat metagenome, whole genome shotgun sequencing project. | biome: fresh water; feature: sink hole; material: water; isolation source: purple microbial (photo- and chemosynthetic) mats found in... | reverse complement strand
GTGGGCTGTGTGTTGCACACGGTCAACGGGTGCAGCCGGCGGGTGCGGGTGACTTGCGGGGATCAAATTGGCAATGGCAGCGTGGCGCCAAACTTGCTGCGCTTGATGCTGAAAAAAGTCTTGACGTTGCGCACATTGGCATCGGCGGTAAACAGCCGCTGGCTCAGGGCCAAATAGTCGGGCATGTTGGCTGCATGCACCACTAGACAAAAGTCCGGCCCAGGCGAGACACGGTAGCACTGCTGCACTGCATCATCGAGTTGCACGCGCCGCTCAAAGGATTCCAGTGCCGCCTGGTCTTGCCGGTCGAGGGTGATCTCGACGATGGCGGTCAGCCCGTGACCGATTACCGCTGCCAGTGTGTCGGCACTGAGTACGGCAATCTCGCGTTCAATCAGGCCGGCTTCAAACAGCCGCTTGACGCGGCGCAGGCAGGTCGGCGGCGACACATGCACCCGTGCGGCCAGCGCCTGGTTGTTGAGCGACGAATCCACCTGCAGGCGTGCCAGCAATTGCAGGTCTATGGCATCCAGTGTGAGCGGGGTCATGGTGATGCAGTCCTTATTGAAGAGTCAACCGGCGGCTCGGGAGCGCTGGGGCAGCTTCACTGCAGAACGCGCTTGCGCCACCATGGCCACAGCAGGTTCAGCGCCAACCCTGTCATCACCAGCGCGGCAGCCATCAGCTTCCAGTCGGGCAGCGGCTCCCCCAGCCACCAGGCCGAACTGCCCATGCCTACCAGCGGCACCAGCAGCGCCATCGGCGTGATGGTGGCAGCGCTGTAGCGCGACAGCAGCCAGCCCCAGGCGGCGTAGCCAAACATCGAATTGCCCCAGGCTTGCCAGGCCACCGCGGCCCAGGTCAGCGCATTGGCGTGCGCAATGCCGCCAGCCAGCGCATCCCAGCCTTCCAGCCACAGCGTCAGCAGCGCCAGCGGCGGCACGGCAAACAAGCTTGACCACACCACATACGCCACCATGTTGATGCGTCCGGCAGAGCGGCTGACCAGATTGCCGCCGGCCCACGACAGCGCTGCCAGCAGCACCAGCCCCAAACCGACCAATGTGGTGCTGCCATCGGTATGCACCACGATCACGCTCAGGCCGCAGGCCGCCAGCAGCAGCGCCAGCCACTGCACCCGCTGCAAGGACTCACCCGCCAGCAGCATGGCCAGGCCAATGGTAAAAAACACCTGTACTTGAATCACCAGCGAGGCCAGCCCCGGTGAAATGTGCCCGTTCATGGCCACAAACAACAAGCCGAATTGCCCCACCCCAATCAGCAACCCGTAGCCCGCCAGATTGCGCCACGGCACGGCGGGTCGCGGCAAAAAAAACACCATCGGCAGCACCACCACGGCAAACCGCAGGGTGGCAAACAGCAGCGGCGGCATTTGTCCCAGCGCCAACTTGATGACGACAAAGTTGCTGCCCCACACCGCCACCACCGCCAGTGCCAGTAAAAAATGCCGCAGGGAAAGTGAAGTTTTCATTCAAAAAAATGTAATTTGTGAAATCTATTGTCGCCAATTCAGAAGGTTGAAATTAACAATAAATATCAGCGGAAAATCGACTGCATATTTCAATCTGCAGCTTTTACTATCGCGTCTTCATTTTCAGGAGCAACTTATGTGTGGCATTGTCGGCGCGGTCTCCAACACCAATATCGTTCCCATCCTGGTGCAAGGCTTGGCCAGGCTGGAATACCGGGGTTACGACTCGTGTGGCGTGGCGGTGCATGCTGGTGGCTTACAGCGCGCGCGCAGCACGGCGCGCGTGGCCGAGCTGTTGGCGCAGATCAGTAGCACGCAGCTGGCCGGTAGCACTGGCATTGCCCACACCCGCTGGGCCACGCATGGCGCGCCGGCAGTGCACAACGCACACCCGCATTTCAGTCATGGCCCGGGGCCAGATGCCGCCAGCCGCCCCGGGCGCATTGCGCTGGTACACAACGGCATCATTGAAAACCACGACGAATTGCGTGCCAGCCTGCAAGCGCGTGGCTATGTGTTCCAAAGCCAGACCGACACCGAAGTCATCGCGCACCTGATCGACAGCCTGTATGACGGCGACCTGTTTGAGGCCGTCAAGGGCGCTTTGGGGTCGCTGCGGGGTGCCTATGCGATTGCGGTGTTTTGCAAGGACGAGCCGCACCGGCTGATTGGCGCGCGCGCCGGCTCGCCACTGATTCTGGGCGTGGGCGCAGACGGCCAGTCGCACTACCTGGCCAGCGATGCGATGGCGCTGGCCGGCGTGACCGATCAAATTGTCTATCTGGAAGAAGGCGACATAGCTGACCTGCAACTGGGCAAATACTGGCTGGCCGACAAGGCCTTCAAGCCGCTCACCGCCGCGCAGCGCCCGGTGAAGACCGTGCATGCCCACAGCGGTGCGGCCGAACTGGGGCCATACCGGCACTACATGCAAAAAGAGATTTTTGAGCAGCCGCGCGCCATTGCCGACACCTTGCAGGGCGTGGACAGCATCATGCCCGAGCTGTTTGATGGCACTAACGCAAGCGCGGCACGGGTGTTCAAGGGCATCGACTCGGTGCTGATCCTGGCCTGCGGCACCAGCTACTACAGCGGCTGCACCGCCAAATACTGGCTGGAGAGCATCGCCAAAATTCCCACTCAGGTTGAGGTGGCCAGCGAATACCGCTACCGTGACTCGGTGCCCAACCCGCGCACGCTGGTGGTCACCATCACGCAAAGCGGCGAAACCGCCGACACGCTGGCAGCACTGCGCCACGCGCAGGGCCTGGGCATGACACACACGCTGACGATTTGCAACGTGGCCACCAGCGCCATGGTGCGCGAATGCGCGCTGGCCTACATCACGCGCGCCGGCGTCGAGATCGGCGTGGCCTCCACCAAAGCTTTTACTGCGCAACTGGCTGGGCTGTTTTTGCTGACGCTGGCGCTGGCGCAGTCGCGCGGGCTGCTCAGTGACGCCGATGAGGCGCGCCACATCAAGGCACTGCGCCACCTGCCCGCTGCCTTGCAAGCGGTGCTGGCGCTGGAGCCGCAGGTGATCGCCTGGGCGCAGGACTTTGCCGCCAAGGAAAACGCGTTGTTTCTGGGCCGTGGCCTGCATTACCCGATCGCCCTGGAAGGGGCCTTGAAACTCAAGGAAATCAGCTACATCCACGCCGAAGCCTACCCGGCGGGTGAACTCAAGCACGGCCCGCTGGCGCTGGTAACCAGTGCCATGCCGGTGGTCACCGTGGCCCCCAACGATGCCTTGCTGGAAAAGCTAAAAAGCAATATGCACGAAGTGCGCGCCCGGGGTGGCGTGCTGTATGTGCTGGCCGATGCCGACACACGCATTGAAAGCGGCGACGGCCTGCATGTGATCCGCATGCCCGAGAACTATGGCGAGTTGTCACCCATGTTGCATGTGGTGCCGCTACAACTGTTGGCCTACCACACGGCGTGCGCGCGGGGTACCGATGTGGACAAACCACGTAACCTGGCGAAGTCGGTGACGGTGGAGTAGCCGGGTGCCGGCCAAAAAAAATAGAACTTTTTTAAAAATAGGCCTAAATTACCCTGCATTTCTGCCGTTAATGACTTTACGAACGGAGGAAAGACCCAGACCCATTCTGACGCCTGAAGCACCATGCAACTGCCATCCATTGATCGAATCCCCAGCTTGCGGCCGGTAGCCGCAGAATCGGCTTCGCTTGCAACGGGTCGCGTTATGCCTGTTGCACCGGTCAATCTGCCGACCCAGGCAGTGGCTGCCGAGGAACCCATACCCAGCGTCATCAACATGATTGGGCAGGCCGACAAATCTAGCGCCGGCGAAGGGGTTTACAGTAGCGTGGCTGATCCGGTGCGCAAAGATGCGGCAGCGCAGGCCTCTGCTGACTGGACCATCAAGCGTCCGGTGGCTGAAAAAGTTGAAGATCCGCCGCCCGAGCCGATTTACAAGATGCTGATCGACCAGGTCAAGTCGCTGTGGGCAGCTAGCGCCAGCGCCGTGCAGGTGCAGCAGCAGGTGCGCGACGAGCTTGATCCGACCAAGTCCGGCATCAACGCGCCACAAGGCATGGTGGCCACCGAGGTGTTCACCTACTCGCCGACCAAGATACCAAAAACCGAAAAGACGCAGACCTGAGGCCTGCTACCGGTGCGCGCACGCGATGCTTGGAGCCCGGCACGCGCTGGTTTCAGCGCCTGGTGTCTGATTGGGCTGGCTTGGCGCAAATCAGAAATTGCCCCGAAAAGGGTGTCAGCTTGCGCGTTATAGGGCTGTCGCCGCGATTAAACTGCCGGCGGCTGCGCACGTTTCCTGTGCAAGACGCCCGCCTTTAATCGAATCGAGAGTCCATGAAGAACACTTTTCGCAATATCCTTGCGTGGCTGGTACTGGCTTTTGTGGCCGGGTGTGGCGGCGGTGGTGACAGCACGACCACGACGACAACCACTACGCCAACGACACCAACGCTGCTGTCGCTGGCGGTTACGCCGGTTGCGACGACGATTGCCTATGGTTCCACCCAGCAGTTTGCCGTGTCGGGCACCTATTCGGACGGCACCGTCACTGACCTGACCAAGACCGCCAAGTGGACATCCAGTGGCACAGCCATCACGGTGGTCGCTACTACCGGCCTGGCCACTGCTGCTGCCGTTGGTACCGAAACCATCACGGCCACGCTGGACGGTGTTACCGGCATTGCCACATTGACCAGCAAGGCCTCGTTCAATGCTGTGGCAGCGGGCGGGTTTCACACGGTGGCCCTGAAAACGGATGGCAGCCTGTTTGCCTGGGGCAAGAATCTGGCTGGCCAATTGGGGGACGGTACCAACATCGACAAGTCGGCGCCAACTCAGGCCGGTACCGTCAAGACATGGACAAAAATTGCCGCAGGCGAGCTCCACACGGTGGCCATCAGGGCCGACGGCACCTTGTGGGCCTGGGGCTCCAACGTGTTTGGGCAACTGGGCGATGGCACTTTCGTCAACAAATCAGCACCCACCAAAGTAGGCACGGCCACCACCTGGGTGGCAGTGTCAGCGGGAAAGTCGCATACGGTGGCCCTGAAGAAAGACGGCACCTTGTGGGCCTGGGGCAGCAATGCCAATGGTGAACTGGGTATTGGCACACTTGACCCGAGCAATGTGCCGGTGCAGACCGGTGTGGCAAAAAATTACTTCACCAACTGGACAGCGGTATCGGCGGGTGCCCGGCACACGCTGGGTCGGCGTGCCGATGGCACCCTCTGGAGTTGGGGCGACAACAGCAAGGGGCAACTTGGCCTGCTGGCGCTGGACGATCCGACAGTGCCTACGCAAGCGCTGCTGCCGACGCAAGTTGGCCCTGACACGTCCAATCGCTGGGTCTCGGTTACGGCGGGCAGCGAACACTCGCTGGCCGTGCGCTCAGACGGTGCCCTGTTTGCCTGGGGTGGCAACGGCTTCGGTCAATTGGGCATTGATTTGCAGACGGCGGATGTGGGGATTCCAACACAGGTCGGCGTGGATACGCATTGGACCATCGTGGCGGCCGGTGGCTACCACAATCTGGCTATCAAAACCGATGGCACGCTGTGGGCCTGGGGTTCCAATAATCAGGGCCAACTCGGTGACGGCAGCACCCTTGATGTGGCGTTGCCGCTGCGCATCGGCACAGAAAGCGGCTGGCTGGTGATTGCGCCTGGCCTGGGGCATTCGTTTGCCTTCAAGGCCGACAACACGTTGTGGGGCTGGGGCAGCAATCAAGAGGGGCAGCAGGGTAACGGTGGCGTTACCACCACGCCTGTGGTGTTGCCTGCCAACTTGCCCTGACACGACTCAGTTGCGCACGCCGCTGGCCACATGGCCAGAGGGCACGTGCTGCGCGGCAGATTCGATGTGACCGGTCTGGTCGTCAAAGAAAAAGTCGGGCTCAAACTCGCGCAGAAACTCACCCTTGGCCAGGCCGCCTAAAAACATGGCCTCATCGACCTCAATGTTCCAGTTCATCAGCGTGCGGATGGCGCGCTCGTGCGCCGGTGCGCTGCGGGCAGTCACCAGTGCGGTGCGAATGCGCATGGCCGGGGTGCCGGCGTTTTGCAGCCGCTGCAGCGCGGCCAGCAGTGGTTTGAACGGGCCGTCGGGCAGCGGCAGCGCGGCGTTGTCGATCTCGTGCTGGTGAAACGCCTGCAGCCCCTGCGCCTGATAGACCCGCTCGGCCTCGTCGCTAAACAGTACCGCATCGCCGTCAAAGGCAATGCGCACCTCGCTCGGGTGCGCATCGCTGGCGTGCACCGAGTGCGGATACACCTGCGCAGCTGGCACGCCCGCGGCCAGTGCGGCGCGCACGTCGCTCAGGTGCGCACTCAAAAACAGATTGGCGTGCAAGGGTTTCAGGTAACGCCACGGGGCCTGCCCGCGCGTGAAGCTGCCACGCTCGATCGGCAGACCGTAATGCTGGGCCGAGCGAAACACCCGCATGCCCGACACCGGGTCGTTGCGCGACAGAATGACCACCTCCACCGGGTGATTGGGGGCGGGCAGGGCGGTTGGCGGTGCGTCGGGGTTGGTTGCATCTGGCGTGGCCACGTGGCTTGTCGTGTGCGCAACTGCTGGCGGCTGGTTGAACGCCAGCAGCTTCTTGATCAGCGAGAACGCCACGCCGGGCTTGGCTGGCGTGTCGAGCCGCTGTAGCTGCAAGGCCATATAGGCGCGGTCATCAGCGTGCTCGAACACCTGGTTTTCTTCTTCAAAATCAAACAGGGCACGGCTGCTGATGGCCACCACCAGTTTGCCGTCCAGCGTGGCGCTCATGACTGCAAGAACATCTGGTACGCCGGATTCGCGGTTTCTTCCACCCACGGATAGCCCAGCGTGGCCAAAAACTCGGCAAAGGCGGTGTTGTCGGCCACGGGCACCTGTAGCCCGACCAGAATGCGGCCGTAATCAGCCCCCTGGTTGCGGTAGTGGAACAGGCTGATGTTCCAGCCCGGGCGCATGGCGCTCAAGAACTTGAGCAGCGCGCCAGGCCGCTCAGGGAACACAATGCGCAGCAATCGCTCATCTTTAGCGAGCATCGAATGACCACCCACCATGTGCCGAAGGTGTTCTTTAGCCAAATCGTCGTGGGTGAGGTCAAGCGCCTCAAAGCGGTGCTTGCACAGATGTGCGGCAATTTTGGCCGACTCGCCTCTGGCGGCGGTGGTCAGGCCGACAAACACATGCGCTTTGCGGGTGTCGCTGATGCGGTAGTTGAATTCGGTGACATTGCGTGCGGTTTTGGCCCCGCCAAAGGCCGGCAGGTCGCTGATGAGTTCGCAAAAGCGCCGGAAGCTGCCGCGCTCTTCAGGAATGGTCACGGCAAACAGGGCTTCGCGCTCTTCGCCCACTTCGGCGCGCTCGGCAACAAAGCGCAGGCGGTCAAAGTTCATGTTGGCACCGCACAAAATGGCGGCGTAAGTTTCGCCCTTTAACTTGTGTTTGGCCACATATTGTTTGATGGCCGCCACCGCCAGTGCACCCGCGGGCTCGACGATGCTGCGGGTATCGACAAAAATGTCCTTGATCGCGGCGCACACGGCATCGGTATCAACCAGCAGGTATTCATCGACCAGCGCACTGGCCACGCGGAAGGTTTCGGCCCCCACCAGCTTGACGGCCGTGCCGTCCGAGAACAGCCCGACATCGGTCAAAGTGACGCGGTGCTGCGCTGCCACCGACTGCGTCATGGCATCGGAGTCGTTCATCTGCACGCCAATCACCTTGATCTCGGGGCGCACCGCCTTGATGTAGTTGGCCACCCCCGAGATCAGGCCGCCGCCGCCAATCGCCACAAACACCGCATCAAGCCGGCCCTGGTGCTGGCGCAGCATCTCCATGGCAATCGTGCCTTGCCCGGCAATCACGTCGGGGTCGTCAAACGGGTGGACAAAGGTCAGGCCTTCGGCTTTCTCCAGCGCCACGGCGTGGCCGTAGGCATCGGAATAGCTGTCGCCCGACAGCACCACCTCGCCGCCAAAGCTGCGTACCGCATCGACCTTGACCTGTGGTGTGGTGGTGGGCATGACGATCACCGCGCGCGTACCCAGCTTTTGCGCGCTCAAGGCCACGCCCTGCGCGTGGTTGCCTGCCGAGGCGCAAATCACCCCTTTTTTGAGGTGCGCCGGGCTCAGGTGCGCCATCTTGTTGTAGGCACCGCGCAGCTTGAAGCTGTGCACCGGCTGCTGGTCCTCGCGCTTGAGCAGCACGGTGTTGCCCAGCCGCTGGCTCAAGGTGTGCGCCTTTTCCAGCGCCGACTCGACGGCCACGTCGTACACGCGTGCGTTAAGGATTTTTTTCAGGTAGTCAAACGGGGTCAGTTCAGAGGTTTTCATAGGGGGCTGATGATATGCGGGCGACAATCGCGCTTTTTCAAATTTTGAGGAGTTATCTGCATGGAATGCACAGTCACCTGGACCGGCAAGCTCGCCACCCGCTCCAACATGGGTTTTGTCGCCGAAACCGGCAGCGGCCACATGCTGGTGATGGACGGTGCCATCAACCCCGATGAGCCGGAATTCAGCGGCCAGGACCTGGCCCCGCGCCCGATGGAAATGCTGCTGGCCGGCACCGGTGGCTGCACCGCCTATGACGTGGTGTATATCCTGCGCAAGGGCCGCCACGACGTGCGCGGCTGCACCGTCAAGCTCAACGCCGAGCGTGCCGACACCGAACCCAAGGTATTTACCCGCATCAACATGCATTTCACTGTGACCGCCAAGGGCGTGCCCGAGGCAGCGGTAAAACGCGCCATTGCCATGAGTCACGACAAATACTGCTCAGCCAGCGTGATGCTGGGCAAGACTGCCGAAATCACCACCAGCTTTGAGGTGCTGGAGGCGTAATGGCTGGTTAAACCCGGTGCGCCACCGTGGTCATGACCTTTCCGGCCAGCATCATCAAGCCCCTGACTGGCAGTGGCAGGTCAATTGCACCAAGCTTGTGCGCGTCAAGCGCGTGGCGGGCTTCGTCTTCCTTCATTTGTGACACGATGGCGCGCGACGCATGGTCTCCCGCCGGCAGGCGGTCAAGGTGGCTGTCAAGGTGTGCTTCCACCTGATTTTCGGTTTCTACGACAAAGCCCAGGCTGACGCGGTCACCCAGCCGCCCGGCAATCAACCCAATGCCAAAAGCCCCGGCATACCACAGCGGGTTCAGCAGCGAGGTGCGGTCGTCCAGCTCTTTCAGGCGTTGCTCGGTCCACGCCAGGTGATTGGTTTCCTCGTTGCTGGCTTTGATGAAGTGCGCGCGCAGGGCCTCGTTTTTGGTGGCGAAGGCTTGCGCGGTGTAGAGTGCCTGGGCGCACACCTCGCCCACATGGTTGACGCGCATCAGCGCCGCCGATTCCTTTTTTTCAGCCTCAGACAAATGGGTGACATCGCCTGGCACGGTCGGGCAAGGTTGCACGCCCGGGTGCGAGGCAAACACGGTGCGCAGCGCGGCATCGGCAGTGGTCAAAAAACGGTCCAGCATGGTGCGTTCTCCTGAGGGCGTTGGGTTGAATCGGGCAGTGGGGCAAATTGTAGAGAAGCCCGCCAGACGCAGCCTGACGTGTTTCAGGCATTCTTTTTGCTTGGGTGTAGTGGTCAGCATTTACCCTCTTCTCTCATAAAGAATCATCATGAAAAAACGTCACTTGCTCCAAACCGGTGTGGCTGCATTGGCCCTCGCGCTTTCGGGTGCGGCACTCGCGCAAACCACGCCGATCAAATTCCAGCTCGATTGGCGCTTTGAAGGCCCCAGCGCGCTGTTTCTGACACCCGCCGCCAAGGGCTTTTTCAAGGATGCCAAGCTTGATGTCACGGTAGATGCGGGCAACGGCTCGGGCGGCACCGTGACCCGGGTGGCCTCGGGCGCTTATGACATGGGCTTTGCCGATCTGGCGGCGCTGATGGAATTTCACGCCAACAATCCCGATGCACCCAACAAGCCGGTGGCGGTGATGATGGTCTATAACGACACGCCAGCCTCGGTGATGGCGCTGAAGAAGTCCGGCATCAAATCCCCGGCCGACCTCAGCGGCAAGAAGCTCGGCGCGCCGGTGTTTGATGCGGGTCGGCGGGCTTTCCCGATCTTTTCCAAGGCCAACAATGTGACAGGCGTGACCTGGACCGCCATGGACCCACCGTTGCGCGAAACCATGCTGGTGCGCGGCGACGTGGATGCCATCACCGGCTTTACCTTTACCTCGCTGCTGAACCTGGAGGCGCGCGGTGTCAAGGCGGCGGATGTGGTGGTGCTGCCGTATCCCAGCTATGGCGTCAAGCTGTACGGCA
>JFJP01002438.1_pt1 | contig 10272 bp, 10 predicted proteins | sample 431651 | NCBI WGS metagenome assembly JFJP01 (sample SAMN02602958, study PRJNA72255) | Microbial mat metagenome, whole genome shotgun sequencing project. | biome: fresh water; feature: sink hole; material: water; isolation source: purple microbial (photo- and chemosynthetic) mats found in... | reverse complement strand
TATCTCCTCTGAAAAAGGAGGAGCAACCCGTAACAACAAAAATAACATCTTGGGGGAACGGCTACGCTGCGCTTTGCCCGTTCCCCCAATGTTGCCTCGCAGTGAAATGTTGATTGGTACACGTTTAATGAGCCATTTGTTACATCTTCATTCCTGCATTGGCAGATATTGATTAAATAGCCATCCAGCGTATCCCAGCGCTCGCTCCACTTCCAGAGCCACCGAAGCGTGATGCAATACTATGTGCCAGCCGCACGGCTTCTTCATATAGATGATGGTCGCCAGGATATTCATATCTTGCATGTCGCGGTCGCTCTCGCTGGCCGGATGCAATTCTTCGACCAGATTGTGGATGCTGGTCGACATGTTTTACTTGGTGCGCAATTAGCGTGTCAGGATGCACGCCACGACGAGTTCAAAAGGCATTCCGAACGCCGCCAGGATTACGGCATGCCCATGCAATTTTGCGCCATTCGAATGGATGAAGACGCTTCCGTCATCATCCCAGCCTAGAGCGCTATCATGGCCGCGATGTCGGTCCGGCTCATGGCATCGTAAAACGTAGTTTCTGTGTCTTCGGTTGAGCCATGTATAAATTTGACATGCGGCATATTGTCTCCGTGCTCACGCACATTTGGAACGAATTGTGACGATGTGGCGACGCTTTGCTGCAATCAGAAAATGGAGAACTTTTCCCTTTTTTTCCCATCATTATTCTCTTAATATCCTTTGACGATCGCATCTGGTTTCAGGCGGTATTGCGTGCCGCAGTATGGACATTTAGCATTGCCGCTGCTATCCAGATTTAGGAATATGCGCGGATGCGACGACCAGATCGGCATCAGCAGATTAGGGCAATGTGCCGGCAGGTCCTTGCCGGCGAGCTCAACCGGGGCTTGCGTGTTTGTTTCTGTAGTCATCTGTTTCTCCAAAATTACTTGTACGCAATGTTATTATTGGTGCTGACTTATGTGCCGACTACTGTCAGCCAGTGCCGATATTTGTCCGATTTTCCCGCCACGGCATCGAAGAACATCGATTGCATTTTCTCGGTGATCGGTCCGCACTTTCCTTCGCCGATGACGCGATTATCGAGTTCGCGGATCGGCGTGATTTCTGCCGCGGTGCCGGTGAAGAATGCTTCATCGCTGCAATACACCTCGTCGCGGGTGATGCGTTTTTCGATGACTTCAATGCTGCTATCCTGCGCCATCTTCAATACCGTATCGCGGGTGATTCCGTCCAAGCAGGATGCCAAGTCTGGTGTATAGATTTTGCCATTTTTGACGATGAAGACGTTTTCGCCAGGGCCTTCCGAGACATAGCCGTCGGTATCCAGTAACAGCGCTTCATCGTAGCCGTCGGTTAGCGCTTCCTGATTAGCCAGGATCGAGTTGATGTAATAGCCGCTGGCTTTGGCGCGCACTAGCGACACATTAACGTGGTGGCGGCTGAACGACGAAGTCTTGACACGGATACCCTTGGCTAAGCCGTTTTCGCCAAGGTAAGTACCCCACGACCAGGCCGCAATCGCGACGTGAATCGTATTTTCCTTGGCGGAGATGCCAAGTTTTTCGGAACCAATCCAGATCAGTGGACGCATGTAACAGGATTGTAGATTGTTCTCGCGCACCACGGCGATTTGCGCATAGATCAGGGTTTGCAGGTCGTACGGCACTTGCATCTGAAAAATCTTGGCCGAATTAAGCAAGCGCTGGGTATGTTCTTTCAAACGGAAAATGGCCGCGCCTTGCTCAGTCTGGTAGGCGCGCACGCCTTCGAATACCGCCATTCCATAGTGCAGCGAATGCGTCAGGACGTGGATGTTGGCATCGCGCCAGTCGATCAGTTTGCCGTCTTTCCAAATCTTGCCGTCGCGGTCATCCATGGACATATCAATTCTCCGTTAAAATGAAAATTGCCTGAAATGCAACGGCATGTGGCTGAAGTTCAGCTTCAGCCAGTGAGCGCGCACGTGCTGCAGGCATTGAGGAAATTCTAAGCGTATAAACACATATTTTAACGGATTCGGTGCGGCCTATTCTGTAGAGTATTGCTGTTGGCAAAGTGGCTTTTGGAAGCGATTCCGCGTGCAAGACGGTGTTTTGACGGGAGCTGGTGTAGTAAAATAGCTTGTTTTCCTAATTAACATTGTCTGATCGATATGAAATTCAATCGACTAAGCGACTTGATCGCGCAACACCAGCTGCAAGACAAACGTGTTTTTATCCGCGCCGATCTCAACGTACCGCAAGACAACGCAGGCAATATTACTGAAGACACTCGCATACGCGCCTCGGTGCCGGCGATCCGCCAGGCGCTTGACGCCGGTGCCGCGGTGATGGTGACCTCGCACCTCGGTCGTCCGACAGAAGGGGAGCTCAAGCAGGAAGACTCACTGACGCCAATCGCCAATCGCTTGGCCGCGCTGTTGGGGCAGCCGGTTGAGCTAAAGCGGAATTGGGTTGACGGCGTCGATGTCGCGCCGGGCCAGGTGGTGTTGCTGGAAAATTGCCGCGTCAACCAGGGCGAGAAAAGAAATAGCGAAGAGTTGGCGCAAAAAATCGCCAAGTTGTGCGATGTGTATGTCAACGACGCATTTGGAACCGCTCATCGCGCTGAAGCCACTACCCACGGCATCGCCAAGTTTGCGCCGGTTGTCTGTGCCGGCCCATTGCTGGCAGCTGAACTGGATGCGCTGGGCAAAGCACTGAACCAACCGGCTCGTCCGCTGGTGGCAATCGTCGCCGGTTCCAAGGTATCAAGCAAGCTGACCATATTGAAGGCGCTGGCTGACAAGGTCGACAATCTGATTGTCGGCGGCGGCATAGCCAATACCTTTTTGCTGGCCAGCGGCCTGAAGATCGGCAAATCGCTGGCCGAGCCCGATCTGGTGCAAGAAGCCAAGGCCATCATCGACATGATGGCCAAGCGCGGCGCCTCGGTGCCGATTCCCGTCGATGTCGTCTGCGCCAAGGAATGTACGCCGACTACTGCAGCACAGATTAAGGATGTCGGTGACGTGGCCGAGGATGACCTGATCCTGGACATCGGTCCGAAAACCGCTGCAACCCTGGCCGCGCGAATTGCCCAGGCCGGCACGGTAGTGTGGAACGGCCCTGTCGGCGTATTTGAGTTCGACCAGTTCGGCGAAGGCACCAAGGCGCTGGCGCTGGCCATTGCCAATTCCAAGGCATTCTCGATTGCTGGCGGTGGCGATACGCTGGCAGCTATCGCCAAGTACCAGATTACCGACAAGATCGGCTACATCTCCACTGGCGGCGGCGCGTTCCTGGAATTCCTGGAAGGTCGGACCTTGCCGGCGGTTGAGATTCTATCGCAACGTGTGACCTAGTAATATGGTAATTGAAGAACTTAGTAAATAAAGAAATATCTTTAACCCGTCATCTCAGCGATCGAGAGAATTACCGAGCTGGAATAGCGGTACATTCATCCATGCTGTACTGAAAGATTGTTCATGCAAAGAGCTACCAAGATCGTCGCCACTATCGGGCCTGCATCGAGCGATGCCGGTACACTGGGGCGTATGTTCGTCGCCGGTATTGATGTGGTGCGCCTAAATTTTTCTCACGGTAAGGCGCAGGATCACATCGATCGCGCCAAGCTGGTGCGCGAGGTGGCAGCAGCTTGTGGCAAGCAGGTTGCGATCATGGCCGACTTGCAAGGCCCAAAGATCCGGGTTGGTAAGTTCGAGCAAGGCAAGGTCGAACTGAAAAATGGCGAAACATTCATTCTCGACGCCGATTGTGCAATGGGCAGCCAGGAGCGCGTTGGCCTCGACTACAAAGCTTTGCCGCGCGATCTGCGGCCCGCCGATGTCTTGTTGTTGAACGATGGGTTGATCGTCTTGACGGTCGAAAAAATCATCCGTAACGAGATTCATACGATCGTCAAGATCGGCGGTGAACTGTCCAACAACAAGGGTATCAACCGCCAGGGCGGTGGTTTGTCGGCGCCGGCGCTGACAGCCAAGGATATGGATGATATAAAGACCGCGATGAGCTTCCGCGCCGATTATGTCGCCGTCTCGTTCCCGAAGAATGCGACCGACATGGGAATGGCGCGTCAGTTGGCGAACGTGGCCGGTGAAGCCTACGATCATAAGCCGATGATGATCGCCAAGATCGAACGCGCCGAAGCGATTCCGGTCTTGCAAGAAATTCTTGACGCCTCCGACGGCATTATGGTGGCGCGCGGCGATCTGGCTGTTGAAGTTGGCAATGCCGCCGTCCCTGGGTTGCAAAAGCGCATGATCAAGATGGCGCGCATTTCCAACAAGCTGGCGATCACTGCTACGCAGATGATGGAGTCGATGATCGTCAATGCCGTGCCGACCCGCGCTGAGGTATCGGATGTCGCCAATGCCGTGCTGGACGGCACCGATGCCGTGATGACTTCGGCTGAAACCGCCTCCGGCAAATATCCGGTCGAGACGGTGGAAGCGATGTCGGCAATTTGTTTGGAAGCCGAAAAATCGGAAGATTGCAGGCTGGATGCCGATTTCCGCAATATCCGTTTTACCCGCGTCGATCAATCGATTGCGTACGGTGCCTTGTTCACTGCGCACCATTTGCGCGTCAAGGCGATTGCGGCAATGACCGAGTCCGGCTCAACCGCATTGTGGATGAGCCGACACAATATCGACATCCCGATTTTTGCGATTACCCCGAGCGTGGCGACCCAGCGTAAGGCGACGTTGTATCGCAACGTCCAAACTTTCGAGTTGGCCAAATCGCCTGACCGCGAAGCCGTGCTGAAGGCTGCGCAGAATCTGCTGCTGTCAAAAGGCGTGGTGCAATTGGGCGATCTGGTGGTCGTCACTTGGGGTGAGCCGATGGGCCAGATCGGCGGCACCAATGCGCTGAAGATCATGAAGATCGGCGAATACTGAAACGGTATCAATGGTTAAGATTAAGTAAACCTTATGATACAGCGTCACCCCGGCGTATTTTGTCGCCAAAATCGATTCCCATATGCGCGGGAGTGACGTGCTAACAGGTGGCAAAATAGATTTTTATTATCGGAGTAAAATATGCCTCTCGTATCCATGCGTCAATTGTTGGACCACGCTGCCGAAAACAGCTACGGTCTGCCTGCTTTCAACGTCAATAACCTGGAACAGGTCACTGCCATCGTGCAGGCCGCAGATGAAGTCGGTGCACCGGTCATCATGCAAGCCTCGACAGGCGCCCGCAAATATACGGGTGAAGCCTTCCTGCGTCACCTGATCGCAGCCGCGGTCGAAGCTTTTCCGCACATTCCAGTTGTCATGCACCAGGACCACGGCCAGTCGCCGGCGGTGTGCATGGCCGCGATCAAGTCAGGTTTCACCTCGGTGATGATGGACGGTTCGTTGATGGAAGACGGCAAAGCGGTTGCCAGCTACGAATATAACGTGGAAGTATCGCGCAAGGTGGTGGAGTTCTCGCACGCCATCGGCGTCACAGTGGAAGCGGAGCTGGGCGTGCTTGGCTCGTTGGAAACCATGATGGGAGACAAGGAAGACGGTCACGGCGCCGACGGCCAGATGACCCGCGAGCAGTTGCTGACCGATGTTTCGCAAGCGGCGGATTTCGTCAACCAGACCCAGTGCGACGCGTTGGCGATTGCTATCGGCACCTCGCATGGCGCCTACAAATTTTCACGCAAGCCAACTGGCGATATCCTGGCAATCGAACGCATCAAGGAAATCCACACCCGCATTCCGAACACCCATCTAGTGATGCATGGTTCGTCATCGGTACCGCAGGAACTGCTGGCAGAAATCCGTGAATTCGGCGGCGACATGAAGGAAACCTATGGCGTGCCGGTTGAGGAAATTCAGGAAGGAATTCGTTACGGCGTGCGCAAGATCAATATCGATACCGACATCCGTCTAGCAATGACTGGCGCAGTGCGCCGATATCTGATGGAGAATCCAAGCAAATTCGATCCGCGCGATTACCTCAAGCCAGCCCGCGAAGCCGCCAAGGCAGTGGTCAAAGCACGTTTCCTGGCATTCGGTTGCGAAGGCCAGGCTGCCAAGATCAAGCCGGTTTCACTTGAAAAAATTGCAGAGAAGTACAAGAAGGGCGAGCTGGCGCAGATCGTTCAGTAATTAATAAAGTCGCACAAGTAACTTTGTAAACGGCGTCATTCCCACGTGCACGGAGATGCGCGGTGGTTTGTAAGATGCGTTGCGGGAAATTGAATAAATATGGCTGCGGCGCCAGGCAGAATTTGGCGCAATAATTTACCAGCTTGTAGAATGACTTAGCGGTCTTTCAGTAGCTGGTTTTCTGACTTTTGGAATAACCATGACAAGCCTTTATCAATTCACCATTACATCCTTGCCATTGCTCGGTCGCGGCAAGGTGCGCGAAAATTATGCAGTCGGCGATGACAAGATCCTGATCGTCACTTCCGATCGCTTGTCGGCTTTCGACGTCATCATGAATGAACCGATTCCAGGTAAAGGCAAGGTATTGAACCGCATGTCTGATTTCTGGTTTGATAAGCTCGCAGCCATCGTCCCGAACCATCTGACCGGCGTTGCTCCGGAATCGGTCGTGGCGACGGACGAGGTCGCACAGGTGCGCGGCCGGGCTATTGTCGCCAAACGCCTACAGCCAATCATGATCGAGGCTGTAGTGCGCGGCTACATCATCGGTTCAGGTTGGAAAGACTACCAGTCTACCGGTGCTATCTGCGGCATCATCCTGCCCGCCGGCTTGCAACAGGCCGCCAAGCTGGCTGAGCCAATTTTTACCCCAGCGGCTAAGGCCGAAATGGGTGAGCATGACGAGAACATCAGCTTTACCGACATGGAAGCCCGTATCGGAAAGGAGCTGGCCGAGAAGATTCGCAGCGTTAGCATCGAACTGTACAAGACCGCCGCCGATTACGCAGCGACGCGCGGGATTATCATCGCCGATACCAAGTTTGAATTCGGCCTCGATAAAGATGGCATGTTACACCTGATAGATGAGGTGTTGACCGCCGATTCGTCTCGCTTCTGGCCTGCTGTCAACTACCAAGTTGGCATGTCGCCGCCGTCGTTCGACAAGCAATTCGTTCGTGATTATCTGGAAACTGTGACCAGCTGGAATAAGACCGCACCTCCACCCGATTTACCGGCGGACGTGATTGAAAAAACTGGCGCCAAATATCGTGAAGCACTGTTCAGTCTGACCGGCGAAACTCTGAAAGACTGATGATGAGAATTGCTGCCATGGTTAAAGATAATGCCAGCCTGGCGCTGGTCGGCATCGTGATGGGCTCCTCCTCTGATTGGGATGTGATGCAGCATGTGGTTGCGATCCTAACCGAGTTCGGCGTCGCGCATGAAGCGCAAGTAATTTCAGCGCACCGCATGCCGGACCAGATGTTCTCCTATGCCAAGACCGCACGCACGCGCGGCTTGCGGGCGATCATCGCCGGTGCGAGCGGCGCAGCCCATTTGCCTGGCATGATTGCCGCCAATACCATCGTGCCGGTGCTGGGCGTGCCGGTGCCATCGAAATACTTGCGTGGCGAAGATTCTCTACTCTCGATCGTGCAGATGCCGAAGGGCATTCCAGTGGCGACTTACGCCATCGGCGAGGCCGGGGCCGCCAACGCGGCGTTGTCGGCAATCGCCATGCTGGCCACTACCGACGATGTGCTGGCAGAGAAATTGCTGACTTTCCGCGTCAAGCAGACGCAAATTGCCCTTGATATGAGATTGCCTCCGATATGAGTGGTATGCAACAACCTTTAAAAAATACGTCAACGTCGGAGCCTCCATTGGCTTCCACGGCGCCTATTGTACCGGCCGCCATTCCGCCAACCTGGCTGGGTGTGATGGGCGGCGGCCAACTTGGCCGCATGTTCACGCACGAAGCCCAATCCATGGGCTACAAGGTGGCGGTGTTGGGGCCTGAGCAGGATTGTCCAGCCGGCCACGTCGCTGATCGCCACTTTTTGGCGGACTACAATGATGCCGTAGCGTTATCCGACATTGCCGCCCTGTGCGCGGCAGTTACCACTGAATTTGAAAATGTCTCGGCCCGAAGCCTGGCGACCCTGGCGCAGCACAGCTTTATCGCGCCTGCTGCCGCCAGCGTCTCGATGGCCCAGGATCGGATCGTGGAGAAGCGTTTTTTCACCGAATACGCCAAGGAATCGACCGTGCTGCCGGCTCCGCACAAGCTGATTGCGTCGGCCACAGATATTGATGAGATGCTGGCTGATCTACTGCCTGGCATCCTGAAAACCCTGCGTCTCGGCTATGACGGCAAGGGCCAGACACGCGTACGCACGCTGAATGAGGTGCGTCAGGCGTTTGCTGGCATGAATGGCGTCGAATGCGTGTTGGAAAAAATGCTGCCACTGGCTTACGAAGTCTCGGTGCTGGTGGCGCGCGGAGCCGATGGCAAGGCCGTGGTTTACCAGATTGCCGAAAACGTCCATCGCGACGGCATCCTGTTCACCACCACCGTGCCAGGGCCGAACGTCTGCGATGAAACCGCCAAGCGCGCGCAGCATGCGGCGCTGGTCATCATCGAGAAATTGGCATATGTCGGCGTGCTGTGTATCGAATTTTTTGTGTTGCAGGACGGTTCGCTTGTGATCAACGAGATGGCGCCGCGGCCACACAATAGTGGCCACTACACGATGGATGCCTGCGTCACCAGCCAGTTTGCGCAGCAAGTGCGGGCAATGGCGCGCTTGCCGTTGGGCGACACGCGCCAGCATTCATCGGCGGTGATGCTCAACATCTTGGGCGATATCTGGTTTGATGGCGCTACCGATCTGGTTCGCGAGCCGGCCTGGGACCGGATACTGGCGCTGCCGTCGGCGCATCTGCATTTGTACGGCAAGACCCAGCCGCGCCGCGCCCGCAAGATGGGGCACATCACGTTCATTGCCGCGACGCTGACGGAAGCACAGCAGCAACTGGCCGTCGCCTGCGACATCTTGGGCATTGCACTGTGATGGCGAACTTGCTTGTCGATCTGACCTCAATCCGTCTGGCTGCACGCAAGTTAGAGGAGGGCGGATTGGTCGCCTTTCCGACCGAAACGGTGTACGGCCTTGGCGCCGATGCCGAGAATCCTGCCGCGGTAACGAGTATCTATGCCATCAAAGGGCGGCCCTCGAATCATCCGGTGATTGTTCACGTCGCGCCCGAAGCTGATATCAGTTATTGGGCTGCATCCATCCCGCCCGAGGCCAGGGCGTTGATGAATGCCTTCTGGCCTGGACCGCTGACCTTGATCCTGCCTCGAGCTGCGCATATCCCGGATCAGGTATCGGGCGGCCAGCATTCCATCGGCTTACGTTGCCCATCGCATCCGGTAGCGCACGCATTGTTGCGCGAGTTCAAAGGTGGGAAGGGTGGTATTGCCGCGCCATCGGCCAATAAATTTGGCCATGTCAGTCCCACCACCGCGCAGCATGTTCGCTACGAGTTCGATGCCGATGGCGACTGTACTATCGGCTGCATATTGGACGGTGGACAAAGCGAGGTCGGCATCGAATCGACCATCATCGATTTGTCGCGCATCGCCACTTACGGAGCGGTGCTGTTGCGCCCCGGCCATATCAGCGCTGCGCAGATTACGGCTGTGCTCGGCGTCACCGTGCAAGCTGCCGATGCTGCTGCGCCGAGCGCTTCTGGAACACTGGAATCCCACTATGCGCCGCGCACGCCGGTACTTCTGGTGTCGCCCCGCCAACTGGTTGTGACATTACAGCAGTTGCATCAGGCCGGACAAAAGCTGGCCTTGATTGCCTATTCTGGCATGGCCGCGCAATTGCCGCCGTTAGCCGCTCAATTTCAAATGGTCGCCGAGTCGCAAGCGTATGCTCATGAGTTGTATGCGGCACTGCATAGTATGGATCATGCAGCAGCCGATTTGATCGTGATAGAGGCGCCGCCATCTGACCTTGTTTGGCACGGTATCAATGATCGTTTGCGTCGCGCTGCACATGATTCGTCTGCAGTTTTGCCTGACTTTAAAAATAATTTAATGTAAAAATAGAAAATTATAGTTAAATAATATTAATTATAGCATATCTTGAAAAGAATAGCGCGTACGTTCTTTTTTACTTTCTTATTTATTACTAAAAAGTGAAATTCAATCTTGGATAGGGCCTATGAAAAAACACATTAATATATTGTTGCAACTGGCTGCTATGGTAATTCCCCCATTTTTAAGAAAAATTAAAAGTAGCGGCTAAGCCGCAAGGTCTAATCTTGGCTTCAGGGTGATGCTGCCGAGCGTCCTG
>JFJP01043746.1_pt1 | contig 10273 bp, 11 predicted proteins | sample 431651 | NCBI WGS metagenome assembly JFJP01 (sample SAMN02602958, study PRJNA72255) | Microbial mat metagenome, whole genome shotgun sequencing project. | biome: fresh water; feature: sink hole; material: water; isolation source: purple microbial (photo- and chemosynthetic) mats found in... | reverse complement strand
AGCTCAAACTATGGATGAATACTTAGACCAAACAGATTGGAGAGTGAACGCAAATGCAAACTCAAATTATTCTCTTGGATGAATGATTTTGAATGTTTCTGGTAAAGTTACAGCAAACTATTGGTTAAGTCATATTTACCCAGCAGATATTGGTAACCTACATAGAAATTGAGATGTACATATTCATGATCTTGATATGTTTGCTTGATATTGTGCAGGTTGGTCACTTAGAGCATTGCTTGAAGAATGATTTAATGGACTAGATACAAGAATTAATTCAGCTCCTGCTAATAATTTGCAAGCTGCTGTTAATCAAATGATTAATTTTTTAGGAACTCTACAAAATGAATGGGCTTGAGCTCAAGCTTTTTCAAGTTTTGATACTTACTTGGCTCCATTTGTTCATAAATATGAAGAAGTACTTATAAAAGAATTAGATGATTTATGAGTTAAATTTGAATCAGAAAAAGCTAGAGAAGATCATATTTATAAAAAAACTTATAAATATGTTTATCAACAAATGCAAAACTTTGTATTTTGATTAAATGTTCCTTCTAGGTGGTGAACACAAACTCCTTTTACAAATATAACTCTTGATTGGACTTGTCCAGAAGATTTAAAAGAAAAATCATTATTATTAGGATGAATTAATAAAGGTTATTATAAGAAAAAATATTGAGAATTAGAAAGAGAAATGAAAATAATTAACAGAGCTTTAATTGAAGTTTATGTTAATTGAGATAATAATGGTAGAGTATTTACTTTCCCAATTCCAACATACAATATTACTGAAGATTTTCCTTGGGATGATAAAGATATTGATTGTTTGTTTGAAATGACAGCTAAATACTGACTTCCATATTTCCAAAATTTCGTAGGTTCTCAATTCAAAAGAGTAAAAAAAGAAGATGGTACATATGAATCTGTAGTTAATCCAAATGCTTATAAGCCCTGAGCTGTTAGATCTATGTGTTGTAGATTACAACTTGATTTAACTCAATTAGAAAAAAGATGAGGTTGATTATTCTGAAGTGCTGAAATGACTTGAAGTGTTTGAGTTGTTACGGTTAATTTAGCTAGAATTGGTTATAATTATGCTTGAGATAAAGAAGGTTTCAAAAAACATATTCTTTATTTGATGCAACAATCAAAAACTTCTCTAGAATTAAAAAGAAAAACAATTACAAAATGGTTAGATGCAGGACTTTATCCATATACAAAAAGATATCTTCATTCTTTTAGAAATCATTTTTCAACTATTTGAATTAATGGTATGAATGAAGCTATTCTTAACTTTACTCATGGTAAAGAAGATATTTCAACTCAATACGGAAGAGAATTTGCAACTGAAATTCTAGATTATATGAGAGAACATTTAAAAGAATTTCAAGAAGAAACAGGTAATTTATATAATCTTGAAGCTACTCCAGCTGAAGGAACTACTTATAGATTTGCTCGTGAAGACAAAAAACAAATGCCAAATATTATTCAATCAGGGACAGAAGTTGCTCCTTATTATACAAATTCTTCACAACTTCCAGTATGATTTACAGCTGACCCATTTGAAGCATTAGAATTACAAAATGATTTACAATGTAAATATACTTGAGGAACTGTTTTGCATATGTATATGTGAGAAAGATTAAAAACAAGTGATGAATGTAAAAATTTCGTAAGAAAAGTATTATCAACGTATCAAATTCCATATATAACTATTAGTCCAACTTTCTCTATTTGTCCAAAACACGGATATGTAGCTTGAGAACATGATTATTGTCCAAAATGTGATGAAGAAATAGGTTATACTTGATGAGAGTTTGATATTCAAACTAGAGAAAAGTTTACAGATAATGAAAATAAATTAGCCTTACTTAGAAATAGTGTGGTTTAACCCCTAGCCCTTTCCCCTACATAACCTCACCCTCAATCCCTCTCCTACAGGAGAGGGGAGAAAAAAACAAAACCCCTCTAAATCTCCCCTTATCAGGGGAGACTTGAATAAAAAAATGCTATTCCTCCCATTGATAAGGGGGAGGTTAGGTGGGGGTTTTTACTTCTTAAAATTAATTAAAAATATGTCAGCAGTTTTTACAAATGCCCAAGGGCAACAAGTTAACAGAACTAAATGTGAAATTTATACTAGAGTTATGGGATATCATAGACCTGTAAGTAGTTTTAATACATGAAAAAAAGCAGAATTTTATTCTAGAGAATATTTTTGTGCTTGTGATAATCAAAAGTTTGCGAAAGAATTTGCATAAAAAAATAGCCTCCCAAGTGGGAGGCTTATTAGCCGAGTTTTGGAGATTATTCTCAATCAGGTTCTTGAATACAATCAGGCTTGAAATTAATTTTTTTTAAAAGCTTTTTAGCATAAAAAAATGTTATTAATATTATTGCAATTGTAAGAAGTACTGTTAAAAAAATGCTCTTAATTCCTATAATATTGAGAATGATTGAAGCAAAGCATGTGATCACAAATGTGACCATATAAGTTGTTTCACCTATTTCACGAGTAACTTTTTGTTTTTGTTTCATGATAAATCCTTTGTTTTTGTTATCAATATTTTAAAATACTAGATATTTATAATTATTTTTTACTTTTGTCAAATAATTTATGCAACTATCTTGAATAAATAAATTTTCACTTCTTGATTTCCCATGAAAAACATCATGTATAGTATTTACTCCATGATGTAATTTTAGGTGCAAATTTTGTCATAATCCAGAGTTTGTATTGCCAGAAATTATAGCAAAAATAAAAGATAGCTTTTTCGATGAAAATGTATTTTTTAATTTTTTAAAAACAAGAGTCTGATTACTAGATTGAGTAAGTATTTGTTGATGAGAACCAACAATTCAAACTGATTTGTATGAATTTATAAAGAAAATTAAAGACTTAGGTTTTGCTGTAAAACTTGATACAAATGGACAAAAACCAGAGATTCTACAAAAATTATTAGAGGAAAATTTGCTTGATTATATTGCAATGGATATAAAAACTACTTTTGAAAAATATAGTGACCTAGTTCAAGTTATTATTGATGAAAATAAATATAAAACTTCAATTGATTTAATAATTAATTCGTGAATTAATCATGAATTTAGAACAACGATGATAAAATGAACTCATAATAAAGAAGATTTTGAAAAAATGCGAGGCTATATTTCTTGAGCAAAAGCTTATTATTTACAGAAATTTAATCCTTGAAAAATCCTTGATGAAAGCTTTGTTTGAACGAGTTTCACGAGTATTGAAATGCAAGAGTTTGTAGATATTGCAAAAAAATATGTAGCGAAGGTTGAGGTTAGGGAGTAATCCCTCCCCTCGTTCCTCGGTACTCCCTTTACATAAAGGGAGATGTAGTAAAAAATATGAATTAAATTTCTCCCTTTATTTAAAGGGAGTGGCTGAAAGTCGAGGGATTATTAATATTTAATCAACTAAAATATGTTTTGTACAAAATGTAAAAATGCAGATACAAAAGTTATAGATTCAAGAGTAATGGATGATTGAAGATCTATAAAAAGAAGAAGAGAATGCGAAAGATGTGGACATAGATTTACTACTTTTGAGAGATTAGAGTTTGTTAAATTCATGGTTGTAAAAAATGATGGAACAAAAGAAATCTATGATAGAGATAAACTTGAAAAATCTATATTAATGGCTTGTAATAAAAGAAATATAGATATAGTTCAAATTGAAGATATTCTTCAAGATCTTGAAAATGCTTGGTGAGCAAATAAAACTTGAGTTACAGCAAAAAGAATTTGAAAAGATGTAATTCAAGCTCTTTATAATCTTGATAAAGTAGCTTATGTTCGTTATGCTTCTGTTTATTATAGCTTTGATAGTATGGAAGATTTTACTAGTTTTATAACATGAGAAGAATTCGAGAAGTAGTTTTTAATCCCTCCCCCTTCGGGTACTCCCTTTGATAAAGGGAGAAAGAAATTGAAATAAAAAAATAACCTATCCTAACCTTCCCTTAAATAAGGGAAGGAATAATAAAAGTAAAATTTACTATTTCCTCCCTAATTTTAGGGAGGATTAAGGTGGGTTATATAAAAATTTAAAAACCTTATCTTTCTCCCTTTATGTTATCCGAAGGTGTATCCTTTAGGGAAAGGGAGTGGCTGAAAGCCGAGGGATTATTATTTAATAACCAATATTTTATGACAACAATACAAAAAAATCCTATTTTTAATCCAGCTTGAAATGATGAAGTACAAGCTAGAACAATAATAAAATGAAATACAACAGGTCTTTTTAATCTAAATGAGACAAAGTATACTTGGGCAAAAAAAATGTACCAAGTGATGATTGGTAACTTTTGGGTACCAGAAAAAGTATCTTGATTATGAGAAGACGCAACTTTTTTTAAGAATAATTTAAAAGAAAATGAACGTGTAGCTTATAAATGAATTTTGTCTTTTTTGATTTTTCTTGATTCTATTCAAACTGTAAATCTTCCAAATTTTAATGATTATATTACAGCTCCTGAAGTTAATTTGATTTTGGCAATTCAAGCTTATCAAGAATCTATACATTCTCAATCTTATTCTGTAATTTTGGAAACAGTTGTTGATTCTATGGATCGTGATGAAATTTATTATTTTTGGAGAAATGATGAAGTTTTATTAGAAAGAAATAAATTTATAGGTTGAATTTATCAAGATTTTAAAGATAATCCATCGGACGAAAATTTCTTCAGATGAATTATTGGTAATTTCTTACTTGAAAGTTTATATTTTTATAATTGATTTGCATTTTTTGATACTCTAGCTGATAGTTGAAGAATGATGGCAACTTCAAGAATGATTAATTATATTAGAAGAGATGAACTTACTCATATTACGATTTTTGCAAATATTATAAAAGAAATCAAAAAAGAATTTCCTAGTATTTATGATGAAAATGTAATTAGAGAAATGTTTGCTATAGCTGTAGATCAAGAAATAGCATGGAGTAAGCATATTTTAGGACCTTCTGTGATTTGAATGTGATATGAAAATATTGAAAATTATACTAAATGGCTTGCAAATTCTAGACTTGAAATGCTTTGAGTTTGACCTTTGTACCCAGATGTTATAGCAAATCCGTATAAACATCTTGATAGACTACAAGATAATAATATGGAAAAATGAAACTTTTTTGAATCAACAGTTACGAATTATTCACAATCAAGTGCGATGAAAGGAAGTTGGGATTTTTAAAAAATAAGATTAGTTTTTAAAACTAATCTTATTTTTTTATTTATCTTTATTTAACTTTTTCACCTCACTTTTAATTTTTCTCTCAATCTTTTTTAAATCCTCTTCAGCTGGTAATTCCTCAGGTTTTATTCCACTATCTTCAAGGTATTTTCTAACTCAAGCATTATTTTTTAAATGTTCATCAGTTATTCGAATTTCTCATAAAAGTTGATTATGTTTCATATTATGATTTGTTACTTCTGTAGCTAAATCTTTTGCTTTTAATGTAATTGTTGGCAAAAAATCAGCTAAAGGTCATGATTTAACTCAAAGTTTAGTTTTCATATCTTGTGTTGTTTTTCCTCAAAATAAAACAGTATCTCATTTACTTCTAATTCTTCAAATTCAATCTCAATCAACTCATCTTTCAAAAGCTAATTCTTGAAATTCTTTTTCAGTTGTAGTTAATTTTTTCCTTGCTCTTAATCTTTCTAGTTCAATAATTTTTTGTTCTATTATTTCTTGTTTTCTAGTTTGTACTGCAAAATATGCTTGAGCAAAAGCAATTTCTTGTTTTTTTGGATCTCAATTTTGAGCAATTAAATAACAAGCATATCTTGATAATTCATAGTCTAAAACATCTAAAACAGCTCAATTACCAGCTTTTAACACTTTGCTGACGTCAGCAAAGTGTTCTTTTGGCTTATATCAGGCTTCTTCACAAGAAATAATAGATTTTTTAATTGCTCATTCAAAATTTCTCCATTGGACATATCATAAAAGAGATTGTAATTCTCTTGCACTCCAATATTCAGTATCACCTTTATTCTTCTTGATTAATTCAAAAGAAGATATTAATTTAGTTATATTATTTTCATTCATCTTTTTTAAAATTAAAATATATGTGCAATAAGTATATCTATTTTATATAATAAGTCAATAAAATAAAAAAGCGAAATTTCGCTTTTTTATTTTGTTTCTTCTTTAACTTCTTCTTCACTTTCAACTTTTGTTTCAACCTTCTCTTCTACTTTAACTTCTTCAACTTTTTCTTTTAAAGCTTCAGCTTTAGCTAAAAGTTCAGCATATTTTTCTTGATCAACTCAGCAAAAAGGACAAATATCCCAATCAGTTCTAATTTGATTTTTACATTTCAAACATGGTTTTTCTTGATTTGTTCAACAATGTGGACAATACAAATGTGCAGCACTTAAATGTTGTCAGCATTTTTCACAATATAAATCTTTAATTTCACCAGTAATTTCATCAACTTCTTCAATATCATCTTCCGTATAATATTGTTCAAGTAGAGTTTTTCAAGGTCTAATTATGAAATATAATGGAAATCATAATGGAGTACAAAATGTAACCAAAAATAGAGAAACAATTTGAATAAAAATATTATTAGTTCTGTTTGTAATGTCTTTAAAAACAAAAGCAACCAATCCAATCCATAATAATATTAAATATATTACCAAGATTACCATATATTCTTTTAGTGTGAATGACATTAAAAAGTTTTTAATGCTTTCTATATTTTCAGGAGAAAATAAGTTTTGAATCATTGTTCAAATATTGTTCAAAAAATCTTTCATAAAAATTATGTTAAATTATTAAATTTCCATTTTTGAATTTTGTTATGATCTCAAGAAAGTAAAACTTCAGGAACCATCATTTCTTCAAAAACATTAGGTCTAGTATATACAGAATGTTCTTTTTGTCTATTAAAAATTTGAGAAAAGCTTTCTTCACTGTGCGAAAGTTCATTTCATAGTACTCATGGTAATAGTCTTGTAATACTATCTACAAAGACCATAGTTGCTAATTCTCAACTTGATAAAATATATTCTCAGATTGATATTTCTAGATTTACATATTTATCAATTATTCTTTGGTCTATTCATTCATAATGTCAGCAGATTATAATAAATTCATCAAGCTCACTGGAAAGTTTTTCTAGTTTTTCTTGTTTTAAAAGCTCTCATCTTGGACTTAAATAAATTACAGGTACTTTTCAAACTTTATTAAATATATCATTTATTGCTTTACTTAAAGGTTCAGGGGATATAACTTGTCAGTGCATTCAATAAGCTTTGTCATCAACTCTTTTTGTAGGTAGGCTTGAATAATTATTAAGTTTGTAATAATTTAATTCTAAAATTCATGATGTTATTGCTTTATTCATTATACTTGATCAAAAATATGATGAAAAAGCTTCAGGAAAACAAAAAAAGCTTTATACATTGATCCCCTATGCTAATATTTTTTAACTGGGATTGTATAAAGCTCACAAAAATGGTTTCCCATGTATACTTAGCTTCCGTAGAATTTTTGACAAGGATATTCACGAGCCTTGTTCCAATTTTATAAAGTGTAAACTAGTACAACTAACTATTGCTAGTCCATCACTAAGTAGTACTCATATATTAAAACACACATTGACTTTAAAGTCAAATATTTTGCAATTAATTTTTAATAAAAATTAATTCTTTTTATAATTTTGTTTATTTAAAGGCAAAATAAAAGAGAATTATTTATTAAATAATTCTCTTTTATTTGTGATTTTTTATAAATATAATTTATTAACAAAATCTAAAATCCTTTGATTATCTATTTGATCAGCATACATTTTTATATCATCTAAACTATCATTTATATAATCTGCATCTTTTCATCATTGAGTATAAATCAAAACTTCCATAAGTAATCATGCAATTTTTTCTTCTTTTGATTTACTTTTTATTGCTAAAGTTTTATCATATTCTTCTAAATCATCTTTATAATCTAATTTTTGTTGCATATTTGAAACAATTTTTGTTCTTAATTCTACTAATTCTTTAGTTTCAATAAGTCATAATTCTAATGCAAGTCATTTCAAAATATTAGTTCTAGAGTTTATTACACAATGGATATAATTAGTAGTATCTCATTTTAACAATTTAAGTTTTGTACATCAAGAAGCTAAGCAATGTGTTTCAATATCAGAAGGAATACTACCTATAAATTCCATATTCAATTATTATCATATAAATTAATTTAAATTATAGTCATTTATAAACAATGTCAATAGTAAATATTTTTTTATTAGTTTTCTTACAATTTTCTTACAATTATATCATATAATATTCGCAGGTAGGAAATACAATAATTCTTAATCTTAAAATATTAATAAAATTTCTTAACTAAAAACACTTTTAATTATATAATTATAAATATTATGAAAACAACACAAAAAATATTAGTTGCTACAATTGCACTAGTTATGTTAACTCCAGCTACATTTGCTGATGTAAAAACAGGTACTTGAGTAAAACAAGAAAAAACTCAATACAAACAAGAAATTAAAGGTCTTAAAGAAACTAAAAAAGCTGAAATTTCTACATTAAAAGAAGCTAAAAAAACAGAAGTAAAAGCTAATCTTGAACAAAGAAAAGATAATAGAGATAGTTATAAAGAACAAAGAAAATCTATGACTTGAGCTTTAAAAACTGAAGTTCCAAAAGAAGTTAAAGATCAAATTAAAAAGTTGGCTGACGAAAGACAAGCTCAAATTAAAGTTTTACAAGATCAAATCAAAACTAGTTCTTGAATAACTGTTGAACAAAAAGAAGCTATTAGACTTCAAATTAAAGAAATTCAAAAATCTTTTAATGATAAAGTACAAGCTCTAGTTGCTCAATATCCTAATGCAAAAGCATTATTTGAAGAAAAAGCAAAATTACTAGAAACAAATAAAACACTTTTGGAAAAAGCACTTGAAACTAAAAAAGTTTATAAAGATAAAATAGAACAAAAAAAAGAAGAATACAAAGCTAAAATTGATACTAAAACAAAAGAAATGTTATCTTCACTAAGTGTTGAAAAATTACAAGAAAAAAGTGCAAAAATAGCTAAATTAATTGAAACTTATAGAGCAAAAACAGCATTTACTCAAGAAAAAAAAGATAAATTAGTAGCTCAATTAACTGCTATTCAAGAAACAATCGCAGCTGAAATAGCAAAAAAAACTAGTGTAAGCAACTAACAAAAAAAATCCCTTTGGGATTTTTTTTATACTTTAAAATTATTATAAAAGGGCAAGCACAAGGCATTGCCCCTACAAAAAAACAAATGGCTAAAGCCATCTGTTGACAAGAAATTATACTTTAAAATTCAAAACTAATTCTTCAATTTCTGGATTTAATTTTTCATATATTATTCAAGCTGAATCAAGCATTTTTTTTGATGCAATATCTCATGGAGTTCAACTATATTTATCACTTAAATAAATAATTTTTGAAATTCAAGATTGAATTATTAACTTTGCACATTCATTGCAAGGAAAAAGTGAAACATAAATTGTAGATCATTTTGGTTTTTCCATAACATTCAAAATTGCATTAGCTTCTGCATGACAAACATAAGCATATTTACTTTCATGTAATTCTCAATCTCTTGTCCATGGAAATTCATTATCACAACATCACGTTGGTAATCAATTATAGCCTACTCAAATTATTTTTTTATCATTATCTACTATACAAGCTCAAACTTGTGTTGATGGATCTTTACTTCTATGTCAGCTTAAAATTGCAATTCACATAAAATATTGATCCCAAGAAATATAATCTGTTCTTTTCATAATATTTTTGATTTAAATAATTAAAAATAATCCACTTTAATAATCCCTCCCCCTTCGGGGACTCCCTTTCCCTAAAGGATACACCTTCGGATAACATAAAGGGAGAAAGATAAGGTAATAATATTTTAAATTCTCCCTAAATAACTTTCCAAGATTAAACATGCTGACATAGAATCACGATCTATTTTTTTATCCTTTAATCAAGACAAAATTTGATCTGAAGCTAGAGAAGAAAATCTTTCATCTATTTCAATGATTTCAATCTTTGGAAAAGCTCTTTTTAAAAATTCTATAAAAGTTTTTGTTTTATCAAGTGTTTTATGATCTATTCAAAGAGTATCATATGGTAATCAAATTATTATATGAGTTACTTTTTTTGATACTATTAAATCCTTAATTTCTTTTGTGATTTCTGTAGTTGGTACTGATTTTAAAGGCATAGCTATATTATTAATT